>R06__coassemble_978_pt1 | contig 10003 bp, 8 predicted proteins | sample R06__metabat2_high_PE_030 | metagenome-assembled genome bin R06 | reverse complement strand
GCAAAGGTACTGCTTATTTTTCATTCTTGCAAGTTTTTCTGGAACTTTTTTTGATTTTTCTTCAAAAAAACTGTATTTTGATGTTCTTACTTATATATATAAGGTGAGTTTGGATAAAAAAGATAAAGAATTGCGTTATTTTTTTGTTTGGTATGATTGTTTTTTGTACTTTTGTCAAAAATTAGAATTAAACGTATATAATGAAAAGGATTTTTATCTCGATAGTGTCTCTGACATTAGTCTTTGCCATGATGCCGATGAGAACTAATGCTCAGAATGACAGGAACGGAAATTATGATGTCGCCCGTAACTTGGAGATTTTCTCTGCCATATACAAGAACCTTGATATGATGTATGTGGACAGTCTCAATGCTTCCGATGTGATAGGCACAGGTATCAGGTCGATGCTTCGCTCGCTTGATCCGTATACAGAGTATTATGCTCCTGAGGATGTGAAGAATCTGAAACAGATGCTTACTGGAAAATATGCTGGTATCGGTTCGCTTGTGAAGAAAAACATGAAGACGGGTAATGTGATCATTGACGAACCTTATGAAGGGCAACCAGCACAGGAGGTTGGTCTGAAAAAAGGTGACGAGATACTGAGCATTGATGACTCTACGATGGTAGGCAAAGATGTGTCGTATGTGTCAAGTCATCTTCGTGGTGATGCCGGCAGTACTTTCATGCTTAAGATCAAGCGTCCGACTACTGGAAAGGTGATGACGATGAAGATTACGCGTCGCGCCATCCAACTGCCAGCTCTGCCTTACTACGGAATGGTAAGTGATGGGGTGGGGTATATCAATCTAAATTCGTTTACGGATGACTGTTCGAAGGATGTGCGCCGTGCTGTTGTGGAATTGCGTCAGCAGGGCATGAAGGGATTACTCTTTGATCTTCGCAACAATGGTGGAGGATCTTTGCAGGAGGCTGTAAAGATAGTCAATATGTTTGTTCCAAAGGGAATCACACTCGTTACGACTAAGGGAAAGATGAAGCGTGCCAACCGAGAGTATACCACTACTCAGGAACCGATAGATACACTTATGCCTATATGTGTGCTTGTGAATGGCAACACGGCTTCAGCGAGTGAGATTACTGCAGGCAGTCTTCAGGATCTTGACCGTGCAGTTGTTTTCGGCACACGTACTTTTGGCAAAGGTCTTGTGCAGCTTCCTATGGACCTGCCGCATAATGCAAGCATGAAGTTGACAACGTCAAAGTACTACATACCAAGCGGTCGCTGTATACAGGCCATCAATTACAAGGCAGGAGGCTATAGGGAACATATTCCGGACTCGCTGACTCATGTGTTCTATACCCGCTGTGGCCGTGAGGTGCGTGATGGTGGCGGTATCAAGCCTGACGTTGTTCTTGAGCCAGACTCAATGCCTAACATCGTATATTATCTTTCGGCGACAGGTCTTGATTCGACAGAGGTAGTGAACGACTGGGAGGTAGCCTATGTAGCGAGTCATCCTACCATTGCACAGCCATCAGAGTTTCATATCACTGATGCGGAGTGGGCGGACTTCAAGGACCATGTGTTGAAATCAGGTTTCAAATATGACCGAGAGACATCGAAGGTATATGATGATCTTGTAAAGATGGCTAAGTTCGAGGGCTACTATGATGATGCCAAAGTGGAATTTGAAGCACTGAAGACAAAGTTGAATCATAATCTTGAGAGTGATCTTGAGAGAAATTCGAAGATGATACGTGAGATGCTGGAGTCAGATATAGTATCATGCTACTATTACCAAGGTGGTACCATTGCTTATCAGAATGGTTATGACAAGCAGATAAAGGAGGCAAGCAGACTTGTGCTCTCCGGTGAAGAATATTCTTCATTACTTCGTAAGAAATAATGTCAGTAATATCATAAGAAAAGGAGGTGAACCCACGAGGTTCACCTCCTTTTCTTATAATATATATAGGGATGCTTACTTACAAAGCTTGCATCCGTCGCATTTGTTCAGTTCACCGCGGAAGCGTTTCTCTACAAGATAGTGCAGGCGGTCACGAAGAGGAGCTACGTCGATACGGTCAATGACCTCGCCTATGAATGCATTCTGTAGGAGCATGCGTGCTTCTTTGAGACTTATGCCGCGTTGCTGCATATAAAACAAGGCTTTGTCATTCAACTGACCTACTGTAGAGCCGTGTGCACATTTCACGTCGTCTGCATATATCTCCAGCATTGGTTGTGTATACATGCGTGCCTCTGGTGTGACGCAGAGGTTCTGGTTGGTCTCTTGCGATGTGGTTTTCTGTGAGTCCTTGCGAACAAGTACACGACCGGCGAAGGCACCAACAGACTTCTCATCGAGTACATACTTATATAACTCATAAGAGTCGCAATGACCTACCTTATGGTCTATGAGTGTATTGTTGTCAACGTGCTGTTCCTTATCTGCGATGACGCAACCGTTCATATGACACTCTGCACCTTCTCCAGAGAAGACGAGGTCTGTCCGGTTGCGTGTGACGCCATTATGGAGTGTGATGACATTATGGTCTACGCGTGAACCTGCCTGCTGGTCTATATATACGTTGCTTATGCGTACGTTCTTATAATGCGTTTCCTCAAGGCATGTCATATCCAGGCGTGCGCCTTCATCAACGTATGTTTCTACTACCTGTGTTGTAAGGAAATCACGGTCATCAGCAGCATGGTCGCAGAAGAGTAGATGCAGTTCTGCCCCCTTGCCAAGAATGATGAGGACACGGCGGTTAGCCATGAGATTGACGTCAGAGCGGAGGATGTTGATGACCTGTACTGTACGTTCCAGTTTGATGCCGTCAGGTACATAGATGAGAAGTCCGTCCTGGGCAAGCATTGTATTGAGTGAGGTGACAGCATCGTCGTCCGTGAGTCGGTTATAGTAGCGTTTGACCAGTTCGGGCTTTTTTTCTGCCCATTCGCTTAGTGATCCCACGATGACACCTTCCGGCAGTTCTATCTTAGGCAGTGCCTTGGAATAGAATTGGTCATTGACGATGAAATAGAGTGATGTGCTCATGTTAGGCACGTCGCACTTGAATGCATCGTAAGGGTTTACCGGAATGTCGAGTCTGTTGAGATTAAGTCCGTAATCAGGTGCGAAGAGTTTGGCGATGTCAGTATATTTATACCTTTCTACCTTGCGAGTAGGGAATCCCTTGCTTTTGAAGTTCTCAAAAGCCTCGTCGCGCATGCTGTTCATGACGCTGCAGCTATGTTTGCAGAGCATGTCACGGCACTGCTCATAGAGTTCTATGTATTGCTTTTCCGATTCCATTACTTGTCAGTTACTTCTGCCTTTATCCAGTCGTAGCCGCGTACTTCAATCTCTTTGGCGAGTTCAGGACCGGCAGTCTTTACTATCTTACCATTCCAGAGTACGTGGATGACGCTTGGCTTGATCATATCGAGCAGACGTTCGTAGTGAGTGATGACAATAGTAGACGTCTTTTCCGTATGGAGGAGATTGACACCATGGGCAACGATGCGCATAGCATCAACGTCAAGTCCGGAGTCTGTCTCATCAAGGATTGACAGAGTAGGCTCAAGCATAGCCATCTGGAATATCTCATTGCGTTTCTTCTCACCTCCCGAGAATCCTTCGTTGACAGATCGGTTGGCAAGTTTGGCATCGAGTTCCACGATCTGGCGTTTCTCCTTCATAAGCTTTATGAATTCGCTTCCAGTGAGTGGAGCCAGTCCATGATACTTACGCTTCTCGTTTATGGCAGCCTTCATGAAGTTTGTCATAGAGACACCTGGAATTTCCACAGGGTATTGGAACGAGAGGAAAAGACCTTCATGGGCACGATCCTCCGGTTTCATGTCGAGTAGGTTCTTTCCGTTGTACCATGCCTCACCTTCTGTTACTTCGTATAGAGGGTTTCCGACGAGGACAGCAGACAGTGTAGACTTGCCTGAACCGTTAGGTCCCATTATGGCATGTACTTCTCCATCCCCTATTGTCAGGTTTATTCCCTTGAGTATTTCCTTGTCGCCTATACGGGCATGCAGGTTTTTAACTTCTAACATTTATTCCTTTTTTATATTGATTGGACTTGCCGTCAACGGCAAGTAGCGGTCAATTTTCTTGATGTTTTTATAATAAGGCCGTATAACTATGATAGGAGCTTCTTTACTATCTCGGAAATCTTCTTGCCGTCAGCTTTGCCTGCGAGTTGCTTGCTTGCTACTCCCATGACTTTGCCCATCTCCTTCATGCTTTGTGCTCCGGTTTCAGCAATTATAGCCTTTACTGCTGTTTCTATCTCTTCCTCGCTCATCTGCTTAGGGAGATAAGCACTGATAACATTGACCTGTGCCATCTCTGCTTCTGCGAGGTCTGGACGGTTCTGCGAAGTATAGAGTGCGGCAGAGTCCTGTCCCTGCTTTACCAGTTTCTGGAGTATCTTGAGTGCAGCGTCGTCTTCGAGAGTATCATTGGCTCCCGGAGCAGTCTTGGCTTCTATGAATACTTTTTTAATGTTGCGGAGAGCCTCAAGGCGTACCTTGTCACGTGCCTTCATTGCCTCCTTGATATCGTTGCTTATTTGATCGAATAGCATAGTGTTTATTTGTATTTTGAGAATTGTTTTATTGTGAGTGCCTTAGAATGTAATCGTGCCGTTGCTGGCAGATTCGCCAGTCTTCTGTTCTGCAGGTTTCTCCTCTTTGCTTACTTTAGGTGTAAGATTCACAAGGGAGTGTGAGCGTATCTCGTCCAACTGCGTATGAGAGCGCTTATAGGTAGGAGTATCGTCAACGGCGAGGATGATGTCTTCGTTGTCGAGGTCTTCGAGATCAAAGCGATAGATCTGGTAACGGTTACGGAATGATTTATTGTCATCGTCGTCCTTATAGTAGCGATTACGTCGTTGGTTTGACCTTGCCCTTGCTTCGTCTTCCTCAGCCATCTTGCGTCGGCGCTCGAGGTCGTCGGATGATTTACGTCCGTCTATATGGCTTGCCATTCCGTCGACAGCCTCTATGCCGAAGCCTGTGGCGAGGATGGTTACCTTAACCTTGTTTCCGAGGTCAGGGTCAAGTGCGATGCCCCATTTAACTTCAAAGTTGTCCTGGAACTGCTCCATGAAGTCGTTGACGTCATTCATCTCCTCCATGCGGAGGCCTGTACTTGGTCCGTCGTTCTTGTCATTCTGGAATGATATGGAGAGGAGGATTCGCTTAGAGTTGAATACGTCATTCTCGTTGAGAAGTGGTGAATTGAGTGCATCCTTAATAGCCATCTTGACACGTCCTTCACCTTCACCGTATCCAGTACTCATGATAGCTACACCGCCATCCTTCAGAACGGTTTTGACATCGTTGAAGTCAAGATTGATGAGGCCATGAACAGTGATAATCTCTGCAATACTCTTTGCAGCAACGCTCAGAGTATCGTCAGCCTTGGCGAATGCATCAAGAATAGAGAGGTCGCTGTGTATCTGGCGGAGACGTTCGTTGTTGATGACGAGGAGCGCATCGACATTGTCTTTCATTGCTTCCACGCCATCGAGAGCCTGGTCTATTTTCTTACGTCCTTCAAATTTGAATGGAATGGTAACGATGCCGACGGTAAGGATACCCATCTCCTTTGACACCTTGGCTATGACAGGAGCAGCACCTGTACCTGTACCGCCGCCCATGCCTGCTGTGATGAATGCCATGCGTGTACCATCGCTCAGCATGTTCTTTATGCCTTCTATACTCTCTTCTGCTGCCTCGCGAGCCTTGGCTGGGCGGTTTCCAGCTCCGAGTCCTTCCTTACCTAACTGCAGTTTGACAGGAACCGGAGAGTCGTTTAGAGCCTGGGCATCAGTATTACATAGCATGAAGGATACATCGTGGATGCCTTCCTTGTACATGTGGTTGACAGCATTGCCACCGCCACCGCCTACACCGATGACCTTTATGATGTTCTTACTTGTCTGAACACTTTCTTCGTGTAATCCTCCGAAGTCGATAAGGTCATTATTTATATTTTCTGCCATTTGTTCTTTTCTGAATTGGTTCGTGAATATTGTTTATACCTTCTGTATGGAAGATTATTCTTCGTCTTCCGGTTCGAATATTGCGATGAAAGAAGTCTTCAGCTTTTGCATGAATCCGTTTTTCTTATGCTTTGGTTCTTTCCTCGGCTTCGGGTCTGGTTCTACCGGTTTTGGGTCTGGTTCTACTGGCTTCGGGTTTGGTTGCGGTTTAGGTTCTGCAACTTTTGACTCTAGATGTAATTTTTGGTTTACAGGTGAAGCTTCTTGGCCAGTTTGTGGTTTCTGTACTCCGCCTGTTGCAGTCTGTGGCGCATTATTATCCTCTGGAAAGAGATCTGGAACTGACTTTACACTCTCGCCGGCGCAATTGCATTCGCCTTTAGCAAGAATGCCGAGGATGGTATTCTTCATGCAGTCATGTGCAGTAGCCTCTGCATTGGCTGATGTGACCTTGAAGTTGACTGATTTTGCTATACGTATTTTCTGAATGCTTGTGCAGACGTTGCGGAATGCTGTTTCAATGTTCTTCAGGTTTGCTCCGCCACCTGTGAGAATCATTCCTCCCACGAGTTTGTCATTGAATTCCGAAGGTATAAGGTACCATACGTTCATGACAATCTCCTGTACTCGAGCCTCTACGATTTCGATAAATTTCTTGCTTTCCACATTGCGGTCATTGTCAATGCGGTAGGAGTCATCTGTTATGTCGCAGCGTTCAGTGAATGCAGATGCATGCTTAAGTTTCATCTTTTCAGCATCGCTCTCTTCCATCTGAAGTGATGCAATGTCCTTTGTTATGTTGTTGCCTCCGAGTGGAACGACAGCAAGGAAGCGCAGTTTAGACTTGTAGTAAACCATTATGGTAGTAGTCTCAGCTCCGAGGTCTACAAGTATGCATCCGCTTCTTTTTTCGGTATCAGTAAGTACAGCATCCGCCATGGCTGTAGGGGCCAGTACAAGTTCAGCAATCTTTACACCTGCCTGGTCAAAGCATTTGTAAAGGCTGTTTGCATGCTTCTTTCTTTGAAGTATATTAAGGAAGTTGCCTTCGAACTGTGTGCACTCTATGCCAGCCGGTTCGTCCTGCATCTGATTGTCAACCTTGAATTCCTGGTTGATGACGTCGACGATGTTCTGTTCGCGGTATTGCATTGAACGGTTGTTGTCCATCATCTTGTTTATCATTTCCTGTGTGACGCTTGTAGATTCAGGGAATGACATTGGCATTGTGTTGACAGTGGAATAGATAGACTGACCTCCTACGCCGACATAGATCTGTGAGATATCAGTCTTGATGGTTGTCTTGAGGCGGTCGATGACCTTCTTGATACATAGTGCAGTCTTGTCTATGTTATAGACGACACCTTTTCTTATACCAGAAGTGGAATCTTCTTTCACAAGTGCATTTACAGTTATGCTTCCGTCAGGATTACGCAGACCTGCAATGCCCGTGATGTTTGTTGAGCCAAGTTCGATGGCTGCTACGAATTTCTTTAGTGGCATATTTTTATTTTGTTTTTGTTATTTCATATATTAAGAAGCCTTCTTGGATTTCGCCTTTGAACTGTTTAAGTTGCCGGGTTTATCTTTCGAATCCTTTTCCTTATTTTCTTTCTTCTCTTTTTCTTTTTCTTTTTCTTTTTCCTTCTCTTTTTCTTCAAGTTCCTTTTGTCCTGGAGCTTTCTGGTCATGGAGTTCGCTTTGTGATTCATTTGCGAGAGGTATAGGATTGACTACCTCATGCTCCAGACCGTCTTTGTGTGTGCAAATCACCTGATTGCCGAATTCGAGAGAGATGTAGGAATACTTGTTCCATCCCGCAACGGAAAGTCCGTATTTGTAGAATTGTTCGAGGCGCTGCAGTTGCTTCGTAGTGAACTCTTCAATCATCTCTTTTCGCTTGGAATGATCTTTAATATAAGGAATCATTCCGATATTGATGATGTGGTCACCTACACGGGGCACGAGTTCGATGGTGTGGTCTGGCAGAATATTGATCTGCTCGATTTGATTACTCCAAAGCTTGCTTTCCATTATGGTTTGCGCAAGAGGTAGGATGCTTTTGCGTGCAAAATATTGCGAGATATTGCCAGTGACGATAATGAGGTCGGAGGTGTATTGTGAATTAGGCATTATGCCTCCGTTGTCATCTATATAATAATCCTGGTTGTTGCTTGCCTTCACTCTTATCACAGGTGTTCGTTGCGTTATGCCAATGATGACATGCCCGCTCTCTGTGATATAGCATTGAGCTGTACGTATGAATGCAGCATTACAGAGTCTTTCCTCTATTGCCCTTGTATTTATGTCGGATACATATTTGTTTACAGGGTAAAGGTCAGCCCGGAGTAGTATGGCCTTTATTTCCTTGGCATCAAGGAATCCGTCGGAGTTGTCGTCTTCGATGTTGATGTCCACTTTTGTGCACACCCTCGGTGCCTCGTCGGCTTTATTCCACGAGGTCATGGCAAGGACGAGGTAAACAAAGATTACCAGGTCTGTCATCACAAGACAAAATCTCTTCAGGTAAGGTTTCATTATGTATTATTTATTCTTTATTATATCAGCGATCTGCCCCACATAGTTGTCGAGGTCGCCTGCTCCGAGTATGATAAGGACGTCAAAGTCTCTATCTCTGACAAGTTGCAGTACGTCTTCTTTGTGAATCATGCTCTTCTCTACTCCTTGAGCGAGATTGTCGTAGATGAGTTTGGAGGTAACGCCCTCTATAGGTTTCTCGCGAGCTGGGTATATATCGCAAAGTATGACCTCATCGAGTTGCGACAGCGCATCAGCGAAGTCTTTGTAGAAGTCTCGTGTGCGTGTATAGAGATGAGGCTGGAAAATAGCAGTTATCTTCCTGTCCTTATAGACCTCACGCATTGACTTTGCACTCTGATAAATCTCTTTTGGATGGTGTGCATAGTCGGAGAGAAGTACATGCTTCTCGTCGCGTATCTTGAAGTCAAAGCGACGGTCTACGCCACCATATGTCTTCATTCCGTTGCGCAGTTCGTCGGCTTTGCATCCATTTAGTTGCGCCATTGCCATGGCTGCAATTCCGTTGTCGATGTTGATAGGTACTGGTTGACCGAGACTTATGTTCTTCACATTCTCCACTGGTGAGATGAAGTCGAATGTGATCTCTCCGTTTTCAATGCGTATGTTCTCTGCATGGAAGTCTCCTTCATTGACGCTGTATGTATATGTGCGTACACCATCCTGAACCTCTGGCTTCATCTCAAGTCCTGTATGGATTATGAGTGCGCCACCCGGTTGTATGAGAGTGGTGTAGTGGCGGAAAGATTCAAGATAAGCCTCCTTTGTCCCATAAATGTCGAGGTGGTCAGGATCAGTGGCTGTGATAACAGTCATCCATGGACGCAGCCAATGGAATGAGCGGTCGAACTCGTCAGCTTCAATAACCACATAGTCGCTTGTGTCTGAGAGTATGTAGTTGGTTCCATAGTTCTTGGATATTCCACCAAGGAATGCATTACAGTCCATCTTGCTCTGGTGCATGATGTGTGCGCACATGGTGGATGTTGTTGTCTTGCCGTGAGTTCCTGCAACGCACAGTCCTTTGTGAGACTGTGTAAGTGTTCCGAGAACCTGTGCACGTTTCTGTATATCAAAGCCCCCCTGACGGAAGTACTGCAGTTCTTTGTGCTCAGCAGGAATGGCAGGAGTGAATACGACGAGGCAGTGCTCTTTGTCACGGCATGCTGCTGGTATTGATTCCACGTCTTCTTCGTAGTGAATCATCATTCCTTCTTTCTCCAATTGACGTGTGAGGTCAGATGGTGTCTTGTCGTAACCAGCTACGACGAGTCCGCGGCGTATGAAGTAACGTGCGATGGCACTCATTCCAATTCCGCCAGCACCTACGAAATATACAGCTTTGATATCTTGCATTGTTTCTTGTCTTTTTATTTGTCTGCGTGCCAGTTTCCTGGTTCGCTGTTATTGCTTTGTAAGTTTCTATTGCCTGTCTATATTATTCAGC
>R06__coassemble_964_pt1 | contig 10056 bp, 4 predicted proteins | sample R06__metabat2_high_PE_030 | metagenome-assembled genome bin R06 | reverse complement strand
GTTTCTGATTTGTTTCTTTTGCGAGTTTTGCCAAAATCTATGTACTGATATTCAATACTTTACATCCAAGCAGCAAATTTTCAAGAAGTCTATCATGTATTTTTTACTGTTCACTGTTCACTTAAAAGACTATAATGTTTTTTCAACTTTTCATTCAAAAAGGCAATACCCTATTTGACTTAAGTATGTGTCTCACGCTGAGTGAGCAGGGAAGGTGAATGCAAAGATTGTATTTAAAGATAGTAAAATTGTCCAAAAGTCTGATGTGCGTCATTTGTCGCTTGCTTTTTCTAAAAGTAAATTATTACTTTTGCAGATGAGAATAATGCTAACATTGTCATTTACCTAACTAACAACAAATTTCTATGAAAAAACTAACAATCCTCATGGCACTGTGCCTTCTGAGCATCTGCCAGGTTTTTGCAGCTTACACAAGTATTCCATGGTCGGTAAGCAACAATCAATTTACCGTTGACGGTTATACTTTCAAGAACTCAACGGGTTACTACACTGAGACAAGCCATTTCGTAATCTTCTGGAGTACTGGATATGGATATAATTCCTCCGGTTCTGGCACAATGGGTTCAGGAACCTATCAGGTAAACCTTACCAATATGAAGACCATGGCAGAGAACTGCTACTCTAAGTATGTCAGCACATTGGGTTTCACTGCGCCTAACAATAAGATTATCATCTTGCTTTATTATACTACAGACTGGATTGCTACAGGTTCGGGCGAGAGTGGCTACGGAACTCTAAATGTAGGTCCGACGGCTTGCGTGGATGGCAGCTATTATACGTTCTGTCATGAGATAGCACATGCGTTCCAATATGTCTGCTATGCGCGCAATGGCGGTAATGCCGGTTTCGCTTACGAATCAGGATACTATGGATATGTATCCTACTATGAGTGTAGCGCCAACTGGCAGGCTGGTCAGATATATCCTTCACTCGCATTCCCACAGAGTGCTTGGCTCTACAACAGAACAACGAACCTTAACTACCTTCATGAGTGGCATTGCTATCAGTCATACTGGATGAACTACTATTGGACGGAAAAACGTTCTGCAGATGCCGTTGGTAAGATATGGAGCAAGAACACAGGCAATGTAGCTTATGTGGATCCGGCAGAGAAATATATGGCTGTATACGGCATTGATGCTACACGCCTGTACAAAGAGTTCTTCTGGGCAGCGATGCGCTTTGCCACATGGGACTTGTCAAGTGCTGATGCAGCTCTCTCTGCTGAGGGAGCATCACGCGATACTTACATTAACCACACACCAGGCACGAGCGTTAGTGGCTCGACCTATCAGTATGTCACCACCAACAGTTCCAAGGCCATTCACCAGGTGGCTTATTCAAGTTGCCCGCAGAGCACAGGATATAATGTCATAAAGCTTAATGTTCCAACTTCTTCTTCCAACCGTACGGTGACGACAACCTTTACAGCACTTGCGCCTGGAGCAAGTCTTGCAAGTGGTGACAAGAAGCAGTTCTGGAACGGTGCATCATGGTCAACAGGTTCTTTCTCAACCTATAACACGGACTATACCTCTGAGTGTAATTCCAACTACAGCACATATAAGAGCTGGCGCGGGTTCCGCCTTGGTTATGTTACTTATAAGAAGAGCACTGGCGAGCGTAAGTACTGCTATACAGATAAGGTGTATTGCACCGGAACGAGTGAGAGCAGTGTGAGCGTGCAAATTGATGTGCCTACAGATGTAGACTCTCTCTACCTTGTAGTTAGTCCTGCTCTTACGCAGTACCTTCGTCGTGGCAGCAACAATCCTTATGAGATTTCGGAGAGCAGTTATGCAACATACGCCAAGAAGGCAGACCAGTGGCCATACCGTGTACAGTTCTACAATACCAATATATACGGTTTGAGCAATCCTTCTACTACTTTCAGTGGTAGTGCAGACAAGGGCACATTCTATACCTCATCAGGTCTGGAGAGTGGCACAGCAGACAGTTCAAGTTCTTCAAGCAGTTCAAGTTCATCTACTGCTTCTGCTACGACATGGGACTTCAGTTCATTCTCGTCGAAGGTTGTCCTTGCAGGAAGCAACTATACCTATTCTTATAATGGGTTGACACTTGTAGGCAACACCAAGTCGTCATACACCAGTGACTATGTATCCAAGAGCGGATTCCACTGCAATGGTGCAAGTTCTTCAAGTATGCGCTACATTAAGTACACACCATCTTATAATGGTACTCTCACCGTTTATTTCAAGTCAAACAATTCAAGTGACAAGAACCGTACCACAGCCATTGGCAAGAGTGTTGGATCAGCAATATCATCTGCTACATGCTCTACGGGACAGGTTTCGGTATCTGTAAGTGCCGGTACTACCTACTATGCTTACTTTGTGAGTGGGGGACAGACCATCACAAAGATTGTCTTCACACCAACATCTTCTGCCAAGGCGGCATCGTTTGATGATGAGGCGACGGGCATAGAGACAGTGGATCAGAATGCGGAGCGCAATGTTCCTGTATATGATCTGAGTGGCCGCCGTTACAATAGTTCTGATAACTTGCCTAAGGGAATATATATCCGTGGAGGAAAGAAATTCCTGGTGAGATAGTCCGGCTTTAGCATTATTCCGTCATAAATAAAAGGGTGCATCAATGATAATCTTTCCATTGATGCACCCTTGATTCTTCTCTCGCGTCCTTATTATATACTCAGCTTTAGCATTTGGCTAAATCTGAGAGGTCATAAGGTTTTAAGGTAGCTTCGCTTGTAAGGTCTTAAGGTAAGAATGCTGGATATTCCGGGAATTTTCCAGTAAAAAGCTAACTTAACCTTATTAACTTATAACCTTAAAACCTTAAACCTCATCGACTTGAGCAAATGCGAAAGTCGAGTTATATATAGTGAACTCCTTATTGCCTTTAACGGATAAATATGGTCAGAGTGAGATACTTTCAATCTTGAGGCGAAGCACACCAGCAGGGACACGCGCTTCTACAATGTCGCCCACTTTCTTATCCATCATAGCCTTTGCGATAGGGGAGTCCTTTGATATCTTGCCTTCCATGAGGTTCGCTTCGTGAGGGCTGACGATGGTATATGTCATCTTTGCATTGTTGCCGAGATTGGTGAACTCCACCTTACTCAGCAGACAAACCCTGTCGCTCTGCAGTACGCTGGTATCTATGACACGTGCGTGCTCCAGTATTTTCTGCATGTAACTTATTCTGCTCAGCAATTTGCCTTGTTCGCGCTTTGCCGCATGATATTCAAAGTTCTCGCTGAGGTCTCCCTTGTCGCGGGCTTCTGAGATAGCATCCTTTACTCGTGGGAGTTCTACGCTGACGAGTTCCTGCAGTTCGGCTACAAGCTTGTCGTAGCCTTCCTGTGACATGTATTCCATAAATTGAAGTTTTTGATTCTGAAATTGGAATGCAAAGATACTAATATTTTCTCAAATCTTCAAGAAAACGAAGAATAATTACTTATAAGCGAAGCGACCTGATGTCCTTTTAATCTCTCTGCTTTAGCCAAATGCTAAGGCTGAGTGAACTATTTCACCCAAACGATGTAATCCTCTTTGCGTGGCGTCTGTGGCTTGCATGCATCAGGAGCAGCATATCCGAGGATGCAGTTGCCGATACCCTCGTACTCTTCCGTAATGCCGAGTGAGCGTAGTATTTCCTTGCCTTCCTCTGTCTCGAATGTTTCCTTGGCGCGATGGATCCAGCACGAGCCGAGTCCGAGACTCTGCGCTGCAACCATCATATTCTCCATTACGAGTGAACCGTCGTATACACGTGTGCCCACTTCCTTCTTTGCCAGTACTACGAGCACCACAGGTGCGCCATAGAAAGGATCGCTGTGCCCGCTTGAAGTCTTCAGTCCCTTGCCAGTCACTATTTCGAGGTTGATGCGACTCAGACGGTCACGCATTCCCCTGTCGGTTACAGCAAGGATGATAGGAGATTGCTTGTTCATGCCTGTAGGGGCATAAGTACCTGCTTTCGCAACCTGTTCCACCAGTTCAAGTGGAACCATCTTGTCCTGATATTTCTTCACGCTGCGGCGCGTGATGATGTTATGTATTGTTTCGTTCATATAGTTTTTATGTTTTGTTTCTGCTTTACTTACGTATGTATTCTCATTCATGAGTAGCATAATGCTCTTTGCTTTTGTATTTCAGCCAGCAAAAGGCATTGTGCACAAAAAAACATCGATAGCGGTGCTTTCTATCTGCAAAGATAATGGTTTCTGCGTTAATGTCAAAGGGAAAAGGGATTTTTTTGTTGTTTGGTGTTTTTGGTGCTTTTGTTGTTTAGTTGTTTGGTGTTTTTGTTGTTTAGTTGTTTGGTGTTTTGGTGTTTTGGTTGTTTAGTTGTTTGGTTGGTGCGTAAAGACAAGAAAACACCAGACTTTACCACTCACTGGTTAGTCTGGTGCATTTCTTACTAACTAATTTTTTTGATTAAATAGCAGGGTTCTTCACCCTGGTTAGTTTGTCGCTACCCTGATACACTGTTTGCTTATTACCTAATATACTTTTCTTAATCTTAACCTTAACTGAAAAATCATTACTTCTTGTTTCTTATTGCAAAGTTATGCAATTCTTTGATTACATACTTCTTCCATTGTATCCGTAACTTTCGCATTTATACCATAATCGGCCTTAAGCGGGGGGTGTCGCAGAGACGCGCAAAGTGCTTATTACGTGCGGAAAAGTTGCTGAAACATTTCGTAAAGCAGTTTTGGCCGAATATGAGTACTTTTGTGCACTGAAAACAAAGTCAGACATTTTTTACAATAACTAATTACAATAACTAAAAACTTGATTTATCTATGAAAATCAAAAATCTACTCAGCCTTGGACTGACTATCGGCTATGGCATTTCCGCCCAGGCGCAGATTCCTGTTTTCCATGAAGGCTTTGATGCTGCTCAGACGAAGCAGTCCACAGACGTGGCATGGTATGAATTTATCAATCAGGAAGAGGGCGATGACTGGTCGGTTGCTTCCGACGGCTCCTATCAGGGATCGGGATGCCTTAACTTCTTCAATGCTGACGTGAAGAATGCAAGTTCATGGTGGCGTCGTGGGGTCAAGTTTCGTAATCTTCCTCTGCAGGAAGGCAAGAGCTATCGCCTCGTACATTATTTAAAAGGTAGCAATACCTATACCGGTGATGATGCTTCAGAGCAGAAGTGCCATGTGTCGGTGGCTCTTATGCAGGGAGGTGAGAATGCTGACATCCCATTGCTTGATGCCAACGGTAATGAGTTCCGCTATGACTATCAGTATCTTAATCCCGACTCTTACGAGAAGTACACTCGCATGTTCTTCTTCGCAAGTGAAGCTTTGCAGAAAAGCACGTACGCAGCGAACAATCCTGACAAGGATCCGCTTGCCGATACCTTCTTTGCATCCATTAATATTTATAACCCTGGCGAGTTCTATCTTGATGAGGTGGATCTCGTAGAGAGTACGATAGCAGGTATCACTTACCGTGGTGACGTAATCCGCGTAGACCTTGGTTATGCTACTAATGCCAAGACTCTTGCTGCTTTGAAGAAGTATTATGCTCTTCCTGTAAGTTCCGCCACAGTGAAGTATAATGGTGAAGAGAAGACCGTAGAGTCAGTTGAGGTGCGCGATGACGGCTATCTTTATATCTTCCTTGAAGAAGAGATAGAAGACGAAGGCGACATAGAGGTTACATTCGCTAACCCTGACGACAGCGAATTCGTATATTCTGGTACGCTTACACCTGGTGGCGCTGTTCTCGGCTTTACTGAGAATGGTCAGTATGATGAGGACTTCAATGCTGATGGTGAGATAGTATCTTATCTTTATTCGGAGCCTGCACTTGAGTCAACTGTACCTGTTGACGGTTCATTTGCCCTTGATGCAGATGTCAGTGAGTTCACTTTCGTATTCGATAAGGAAGTGTATTCTGTTGCCAATGATGCTAAGGGCGCACCAGTAGCAACTCTAAGTGATGGAACTGTACTCACGCTGAAGGATGGAACTCCAGAAGTGACCAACAGTCTCACATTCGTGCGTAAAGGTGGAGACCTTGCTAAGGGTTCTTATACGGTGACCCTAAAGGATGTCGTTTCTTCCAAGGGCACGGAGAGTCTGGCTGACTACACAATCTCATTCGAAGTAGGAAAGATCAATCTTGCTAAGACTGAATATACAAAGGTCGTTGAGGGGGTATTCCCTGAGGCAGAGGTGAACGGAATACCTGAAGGATGGACCGTAGTTTCCGAAGGCGAAGTACGTGAGTATCCTAATACTTATGGCAGCGCAGGCCGTACATTTGCCACAGCAGCCGTGCAGGGCAAGGGTATTTACACGCGTAAGGGCAGTACAGATGCTTCCGTGACATCGCCAAAGGTTACTCTACCTAAGGGTGATGTCGAAGTTCGTGCATTGCTTGCTTACTGGTCAGGCACTTCTGAGATACAGGTGGATATCTGCAACAGTAATGACGAGGTGGTGGCAACTAAGAACTTTACGCCAACTGTTGCCGGAGAGGCAAACCGCAATAATACGGGCTTCGCTTTTGAGGAGTGCCCGGTTCAGTTCAGTAATGCTGCTGAGGGTGAGTACTATGTAAAATATACTCTTCTCACAGATGGCTATAATGGTATGTTTGTAGGTGGCTTTGAGGCTTACACATATTCAGTCACGGAAGGCGACAAGTCAGATGCGCAGGTTGTCTTTGCAGAGTCGTTTGCTTCCAATGGCGGCAATATGCCTTCTGCTGAGAGTGGATGGTTATGCTATAATGCAGGCACCCAACTTGAAGCAGGCAGCGGACGTAACGGTACATCCGGATTCCTTCAGAAGAACTTCGGTTCGAAGATGCAGAATGCCTTCCTCTCCCGTGAGTGCGGCGACAACAAGGATGCTTCTCATCGTCTTACCTATGCTGACGAGAACAGCGGTCATGATCCTCTGAAACTTTCCGCAGGTTCTTATGAGATTACATTCTACTGCGGTACATGGAATGACGCAACAGGTAATGCCAACGGTACTTCCATGACATACTTCCAACTTATCGATGCTGCCACAGGTGAGGTTGCCCTTGACTGCTCGCATGTGAACAAGGCAAACTTCGAGAATGGTGGCAAGGCAGATGGAACTGTTGAGGCAGATAAGGTTGTGCTCAACTTCAATACTCAAGGTGGTGAATACACTATCAAGGCATGGGGATCTACAAATACTGTCGTTGGTGCATTCTCGTTTGAGAAGCAGGGTTCAAAGGCTGCTAAGTACTATCAGAAGCTTGCCGATGCAGTAGATCTTGCCAAGGCTGAATTGGAAAAATCTGAAGATGCCGTGAATGATGGCGACACCAAGACAAACCTTGCTGCAGCCATTGCCAAGTACAGTGGAGAAAGCGATATGCATACTGCTGCAGAATACGATGCTGCTGTGGAAGAGGTGGAGAATCTTACTGCTGCAATGAAGACGCGCAGAGAGACAATAGGTACTTATGAGACTGCAAAGACAAACATCGCAGAATATATTGAGACAATAGCGGAGAAGTACAATGCTCTCGAATGCGTGACTGCTCTTAAGGAGGCTTATAGCAAATATGGCGACGTTGCAGCCCAGACTCTCTCTGATGCAGAACTCGTCTCTGCTGCCAATACTCTTGACTTCGACTATAATACAGCAAAGAACATGACCAATGAGGGTGTAGGCATCCTTACAGAGCAGATTACAAAACTTGCAGCCAAGATTGTAGAACTTGATGAGACAAAGGCTGATGATGAAGTCGTTCTTGCTGCAGGTAATGCAATATCTGATGACCAGGCACTCGCTGCTCAGTTGCGTCTCCGCCTTACCAAGGCTATTTATGATAAGTGTGCAGAAGGCAATCCTTTCGAAATGACATACTTTGATGAGAACCTTCAGGAAGACGTGACGGACGAAGTGACTATTGAGGCACAGATGTATGTTCAGAATCCTAACATCTACTGCGTGGCAGAGAAACATGATGCAACAACCATTGTCAACTATCCTGGATGGAAAACAGATGAAGACCATCAGAACTTCGCACTTCGTCCAAACTTCGGATGGGGTGGTTGGACAGGAAGTGCAACTCATCTCATCAACAACAACATGTTCCTTGGCATCGGTTGGGTGAGCAATGACGGCCTGAATGTTTGGACCGATGTAGAATCTCTTCCTGTAGGTGTGTATGATATTACTGTTCAGACAATGGACCGCTCAGGTGCCGGCAATTATACTGATGGTGCCAATGAATGGACTAATCCGGAATATCAGCAGTCGTACATATACTATCAGCAACCAGATATGGAAGAGGCAGTGACAAAGGCATTCAATGTGGAAAACATCGGTCAGTACTATGACTTCTCCGATGATGTCATCAGTGACGTGACTCTTACTGGTGAGACAACAGCAAGTCTTAAGCTTGGTGCTTATATCCATGCTCAGGAATCGTTTGCTGCCATCCAGCAGGTTCAGCTTTCATTGAAGGCTAAGGCTACAGGCTTCGATTATGCTGCTGCAGCTGCTAAACTTTCTTCTGAGATTGCGGCCAACATAGAGAACACTGTTTTGCCAGCAGGCGAGCCTTCAAGCGTGAAGTACTATACAATTGATGGCAAGCAGACCCGGAATCCTAAAGGTGTTGCCATCAAGGTGGCTACATGGAAGAACGGTTTCACTAAGATTTCGAAAGTTGTATTGAAGTAAACCGTGCAGAATAAGATCCGTCCCACCTGGCTTTAGTCGGGTGGGACTTTATTGTTGTAGGGTGGGGGAGACCTATATACTTTTAGGCATTGCGCATAAATGTATATAGTTTCCATGTTTTAAGTGAAAAATGAAAAGTGAAAAATACAAGTTTGCCCTTTCAATGAAGGACCTTTCGCCCTCAAAACTATAATGTATTTTCCACTTTTCACTTTTCATTTATGCCAAACCGTATGTAAATCCCAACATTAAAACATCCGTTTAGGCTTGGGCCGCATGGGAATTTTTAAGTCCACGGCAGTTATTGTTGGATGGCTTTCAATGGGTTAAGGTCTGATCTGTACCATTTCACAAACTCTTGAATCCCATCATGGAGCGACCAGTGAGGATGATATCCTATTTCGGATTCAAGTCGGGAGGTATCTGCGTTAGTCTGATATACGTCACCAGGTTGCATGGGAAGATAAATCTTTTCAGCTTCCTTACCTAAAGCTGATTCTATCTCGCTTATGAAATCCATTAACTTCACAGGATGACTGCAACCGATGTTGTAGATTCTGTAGGCTACACCGTTAGGACAGTTCTCGGCTTTCAAAGTGGAGTCGATAACAGCCACTGTGCCTTCTACGATATCGTCTATATATGTGAAGTCACGAATCATGTCGCCATTGTTGAATACTTTGATAGGCTTCCCGGAACTGATGGCATTGGCAAAAAGCATTGGGGACATATCGGGACGTCCCCATGGACCATAGACAGTGAAGTATCGAAGACCTGTCACCGTAATGCCATATAATTTGCTGTAGCAATGCGCCATCAATTCATTGCCCTTCTTGCTCGCGGCATAAAGGCTGACAGGGGTGTCTACCTTGTCTTCTTCATTGTAAGGGACCTTTTGGTTCATTCCATAGACAGAAGAGGATGAGGCGAAGATAAGATGCTTTACACTGTAGTTGCGGCATGCTTCTATTATATTCAGAAACCCTACGAGGTTGATCTGCATATAGCTGTAGGGGTTGGTGATGCTGTAGCGCACACCAGCTTGCGCTGCAAGGTTAACCACTTTGTCGAATTTCTCGGTTTCAAAGAGGTAGTCAAGCAGACCTTTGTCTTCTATGCTCATCCGCATGAATCTGAGATTAGGCTGTTTCGCACTTGTGAGCATTTTGCAGAATGGCAGTTCTTCGTATGCCTTACCCTCTTTAGAAAAACCATTTTCGCGAAGTCGTCCATATTTCAATCTTACATCGTAATAGTCATTAATGTTGTCAATGGCAACGACATCATCACCACGCTCTGCTAATACGAATGATAACCTTGAACCAATGAATCCGGCTGCT
>R06__coassemble_954_pt1 | contig 10131 bp, 8 predicted proteins | sample R06__metabat2_high_PE_030 | metagenome-assembled genome bin R06 | reverse complement strand
CAATAACATTCAGACGCATCTCAAGTTCGGGGAGACCACAAAAACAGGTCAAAAGCGTTTCATAGCCCTATCCATCTCGCGCTTATCCTGCTTTTCCTTAATAGTCTGGCGCTTATCATATTCTTTCTTACCACGACATAAGGCAATATCCACCTTTGCCCTACCATGCTCATCAATAAAAATCAAAGTAGGGATAATGGTAAAACCAACAGCCTTGGTATCCTCCTCAAGATGATGTATTTCTTTCTTGTTCAGAAGAAGTTTACGGTCACGCTTCGCCTCATGGTTATTATACGAACCATAGAAATAAGGACTGATATTCATACCTTTCACCCATATCTCGCCATCATGTATATAACAGAAGGTGTCCACGAGCGAAGCCTTACCCATACGGATAGACTTTATCTCTGTTCCCGTGAGAACAATACCTGCAGTATAAGTATCTACAAAGAAATACTCAAACGCAGCCTTCTTATTCTTTATCTGTACCGGACTTTTCTTTCGCAGCAATTCCTGTTCCTTATTCATCGTTTACTTTTCCCTTAATAAAAAAATTACTCAATAAAAAAATGACGGAATCTTAATTTTATAATCACTCCACGATATTGACGAACTTGTCAAGGTTCTCATCCAGATAATGAGCAACGGCATCCGTCCATTCCTCTTCATGAGTAACAAAGTCATCATCATACTCATCAAAGACAGGCATGCATTCATACAGAGCCATAAACTCCTCATCGGACATATCAGCTTCTATCTCTTCATGATACCTCTGGTAATTCTTCTTCATACGGCGCAGCAGACGGCACAGTTCCACAAGCCCCCACTGGCGTATGGCAGCATCAAACGGATTATGGAAGAAGAAAGGTCCCCATCCATTGTGAATCAGCTGTATACTGCCTCCGTCCATCATCTCATCGCGAAGAGCCACATAGCCAAGAAGCGTAATCTGTTCTGACGACAGTTTTGGCATAGTATCGGCTGACAGTCCACCACCTACACCTTCCTCTATCGCGTCAACTACAGCACCGACAAAGGCATCCATGCCCTCTGATGCAGCAGTCCTTAGCGTCTCATCTTTAATATTAAATAATGACATATACGATATTATTTTGTAAAATGCACTTTGCAAAGATACTAAAAGAAAACCACATTAATGATAATTTAAAGCAAAAATTCGCAACATTTGATGATTTTCTTAAAAAAACATCATCATTTTTAGGTATTTATGAAAACAATTTATTAATTTTGCAATCACAAAACTCAAAAAAAGATTATATTTTTATTTATTTTTATAAAGAAACACTGATATGATTTACACAAAGGAAGTCAACGACATGTGTGTCGTTGCCAAGGGTCCTAATCATGGACCAGCTCCTATCCCTGAAGAGGGAAAGTGGATTCAGGCCAAGGAGATCAAGGACATCTCCGGCATGACACACGGCATCGGCTGGTGCGCACCTCAGCAGGGTTGCTGCAAGCTCTCACTCAACGTCAAGGAAGGTATTATCGAGGAAGCACTCGTAGAGACAATCGGTTGCTCAGGTATGACACACTCTGCTGCTATGGCATCAGAGATTCTCCCTGGCAAGACAATTCTCGAGGCTCTCAACACTGACCTTGTATGTGACGCTATCAACACAGCAATGCGCGAGCTCTTCCTCCAGATCGTTTACGGACGTACACAGTCTGCTTTCTCTGAGGGTGGTCTTGCTATCGGCGCCGGTCTCGAGGACCTTGGTAAGGGTCTTGTTTCTCAGTGCGGTACTCTCTATGGTACAAAGGCAAAGGGTACTCGTTACCTCCAGCTCACAGAGGGTTACATCACTAAGCAGTACCTCGATGAGGACAATGAGGTTTGCGGTTATGAGTTCGTTCACATGGGCAAGTTCATGGACGCAATCAAGAAGGGTGTTGACGCCAATGAGGCTCTCAAGCAGGTTACAGGCACATACGGCCGTACAAAGCCAGAGCAGGGCGCTGTTAAGTTTATTGATCCACGTAAAGAATAATAGGAGGAATATACACTATGGCAATTCGTGAAGTAAAATTTGAGTCACAGGACCGTCGTGAGAAGCAGATTCTCGCTGCTCTCAACGCTAACGGTATTTCTTCTATTGAGGAAGCTAACGAGATTTGTGAGAAGGCAGGCCTCGATCCTTACAAGACATGTGAGGACACACAGATGATCTGTTTCGAGAATGCAAAGTGGGCTTACGTTGTAGGTTCTGCTATCGCTCTCAAGAAGGGTTGCAAGACTGCTGCTGAAGCTGCAGAGGCAATCGGCATTGGCCTTCAGTCATTCTGTATTCCAGGTTCTGTAGCCGACGACCGTAAGGTTGGTATCGGTCATGGTAACCTCGCTGCTCGTCTTCTCCGTGAGGAGACTGAGTGCTTCGCATTCCTTGCAGGTCACGAGTCTTTCGCTGCTGCTGAGGGCGCTATCAAGATTGCAGAGATGGCAAACAAGGTACGTCAGAAGCCACTCCGTGTCATCCTCAACGGTCTTGGCAAGGATGCAGCTATGATCATCAGCCGTATCAATGGTTTCACATACGTACAGACAAAGTTCGACTATTTCACTGGCGAGCTCAAGGTTGTTAAGACAAAGGCTTATTCTGACGGCCCACGTGCCAAGGTTAACTGCTACGGTGCTGACGACGTTCGTGAGGGCGTTGCTATCATGTGGAAGGAGAACGTAGACGTATCTATCACTGGTAACTCTACAAACCCAACACGCTTCCAGCACCCAACAGCTGGTACTTACAAGAAGGAACGTATCCTCGCTGGTAAGCCTTACTTCTCAGTAGCATCTGGTGGTGGTACTGGTCGTACACTTCACCCAGACAACATGGCAGCAGGTCCTGCATCTTACGGTATGACTGACACAATGGGTCGTATGCACTCTGACGCTCAGTTCGCAGGTTCTTCTTCAGTTCCTGCTCACGTTGAGATGATGGGCTTCCTCGGCATCGGTAACAACCCAATGGTTGGATGTACTGTTGCTTGCGCCGTTAACGTTGCTCTCGCACTCAACAAGTAATCAGCTTTCACAGCTATATTACATAAGTATCTCCTGCAACCTTTTAGGCTGCAGGAGATTTTTTTATTTTATATAGTTCTGATTCTTTGCATAAAAAAATTTGGTAATCAGGAAGGAAATGACTACATTTGCATTCCATAATGCTTCATGCTTGAATTTTGCGGATGCACAAGCAAAAACTTCATGAATACTCCATAAACAAAATCAATAAGTACAGAGAAAGGCAACATGCGATTCAAATACAATATGCAGTTTCAGAAAGTTGGCGACAATTATATAGGAGTCGCAGTAGGAAAGGACAAGGAGTTCTTTACGGAATATCTTGTCCTCAACGAGACTGGATATGAAATAGCTGTCAAAATGAATAATGACATATCAAAAGAGCAGCTCACCGATCAGATGCTTGAATCTTACGATGAAGACCAAGCAGTCATGGAAGAATGCATAGACGACATTATAAATTATCTGAAAAAGCACAATGTAATATGGACAGAATAACCCAAGAAGCATTCTTCGACATACTGCAATCCTCAATATGGAAGAAACTTCCTTCCAACCTATACACTGCAAGCGACGTCAGCATGGAAGAACTTATCACCATGATGCGAAGCCATGCCATACTCGGCATAACAGCCGACACCATCGCATCACACTACCAGCTTACCGATAATCAAAGCCAGACCATATACCGCTATGTAGCCAATCTACTGCAGAATCACTGGGACATGAACGAGACTATATCTGATATATTCAGTCTGTTAGAGACAAACGGAATACATGCGGTACTTCTCAAAGGACAAGGTCTTGCACGACTATATCCAACAGCTAACACGCGAAGCATAGGCGACATTGACATCTATGTAGGAAAGACAAACTACGTTCGGGCACAGACTATCATTGACGAATACTGTCATATGCCCCAGAGAAATATCGAGACTGATCCTTCCAACATTCATGGATATGCAGAGAAAGGCAATATAAAGATAGAAACACACTACATATGTGCTGACACGGCAATTCCTGCAATCAAGGAAGAGTACAACACATTAATGGACTCACTACTGACTACAAACAATGAAACAGTCAACATACAAGGGTACAAAGTAAAGACACCTTCACCGGAAGTCAACATGCTCTACGTCTTCGAGCACCTGCTCAAGCACTTGCGATACGAAGGAGCTGGATTCCGACAGTTCATCGACTGGCTTCTCACAATAAGACACTGGACAGACTGCGGAGCACATAACAAAGAATGGTTAAGAGAGACACTCATTCATTTCCATATTATGGACGCATGGCAGGTACTTGGAGGCATACTTGTCTTTCAACTTGGACTGCCAATGTCTTCATTCCCATTCTGGAATGAAAGTAAGGCTCGCCACTCGCAAGGACGTAACCTGCAGTATATCATTGACTCTGGTAACCTCGGCCATGAGACAGCATACTCTAAAGGCTATTACTTCATGCCCCACTCCATCAAGAGAAAGGTGCGGGCACTGTGCTACTATGCCCGCTACATTACAATGTTCGAATACTTTCTCTTTCCCTACGACACAATACCAAAGTACATTCGCCGAACTATCGGCAAACCGCAGCAGTAGCATAAACAAAAAAAATTATCACTGCCCTCTACATTCCCAAGAAGAGCATAAGGTGTTTTCTTATTCATTTTCCTTGGAAGTATAAAAACTTTTGCTTAACTTTGCCAACAGTAAAAACAACGTAACTAATCCTTTGGCATACATTTATGAAGAAAAAGAAGAAATTCACAATTCCTCGCATCAGTTTGAAAAGACTTTATAGCGAGAATATCCTTGCAGCAAGCAGTCCACATGGAGGGGACACTTCAAAGCCTAATAACACAGAGCCCATTAACGAAGGCACGAAACTTTGGTAATGCCATAGACTGAAAATGACGATGAGAAAGAACATACACCTTATTATATGTATAGCACTTAACTTCACTATCGCTACGATGCTGTCGTGCACTGATGGTGACGTCACTTCTGCCATCGTCCAAAATTCAGATGAAGCGAAAACAAATGACACCAAGGAATACATGTCATTCTGCGCGACCATGGAATGCAACAGCGAAGCCAATACCCGAACATCACTATACGACAGCTACCGCATAATATGGAATAAAGGTGATGCCATATCCATCTTCGACAACAGATGCAACAACAAATTTCTACTCAACGGAGAAGCCGGACGTACATATGCCACCTTCACAGGACAAGCAGAACCTACAGACGACAAGACATACTATGCTGTCTATCCATACCAATACTATGCCAATATCAACAATGGTAATATAACCGATATCACTGTTCCAGACGAACAAGTAGCAATAGAAGGCAGCTTTGACCCACAGGCTTCAATAATGACTGCCACTTCAAAAAACGGGAATGACATGGCTTTCAAGAACCTCTGCGCTTATGCGCGTATTACTTTGAAGGAATCTTTCCGCAGCATTACCATACAAAGCGGGAGACAAGATGCCACCGGCAATGAGTATATAGCAGGAGACATAAACATCACACTCAACGATGACGGCACCGTAAAGACTATGGAACTCCCTACCAGCAAAAACGGTTACAGTGACGTGAGCCTTATCCCTGATCTTGACAACAATCATATTTCCTATCAGGCAGGCACATACTATATCTGTCTGATTCCACAGACATTGCACGGAATTACAGTCACTTGTATAACATCAAACGGAAATATCTATAAACGGTCCATCCCGGCAGAAACGGAAATAACAAACTTCAGCCAACGTAACACCATCGTAGATCTTGGTACTGTAAGCGAAGGAAGCGGTTGGGCACTCGAACCAACAGAAGAGATAAAGGGCAAAACCGACATTAACGGGACGACATACGACAAAGGAGTTCTTGGCACTACAGCAGATGCCGTAGACCTCGGAGTAAGACTGACCATAGATGGCATAAAATGCAAGGTTCTGTGGGCTACACATAACCTCGGTGCCACAACACCGGAAGAAGCTGGCGCATACATCGCATGGGGAGAGACGGGTACATCGAAAGAGCACTACTCTAACAACTACAAACGAAGTGAAGAGACTGACTATCAGCAAGAAAGCTATACAGAAGACAACTACAGTATAGAGGCTGCCACTAAATATGCACGAACCAATGCAAAGCTCGACCTCTGCGATGATGCCGCATATACAAACTGGGGAAGCGAATGGAGCACCCCGACACTCGAGGCTTGGAATGCCCTCAACAAGCAATGCAACATCATCGACACCAGTGACGGTGTCATCGTGAAGAAGAAAGACTCAAGCGCATTCATATATCTGCCCAAAGCATCATGCCAGGGCAATACCACCAACAATGGTCTCGGAATGTACATGACAAACATGCTGCACACCAAGTCGCTCGCAAAAATCTGTGAATTCTCCAATGCAAGACTATCCGTAGGACAAGCCTACGAACGATACTATGGATATACCGTCCGCCCAGTGAAAGTGGTACCACTAACGGAAGGAGAAGAATAGACGGACGAAAAAGTACGTGTTTATCTTTGCCAAGAAGTTTTTTTTGATTAACTTTGCATCCGTAATAGATTTACTTACACAATAAGAACAAATAGCATTAATGACTACTAAAACTATCATTTTGACTGCAGGACTATTCCTAACGTCACTAACATCATTCGCACAAACAGATGCGAAAAATTATTTTGACGGCAAGCCTTGGGGCTTTGCCACTGTCTCTGACGAGCTGGGAACGGCCTACTCCCTTAATGGAGGAATGCAAAAAGCGCAACCTTCTACTATTGTACTTTACGCACAGGGAGATGGAGCCACCGACGACAACAATATCTATGGCGCCATAAATCAATATGACATCATTGTTCTTGACGGTAGCAATGGTGACTTTACCATTGGGCAGAACATCAAACTGTCGAACATTAAGGACAAGACAATCGTTGGACGCAACGGAGCTCGCCTCTGCACACAGTTCTACCTTACAGATGACGATATTACATATCTTAACCAGCAGAACCTCAGCGGACTGAGCAGTACTGAGCAATACACAGGCACACTGCCTGACGGAACTACACTGACATGCGACAAACGTGCCTTCTTCACTAAGAAAGCCATGGAAGAACTGGCTTATCAGAAAGGTCAGGGATATGTTCTGCCCAACAAAGCTGGTATCTTCTCGATTACCGACTGTGAAGACCTCATAATACGCAACATCAGCTTTATAGGTCCTGGCGCAGTAGATATTGACGGTTCGGACCTTATAACAAATCAGGACTCCAAGCAGATATGGGTAGACCACTGCACCTTCGTTGACGGTCAGGACGGATGTCTTGACAGTAAGCGCTGCGATTATTGCACATATACATGGAACAAGTTCTATTATACAAGCCGCACCTTCTCCCATCCTTACACCAATGGCTGCGGATGGGTTGACGAAAGCGATCCTATGATGCTCCACCTCACATGGGCATGCAACGAATGGGGAAGCGGATGTGGACGCCGCCTACCACAGTGCGGCAGTTGCTATGTACACATCATCAACAACTACCATAACTGCCCAGGCAACAGCGCAGGCATTACTCTCAACGACAATGTCATTGGCTTAGTAGAATACAACTACTCTGCGAGCGGAGTCAGCCTTCCTCTTACCGGCAGTGGCAGCGATCGCTATATTTACGCTCACGACAATAATTATGTATACGCTTCTACATCTACAAGCGTTACTGTACCATACTCGTACACGTCAATTACAGAGAGCTCTAAAAATCTACCTGACATTCTCGAGGCCACACACGGTGCTGGTGCTACAATCGACGATATGTTCATGCCTGGCGACGCAACCACTCTCGCTGATGGTTTCGGTTTCTATTCTGCCTCAGTTGACGTAACTGTAGGTTTCACATCAACACTGCCACTTAAGAACCTTGTTGGTGCCCAGGTCTCATTCGCTTCTTCAGATGCAAGCATCGTAACTGTTGATGCATCAGGAAAGGTCAAAGCACTCAAGGAAGGAAGTGCAGAAATAACAGCGACTGTCAACGATGCCCTTTACGGCACGGCCACTGCCACTATTACAGTCAATGCCACTGCCAACAACAACTTCAATACTGTGAAGAAATGGAACTTCACCAGTCGCAGTACTGCAGTTTCTTCTCTAACAAGCAACGGATGGACTGCCAGCGGTAGCAATTACACATATAGCAGCAAAATATCTGATGCAGAACTACCAGGTTTGGCAGAAGCAGAAGGCTTGTATTTCTCTTGCAGCAATGCGAGTGCCATCGTTTCCTACTCAAACAGTCTGAGAATCAACAAAGCATTCACCATGACAATACCTGACTGCCAGGCTGGTGACAAGATCATCCTTGACTTCAAGTCCGCCAACGGTGAAGCAACACGAGGATTCGAGACCACAACAAACATAACTACATCCGGTGCTCTCACTACATGCGCAAGAGCACAACTCGAAGCAATCGTTACTGCTGACGGTAGCGCCTCATTTACATCAAGCAGCGGTGGTTTCTATATCTACACAATCGAACTGCAGCGTCTTGCCTCTGGTGACACCGGCATCAAATCAGCAAAGAACATTTCGACTGTTCCTGTCATATTCTACAATATCTTAGGTCAAAAGGTTTCTGCTACAGCCAAAGGTCTGAAGATTGGATCTGACGGTAAGAAATATATAGAATAATCAAGCACACTGAACTTCATATAAACTGCTCAACTGACAACATACGCCAGTTGAGCAGTTTATATTATTGGCAATTCTCTATCTATGACAAAAAAAGGAAAACTGCCTCGAATTTACCCCATATAGAACGATTTTTTAGTTTTTGACAACTCTTTTAATAAAGATTGTCATATAAACACTAAAAAAGATTTGCAAGTCTAATGAATTTGTATTAACTTTGCACCCAGAAAGAAATAAAAAGAAATCGTAAGACGAAAGTCTTATGCATACAATAGATTACAAGGATTAATTAATAGATTTAGGTTATTAGATTTAGTTAGTTTAGGGGAAAAGCAGTTAGACGTGAGTCTGGCTGCTTTTTATTTTAGTTGCATATTACGTGGACCAATGACTATGCATCACAGCGAAAAAAAGAGATAACACAATACTCCCCCGGTTCTAAGAATAGACCGAGGGAGAAATTGTATACGAGAGATATAAAAAATTATGAGAAAAATCTATTTTTATGCTTTCGTCCTCAATAGTAGGAAAGAGCTTTAAAGACGCTCAAAGAAGACTACTTACATTCTTTTAGTGATTCAAAGGTACTCATTTTTTTCCGATATCAACGCGAAGATGAAAGAAAAATGAGAGTTTTTACATTTTTTAATACCAATTTCACAACAGCAAAAAAAGCATCAAAAATTCTATTGCATTGAATTTATGAGAATTACAAAAAGGCATTAATGTAAACCTTTTTTTTAGGCAATTCATTCACGCATGACTTTTTTGATAAAATCCAAGGAAATTATATACACCTTGAATAATTCATCTTACATGGTACTTGACCCAAGAAAAGAAAGCCTCACGGAAAATTCAAGAATTAATTTACGGAGAATTCACGGTGAAAGAAAAGTGCCTCACGGAAGATTCATGAATTAATTTACGGAGAATTCACAGTGAAAGAAAAAAGCATCACGAAAAATTCATGGATTAATTCACAGAGAATTCACGGTGAAAGCAAAAGTCTTCACGGGAAATTCATGAATTAATTCGCGGGAATTCACGGTAAAAGCAAAAGTCTTCACGGAAAATTCATGAATTAATTCGCGGAAAATTCACGGAGAAAGAAAGATCATTAATGTCATAACCAAACATGTAACAAAAACAGCTTTAGCGTCATCAATCTAAAGCAACGAGAATCGAAAATTTGCGAACTCCTCATCCCCATGCCAGATTAAAAGCGATTTTAGAGCATTCCCCAACTCACTGAAAACCAGCACCATCCCAAGCCACCGTTTGATTTTGTCTTGCAAAATCACCCCCAAAGCCAAGAAATCACCCCCAAATCGCAACCCAAAAGCGCCCCTTTTACCAAGTAAACTCAGCCCTTTTACC
>R06__coassemble_944_pt1 | contig 10165 bp, 5 predicted proteins | sample R06__metabat2_high_PE_030 | metagenome-assembled genome bin R06 | reverse complement strand
TATTCCGGCTTTCAATCAACCAGATCTTGCAGAGTGTCTTGCCAAGGCTTACCATGGCAGCGATTATCAGGGCGATTATCCTGATGGCAGCAGTGATGCATCTTCTGTTACCGCATTTGATGGAGAGAAGGCACTGGCATGGGGCTCAGCTTTAAGTATCGACAGCAAGACATTGCAGATGGTAGGATATCCTCTGACTGTCACCATTACTTACAAGCAGACAGCTTCAGGTCCTGACATACAGTTCTGGGACGGACAGTGGGGCAACAAGATAACAGTCATTGTTGATGGTAAGAGTTACAATGGTGACTTTAACCCGCAGTCGGTATATGGCACATCGGCAGGTACAGAGCATACCACAAGCATTACATTTGACGAGACGACATATAACACTCTCGCTCAGAAAGGTTTCCTCTTCCAGGGTACAGGGGTCACTATATATAAGGTAGTGCTTACATCTGATGCAACTACAGGCATTGCGTCTGTAGAGTCTGCAGATAGAAAGATGACTGAAGCTGTCTACAATCTTGCCGGTCAGCGCATCAGCAAGCCAAGTCGTGGAATGTACATCAAGAATGGCAAGGTGTATATGGCACGATAATTATTCCGAAAAACCTCTTCATACTATAGGCAATAGCACCGGCAGAAGACAATGATGTGAGTCTTTCTGCCGGTGCTTTCGTGTTTGCTGCAGTGTATGTCGCGTTTCATGAGAGGTCAATGTTGTCTCATGAAGTTGGTAGGAGTAGTGCCAAAGGCTTTCTGGAAGCATTTGGAGAAATATCCGGAATTGGAGAAGCCTACCATATACATTACTTCTGATATAGCAAAGCGTCCTTCAGAAAGGAGCATGGCTGCACGCTTCATGCGGATATCACGTATATATTCCACCGGACTCATTCCTGTGCAAAGCTTAACCTTGCGGTAGAGCAGTTTGCTGCCAATGCCCACTTCCTTCTGAAGTTCGGTGACATTGAAGTCAGAGTTGCTGATATTGGACTCAATGATGGATGTAATCTCTTTCAATAGTTTGTCGTCTCTCTGGCTGATTACCGAAATGGCAGGTTTGAGCCCAATTCTCTCTTCAGCTCTGTCAAGAGGCAGTGTCAATGATATCGTGGTCATTCCGTTGTCATCCACGGATACGTCTGCTGTTCCGTTGTGCTGTTCTGCATAGTCCTTTATCAGATACATGTCATGCGTACGACACATATTACCATCATCTGTAAGATCATAGTACTGCTGGAAGAAGTGAGTCAGTTTGTCTTCAGTGATGGCAAAGATGGTGGATGAGAGACTTACCGTGAAATTCTGATTCGCGTCAGAAATTATGATGTTTGCAGCTATTGAAGCCCCATCAACGGAATAGTCAATGATACTCCTAAGTAGAGTGTAGACCACGGAATCCCATTCAATGATGTTAACCCTGTAGAATAGTGATGCAGATGAATAATGGTGTGTGAGTTTTATTTTCCTCTTGCGTATGTCCTCTGCCATTCCTTGTATGACGGCATCACAGAAACTGATGATGTTGATGTCGTGGAGTGCCGTTTCTCCGTCAGCTGCATGTGATTTTCCTGTATCCAATGCTTGATGTATGAAGGCATTAAGACAGGTGGATTCGTATCCAAGGCGCTTGAAGTCAGATCTGTTTAGAGGGTCATTGTCCTTTTCTGCCAGAACAGTGATGAGTGACATTACACGGCTCAGACCTTGGTGGAGATTCTGCGACAGGTTATTATAGAACCTTATTCTTGCAGAAGACTCTTCCATGATCTGCTGGCGCGCAATCTGTTCCTTATGTAGGTTCTTACGAATGAAGTATAGTTTTACACCTCCATATATTATAGCGCAGGCAAGAAGCATGTAAATTATTTTTGCCCATAGCGTAAGGTACCATGGTGGCAGTATGTCAATCTTAAGTGCATACACTTCGTTGCCGACAGTTCCCAGACCATCTACAGCATGTATTTCAAGCGTGTAGTCTCCATGGGGGATACTGTTGTATACAATCTTGTCGCTTGTTTTCATAAGATAATGCCACTCCTTCTCCAGTCCTTTCAGTCGGTAAGCATATATGGTCATCTCTGCATGCTGCAGTGGTAAGTCGGAGAAAAAGAATTCAAGATTGTTCTGACTGTGGTCAAGGCAGATGTGTGCAGTGCTTTGCAGACTACCGGACTGCGGCAGATACAGTTTGCCGTTGACAAGTAAATCTGATAGTATTACAGAATGCTTGTGTGGCTGCTGCAGTATGCTTTGCGGATCGAGAGTTACCGTACCGTCTACGCCGCCAATGACAATTTGCTTATGTATAGTGTCATAGCAGGCACTATGGGCTGTAATGAAAGGGATTCGCACATTCGTAATCCATTGTCCCTTATGGTATATAGCACAAAATGTAGGCATCACTATCCACATATTGCCGTCGATTTCTAACATCGCGGTTACATGTGTTCCGTTATTCATTGGTGTGCCGAAGTTGATTGTTCGGAGAAGTCTGCCAGGTGTGGAGTACACATCAATTCCCTTACTGTGTGCAACCCACATGTTACCTTCATGATCAGCGCATAAAAGACTGCAACGCTCTTTGGTCAGTGTGCTGACACGGTAAGTGCGTGAATCAATGATGCTGATGCCTTTTGTCGTGCGGACCCATATCTTATTGCCTTTTCCGAGGGCAAGCTGTCTTATGCTTTGGGAGCAGAGTCCCTTGACTATATGCTTCTCTGGAATGCAAATGTGTTCGGCCTCGTATAATGCCGATGGGGTAGTGACGTATATGCCATCGTCGCAAGCACCCAGCCATAGCTTTCCATTCCGATCATCCAGCATGCTGTATATCCACGGCACCTCTTTATGAGTCAGCGCATCCATTATCATTCTGTGTGCCATCTTGATATGATGGCTGTTGTAGAGGTTTATTCCAATGTCGGTACTGATCCAAATGTTGTGCTTGCTATCTTCGCAGATGTCTCTCACTCGGTTGTGTGATATTGGATAGTTGGAATCATTCTGCATGAACCAACATGCAGGTTGAGTCAGATGGATGAGACCAACTGTGCCTCCCATCCATATCGTGCCATGGCTGTCGGTAAGCATGCAGGTAAGGTCGTTGCCCATGTTTGACCCCGTCATAGTGCTCAGACTGTGGAAACATCCCCATTTGTTCTGCATGATGATGGATAGACACTGGTCAGTGCCAAGGAGAATATTGCCTGAAGAATCATAGTACACGTTCCATACTACATTGCTTCCAAGAGAGGATATGTTTCGGGAGTCGTGCTGAATGTGCTCTACGTTGCCATCTTTCATGACGTAGAGTCCGTTGTCTGAGCAGACGAAAAGACCTTGTGGCGTGTTTGTCATTGATTTGATGACCATGCCATTGCTTCCGTGTGCAACCTTCAGATCACCCGTATGAATGTCATAGGAGAAGAGCCTCTGGTATGTGCCAAGCCAGTAGCGTCCTGTCTTCTGGTCATATTCGAGTGCGCTGACAGTACTCTGTTGTTGTGAAGTGAATATGTCAAGGTGCTGGCATTTTTTTTCAGTTATCTCATACAGTCCGTGAAGTGTACCGATGAGCAATCCCCTGTCGGTAGGGCATATTGAGAGAATGTCGTGCGGCAAGTGAGAGATGATGTTTACTTCTTTCTTGTGTGGCGTAAGAGAGTAGAGTGTTTTCTTGCTGCCTATAAGCAACTGTCCGCCTTGGCATACTATTGTTCTCACCTCATCCTTGATGTCTCTGTTCATTGCTACGGTTTGTCCCTGGTGGCGGTCATAGACGGAGAGGCCGTTTTTGCCTCCAATGACGACATAGTTGTCGATTGCGCGTAGAGAATAAATGAGCGTGTTGCCGTATGCTTTGTGGTGCTCTACGAAGCGGTATCCGTCAAAGGAATACAGTCCGTTGGCAGTGCCAAGCCATATCATTCCGTCGGAGTCTTGGTCGATGGAATAGATCGGACATGCCTGTTCTAAAGGCAAGTTATGGAATATGGGAGACGTTGCAGCAGCAATGTCAGCTATCATGCATGTGATGATGGCAATTATGAATCTTAATGAGGTCTTAATCAAAATATGTGTAATCTATTAGTTGTTAGTGACTACAAAAGTAATGATTTTTTTGTGAATGGCGAAAATAAAGCACAAAATTACCCCATTAATGTCTGTTTTGTGTTATTGTTGTCCGTTATGTGTCTGTGTGTAGAGCGTAGAAACCCCACCTGCTCACGCAGACGGGGCACTACACTATTTTTCTTAAAACCTACTAAAATTTTTACTAATAGAACTATTCATATACTACTAAACAATTGTCATTCTTACTTCTTAACTGTAGATGATTGTCAGGTTAGTTTCAGCAGTTAGTTATTACGATTTGCGCCTTTCGGTTATGTTATCCCTGGCGCTCAGTATAATTAGGGAAAATAGTAAGAAGAATATCTATATTCAAAATGTATGAAGTCATATTTGTTCTTTTGGAATACATGTGCAAAGGTAATACAGTTCTGCTGTCTGCCAGGTTACATATTGGTCGAAAAAGGTAGAATGTCTGCAATGTATTCTTGTTTGTCCTTTTTGTCATTCGTTCATTGGCTATTTATGTCTATCTTTGCCGTCGTAAAGAAAAAACAGTGAGGACAAGACTTTAATACTTAACTCATCTTTCGCAAGTTCACACTTTCTACAGTTTCAAGAAGTTAAGTAGATGAGGAGTTAAAGGAGTTCTTGCTGCTGGCAAGCGGCAAAGCCGAGCGAAGACAATACTCCAGTTTTCTCAATGTAACTTAAATGGGAAAGACATTTGTCTTAACTCCTTAACTCCCTTTAACTCCTTAACTCCTAAGAAGTTGAGTACTTACGAAACTCAAATATAAATTACTTAATACATAATATATAATAATGAAATGACAAACAAATTCTTTTTCCTGATTTTCGGTCTCCTGCTGACTGTCAGTCATGTAAAGGCAGACTTGAACACAATCACCAACGACACATTCTGGAAGACAACTTCCGGTTCTTACATCTATAGTCAGGGTGGTGGTATCTTCCAGTTCCCTGACTCGAAGGGAGTAAAGCACTATTACTGGTACGGTGTGAAGTATCAGGAGGCAGTGGACTATTGTCCTAATGCACTTGCTGGAAGCAAGAGTAACCTGACTAATTTCGTCTCTGTGACCTGTTACCAGAGTGATGACCTTGTCAATTGGAAGTTTGTGCGTGACGTAATGACAACGTCAACCTTCAACGGTCATGACTGGGCATGGTGGGTAGGTCGTCTTGGAGTGGCATATGTAGACTCGCTGAAGACGTATGCTCTTTTCGTTCAGTATAATGACAAGGTGGGAGTGTTTACCTGTAGCACTCCTACTGGCAACTTTGTATATCATCAGCAGATAGACATGACAGCGATGACTGGCAAGTCGAATACTGGTGACCAGACGGTCTTTACGGATGATGACGGTCAGTCATACCTCTGCTATTCCTATGGAAGTGGCCGCTCGAAGATTTACCTTTCAAAGATAGGTGTATGCAGTGATGGCAAGATAGGTCTCTTGGACTGTAACCAGATATATAAAGGTAGCGGTCGTGAGGGTGACTGCATGTTCAAGTACAAGGGAAAATATTATGTGTGTGCATCTGACCTTTACGGATGGAATGCATCAAATGTGTACTATCTTGAATCAAGCAGCATCTATGGTCCCTACACTCCGACCAATAATATGCAGAAGATGCCAGGCGCAGACAGTGACTATGGTCATGTCACTCAGACAGGTTTCTTCTACACATTGAAAGGTACTAAGGAAGAGACCGTGATTTATTGCGGAGACCGTTGGGCAGGCTTTGCTGGTAATGGTAATGGGTACAACCAGTGGTGCCCTATCAGTTTCGATAATGGAACTCCATACTTCAATTCGCTCAGCCAGTGGAATCTTGATGGAGTGACAGGTGAATGGACTGTAGGTGACGACAATAACTATGTGAAGAATGGTAGCTTTGATGCTGACCGCGTGAATATTCCAAGTGCCAGCAAACCTTCCCAGACTTACCTTAAAGGATGGTCCTCGAGTGTGATAAAGGGTAATGCTATAGTAATAGGTGGGACAGATTCGCCTACACTCAATGCAAGCAATACATCGTCAGACCGCGCTATTGTACAGGGCAACCACTGTCTGAACCTATATGATAAGGTTGACTATACCCGCAAGACATATCAGAAGATCAGTTCGACAACACGTGTGCCTCTGACAGATGGCAAGTACCGCATGACGTGCAAGGTGAAGAGTGGCAGTGCTTTCAAGAGCCTTTATATGTATGCCAAGTCGAATGGCGTGGAATACAAGGGTGATATAACTTATTCTGACAGCGAGTGGCATGAGATACAGATAACAGATATAGTCATAACAGGAGGCAGTGTGGAGGTTGGCTTCTATTGTGATGGTATTGCCGGTGACTGGGCACGTGTTGATGATGTGACACTCGTAAAGACTGGCGATCTCGAGGCTTCGGGAATAATCAACCATGGTGCTGTTGTGGGAGCAAAGTCTGCCCAGATCTTTGATTCTACAGGCAAGAGGCTCTCTGATTTTCAAAGAGGACTGAATATAGTGAGGGAGATATGTGATGGACATGTCGTCACAAAGAAAGTTCTTCGTTAGATGAATCTTTTCCTGTTGATTGTATTTCAGAAATATGTAGTCAAAAAAAAATAATGCCCTCGTCACTATTGGTGGCGAGGGCACTTGTGATTATAATACTTCCGAGAAATAAATCATGCCTTGTTGACTACTGGTTCGCACGTAAGGTCGATGCCGAGTTTCTTGAATGTGTTTTGGTCTACATCACTTAGAATGACCGTGCAGTGAACCTGACAACCTCTGAGCTTAGGTAACTGTTCGAGGGCCTTGCGGCAGTTCTCGTCATTGAGGCTCAGAACAGAGAGAGCGAGAAGAACCTCATTGGTATGAAGGAATGGGGTCTTGCCTCCCAGGAAATACGTGTTGGTATGGCGTATAGACTCGATGAGGGTCTGTGGGATAAGTTTCACTTCGGGTTCTATGCCGGCGAGATGCTTCATCACATTGAGGAGTAGGGCAGAAGAACAACCGAGCAGCTCGCTTGACTTTGCTGTTATGATGGTGCCATCCTCCAACTCTATGGCTGCAGATGTATGGCCTGTCTCTATCTTGAAGTTCTTTGCGATAGTCGTTGTCTTGCGATATGCAGGGTTGATGCCTGCCTGCTTGAAGAGTACTGATATCTTCTCCACCTCTGCAGTTGAGTCCTTGCCCTTGGCCATATCGCCGAGAGCACGGTAGTAGCGACGGATAATCTCTTGCTTGGAAGCCTCACGGCAGACATCATCGTCGGAGATGCAGAAGCCTACCATATTGACACCCATGTCCGTTGGGCTCTTGTAAGGACACTCACCGAAGATACCTTCGAAGAGAGCCTTGAGAACAGGATATATCTCAATGTCACGGTTGTAGTTGATAGCCGTCTTGTCGTAAGCTTCAAGATGGAAAGGGTCAATCATGTTGACATCATTGAGGTCGGCTGTAGCTGCCTCGTATGCGATGTTGACAGGATGCTTTAGTGGGAGATTCCATACAGGGAATGTCTCGAACTTAGCATATCCTGCGTCCACACCATGCTTATGCTCGTTGTAGAGTTGGGAGAGGCAGACAGCCATCTTACCGGAACCAGGTCCTGGTGCGGTGACGATGACGAGTGGCCGTTCGGTCTTCACATAGTCGTTCTTGCCATAACCTTCGTCGCTTGCGATGAGTTCCACGTTGTGTGGATAGCCGTCGATGAGGTAGTGAACATATGACTTGATGCCCATCTTCTCCAGACGCTTGCGGTAGTCATCGGCTGCATGCTGACCGTTGTAGTGGGTAATGACGACGGAACCGACCTTGAAGCCTCTGCCGATAAACTCCCCACGTAGACGTAGCACGTCTTCGTCGTATGTGATGCCGAGGTCTGCGCGTACCTTATTCTTTACGATGTCCTCTGCAGAAATGACGATAACAATCTCTATCTGATCACTTATCTTGCTGAACATGCGAAGCTTGGAGTCAGGTTGGAAACCTGGCAATACGCGGCTGGCATGGTGATCGTCGAAGAGTTTGCCTCCGAGTTCAAGATAAAGTTTTCCCTTGAAGTGAGCGATACGCTCCTTGATGTGTTCCGACTGTATGCTGAGATACTTGTCGTTGTCGAATCCTATTTTCATTACTTTTAATGGTTGTTGTTCTTCTGCGGTGCAAAATTACTTATTTTTCTCGTAATGGCAAAAGTTTCGTTGAAAATATTGAAAGGTACGAACCGATGTCTGTATATATGGAGATAATTAACTTTTGGCCTGATTATTTGGTTAAGTGATTTATTTTGAGTAATTTTGCATCCGTTTAGAAAATATTCAGATAATACATTCAATGAGATATTTCATTCATCTGGCTTACGATGGTACACGTTTTCATGGTTGGCAGATACAACCCAACGGAATAAGTGTTGAGGGGGAGATAGAGCGTTGCCTCTCTGTAATACTGCGTCAGCCAGTAGATATTGTTGGTGCAGGCAGAACTGATGCCGGTGTACATGCCAGGCACATGGCCGCGCACTTTGACTGGCAAGGTGATGCTATTGATTGTGCCCAACTGACATATAGACTCAACCGTATGCTTCCTCCGGATATTTCCATCTATCGCATAGAGATGGTGAACGATGAAATGCATGCACGTTTCTCTGCCAGTTCGCGTACATATCATTACTATCTCCACGAGAAGAAGGATCCTTTTAGCCGGCAGTATTCCTTTGAATGCCATTTCGATCTTGATTTTGAAAAGATGAATGAAGCTGCTCGGCTACTCTTGGAATATAATGACTTTGCTGCATTCTGTAAGTCGCACACAGATGTTAAGACAACTCTATGCAAGGTTACGGAGGCTCAGTGGATACAAACAGGCGAGTATACTTGGTATTTTCGCATCACGGCAAACCGCTTCCTTAGAAATATGGTGCGTGCTGTTGTTGGTACGCTCGTTGACGTGGGGCGTGGACGACTCTCTGTTGACGGTTTCCGTGAGGTCATTGAAGGCAAACGCCGCACTCAGGCTGGTGAGAGTATGCCCGGTAATGCCCTCTTCCTTGAGAATGTAAGGTACTGAGGCTCTTGATGAAGTGGTATAAATGAACAATGAAAAGTAAAAAGAAAGAAATACAGGTTACTCTTTCTTTATAATAATGGATTTTCGGAATAAAACTATAATGTGTTTTTTACTTTTTACTTAAAATTTATTCTCTTTAAAAGCATCGCTTTTTTGTTTTTAGGACATAATTAATTTTTAGGATAATAAATTAAAAACTATGATGTGGCTGTTATTAGCATTTACGTCAGCAGCTTTGCTCGGATTCTATGATTCGTTCAAGAAGCAGGCTCTGAAAGACAATGCTGTTATTCCTGTATTGTTTCTCAATACTTTGTTTTGCTCGTTGATCTTCCTGCCGTTCATTTGCACTTCCGCTTTTACCGGTGCACTGGATGGAAGTCTCTTCTATGTTCCTGTATGCGGTTGGGAGGTACACAAGTTCATTCTTCTGAAGAGTGTCATCGTACTGGCATCCTGGATACTTGGATACTTTGGCATGAAGCATATTCCGCTCACGATCTACGGACCTATTAATGCAACACGTCCTGTAATGGTTCTTGTTGGTGCATTGCTCGTCTTCGGTGAGCATTTGAACCTGTATCAGTGGATAGGTGTGATACTTGCAGTGGCAAGTTTCTTTATGCTCTCACGTTCAAGTAAGAAAGAAGGCATCAACTTCAAACATAATGTATGGATATATGCTATTGTGGGGGCTGCAGTCCTTGGAGCTATCAGCGGACTCTACGACAAGTATCTCATGGCTCCTCCGAGCAATGGCGGAGTAGGCTTGGATAAGATGACAGTGCAGTCGTGGTACAATATATACCAGTGCTTTATGATGGGGGCCATGTTGATGTTGCTGTGGTGGCCTAAGCGTAAGAGCACCACTCCTTTCCATTGGCATTGGGGCATTGTGCTTGTCAGCTTGTTCCTGTCAGTTGCCGACTTCGTTTACTTCTATGCCTTGAGTCTTGATGGTGCAATGATCAGTATCGTGTCGATGG
>R06__coassemble_942_pt1 | contig 10179 bp, 9 predicted proteins | sample R06__metabat2_high_PE_030 | metagenome-assembled genome bin R06 | reverse complement strand
GTGCTTTCCTTGGTGCACTCAACGGTGGCATATTAGGTGCGTTAGCAGGATATGCCCTCGGATATGTGTTTGATGTTATCGTTGGCAGTAATAAGTCGGATGATGCTTCTTCTTTTTATTCTTCGTCAGACTATTCGCATTCTGCCGGTGATGATTATGACTCTACAGCATCAGAGCGGGATGGCGTTCGCAATGGCTTTCTGTTCTCGCTTCTTGTTCTTTCTGCTCATGTGATACAGGCTGACGGGAAGATAATGCATTCAGAGATGAACTACTTACGTTCTTTCCTTCGCCAGAGCTTTGGGGAGGTAGCGGTGCAGCAGGGTGAGAGCATAATTCTCAGACTTTTCGAATATCGCAAGTCTCATGGTGACAGCGTATGGAATTCACAGATAAGAGAGGCATGCGCTCAGATGCGTGATGTGATGCCGGAGGAACACCTGCTTCAGTTGCTTGCCTACCTTTGCGAGATTGCCAAGGCTGATGGACGTGTCGATGATTCGGAGGTTGCTGCTATTCGCTCGATATGTTCACTACTCGGTATCTCTGTTGCTGTCGTTGACCAGTACTTGGCATTAGGTGGTTCTGACCTTGAGGATGCTTATAAGGTACTCGGTGTCTCTCCTGATGCTACTGATGATGAGATACGCAGGGCTTATCGCGAACTTGTTCGCAAGAATCATCCTGACCGTGTGGCAACTCTCGGTGAGGATGTCCGTGAGGCTGCAAAGAAAAAAATGCAGGAGATTAATGATGCGAAAGCGCGCATTGACAAGGCGCGTAATGTTTAATGTTTTAAGTTGAATGTTGAAAGTTGAATGTTGAATGTTGAATGTTTAATGTTGAAAGTTTAATGTTGAATGTCGAATGTTTAATGTTTAATGTTGAAAGTTTAAAGTTGAAAGTTTAAAGTTGAAAGTTTAAAGTTGAATGCAGGAAGGCGTGAAAAGTCTTTTACTCAGAAATCTTGCCGCGATATTGGATGAAAAAGGTAATCACATCTTTCCATTTTCATTTTTCCATTTTCCATTTTCCACTTTCCACAAAAAGTTTATATATACATGAGATACATAACTTTTATTCTGATGTTTATGTTGTCATCTTTGGTTGCTTGTACCAAGGAGCGCGATAGGGTAGTTGACTTGATTATATTCATGGGACAGTCAAACATGGCTGGTCGTGGTGTCGTTAATTCTAAGCATCAGGAGGATGCTCCTTCTGTTTCTGAAACCTCAGGAATGGAGTTTCGTGCATACAGCGATACCACGAAGCTGTATCCTATAACAAAATATTTTGGTAAGACAGAGGATAATCCTCAGGGCATCAATGATCATCAGAAGAAATCAGGAGGTATGGTTCCTTCATTCGTTAATGCATGCCATGCACGAACAAAAGTGCCAGTTATTGCCGTTTCGGCAAGTGAGGGCGGCACCCGCACATCGCAATGGTTACCTGGAGGACAACGCCTGACTGATGCTGTGCAACGCCTTGGCAAAACTGTAAAGTGGCTTACAGATAATGGTTACACGATCCGTAGGAAGGTGATGGTGTGGACTCAGGGGGAGTCGGATGCTGACAATCACGTTGCTGCTGAGGAATATGAGAGTAATCTACGCAAGATTATTGATGCGATGAAGGACGAAGGCATAGAACATTGCTTTCTCATACGTATCGGCATGTATAATGGCGGCAACAAAAACATGACGTATGAACCTATCCGTCAGGCACAGGAACATTTCTGTAGCGTTAATGATGATTGTACCATGGCCAGTCGGTTGCTTTCCACTTTTCGCGAAAAGGGAATGATGAAGGATGCCTTCCATTATTATCAGGATGCTTATAATCGGGTGGGGGAGGATGCCGGAAAACTTGTTGGCAAGAAACTTAAAAAGCGAGCCTCAATGCATTAACTGAATGCATTGAGGCTCGCTTCTTGTAGGAATATGAAAAAAATATACACTTTTGTAATGTCTATGTTGCAAAAAGCGCGATTTTACTTCCTGAACTGAAATATTTCAACAAAATACTTGCAAGTTATCTAAATTGTATATACTTTTGCAGTGTACTACAACAATAGTACACCGAAACAGCAATTAATTACAATATTTCCCTAAATCTGTGAGTGCGATGATAGAAATAGAAAACATGAGTTTCGGCTACTCAAGTAAAAAGCCAAATATTCATTCCGATTTGAACCTGACAGTTGAAGAAGGTAAAATATATGGATTGTTAGGTAAGAATGGAACAGGTAAGTCTACGTTACTGTATCTCATTGCAGGTCTGCTCCGTCCAAACAGTGGAACTATCAAGTGCAATGGCGTAGAGACAATGAATCGTAAGAAGGAATTCCTGCAGGATATCTTTCTTGTGAATGAAGAGTTTGATTTTCCAAAGGTGAAGGCAATATCATGGGCGAACTCACTCGGACGCTTTTATCCAAACTATAATGAAGAGACTTTCCGAAAGTGCATGGAGGAATTCTGTGTGCCTGTAGAGTCTGGCCTCAAGGCATTGTCCATGGGGCAGCAGAAAAAGGCATTCATCTCATTTGCAATGGCGTCTGGCGTGAGTACTATTATCATGGACGAGCCAACAAATGGTCTCGACATTCCGAGCAAGGCGCAGTTCCGTAAGATTGTCAGCAGCTACATGAATGAGAATTGCACCATCATTATCTCTACTCATCAGGTACACGACATCGAGAATCTTCTTGACCACGTCATCATCATCGAGAAGGACAAGATGCTCCTCAATGCCTCCATAGGTGAACTGACGGACAAGTATATCTTTGAATACCGTACGCCTGGCACGCCAAACGAAGATGTCATATATGAGGAACCAAGTTTGCAGGGCAATGCTGTCATGGCGCATCGCACAGGTTCGGAGAATGAGACGAATATCAATCTTGAATTACTTTTCAATGCTGCTATCAGCAATAAACTTTAAAATAAAATCTATCAATATATATATAATGAGAAATTCAGTATTCCTCCCAATCGTATTTGCAGCGACATTAGTCGCGCTCTTGTTTTCTTCCTGTACCATAACCTATAAAGATTCCACAGAATGTACAGCATCAATAACAAGAGTAAACTTACAATGCCAACCGTTCAATTCCATCACAAGCTATATAGCAAGTGACATGGTATATGTAGAGTCTGATACTTTCTATGTAGAGACTGAAGGCAGCAAGGAAAGGATTAAAAACATAAAGTTGGATACAACAGACTCAATGCTCGTTATCAGATCCAAAGTAGATGATGGTAGACTGAATGGGGATTCATTTGATGTCTCTGATGATGGAAATACTATTACAATAGACTTTGGTGATAAAAGCAACAGTCGGTTGAACATCATAGTCCATGCACCGAAACTCAACGATGTGGTAATCAACGGAGCTTGCAGCTTTGTGTCAAAGATGATAGATACAGATAACTTTGCCTTCGTCTCACATGGTTCGAGCTCTGTTGAAATTGATAGTCTGAATGCTTGTACGGTAGCAGTACAGCAACAGGGGGCTGGCGATGTTAAAATGAATGTCAAAGCCAAGAAAGTTTCCGTAGAGGTTGCAGGTTCTGGTGATGGTACCATGACTCTGACAGATGTAGACGACATCAGTTACTCAATAGCTGGAAGTGGTGATGCAGATCTAAACCTGAAGGACTGCAAGAAAATTCAAGTGGCCATAGCTGGAAGCGGTGACGTTGCCCTGCGTGGTAATGTGGAAGACTTCAAACAGTATGTGGCCGGTAGCGGTGACATTGACATTAACGGACTTAAGATAGGAAAATAGAAATCTTATTTCATTTTTTCTTGCATGTACAGCATGCAAAGCAATCATTATTATACACATATCTCAAAACAAAGAAACGATGAGAATCAAAGATATAATCCTCCATCAACTGGTACTTTCAAAGCGCCAGATTATCACATACTTCCTCGGAATGACATTGTGCTTTGCCAGCATACCAACTGTCCTAAGCACAGTTTTCGACTATGGCAATCCTGTGAATTATACTGCATCTACCGCAATGCCAATCGTTGCGCTTTTGTGTGGAATTTTATTGGGCGCGGTTAATCTGTTCAAGCCTTTTGAAAAGAAATCTTCCGGCATTCAGTATGCTATGCTCCCTGCCAATAATATGGAAAAGTACTTATCAGGTATGCTCTTTTATACTTTTGGTACGCTATTGATGATTGTCATTGCAGTTGTATGTGCCGACGGAATTCAGACGCTGTATAACCTCGCAATGTCAAACGATGTAGACAGTATGACAATGGAGACTTTTTCCAAATTAAAGACGGCTTTTTTATACGATGGCGATGGCAATCCTTGCGATTGGGGAGGAATTCTTTGCAAGGTTATGTTTCTTCTTATTTATCATTCCGTCTATACACTTGTGGGCTCATTCTACCGTAAGCATGCATTCCTTAAGTCGTTTATAACAGTTAATGCAGCCACTCTTGCGCTAATATTTATTCCTGTTGTAATTGTGGCTTGTTTGAATAAATATCTACAAGGTACATTGACTGTACATTTTCTCATCAGTTTTGACTTCATAGGCAACTTAATATGTTATGCGTTTATAGCATTCTGCTACTGGAAGTCCTACAGGAGATTCTGCCGCAGAACTATTGTTTAATAAAATTGTATGCTATATGTTCACACAAGATAAACCTATATATCTGCAGATGGCAGACCGAATGATGGATGAGATCCTTTCGGGTACATACAAAGATGATATGCGCATTCTGAGCGTTCGTGAATATGGAGCACTCCTGCAGGTCAACACCAATACTGCCGTGAAGTGCTACGAACAACTCTCCCGTGACGGTATCATATACCAGCGACGAGGTATGGGATACTTCGTCACCGCAGGAGCTCGTGACCGTATCCTTGAACAACGTCGCCAAGCCTTCTTCTCCCAGCGATGGCCGGAAGTGAAACGCGAGATGGAACTCCTTGGAATCAGCATGGACGAACTCGGGTAAGTCTGTATTTTAATTGAAAGTGGAAAATTGAAGAAAATAGAAGCGACCTTAAAGCCTTATGACCTCTCAGCTTTAGCCAAATGCTAAAGCTGAGTAATATACGGTTTGGCATAAATTCGGCTTGCCAGGAAGTATATAGGTCTCCATGAAAAATGTCAATATGTCAGCATTCTGTCACTCTATTACCTTTTATATATAGAGAAGTTAGTCCAAAATGTCAGTTTGACCACTTCCAACCTTCAGCCTTCAACCTTCAACATTAAGAATGGCACACCCTTTGTAATAACGATACCGAAGCCGCAAGGCTGAGAGAGAGTATTAACTCGAAGTAATAACAATTAAAAATTATACAAAAATGGGAAAGATTATTGGTATCGACCTTGGCACAACAAACTCTTGTGTCGCAGTATTCGAAGGCAATGAGCCTGTAGTTATCGCTAACTCTGAAGGTAAGCGCACAACTCCTTCTGTAGTAGGTTTCGTTAAGGACGGTGAGCGTAAGATCGGTGATCCTGCTAAGCGTCAGGCTATCACTAACCCTACTAACACGGTATTCTCTATCAAGCGCTTCATGGGTGAGACTTATGACCAGAGTGCTAAGGAAGCAACTCGCGTACCTTATACAGTAGTCAACGAGAACGGTTACCCACGTGTTGATATCGATGGCCGCAAGTATACTCCTCAGGAGATCTCGGCAATGGTTCTTCAGAAGATGAAGAAGACTGCAGAGGATTATCTCGGACAGGAAGTTACTGACGCTGTCATCACAGTTCCTGCATACTTCTCTGACTCGCAGCGTCAGGCTACAAAGGAGGCTGGACAGATTGCAGGACTCAACGTACAGCGTATCGTGAACGAGCCTACAGCTGCTGCACTCGCTTATGGCGTCGACAAGGCTAACAAGGACATGAAGATTGCTGTATTCGATCTTGGTGGCGGTACATTCGATATCTCTATCCTTGAGTTCGGCGGCGGCGTGTTCGAGGTTCTTTCTACTAACGGTGACACACACCTCGGTGGTGACGACTTCGACCAGGTTATCATCGACTGGCTTGCACAGGGCTTCAAGGCTGACGAGGGTATCGACCTGACTAAGGATCCAATGGCTATGCAACGTCTTAAGGAGGCTGCTGAGAAAGCAAAGATAGAACTCTCTTCTTCTACATCAACAGAGATTAACCTCCCTTATATCAGCGCAGAGGGTGGCGTTCCTAAGCACCTCGTAAAGACTCTTACACGTTCGCAGTTCGAGCAACTCGCACATGGTCTTATCCAGGCTTGCCTCGTACCTTGCCAGAATGCAATGCGTGATGCAGGTCTTTCTACATCCGAGATCGACGAGGTTATCCTTGTAGGTGGCTCAAGCCGTATCCCTGCTGTTCAGGATCTTGTGAAGAACTACTTCGGTAAGGAACCATCAAAGGGCGTAAACCCTGATGAGGTTGTTGCTGTTGGCGCTTCTATTCAGGGTGCTATCCTTAATAAGGAGTCAGGTGTGGGCGACATCGTTCTTCTCGATGTAACTCCTCTTACACTTGGTATTGAGACAATGGGTGGTGTAATGACAAAGCTTATCGACGCTAACTCAACCATTCCTTGCAAGAAGTCAGAGACATTCTCTACAGCAGTAGACAATCAGACTGCTGTTACTATCCACGTACTCCAGGGCGAGCGCCCAATGGCAGCACAGAACAAGTCCATCGGTCAGTTCAACCTCGAAGGTATCGCACCAGCACGTCGTGGCGTTCCACAGATCGAAGTGACATTCGATATTGATGCTAACGGTATCCTCAATGTATCGGCTAAGGATAAGGCAACAGGTAAGGAACAGAAGATTCGCATCGAAGCTTCATCTGGTCTCTCAGAGGATGAAATCAACCGCATGAAGGCTGAGGCTGAGGCTAATGCCGAGGCAGACAAGAAGGAGCGTGAGAAGATTGACAAGCTCAATCAGGCTGACTCTATGATCTTCCAGACTGAAAATATGCTCAAGGAGCAGGGCGACAAACTTCCTGCTGACGTTAAGTCAGAGATGGAGGCTGCAATTCAGAAGCTCAAGGATGCCCACAAGGCACAGGATGTAGCTGCTATCGATACTGCTATCGCAGAGCTCAACAATGTAGCGCAGAAGATGTATCAGGCTGGAGCTGCAGCAGGCGCACAGCCAGGTGCCGGTGCCGGTTTCCAGGGCGGAGCGCAGCAAGGCCCACAGAACGGTGGCCAGTCCTCACAGAACGGCCCTGATGTTCAGGACGCCGACTTCGAGGAGGTGAAGTAATCTGAGATAACAAAAAATAAGCAAAAATAGAAATCCCGTATAACTCAAGTGGTTATGCGGGATTTACTTTTAGTTAAACTTTGTAAAGTTGGCTCTGTTTTCGGATTTTTATCGTATATTTGCGCCAAAACGTTCACGCGGCACTTTAGTCGGTGAAGTTCAACAAACAAGATAATACACCTTATTATATATAATATATGGCTCAAGCTAAATACGAAATCAGAAGGAAGTGCCCCATCTGTGGAGCAGTGTTCCAGATTCGCACCATCGATGCGGTGTATTGCTCAAAGCAATGCTCCGACGTAGCCTATAAGCGTAAGAAAGACCGCGAGGCAAAGGAAGCGAAGTACGAACAGATTGCGAAGGAAGTTCCCGACATCAGGGAGTATCTCTCCGTGCAGGAAGCCGTGGCTCTGTATTGCGTGGAGCGTGATACCCTTTACCGTCAGATTCGCAAGGGAATGATTCCATCAGTCAATCTTGGTAAGAAACAGCTGAGACTGAAGCGTGCAGACATCGAGGAGCGATTCCCATTGAGAAAGAAGGTGAAGAAGGCTGCCAAGAAGCCTATCCCTAAGACCTACAATCTTGAACCGGAGAACTGCTATACTATCGGCGAGATATCCAAGAAGTTCCGGATCCATGATACATCAGTATGGGCACACATCCGTAAGTTCTCCATCCCAACTCGCCAGATTGGCAATTACGTTTACGTACCAAAATCAGAAATTGACAAACTATACAAATCCATCAAGTTATGAAGACCCCGATGACGCGTACGGTATTCAAGGTAATACTTCGCAAATCCGAATACAAGGAGCAATGGTCGTTGCTCATTGAAAGTTTTCCTGTCTTTGAACCTGGCAAGGACAAGCCACAGCGTAAGCATGAGCCCCTTGGCCGCTTTATCACCACCCCTATCTTTGACAAGAACAGCTCAGGCAGAACCTTGTCGGATGGAAAGGCGTACTATCGCCCTAAACGAGATGCCAACGGAATTATCCTTTGCCGTTCGCAGAAAGACCAGGAAGCATGTATTTTTGCCGACAAAGTCCGCGACCTTCGTCAGCATGAATACGACAATCAGTCACTTTACACCGATACTGAGGCGGAACAGGCAGCGCAGAACGAGCGTTCAAAGTGCGACTTCATTCAGTATTTTGCAGAGCTGAAGGAGAAACGCCACCGTAATAGTTCAAAGTCCATACAAGTTAACTGGAACCGAGAACTTGCGTTGATGAAACTCTACACCGGCGGGAAGCCCCTATTGTTCGGTAACATCGACTTGACACTGATTGAAGACTATAAAGACTATCTGCTAAATGCTCCACAAGGTGGCAGCAAGACGGGAACTATATCAGCCAACACAGCATCCACCTATTTCTCTATATTCAAGGCAGGACTACACCAAGCCTTCGTAGATGGATACTTAACCATTGATCTTGCCGCTAAGGTCAAGAACATATACTTTGAGGAAAGCCAGCGCGAATATCTCACGTTGGAGGAACTTAATCAACTTGCCGCCACACCATGCGATAGCGACATTCTCAAGCGAGCAGCATTGTTTTCTGCTTTAACCGGTCTTCGTCATTGCGACATCAAGCAATTGAAATGGCGTGATGTAGTGAAAGACGAAGAGCATTACCGACTCCTTTTCACCCAACAGAAGACAAAGGGTGTAGAGTATATGCCAATCTCTGACCAAGCTTACCAACTATGTGGTGAGCGTGGTGATGCGGACCGACTTGTATTCGAAGGTCTGCAAGACCCGTCATGGATAAATCGCCCTGTCAAACGATGGATAGATGCGTCAGGCATCACGAAGCACATCACCTTCCACTGCTTCCGTCACACCTATGCCACCTTACAACTCACCAACGGTACAGACATCTATACCGTAAGCAAAATGCTCGGCCACAAGAAAGTCACCACGACTCAAATCTACGCCAAGATAGTCGACGAGAAGAAAGAAGCAGCTGCAGATGCTATACGCATTTCCCTTTCGGACGACATGATTAAGGCATCAGACAACTCCAACAATCAGTAAGTCATCCATCTCAAATCTGAACAGCAAACAATAGCGATTTTACATCGTTTTTCCCTTTCAGCCATTCACAATAAAATGTGAGTGGCTTTTTTCGTTTTTGGCCATTCGTTACCGATTTTCGTTATGATAGAGCTATGATGCCAATCATAACGTTTCCATAAGAAAAATATTTTTCGGCGTTATTTGTTTTATTATGTCTGATAATCAGTGCATTACGTTTGAAAAATATATGGATTTATTATGCTCTCTGGCATGCCAAAATCACCATTAGTTTTTACTATACTTTTGCAGTCGCTTTCTTCCCAAAGAGAGTGACTGTAGCACATCGCTGCAGCCAACTTAAAACCACATTTATATGTGTACAACAGTACCATCATTCGATGCAATGCCACAACTAATGGCAATCATCTTAGAGAAGTTGGAGACGCTTGAACAGAAGTTCGACGCTCTGCAGTCAAACAACAACGTAGAGGCTGATGCATGGTTCTCGCTTCAGGATCTTTGCAACTACCTCCCTAATCACCCAGCCGAACAGACAGTCTATGGTTGGACGAGCAACCGCACCATTCCCTTCCACAAGAATGGCAAGAGTATCCTTTTCCGTAAGTCGGAGATTGATGCATGGCTCATGCAGACAGCACGCAAGTCAACCAGTGACATCTATGATGAAGCGCGTGCGTACGTTATAAACAATTCAGCAAAAAGAGGAAAATGACGTACATCGATTACATGAATCAGTTCTGGCGTGCAGCATCCGTGGAGTATATGCCGGCAAGCGAAGTCGCGCTGTATGCGTTCCTTGTGAACGAATGCAACATGCATCGCTGGAAGATGCCGGTGCAATGCTCGTCTGTACGGATAT
>R06__coassemble_939_pt1 | contig 10210 bp, 7 predicted proteins | sample R06__metabat2_high_PE_030 | metagenome-assembled genome bin R06 | reverse complement strand
GTACCGTCCTACCCAGAACAGTATAATGAACGACAACACGAATGGTTTCAATGCACCGAGCCGTATGATGATATATAAAAGATGTATGAGTATTGCCATGGGGTCATCGTGGAAGTATGACTTCGAGACCTTTGCTGCATTTGATCTGCAGAACACTTCTTCTGCTTCAAATGCAAAGAGAGTAGGGGGCATAAATCGTACGGTTCGTCCACTTGGCAGACCTATAATGCATAAAACAAAGCGTTAATTTACAAGATTTAACATTCTAATCACGTCCGAATAGTAATATTTCGCATTCTTCTACGTTATTTAAGAGTGAAATATTATCGGATAGTGACCATATTGTCTGTTCTTGCTGCACTGATTCCTACGTATGTCAGTGCACAGTATGACGTATCTTTCGCTCACTATTTCGATATGCCCACGTCTTTCAATCCTGCCTCTGCAGGTAAGGAGACAAAGCTGAATATCACTGGTGCGTATGCGATGGACCTTGTTGGTTTCGAGCATAATCCGCAGACGGCATACATGTCGGCTGACATGCCTTTCCAGGCACTCGGGACGCAGCATGGTGTGGGACTTCAGTTTATGAATGACAAACTGGGTCTCTTTACCCATCAGCGTATCGAGGCGCAGTATGCCTATCGCCACAGACTTGCTGACGGTTGGCTCGCTGTAGGTTTCCAGGCAGGTCTGCTGAGTGAAAGTTTCAGAGGATCCGACCTTGATCTTGAAGACAGTTCCGATCCAGCTTTCTCCTCCAGTGACATTGACGGCAACACCTTTGACCTCAGTGCCGGTGTATGGTACTCTCACGGTCCTTGGTATGTAGGTGCTTCCGCTACTCATGTCACCGCCCCGACGGTATCCTTGGGCGAGACAAATGAGTTGAAGATTGATCCTACGTTCTATCTTACGGGAGGTTATACATTCAAGTTGCGTAATCCATTCCTCAGCGTAGCGACGTCGGCATTGGTCCGCTCAGACCTTTCCGGCTACCGTGGTGACGTCACCGCCCGCCTTGTCTACCGTCATGAGGAGAAGATGCTCTATGGAGGCATAGGCTACAGCCCCACAAACTCGGTTACGGTTCTCGTGGGCGGGATGTTTCATGGAATCCTTGTAGGCTACAGTTACGAGGCATACACCAACGGCATCAGTCTTGGCAATGGCTCCCACGAACTTTTCGTGGGTTATCAGACGGACATCAACCTTTCACCGAAAGGACGTAACCGTCATCAGTCAGTGAGATATTTATAATTGAGAAAAGATATAAAAGGAAAGGCCGGTGCAAGAAAGCCGGCAAATCATGAAGTGATATGAGAATAAAGAATATAACAGTTCCATCATTGGCTTTCGCAGCAGTGTTTATGCTGACAGGCTGCTTTGGCTCGAAGATGATGTCGTCAACTTCGCAAGGAGGTGAAGTGACGGGAACCGGCGGTGGACGCGGATTTACAGAGCCTACCCCTTACGGTATGACGATGGTGAATCGCGGTTTCCTGCATATGGGTATAGAGAACAACGATTCTCTTTGGGGCAAGTCGACACCGGTAAAGGATATCAGTGTCGATGGATTCTGGATGGATGAGACGGAAGTGAGCAATTCCAAGTACCGCCAGTTTGTGATGTGGGTGCGCGACAGCATCCTCCGCACCCGCCTTGCTGATCCTGCATACGGTGGCGACGAGACCTACATGATCACGGAAGACAAGAACGGTGACCCTATCGAACCTCGCATCAACTGGAAGAAGCCTCTGCCACGCAAACCGAACGAGGACCAGCTTCGTGCCATCGAGAGTCTCTATGTGACCAATCCCGTTACCGGTGATAAACTGCTCGATGCACATCAGTTGAACTATCGCTACGAGATATACGACTATACCACGGCAGCACTTCGCCGTAACCGTATCCGTCCGGAAGAGCGAAACCTCAACACGGATGTGACGGTTGATCCTAATGAGGTGGTGATGATAAGTAAGGATACCGCATACATCGATGATGAAGGCAAGATAGTACGTGAGACTGTCAACCGCCCACTCTCCGGTGCATGGGACTTCCTCAATACATATATTGTCAATGTATATCCTGATACCACCTGCTGGGTTAATGACTTCACTAACTCTGACAACGAGGTGTATATGCGTAATTACTTCAGTAATCCTACATATAATGAGTATCCTGTTGTAGGTGTTACCTGGGAGCAGGCCAATGCTTTCTGTGCATGGCGTACGGACTATCTGCTCAAAGGACTTGGCGGCGAGGCACGTTGGGTGCAGCGCTATCGTCTTCCTACAGAGGCTGAGTGGGAATATGCTGCCCGTGGCAAGCAGGGCACGGAGTTCCCTTGGGAGAATGCTGACGTAAAGAATGGCAACGGCTGCTTCTATGCCAACTTCAAACCAGACCGTGGTAACTATACTAAGGACGGCAACCTTATCACTGCACGCACAGGTATCTATTCGCCAAACAGCAATGGTCTCTATGACATGGCAGGCAACGTAGCGGAATGGACATCCACGATATATACCGAGGCAGGTGTTGAGGCTATGAACGACCTTAACCCTCAGCTCAGGTACAATGCAGCCAAGGAAGATCCTTACAGACTGAAGAAGAAGAGTGTGCGTGGCGGTTCATGGAAAGACCCGGAGAGCTTTATCCGCTCGGCATGGCGTTCATGGGAATATCAGAATCAGCCTCGCTCTTATATAGGCTTCCGCTGTGTACGTTCGCTTGCGAGTCCAGCCAGTCAGAATGGTAAAGGCAAGAAGAAGAAATAGTTCTGTGTCCCCTTGATTATGCATGGGGAATAGCAGTAAATAGAAATATCAACTCTACAATAAGAAGAAAATGGCTAAGTATAGCAAATTCAATATGGTCTACCGTCTCCAGAAATGGATGGACAGTGTTGCAGGCCAGACATTCATGAACTACGCATACTCTTGGGGCGCCTCTATCGTTATCCTTGGTACGCTGTTCAAACTTACTCACTTGCCTGGTGCCAACGTGATGCTGTTCATAGGTATGGGTACGGAGGTGTTCGTGTTCTTCATCTCCGCGTTTGACCGTCCGTTCGATAAGACGGCAGATGGTCGTGACCTTGCAACTGACAGTGAACTCGCTGCCCAGCTGGCTCAGGAGCAAGCATTGTTGCAGAATGGCGTTCAACCACAGGTTGTGGCCGGTGGTGCTGTAGTGGCAGGCAATGTCGTTGCCGGTGGTAATACTGCTGAGGGTGAGGGCTATGCTCCTGCTGGTGGTACTATTATAATAGGTGGCGGAGCTCCGGCCAATGGCGGTGTGCAGTTTGTTGGCGGTTCTGCTCCTGTAAGTCAAGTTGCAACTAATGCAGGGTCTGCCGTAGCTTCTGTAGAATCGGAGAAGTCTGCTTCGCAAACCGTAGAAGAAGGTGGTACAGTCATTATGGGTCAGGAAATGGTCCCTCAGTATGATGGCCGTGAAGCAACAACGGCTCCAGAATCAGCTCCTGGTTATCAAGGCACAGCACTTCAGATTGCAACTCCAGCTCCTGCAGTTACTCCTGAGACAGCTCAGGCTATGGAGGAAGCTACGTCTACATATGTTGACCGTCTCAATGAGCTCAATGAGCTTCTCCTTAAGATTGGTGCTGTCAGCGAGCGTCTGTCTGTTGACTCCCAGGAGATGGAGAATCTCAACCGCACTCTTACTGGTATAGCTCGTGTCTATGAGATGCAGCTTAAGTCTGCTTCCCTCCAGATCAACACTCAGGATGAGATCAATGAGCAGACGCGCAAGATGGCGTCGCAGATCCAGGAACTCAATTCTATCTATGCCCGAATGATAGAGGCAATGACAACTAATATGCCTAAGTAGGGTGGTTTAGTGGTTTTGGTTGTTTAGTTATTTGGTTGTTTAGTTATTTGGTTGTTTAGTTATTTAGTTGTTTGGTCATGGTCAATCAACAAAACAACAAACCAACCAATCTACAAACAACAAAACAACAAACCAACAAAATAACCAAACAACCAAACCACCAACCAACCCAACAACAAGAAAAAAAGAAATGGCAATAAAGAAAAGACCTACGAATCCGCGTCAGAAGATGATCAACCTCATGTATGTGGTCCTTATGGCGATGTTGGCGATGAATATCTCCAACGAGGTGCTTGATGCCTTTACGATAGTAGAAGAGAGTCTTGACCGTTCCACAGGTAACTCATCGCAGCAGAATGATGATATATATAAGGACTTCCAGACACAGATGAAGTCCAATCCGGAGAAGGTGCGTGAGTGGTTTGAGAAGGCAACGGCAGTGAAGCAGATGAGTGACTCGCTCTATGACTTTGCTGAGCAACTGAAGGTTGCTATCGTCAAGGAGGCTGATGGCGAAGATGGTGACGTGAACAATATTGACCGCAAGGATGACCTTGAGGCATCAAACTACATAATGCTCTCTCCTGGTACGGGCAAGGGACCAGCCTTCCGTAAGGCTATCGACTCTTTCCGCAATCGTATCCTCACTATGGTGACCGATGAGCGTCAGCGTAAGATTATCGATGGCAATCTCTCTACTTCTGTGAAGGGAAAGAAGAACCCACTCAACAAGAGTTGGGAGGAATATATGTTCGAGGGAATGCCTGTGGCCGGTGCTGTGACCGTTCTGTCCAAGATACAGAGCGATATCCGCTATGCGGAGGGAGAAGTCCTTCATACTCTCGTGTCGAATATCGACATGAAGGATATCCGCGTCAATAAGCTTGCTGCATACGTAATACCGGAGTCGAAGACAGTAATACGTGGTGATAAGTTCTCTGCCCAGATAGTAATGGCAGCCGTTGACACAACGCAGCAGCCACAGATCTTTATCGGTGGCCGTCAGGTCAGTCTCCGCAACAACCTTTATGAGTTTGTTGCTGGCAAGACAGGTGAGTTCACACTCAATGGTTATATGACAATGCGCAATGGCAGTGGTGACGTTATCCGCCGTGACTTCGAACAGAAGTACACTGTCGTTGATCCTTCAGCCACGGTGAGTGCAGACTTGATGAATGTGCTCTATGCAGGTTACAGTAATCCGATCAGCATATCTATTCCGGGTGTGCCGCTCAATAAGGTTAGTGCTACGATGAGTGGCGGTACGTTGCAGCCTGTAGGTCCGGGGCATTATATTGCCCGTCCGTCATCTGTAGGCAAGGATGTTACCATCACTGTGTCAAGTCTCTCTACGGGTAAGCCTGTACAGATGGGGCAGTTCACTTTCCATGTACGTAAGCTGCCTGATCCTACTGCCTATATCCTTGTTGGTGACAACCGCTTCAAAGGAGGCGGTCTTGCAAAGGGTTCATTGCTTGGTGCAAGTGGAATACGTGCAGCCATTGATGATGGTCTGCTTGACATAGAATTCAAGGTAACCGGTTTTGAGGCCGTGTTCTTCGATAATATGGGTAATGCGGTGCCTATTGTATCCGACGGCTCCTCTTTCTCTGCCCGCCAGGTAGATACGTTCCGCAAACTGTCGCGTTCGAAGCGATTCTATATCTCGCGCATCCATGCCGTAGGTCCTGATGGTATCAACCGCCAGTTGCCTGCTTCCATGGAAGTGATAATAAAGTAGTAAAAGTGCGTGCCGGTGCATGTCGGCATGCAAAGAAAAGGAAATAAAAAGAAAAAGACGATATGACAAAGAAACTGATGATAATCATTGGAGTGGTGTCACTCTTTGCTCTTGGATGCTCAGCCCAGCCTGCTGCACGCCGTGCTCAGCAGAAGGCTGCTGCCCAGAAGAGCAATGCCAACAATGTGTCACAGCGTGCGCTCATCTCATTCCCTACTCAGCAGAAGATGCAGGAGGACGTGGTATGGCGTCGTGACATCTATCGTGAGTTGGATCTGACGAAGGATGCCAATTCGGGCCTCTACTATCCTGTGGAGCCGGTAGGATCGCAGATGAACCTCTTCACGTATATGTTCAAGTTGATGCTCTCCGGTCAGATTACCGCCTATGAGTATCGTCTTGACGGTAATGAGTCGTTCTCGGCAGATGCCAAGATAAAGCCCCTTGCTTTCCTCGATAATTATCACATATACTATGAGAAGAAGGATGGCAAGCTTAAGCTCGACAATTCCGACATACCTTCGCGTGAGGTAAAGTCATATTATATCAAGGAGTCCTCATACTTCGACCAGAACTCTGCCACCTTCCATACCAAGGTCATTGCTCTCTGTCCTATCATGAGTCGCGAGGATGACTTCGGTGACGGTACTTCCAAGTATCCTTTGTTCTGGGTTAAGTATGATGATATTGCACCGTTCCTTTCCAAGCAGATGATTATGACGAGCAATCTCAACAATGCTGCAACGATGAGTCTTGACGATTACTTCGTGAAGAATCAGTACAAAGGCGGCATCTATAAGACCAACAATATGCTTGGTCAGACACTCGGTCAGTATTGTCCAACCGACTCGGCGATGAAGAAGGAGCAGAAGAGAATAGAATCCGAACTTCTTGCCTTCGAGAAGAATATGTGGGGTGATCAGGCTCGCAAAGACTCGCTTGACAGTATTGCCAAGGCACAGACTTCCACTAAGACCAAGACAAAGGTGAAGAAGACCAGCCGTCGTGAGCAAAGTTCAAATGCATCGACGGAGGTCAAGGCAGAAAAGACGACCACGACAAAGGCAAAGAAGACTAAGACGTCCTCGTCTTCTTCAGGTAGCAGTGCCGCCCGCGTCAGTGTACGTCGTCAGAGACATTAGAAACAGTAACTGTTGTGGAGGTCTTTCGGCCTTCACAACATAATTTTGATTATAAAAATAACAAATCCTTAAAAAAGAAAAGTATGAAGAAGTTTTTACTTATGGCAGCTGTTGCATTGATGATGGCAGCTCCAATCAGTGCTAAGGTAGGCTTTGGCTTCCGCGGTGGTCTCAATATCACTTCTCTCAGCGGTGGCATTGATACAGAGAACCGTTGTGGCTTCTATATCGGTCCAACAGTGAAGATAGGTCTTCCTCTCGGTTTCGATATTGATGCTTCTGCTCTCTATGACCAGCGTGATGGTAAGGTAGAGGAGACAACATTCTCAAAGAAGTCAATCGATATCCCTGTGAATATCCGTAAGGGTTTCGGACTTGGTGACATGGCGGATGTATTCATATTCGCTGGTCCTCAGATTGCGTTCAATGTAGGCGACAAGGACTTTGGTGCTTTGAAGGAGTGGACTATGAAGTCAAGTGACTTTAGTATCAACGTAGGTGCTGGCGTAATGCTCCTCAGCCATCTTGAGGGTAAGGTGAACTATAATATCCCATGTGGCAAGACTGGTGAGATGAAGGCTGTCAGTACAGCAGTAAGCAGTTCTGTAAGCAACATCAAGGCTGGTGCTTGGCAGATAGGTGTAGCATATTATTTTTAAGTAATGGCAGACCTTATTCCAAGTTTTGCTGTTGACCATACCAATCTTCAGCCTGGAATCTATATCTCGCGAAGGGACGTAGTAGGCGGTGAGGCGGTGACGACATACGACATCCGCATGACCGCACCGAACCATGAACCCGCCTTGGCTCCTGCAGCAATCCATACAATAGAGCATCTTGTGGCGACCTACCTCCGCAATGATGAGGAGTGGAAGGACAATATCATCTATTGGGGTCCGATGGGATGTCTGACAGGCAACTATCTCATTATGAAGGGTGAGTATAGTCCTGAGACAGTACGCCAGTTGATGCTGAAGGCATTTCAGTATGTTGTGGATTATGATCAGGAAGTGCCAGGCACTACTCCTGCTACTTGCGGCAACTGTCTGATGCACGACCTCCCGATGGCGAAGTATGAGGCGAAGCGCTATGTTGAGCGCCTTACTAATGCTTTCCATTGTGAGTATCCTGGTGTGGAGCGTCCTCTCGATGCTAATGGATCACAGTTCTTTGATGCATAATCAAGAAATGAAGAGTGAAAAGTGAAAAATGAAGAGTGAAAAGTGACTTTTCATTTTTAAATTAATAAGAGAAAAGCAGATGCAGTGTTGTGTGTCTGCTTTTTTTTATGTAATTTTGCGACCATGAAATATGTTGACGTCATACTGCCGCTTGGTGTCGATGGCCTTTACACCTATTCCGTGCCTGAAGACATGGAAGGGAGAATCATGCCCTTTGTCCGTGTGCAGGTTCCGTTGGGACCGAACAAGACATATACAGCCCTTGCAGTGAGGGAGCACGTTAGCGTGCCTGAAGGCATGAAGATAAAGGATATTGTAAGTGTGATAGACGACAAGCCAGTGCTCCTTCCACAACAATATAAGCTGTGGACATGGATATCAGAATACTATATGGCACCTTTAGGTGACGTGTACCGCACTGCTCTGCCTACCGGTATGAAGTCACAGGGCAGCTATCGTGCACGGACCGAGACGTATGTCGGTCTTTCGCCAAAGTTTCGCAATGAGCAGGCCTTGCATATAGCTCTCAACACACTCGTGCGAGCAACGAAGCAGCTCGAGACTTTCAACTCATATCTCGCAATGTCTCACTGGGACAGTCTTGACGGTGACAGTCCGATGGAGGAGGTAATGGACGTCACGCGAGAAGCACTGATGAATGATGCCCATGCCAATACTACTGTGGTGAAGGCTCTGTGTGACCGTGGATTCCTCTATACCTATGAGCAGGAGGTGGGTCGACTCAACAATGGAGGTGATCCGCATCCGGAGAATATCAAGTCCCTCAATGAATATCAGCAGGCAGCTTTTGATAATATATATAAGGAGTGGGCGACTCACAACGTCACCCTCTTGCATGGTGTCACCTCAAGTGGTAAGACAGAGATATACATATCAATGATACAGCGTGCACTGGATGATGGTAAGCAAGTCTTGTATCTTCTTCCTGAGATAGCTCTCACCATTCAGATAACGGAGCGTCTGCAGCGAGTCTTCGGTGACCGCCTTGGCATCTACCATTCAAAGTATTCTGATGCGGAGCGTGTGGAGATATGGCAGAAGCAACTGTCTGATGAACCATACGACGTCATACTTGGTGCCCGTTCGGCTGTCTTCCTGCCTTTCCAACGCCTTGGTATGGTGATAATTGATGAGGAACACGAGAGCTCGTTCAAGCAACAGGACCCCGCACCGCGCTATCATGGTCGGTCGGCTGCCATAGTCCTTGCCCAGATGTATGGTGCCAAGACGCTTCTCGGTACTGCAACTCCTTCCATGGAGACCTATTTCAATGCTCAGAATGGTAAATATGGTCTTGTGGAACTGAAGCAACGCTACAAGGACCTTCAGTTGCCTGAGATAAAGGTGGTGGACGTGAAAGACCTCAGACACCGTAAGATAATGAAGGGTATTCTGTCGCCTGACCTATCCATTGCTATAAGTAATGCCCTGAAGGCAGGTGAACAGGTCATTCTTTTCCAGAACCGCCGCGGTTTCTCGCCAGTCATAGAATGCTATCAGTGTGGCTGGGTACCCCATTGCCCTAACTGTGATGTGTCGCTGACCTATCACAAAAATATGAATAACCTCACCTGTCATTACTGTGGCTATACGTACCGCATGCCTACAGAATGTCCGGACTGCCATAATCCGGAACTGAAGGACCGTGGATATGGTACGGAGAAGATAGAGGATATCATAAGGGATGAGTTCCCGGAAGCGCGTGTTGCCCGCATGGACCTTGATACTACCCGCACACGCAATGCGTATGAGCGTATCATAGCCGACTTCTCTTCCCATAAGACCAATCTGCTCATTGGTACGCAGATGATTACGAAGGGACTTGATTTTGATAACGTCAGTGTGGTGGGAATACTCTCCGCTGACTCCATGCTTAACTTCCCAGACTTTCGCGCATGGGAGAATTCCTTCACGATGATGACTCAGGTGGCAGGGCGCGCAGGGCGTAAAGGTAAGCGCGGCAAGGTTATCCTTCAGACAAACAGTCCTACCTTGCCAGTCATAAGGCAGATAGTGGACAACGACTTCACCGGTTTCTATAAGGACCTGCTTGCTGAGCGTCGTGACTTCTGCTATCCTCCTTTCACACGTCTCATATACATCTATCTCAGACACCGTGACAATGCTACGGTAGAGACCGCCAGCGTAGAACTTGACAACCGTCTCCGTCAGAGCATGGCCAACCGTGATCTCGGTCCTGAACGACCTGCCGTGTCCCGCGTAAAGACACACTTCATACGTAAGATAATGCAGAAGCTTGAGAAAGGCTT
>R06__coassemble_920_pt1 | contig 10389 bp, 10 predicted proteins | sample R06__metabat2_high_PE_030 | metagenome-assembled genome bin R06 | reverse complement strand
GTACATGCGAGATAGAAGACCAGACAACAAGTAAAAAAGTTAAAATATATATTCCATTCAGCAGTCCGAACGAAGTGAAAGCATTGATCAGCGTTATGGACAAATGTCAATTATAATATCGGCTATTATCTGCATACCGAAAAAGGCAGGTGCTAATCCTTGAGAATTAACACCTGCCTTGTTTTTATGAATATCTATAAGATAACAAAACGGTTTACATTGTTCAAATTTTCAAGAGGATGAATATTGAACAAACGATTACTAACCTGATTAGTTATTAACCGAACCGCCTACGATATCAAGAAGTTCATTAGTGATTGCCTGCTGACGACTCATATTATACTGCAGATTAAGGATACGGAGAAGTTCATCAGCATTATCAGTTGCAGTCTGCATTGCAACCATACGTGCGGCATGCTCGGAAGCATTGCTATCAAGAAGCGCAGTATAAATCATCAAGTTGACATAGCGCGGAAGCAATGCATTAAGAACTGTCTGCATGTCAGGCTCAACAATGAAATTATCATTAAGAGGCTTTGCATGTGAATCAGAACTTGTACCTTCAAGCGCCTTATGTCCACCGTGCTCGCTAAGATATTCCTTAGAATCCTTTGTTATGACATTATGCTCAAGATCACGTGTATGATCGTAATCCATAGCATATTCAATGTCAATAGGCAAGAGATTCTTCTTCTTTAGTATCTGAGAGCCAGCACTCTTAAAATGATGATATATGAGCTGAACCTTATCAACCTCGCCGTTATCAAACATCTTCTGGAGTTGGATACCAAGCTCCATGCACTGATGAGAGTTTGGCTTGTCAGCAAGTTCAGAGAAATCACCAGCACTCTTAAGACCAAGTTTAGACACTTTCTCTGAAACTTTTCTGCCAATAGGATAAACTATCACATCAACACCTTGCTTGACATAACCATCAACTGTATGCTGCAGTTTCTTGATTACATTGGCATTGAAGCCACCGCAAAGACTGGAGTTGCTGGCAAAAACGAGCAGAGCAACCTTCTTCACCTCACGGGCCTGAGTAATAGATCCCTTTGCATCAAGGTCTGCAGAGAGGAAAGTCTTGAGAATCGTCTCCAACATATTCTCGTATGGAAGCATATTCCCAATCATTACCTGAGCATGATGCAGCTTACTCGATGCCACCATCTTCATCGCACTCGTAATCTTACGAGTACTCTGAACTGATGCTATTCGGTTTTTTATCTCTTTTAACGACGGCATATCATAATCTTTTAAAATCCACCAGCTACACCAGCCATTGTATCCTCAATGACCTTTGTAGCATTATCATCTATCTTACCAGAGCCGAGAAGGTCGATGACATCCTGGTGGCTTGAACGCATTACTTCAAGGAACTGATCCTGACACTCACGCACCTTGTCTACTGGTACAGGAGCCATAAGTCCATGTGTACCGCAGTAAAGGATTGCAATCTGCTCTCCGACAGGCATTGGAGAATACTGTGGTTGGATGAGAAGCTGATTATTCTTACGACCACGGTCAAGTGTCATCGCGGTTACAGCATCCATATCACTTGAGAACTTAGAGAATGACTCAAGCTCACGATACTGTGCCTGGTCAATCTTCAAAGTACCTGCAACCTTCTTCATTGACTTTATCTGTGCCGAACCACCTACACGGGATACAGAGATACCTACATTGATGGCTGGACGGAAACCCTGATTAAAGAGGTCTGATTCAAGATAAATCTGTCCGTCTGTGATAGAGATAACATTCGTTGGGATATAAGCTGATACATCACCAGCCTGTGTCTCAATGATAGGAAGAGCAGTGAGCGAACCACCACCCTTTACTTTTCCCTTAAGACATTCAGGCAGATCATTCATCTGCTCTGCTACTTCCTGCTGCTCGTTGATCTTAGCTGCACGCTCAAGAAGACGAGAGTGGAGATAGAAAACGTCACCAGGGTAAGCCTCACGTCCAGAAGGACGACGAAGGATGAGTGATACCTCACGATATGCAACAGCCTGTTTTGAAAGGTCGTCATAAACGACAAGGGCATGCTCACCACGATCGCGGAAATACTCACCGATAGCAGCACCTGCGAATGGAGCATAATACTGCATAGCAGCAGGATCACTGGCCGTAGCTGCTACTACAATAGTATAAGGAAGAGCACCACGGTCTTTCAGGTTTTGTACAAGAGCTGCTACAGTAGAAGCCTTCTGACCAATAGCAACATAAATACAATAAACAGGTTGACCTGCATCATAGAAAGACTTCTGATTGATGATGGTATCAATAGCAATAGCAGTCTTACCAGTCTGGCGGTCACCAATGATAAGCTCACGCTGACCACGACCAATTGGAATCATTGAGTCAACGGCCTTGATACCTGTCTGAAGCGGCTGTTTTACAGGCTGACGATAGATGACGCCTGGTGCCTTACGGTCAAGAGGCATCTCGAAAGCGTCCTTGAGGTCGATATCACCCTGTCCGTCAATAGGCTGACCAATAGGATTGATTACACGACCAAGCATATTGTCGTTTACACGAATGGAAGCAATACGCTTTGTACGCTTGACAGTCTGACCTTCCTTAATGCCACTCGTAGGACCAAGAAGGATACAACCTACGTTGTCTTCCTCAAGATTCATCACGATTGCCATTGTGCCGTTCTCAAACTCGAGCAACTCATTTGCCTCAGCATTACGAAGACCATAGATACGAGCCACACCATCACTAACGGTAAGCACTGTACCCACCTCATCGAAGTCCTGGCCCTGGCTGATACCCTTAAGCTGCTGAAGTAGCACCTCAGACACTTCGCTTGGTTTGATTTTATCTGACATTGTTAAATACGTTTTATTAGTTAAGCTTGCATTAACGGATTAAATAAGTAGTCCATATAACTAAGCAAGCTTCTTTAAAATATTATTCAACTGTGACTTAACACTCGAATCCATCCTATAGGTGTCATATTCAAGAATAAAACCTCCTATTATTTCAGGATCAACCTTTGTCTTAAACTCCACAGTTCCGTTAGAACGACTCTGTACCATTGCCTTCATCTTTGACTCAGTAGCCTCGGAAACAGGCACGGCAGTAGTAAGTGTACCGCTTATAATATTCTTCTGTTGACGGTAAAGAGTGACATACGAATTAGCAATAAACTGAGCAGCACCTTCCCTACCCTCACTGAGAATAAGTTCTATGAAGCGAGCTGTGATATCATTCACATCTCCGCCACAGGCAGCCTTAAGAAGCTCAGCCTTCTTCTCACGGAGGAGCATAGGGTTGTCCAGCGTATGGCGAAGTTCAGGTACATAGATGTAGCTCCCTGCAAGGGTCTGCATCTCAGAATAGACCTTATCTTCTACGTTTGCCTCAGCACTCGCTTTAAGGAGTGCTCGCGCATATCTTACCGATATTACTCCTAAATCCATAATTATAAATTCAGATTTCGGGTGTTCGGTGATGGGTGATAGTGGGTAGCAATGTAGCATGGTAATCACCAACACCTGACACCAAGCACCTATGACCTATTTTCCAACAGAAGCTTCATCAAGCAGTTTATCAATCAATTGCATCTGAGCACTGTCGCTGCTCAGATTCTGGCGAACAACCTTCTCGGCAATCTGAACTGAGAGTTCAGCAACCTGAGTGCGGATTTCACGAATAGCAGAAGCTTTTTCAGCTTCGATCTGTGCCTTAGCATCAGCGAGAAGCTTATTTGCCTCAGCTCTCGCGTCACCCTCAGCTTTTGCTACTATAGCATCGTGAGTCTTCTTTGCCTCCTTTATAAGTTCGGCATTCTTCTCACGAGCCTCCTGCAACATGGCTTCGCCTTCCTTTTGTATATGAGCCAATTTTTCGTTTGCCTCATGCGCCTTACGAAGGCTATCATCAATGAACTGCTTACGCTCAACTACCATCTTAGAGATAGCAGGAAAACCAAAGCGCCACATGATGATGAGCACTACAATGAAGACGAGAGTCATCCAAAATAGTAAGCCCGTACTCGGAATTAACAAATCCATAAACTGAACTTAATCTGTTTGATAAATATTAGATACACATGAATGATACGACAACAGCGAAGAGTGCCACACCCTCGATAAGAGCTGCTGCAATAAGCATATTTGTGAACAACTTACCGATAACCTCAGGCTGGCGAGCCATTGCATCCATTGCACTGCCACCAATCTTACCAATTCCAAGACCTGCACCAATAGCTGCGAGACCTGCACCAACACCAGCGCCTAACTTAGCAATACCTGCAGCTGCTTCAGCTGCCAATAACATTGAAATCATAGTTTTATCTTTTTAAGTTAATAATTATTTGTTCTTTTAGTTTATTATTCTTCCGGCTCAGCCTTTGCAAGACCAATAAAGGTTGCGCTTAACATAGTGAAGACCATAGCCTGAAGGAAGCATACCAAGAGTTCGAGACACATCATACAAACACTTAGGACGATGCTGAAAGTGCCAAGACCATAGAGCCAAGCTTTTGACATCGTAGCACCTACAATAAAGATGATACATGTAAGTGCAAGAGCGATAGCATGACCGGCAAGCATATTGGCAAAAAGTCGGATCATCAAAGCGAATGGCTTTGTGAAGATACCAACGAACTCTATAGGAATCATGAGAATCTTGACAGGTCCTGGAACTTCTGGCCAAAAGATATCCTTCCAGTAGTGCTTATTACCACTAAACTGCGTGACTATGAAGGTACATACAGCAAGGAAGAATGTAATGGCTATATTACCGGTAACATTGCCTCCAAATGGAATAAGACCCATCAGGTTACAAACGAAGATAAAGAAGAATGCAGACATAAGATATGGACAATACTTCTCATATCCTTTGCCTATACCTGGTTTGATAATGTCTTCCTGAACGTATACCACAAGCATCTCGACAAGACCGGTAAATCCTGATGGAGCAGGATCAGTTGCCTTATGCTTACGATACCAACGTGTAGGAATGACAATACAGAGAATCAATATGATGACATCAATGAACATATTTGCAACTGTCTTTGTTATAGACAAGTCGAGCGCAACAGGTGCATATCTACCATCAGCGGTTTTCTCTACTATCTTGCCAGCATATTCTCCTTCTTCAGCAAGGGCAAGACCGTAAGGACCTTGTCTATATTCCTTGCCTTCATGCTCTGGTTCAAACTGTGACGTACAGAATATATGCCAGCCAGTGCTTGTGTTCACAATCGCAAGAAGAGGTATAATAACAGCATCTTCACCTTCACCGGTGATATGCCATTCATGAGAATCCTTAACGTGTCCGAGTACTATGCTCGTAGCGTTAATCTTCTCACCCTCCTCTGCAGAGATAGGAAGAGCAAAGCAGAACAGTGCTATTACGAGGAGTATGTTTGCAATATATTTCATTTTACAAATCGATTTACTCTTTCAAATTTAACAAAATACAGAGTGTCGAAAACCAGCATCACAATATAATAGAAACAGAACACGAGGGCGAAATTCATCCTCAATGGCTTGTCCGTGACAAGATAGCAATAAATCAGCAATACAAACATAGCTGTTATCAACCTAAGGCCAGTGCTTCCAAGATACAATTGGAGTATACTGTCAGGCGAATATTTTGCCACCATTTTCCATATATAGATATATAGACTACAGATGACCAGGTTATAAACAATTGACGTCAGCATTGGAGTGACAACATTCGTATTTGAAAAAACGAACATATAGCCAAGTACACAAAGTGTAAGAACTGCTATCAGAGAAAAAGATACAAAAAGGTATTTTCGTACAGACTTCCTAATTTTCTCATCGCTTAATGCATCCATCTGTAATTTCGTTGCTTTCTGATTCTATTTATATGAGAGAATAAAATTACTGTCTCTCAATGCAGAGTGATACTGTATTTTTCTGAACTTCTACGAAGCCACCATTAATTTTAAACGAATCCGTTCCTGAAGGCGTGTTATATTCAACAACTCCTTCTGAAAGGACAGATAACAGTGGAGCGTGATTCTGAAGGATTTCCATTCCGCCAAGCATTCCTGGAACCTTCACACTCTCAGCCTCTCCGTCAAAGAGGACCTTTTCTGGTGAAACTATCTTAAGTTTTAACATAGTCTTAGGGTGTTTTGGTGATGGGTGTCTTGGTGATGCTTGTTTTGTGGTGGGTGATGGGTGATGGGTGATTGTGGTTTGCTTTATTGGCAAGGAGTCAGCAACATCTAACATCTAACACCAAACACCAAGCACCAAACACCTAACACCTAACATCAAACATCAAACACCAAACACGTGTTAACTAATTAACTCTGAGCCTGTGCAAGAAGTTTCTTACCCTTCTCTATAGCCTGTTCGATAGTGCCTACATTAAGGAATGCCTGCTCTGGAAGATCATCAAGTTCACCATCAAGAATCATATTGAATCCCTTGATTGTGTCCTCAATACTTACCATTTCACCATTGACGCCAGTAAACTGTTCAGCAACAGTAAATGGCTGAGAAAGGAAGCGCTGTACGCGACGAGCACGATTCACGGTAAGCTTGTCTTCATCAGAAAGTTCATCCATACCGAGGATTGCAATGATATCCTGCAACTCCTTGTACTTCTGAAGAATCTGCTTTACTCGCTGAGCGCATTCGTAATGTGCCTTGCCTACAACATTAGGATCAAGGATACGAGAGGTAGAACCGAGCGGATCAACTGCAGGATAAATACCCAACTGCGCAATATTACGAGAAAGTTCCGTAGTAGCATCAAGGTGTGTGAATGTAGTTGCTGGAGCAGGGTCAGTCAAGTCATCCGCTGGCACATAAACAGCCTGCACCGATGTGATAGAACCTGTCTTTGTGGAAGTAATACGTTCCTGCATAGAACCCATCTCAGATGCAAGTGTAGGCTGATAACCTACAGCTGACGGCATACGGCCAAGGAGAGCTGATACCTCAGAACCAGCCTGAGTGAAACGGAAGATGTTATCAATGAAGAAAAGGATATCACCACCCTGATCGCGGAATTCCTCAGCAACAGTAAGACCAGAAAGAGCAACAGATGCACGTGCGCCAGGTGGCTCATTCATCTGACCATAGACAAGCGTAGCCTGTGACTTCTTAAGTTCCTCAGGATCTACGAGAGACAGATCCCATTTACCTTCAGCCATAGCTTCCTTAAACTTATCGCCATACTTGATAACACCTGATTCGATCATCTCACGGATGAGGTCGTTACCCTCACGAGTACGTTCACCTACACCTGCAAATACAGAGAATCCGTTGTGTCCCTTGGCGATATTATTGATAAGTTCCATGATAAGGACAGTCTTACCTACACCAGCACCACCGAACAAACCGATCTTACCACCTTTCAAATAAGGTTCGAGAAGATCGATAACCTTGATACCTGTAGCAAGCATCTCCTTAGAGGTAGAGAGTTCCTCATACTTAGGAGCCTCACGATGGATAGGATAAGCATTTTCTTTACCAAGAGTCTTCATGCCATCAATAGGCTGACCAATAACATTGAGCATACGGCCCTTGATCTGCTCGCCGGAAGGCATACTGATTGGAGCGCCTGTTGGCACTACTTCAAGACCGCGCTGAAGACCATCTGTGTTATCCATAGCCACGGTACGCACTGTATCCTCGCCGATATGCTGCTGAACCTCAATAATAAGGTCGCGACCATCCGGACGCTTTACGACCAATGCGTCATGGATCTTTGGCAACACCTTCTCAGCGTCTAAGCCCTTGGTATCAAAATAGACATCAATTACTGGGCCGATAATCTGGGATATGTGACCTGTGATTTGTGACATACGTTTATGTTAGTTTTAAAGTTAATCTTTCATGATTTGAGAGCAAAGTTAGAAAAAAAAATCGAAAGAGAAAATTTTTTTACTATATTTTTTCTCAAAATCTTATTTTTTTTCAAAAAAGTCGGCACAACAAACAAATGAAAAACAAATAAAGGCAACAAGTGTATTTTGTACCTTGTTGCCTATACCTTATTTATATATATAAGAGATTAAATACTGAGTTCTTCGAGAACTTTAATCAATTTCTTATCGAAAGGTTTGTCAGAGCGAATAGCCTCAGAGAATGGAACATATACAATTTCATTGTTGCGAACACCGATCATGACGTTGCGCTGTCCCTGAACAAGAGCTTCTATTGCGCCTACGCCTGTACGGCTTGCAAGTATACGGTCACGAGCAGTAGGAGAACCACCTCTCTGGAGATGGCCGAGTATCGAAACACGCACGTCATAACCAGGGAACTCATTCTTGACACGCTCTGCATAGTACAACGCACCACACTTTGGAGATTCCGAAACAATAACAATACATGATTTCTTAGACTTGCGTATACCGCGCTTCATGAATTCTGCAAGCTGGTCCTCGTCTGTTGCTTCCTCTGGTATAATAGCAGCTTCTGCACCACATGCTATTGCCGCATTCTGTGCAAGGAAGCCGGCATCACGTCCCATTACCTCGACAAAGAAGATACGTTCATGGCTCTGTGCCGTATCACGGATACGGTCAACGCATTCCATAATGGTATTCATCGTTGTATCATAACCTATCGTGTTATCAGTTCCATAAAGGTCATTGTCGATTGTTCCTGGGAGACCGATACAGCGAACGTCATACTCATTGGCAAAGTTCATTGCGCCAGTAAGCGAACCGTTACCTCCGCACACAACAAGAGCATCGATTTCGTGAGCCTGCATCTGCTCGAAAGCTTTCTGACGTCCCTCTGGAGTCATGAATTCCTTTGAACGCGCAGTCTTGAGAATGGTACCGCCCAATGTCACTATACCACTGACATTCTCTGTGGTAAAATCTTTTATCTCTCCATTGATAAGGCCATCATATCCGCGATATATGCCTTTAACCTTAAATCCATTGTAAATGGCAGCGCGCGTCACAGCACGAATTGCAGCATTCATTACAGGAGCATCGCCACCTGAAGTCAAGATTCCGATAGTGTTAATCTTTGCCATAATGCATTGTTTTTTAAAATGTTGTTTCCTGAAAAATATTTTATTCTTATATCGTTATATTCGATTTAACAAGTCTGAGAAATCAAAGCAAATAGTATCATAAGTCCGATTACACCGGACAGAACGACTTTCATGCCTATATGTTTGAAATACCAGGATATTCCCACATGTTCCTGCTGCATGTAAACTATACCGGAAACACTACCCACGGTAAGAATACTACTGCCAACAGCAGTACAATAAGCAATTATCTTCCAATATGCACCATTACAGCAGAACTGCGACAGATATGGATCCATGCATACGCCTTGAACATCATAGAGTGAAGCCATTGTCATTGAAGTTGCAAAACTATCGAGGAAAATGCTTACAAATCCGCTGAAGACACCTAAGAACCAGACGTTTCCGATATTCTCGTCAATGAGTTCTGCAACATCCTTGAGCACACCAGTCTCTGAAACTGCGCCTACTGCAAGCATTATACCCATCACGTAAAGCATCAGTTGAATAATACTATACTGTAATTGGCGTGGCACAGAGCGTGTCATCCTTATATTGTTGCTTATCATATTGCGGTTGAATATCTCATTAACTACCCATAGGAGTGAGAGTACGCAGAATGCTCCCAAGAAAGGTGAAAGCTTTGTTATATTATGGAAAGTAGGAATGAACCACAGTCCGCCTATACCCAAAACAAGCATAATCAAGCGCTGCCATACCTTCAGGTTCGTATCATCACCACGATAAGGCATCGAAGGACGATCCAACTGTACGGTTTCATTAAGAGAACGCCCCACAAGATACGTTGGCAGCATCCAGCCGACTAAGCATGGAAGCAAGAGAGTCAAGGAGTAGGAAGTTGCTGTTATAGCTCCTTTGTTCCACATAACCAATGACGTTGGATCACCGATCACGGTAAAGATTCCCCCGAAATTCACTGCCAGCACAACAATTGCGCCATAGACAATACGGTCACGTGTACGAGGAAGAATAGAATTCATCACTGTCAGCATCATCACAGTTGATGAAATGTCATCAAGATTTGCTGAAAGAATAAATGAGAATGCCGCGAGTTTCCATAGCAGCAATCGGCTATTCCTTGTGCGCAACCACATTGTAAGGAAATCAAAACAGCCGTTATTATGAAGAATCTCAACTATCGTCATAGTGGCAAGAAGGAAGAGAACTATCTCCGAAGCCTTTCCCACCCAAGGAAGGAAAATACTCTGCCAGATATAATTCTTCACCGCAATACTGTTAGGACTGAGTTCCTTCAAGAATTCATAATACCCACCTTTATGATTATCCATAACAAAGTCTGTACCATAGCTAATATAAAGTACCCATCCAAGTCTTCCGGCAAGGACCGCAACTGCGGACTTGTTAACATTGGTG
>R06__coassemble_900_pt1 | contig 10532 bp, 5 predicted proteins | sample R06__metabat2_high_PE_030 | metagenome-assembled genome bin R06 | reverse complement strand
ATGACCTTGTACATATCGTATGCCTGATTAGGATCTTCCGGGATGATCGCGTTGAGAGAATCATCGAGACGGTCAGCTGGATCGTCGCACTCCTTGCGTGGGGCTTCTTCCATATTGTTGGAAGGGATATATGAGATGAGTGTCTTGATCATCTCGATGCCCTCTTCCTCTGTCTTAGCAGTGAAATGTGTTACACCGGATTTTGATGCGTGTACACTCGCACCGCCGAGGTGCTCTGCATCTACATTCTCACCGGTAACTGTCTTGACAACGGCAGGACCCGTGAGGAACATGTACGATGTACCTTCCATCATCAGGGTGAAGTCGGTAAGGGCAGGAGAGTAAACAGCACCTCCGGCGCATGGACCATAGATCATAGAGATCTGTGGGATGACACCAGAAGCGAGGATGTTGCGCTCGAATATCTCACCATAACCTGCGAGGGCGTCAATAGCCTCCTGGATTCGTGCACCGCCGGAGTCATTGATGCCGATACAAGGTGCACCCATTGTCATGGCCATGTCCATCACCTTACATATCTTCTCTGACATTGTCTTGGAGAGAGAACCTCCATTGACGGTAAAGTCCTGTGCAAAGACATATACGAGGCGACCGTCGATAGTGCCTGAACCTACTACGACACCGTCACCGAGGTATTGCTTCTTCTCCATGCCGAAGTTGTGGCAACGGTGAAGCTTGAATGCGTCGTATTCTTCGAATGATCCTTCATCGAGGAGCATGTCTATACGTTCACGTGCTGTATACTTGCCGCGTGCGTGCTGCTTCTCGATAGCCTTTTCGCCACCACCGAGGCGAGCCTGCTCACGCTTTGCTAAAAGTTTCTTGATGTTTTCTACCTGTTTTGACATAGTTCTATTACTTCTGAGGTTCACAAAGTTCTGTTAAGATGCCGGCTGTTGACTTTGGGTGCAGGAAGGCGATAGTCATCTTCTCGGCTCCTGGACGTGGGGTCTTGTCGATGAGGCGGATGCCTTTGCCGTCAGCTTCTACGAGTGCTTCAGCAACACCGTCTTCTACAGCGAATGCAACGTGGTGAACACCCTTGCCACCTTTTTCTATCCATTTAGCCACTGCGCTCTCCTCGCTTGTTGGTTCGAGCAGTCTTTACTTTCTGATCAGCTACTTCTTCTACTGCATAGCACTTGAGGCCTAATACGTTTTCAAAATAAGGTAGCACTTCATCGATGCTTTTGACACCGATGCCGAGATGGTCAATACGTGTAATTTTCATTGTTTTTATGTTTATTTAGTTGTAGAACATTCAATTTACGTTTGTACAGCAAGCATACAGCATGCTGCTTTATTCTGTGCAAAGGTAGCAAATTCCTAACAAACCATGTAATTTGTTTAGAATTTTTATATTTTTATTTGGGAATTGTATACGGTTTGGTATAAATGAAAAGTGAAAAATGAAAAGTGAAAAATACATTGTAGTCTTTTCATTGAAAGGGCAATCATTGAAGAAACTAACTTGTATTTTTCACTTTTCATTTTTCATTTTTCACTTTTCACTTTTCCATTCTTCTTTAGAGTAAACGGTCAGAATTCGGCAGTGATGCGGAAGTTGAGCTGGCGGCCAGTGAGATAGTTAGGCACTGCATACTGCTGGTTGGTGACGTCGGTGACCCAGTAATATGAATTGACGTTATTTATGCCCATGACGTTGAGGCAGTCGACTCCGAGCCATACATTCTTGAAAGGTGTGTTCTTGTCGTGCTTCTCATTATTGACAAGACGGTAGCTCATGCCGATGTCGGCGCGCTTGTAGGCTGGCGCGCGGAAAGTCATTGACTCGAGACTGCGGTGTGGTGTATTGAAAGGCAGTCCGTCGGCATAGGCAAGTTTCAGTTGCATTTTCCATCGGTCAGTGCCAGGGAAGTAGTCGGAGAAAGAAAGATTGATGCCATAACGCTGGTCTGTCGGCAGAGGTATGCTGACACCGTTGAGCTTCATGCGCGTGTTCATCAGAGAGAAGGTGAGCCATGAGTCAGTTCCCGGTACGAACTCTCCATACAGTTTGAGATCAAGACCGGCAATGTGTCCGTTAGCCTCGTTGACACCGTAGTACACTACCTTCACATTATTAATACTATAAGGTACGAGGTTAGACAGAGCCTTGTAATAAGCCTCTGCGCTGAACTTGAAAGAGCGGTCGTTCAGTTTGAAGCGATAGTCTACACCTGCGATGAAATGAATCGAGCGTTGGGATTTGATCTTCTTGTTGAGTGTTGCGTATGTAGTACCATCGATGGTGGTAGTATCACGAAGCTCCTTAAAGAAAGGAGCCTGATAATATATACCAGCAGCGATGCGGTAGACGAGGTCGTTGTTGTAGCCTGGCACTATGGCAAGTGAGACGCGTGGTGAAACGATGCTCTCTTTATTGAATGACCAGTTGGCAAAGCGTATGCCGTAGTTGAGCGTGTACATGGTAGCGGTGCTGTCGTTGCTGGCATCGCTTGTAAAGACATACTTATCCTGTACATAGAACTCTGTGCGGTGGGCATTGAGTGTATTCTTTGCATTGAGTGTATAAATCATTTTAAGGTCATTGCCAGTATGAGGGACGATAAAGCCCGATGAGTCGCGCATCTCGTATTCGCGTGAGTTCTCCGTAATGTGCTCCCATTTTAAGGTGAATGCAGACTGCACTGTATGATGGCGCGACTTGTGGTCATATTTTATCTGTGCACTCGTAACTCTCGCCTTGAGATAATTGCGTGCATGTTCGGCATAGGTTCCTACTCCGAGATTCTCACTCGTCTCTGTCTGTGTGAGCCAGTACTGACCTTGTATGTCGTATGTCTCCTGCTCCTTTGTGTTGAAGGCGGAACCGATGAAGGATAGTGCTGTGTTCTTGGTGAAGTTGTGCTTCAGAGTGAATGTACCGAAGAATGTACGGAACAAGTCCTTCTCCTGTCCGTCAAAGTAAACCTTGAATGATTTTACATTTTCCTGAGTACCGAAAGACGTCTCGCGGTCATGTGGATAGAAGTTGTAATGTGACTGTGAGATATCGCCGATGAAACTGAAGTCCCAGCGGTCGTTAGGCGTGTAAGTGAGGTACGTCTGGTAATCAAGGAAGTTAGGCTGGTACTCTCCGTTTGTCTGAAGTGAACCGAGCAATGCTTTCGTTGTCTTGTATCTTATGCTGTTGGACCATGAGAACTTCTTGTTGCTGAATCCTACATAAGCACTTCCTCCAAGCAGACTGGCAGATAGACTTGCTTCGAAAGGTGCCGGGCGCTTGTAGGTGATGTCGAGGGCTGACGACATCTTGTCGCCGTACTTTGCCTCATATCCGCCTGTGGAGAAACCGATAGAGCCAACCATGTCAGGGTTGATGATCGACAGACCTTCCTGCTGACCACTGCGGACGAGGAAAGGACGGTAAACCTCTACACCATTTATATATACAGAGTTCTCATCGAAGGAACCGCCACGCACGTTGTACTGTGACGACAGTTCGCTGTGGGTGCTGACGCCAGCCTGCTGCTGTATGAGTTCTTCCACGGCATTGCCGGAAGCGGAAGGCGCTGTCTTGATACCTTTGATATCGAGTTCCTCTGTGCCCGAGGTCCTTCTCTTGCGCTCTGTGATATACACTTCATCTATCTGTTGCGCGTCCTCATAAAGCACGATCTGCAGGGACTGCCTGCCGCGCGGCTTGCGCAGAGTTCTCGTCTTTGTCTTGTATCCGAGCATGGAGAACCTTACAGTTACGGAGTCGGCGGTTGACAATGTTATAGTGAACTCGCCCCTAAGGTTCGTCATTACAGCCTTGCCTTGCTTGGGACAGGCAACTGATGCCAGTTCGATGGGGTTTTCCTTCTCGTCCATCACCTTTCCTGACAATACGAAATCCTGTGCCGCCAGTTGCTGGCAGCACATAAGCATGGTAGCTATGAGTATAGTAACAGTATTCCTCATTTCATATAATAACGCAGACGAAACCATTTTATTGTGTTTGCAAGAAGAATTGTGCTGATAGAGAAAAAAGAGATTGGAACAGGACGTTCCAATCTCGGGGTGATTTTATATAAGAAGTCTATATAAAATCATAAATTATGTGTGCAAAAATAATGAATATTCGCATTAATACCAAACTTTTTTTTCTGTAATTTCGTTTTTTAACATTTTAGCATCAACTTTATCGTACTTATTTAGTATCTTTGCACCGAATTAGTGTGTTTTTGTCTATTTTCGTGATGTCGTTCAATGCACTAATCCCTTAAACCTACGTTCTCGTATTCATACGGTTCGGAAATACTAAAAAAACAATACATTTTTAAGACTTATGAAAAAACTTTCATTTCTCTTGCTGTCCCTTCTGATGATGCCAGTGGCATTATTGGCAGATGGATGGGACGATGCAAAGTACAAGGAGATAGAGGCAAGTATCGTTGCTCCTACCTTCGCTGACAGGACATTCCCAATTACTAAGTACGGTGCGAAGACAACCGCAACGGCTGCAAAGAACCAGAAGGCTATCAACAAGGCCATCATGGCTTGCTCTAAGGCTGGCGGTGGCAAGGTCGTTGTGCCTGCCGGAACTTGGAATACAGGTGCCATCCGCATGCAGAGCAACGTGAATCTTGTCGTTGAGAAGGATGCTACGATCCTCTTCGCTTTTGATCCAACGCTTTATCCAATGGTGAAGACACGCTGGGAAGGTCTTGACCTGATGAACTATTCACCTTGCATATATGCATATCAGGCACAGAACATTGCTATCTCTGGAGAGGGAACTATCGATGGCAACGGTTCCAATGAGACTTGGTGGCCATGGTGCGGCGCTGCACGCTTCGGTTTTGTCGCAGGGCAGACAACACAGAGTCAGTCGATGCCTTATATGGGTAAGAACCAGCAATATAAGCAGGTAGACGATAAGGGCAATGTGAAAACCAACCGCAACACGCTGCTTTGGATGTCAGACAATGGCATTCCTACGGAAGAGCGTATCTTCGGCATGGGATGCGGTATGCGTCCACAGTTGGTAAACTTCTATGAATGTGAGAATATTCTCATCGAGGATGTCACAATGCTCCGCTCACCATTCTGGGTTATCACTCCTACATTGAGTAAGAACATCACGGTTCGCCGCTGTAAGGTTATCAATGAAGGTCCTAATGGTGACGGTTGCGATCCAGAGTCATGTGAGAATGTACTCATAGAGGACTGTATCTTCCATACAGGTGATGACTGTATCGCTATCAAGTCCGGCCGTAATGCTGATGGCCGCCGTACTCCTGTTCCTTCAAAGAACATCATCGTTCGCGGCTGCACCATGGAGGATGGTCATGGCGGTGTCGTCATTGGCTCAGAGATAAGTGCCGGTGTGCAGAATGTCTTTGCTGAGAACTGTAAGATGGACTCGCCTAACCTGGAACGTGTTCTCCGTATCAAGACCAATACCTGCCGTGGTGGTGTAACGGATGGCATCTATATGCGAAACGTGACTGTAGGCCAGTGCCGTGAAGCAGTACTCCGCATCAATCTCGTTTATGAACCAAAGGAGCAGGCTGAGCGTGGACATATCCCTACAGTGCGCAATGTGTATATGGAGAACGTAACTTGTCAGAAGTCAAAGTACGGCATTCTCCTCAACGGTCTCGATTCTCTCTGTAATATACATAACATCAATGTTAAGAATTGTACCTTCAACGGCGTACAGTCTGATCCTGTTCACCGTACAGGTATGAGCGATGGCATTCATTTCGAGAATCTGGTCATCAACGGGAAGACAATCTTGTCGGAGGCTCCTTTCAAGCATTATTCCGAGTGGATTACCTGGAGTGAGATGCAGAGGGTAGAACATCCTTACTACCTTGATTTTACTGACGTGAAGAAGCGCCCACAGGGTAAGTGGTCATATGTGATGGGTATAGAACTTGAGGGCATGCTTGATACATGGCGTGCGTACCAGACTCCTGCCATCGCTGACTATCTGAAGGAATATCCTGCTAAGATGATTGATTCTGTCGGCAATGTGACAGGCTACAAACTTGAAGATTATAACCTCGACAATGTACGAACAGGCCGTTTTATCCTTCGTATGAACCGTTTGTTCCCAGAGGCTAAGACAGCTGGCACAGAGAAGGCTGTCAAGACCATATTCTCTCAGCTTCAGAATCAGCCACGCACAAAGACCGGTAAGGGTGGCCGTGGTGTGTTCTGGCACAAGAAGATATATGCTTATCAGGTTTGGCTCGACGGTATCTACATGGGACTGCCATTCTATACCATGGCAGCTGACGAGATGGTCGGAAAGAAGAAGACGACAGCGATATATGATGATATCGTGAATCAGATTTCGACGACTTTCGACCGTACATACGATGAGAAGACTGGTCTTTGGAAGCATGCCTGGGATGAGACACATTCAATGTTCTGGGCGAACAAGGAGACAGGTCTGAGCCAGCACACTTGGGCACGCGCAATGGGATGGTTCACTATGGCTATGGTGGAAGTTCTTGATGAACTCCCTGAGAACTATGCACGACGTCAAGAGGTCATCGATATGCTTCAGAAGGCTATGGCTGCTGTTGTTAAGTATCAGGATGCTAAGACTGGCGTATGGTATGACGTTCTTGACGTTGATGATCCAACCAACTATCTTGAGTCAACAGCATCAAGTATGTTTACATACTGTTTGCTTAAGGGAGCGCGTCTTGGCTATCTCGATGCTTCATTCAAGGAAGCTGGTATCAAAGGCTACAACGGCATCATCAAGAACTTTATCAAGGTTAACCCTGACAAGACAATATCCCTGACCAACTGCTGTTCTGTCAGCGGACTTGGTCCTGACAAGAGTCCTAACCGTGACGGCTCATTTAAGTATTACATGTCGGAGCCTATACGCGATAATGATGCCAAGGGCGTAGGTCCTTTCATCTGGGCATCACTTGAGATGGAGCGTGACAATGCTGTCACCGTAGACCTCGGATTCTAAATCATAATCCATTTCCAACTTCCCATTTTTCATTTCTCATTTTCCACTTTAAATTCTTTTATTATAAAATTGATTTTGATTGGATACTTAATAAACGAAATGACAAGCAAAAGAATACTTACGGCATTGGCTATGACACTCATAGCCAGTGCCGTTTCTGCACAGAAGAGAGTAGGGGACTTTATAGAGTCTGCCAGCAACTATGAGGATATGACCAGAGCTCCGCGTGCTGTGCAGTATATCCCATATAAGAATGCTTTCTACACGGTGAATGGCAATAACCGTTTCACACGTGCCTTGTATGGATCTCACACTGACTATCGAATAGAGACCAGCGACAGACCTGTCTTCGCTATATATAAGTCGAAGAACTATCGTAGTCTCAGGTTCTTCCTTGATGACCTTCAGCTTGACAAGGCGGAGAACTGTGAGGCTTATTATAAGGAGGGAATGCGACAGTATGTAGTGCGTGACAGCAAATGGGGCAACTCTGCAGTGCTTTACATTGATGTAGTTGCTTATCCTGATAAGGAAGGGGCAATATGGCACTTCAGGGCAGAAGGCTTTAATGCTCCAGTTACTCTCACATCCAAGGTCTGTAATATTGCTAACCCTAAGCTTCATCGCAATGGAGACATGGGTGCAGACAAACCTGGGTGCTTTGAGCCGAGCGCAAATGAAGATGGTCTGGTTACGGAAGTACAGACTTTCTGTCAGAATACAAAGGACACTACAGTCTTTGCTGATTTGAACTTCCAGACGATAACATTCACCAAGGGAGATGATAATCAGAAGATGGTCTTTGATAATGCTAAGAAATATTTCAAAGACCTGTGCTCAAGGATAGAGTTCAACACTCCTGACCCATTCATCAATGCATTGGCAGGACCGCTGGTACTGGCAGCTGATGGAGTGTGGGATGGAGAGACATGGCTACACGGAGCAATAGGATGGCGAATGCCTCTTGCCGGATGGCGGGCTGGCTATCTCGGTGATGTGCTTGGATGGAACGACCGTGCGGTAAGTCATTTCAATGCTTATGCAAACTCACAGGTGACCAATGTACCTGTAACCCTTCCCGGTGCGCACCAGGATGGAAAGCAGGCGCTTGCCCGGGCGGAGAAGAAATGGGGCACGGAGATGTACTCCAATGGCTATATCTGTCGTAATCCTAACCGCAACGACCAGATGCACCATTATGATATGAACCTGAACTATATCGACGAACTCCTCTGGCACTTTGAGTATGATGCTGATACTGCCTATATGCGGAAGATGTGGCCTGTGCTTACTCGGCATCTTGCTTGGGAGAAACTTAACTTCGACTCAGACAATGACCATCTCTACGATGCGTATTGCTGTATATGGGCCAGCGACGCTCTCTACTATAATGATGGTGCTGTGGCGCATTCTTCAGCATACAACTACCGTGGCAATCTCCTTGCTTCGAAGATTGCTGAGAAGATTGGCGAAGATCCCACACCTTACCGTGATGAGGCTGAGGCTATCCTCAAGGCCATGAATGAGAGACTCTGGCTTAATGGTGATGAGGCTTATGTGCCGAGTGCAGAGGATATAGAGAGTGGAAAGAAAGCATCCCCTATAGCACACTGGGCAGAATATCAGGACAATATGGGACTGAAGCGCAAACATGCCGATGCTGCAGTGTGGAGTGAATATACACCAATCGATTGTGGAGTAGGAACGTCTGACCAGATGTATATGGCGGCACTGTATCTTGACAATATGCCGTCTGTGAAGTTGGAGATACAAGAGAATTCTTCACTTCTCTCTTTACCACAAGCCCAAAACATGGTAAAGTCTACATTCTTGGATGAAACATGGAAAATAAGGTCAACGTCAGACTGGATGCCTTACGCCTGGAGCATCAATAATGTTGCTTCTGCAGAGATAATGCACACTGCGTTGGCAATGTTTGAGTCAAACCTGAATTATGAAGGATACAATTTGATGAAGGCGAATATCCTCGATCAGATGTATCTCGGACAGTCTCCTGCCAACTTCGGACAGATAAACTACTACGATGCTGCCCGTGGGGAATGTTACCGCGATTTTGGTGATAATGTAGGAATATCTGCCCGTACTTTGCTACAGGGCTTCTTCGGTATCATCCCTCAGGCTCTTGATGGTAAGTGTATCATTCGTCCTGGATTTCCTCTCGAATGGGATAGTGTAGAGGTGAAGACTCCCTATCTCTCCTATAAATATAAAAAGGTGGATGCGAATAATGCGACAATCACAGTGGAGCAGCATTTCAAGCAACCTCTGAAGATTGTTGCTCGCATCAATGGGGATTATGGATATTTGGATTATGCAGGCAATGACTCACAGAAGCAGGTACTCAAAGTGAAGATCACTGATAGAGATTCTGAAATGGCGAGAAATGTCGCTGATTCAGATATCGATACAAAGTCTCTTGGTCTTGTTCTTCCGCAGACTCCTCAGAAACTCATTCCTCAGAAAATGAACAGCTCTTACAATGCCAATGTGAGCGATATCTTCAATAACAAGTACCTCACTCCGCGTCCTAAGTCTACATCACTTGAACTGCCAGTGCAGGGGGTAGGTGAGTGGTGTCATCCTCTTCTCAAGCCGGAGATAAATGACAGTGTATTCCGCTCACTTGCTGTAGGGGATCAGTTCGTTGTCGAGGGTATTCCTTTCTATACTCCACAGAAAGGTCAGAACATCGTCTTCACATCTCTTTGGGATAACTATCCTTCAAGTGTGAAAGTGCCTCTCAAGGCGCAGTATGCATCAGTGGCTTATCTCCTTCTTGCAGGTAGTACCAATCACATGCAGACGCATATCGACAATGCTCTCGTCATTGCAGAGTATGAAGATGGAGTGAGTGATACCCTTCATCTTATCCCACCGTTCAACTATTGTCCGATAGAGCAGGACTACTTCGTGGATGGCAAGGCATTCATGACTTGTGAGCCACGTCCAGTGCGCGTCTGTCTTGGCACAGGAATGGTATCACGCAACCTTGGTGAATCTCTACGCATCAAGAAGACGGAGGTATATGGTCGGGAGATAAAGGGAGGTGCAGCACAGATGCTTGCCATGCCTCTGAAATCCACAAAGAAAGTTAAGTCCTTGACTTTGACAACTCTCTCCAATGATGTTGTCGTAGGACTTATGGCAGTGACACTTGGAAAGTAAAAGCAATTATGGCACAATGAAAGCAACCTGACCATACGGACGAACCGTTGATCAGGTTGCTTTTTGATTTAGTATTAGCATCTCCATACACGACCTTTCAACCACATTTTGAGAATTGGGTCACAGAAGTCGAGGTGCTTCGGAGCAACCGTTTCTATGAGATCCTTTTCTGCGAGTGATTTCTTCAGTCGTGCGATGTTGGCTGATGTGCCAAGGTTGTATTTTGTAAGTACGGATTTTAAAGTGAAACTTGTATGAATGCCATCTGCGATTGCATGTAGGAAGTTCATCTGATACTCAGATAAACTCTCTGTCTGCTGAATAAACAGAGATTCTTGTGAGTCGAGCAGACGTTTGATACCAAACTTGATGT
>R06__coassemble_897_pt1 | contig 10581 bp, 11 predicted proteins | sample R06__metabat2_high_PE_030 | metagenome-assembled genome bin R06 | reverse complement strand
TATGAGAAAAAAGTTTATAAAGACGCTTTGGGTGCTTATTGTCGTCTTCATACTTTCGATAGTTTGCACTTTCACCACCATTTGGAATGGATGGATAGGTTACATGCCTGATGTGGAGAAACTTCAGAATCCGATAGATAGGTATGCTACTCAGGTATATTCTTCTGACGGTCAGGTTCTTGGTACATGGAACATGAGTCGTGACAACCGCATCAGGGTGGAATATAAGGATATCTCGCCTTATCTTGTTCAGGCTCTTGTCGCTACAGAGGATGAGCGTTTTTTCGAACATTCTGGAGTTGATTTCATTGCTCTCTCGCGCGCTTTAGTTAAAAGAGGGCTCTTGGGGCAGGCAAGCGCTGGCGGTGGAAGTACCATCACCCAGCAACTTGCCAAGCAACTTTATTCCAAAAAGGCTCAGAGTACTTTTGAACGCATAATGCAGAAACCTATAGAGTGGTGCATTGCAGTGAAGCTCGAGCGTCTTTATACAAAGGAAGAGATAATAACGATGTATCTCAACTATTTTGATTTCCTGCATAATGCTGTAGGCATAAAGAATGCATCATACACCTACTTTGGCAAGGAGTCGAAGAATCTTGACATAGAGGAGGCCGCCATGCTTGTGGGACTCTGCAAGAACCCGTCATACTTCAATCCGGTGCGTCATCCCGAAAGATGTCAAGAGCGTCGCAATGTAGTGCTCAGTCAGATGCAGAAAGCCGGTTATATTAGTGAGGCCGATTACAAACTCCACGCATGTAACCCTATTAAACTTGATTTCCATAAAGTGGATCATAAGGAGGGCAATGCCACTTATCTTCGTGAGTTTCTCAGAAAGTACATGACTGCTCATCAACCTTCACGTTCTGATTATCCTTCGTGGGACCATGTGCAGTACACTATTGACTCAATTGCGTGGGCGCAGGATCCTTTATATGGCTGGTGCAACAAGAATTTCAAGGCAGATGGTACACCTTATGATATATATGAGGATGGACTCAGAATATATACGACGATAGATTCGCGTATGCAGAAATATGCGGAAGAATCGGTGTATGCCCATGTGGCTAAATATCTGCAGTCTGTCTTTACAAGGGAGATGCGCGCAAGGAAGAATGCTCCTTTCTCTAATGATATTGCCGAGAAGGATATCCGCAACATTCTCTATCGCTCCAAGACACAGAGCGAGCGCTGGCGTACTATGAAGATTGCCGGATATTCCGATGAGGAAATAAATGCCTCTTTTAATGTAAAGACGGAGATGACCATATATACTGGCAGAGGAGAGGTTGATACCATAATGACTCCAATGGATTCAATCCGTTACTATAAGTCGCTGCTCCGCTCAGGTTTTGTGAGCATGGATCCAAAGAATGGTGCAGTGAAGGCATACGTGGGCGGCTTGGACTTTGCTCATTTTCAGTATGACATGGTATCAGCTGGTCGCCGCCAGGTGGGTTCAACGATGAAGCCTCTTCTCTATTCGCTTGCAATGGAGAATGGTTTTACTCCATGCCAGACTGTACCTAACGCTCCTCAGACCTATATGGTGGCAGGACGTCCTTGGACACCTCGTAATGCTTCGCATGCCCGTCAGGGACAGATGGTGACGTTAAAGTGGGGACTGGCACAGTCAAGCAACTGGGTTTCTGCCCATCTCATGAGTCAGTTGGATCCTGTGCAGTTTGTCGAACTGCTCCATCAGTATGGCATTCGGAATCCAGAGATACATCCGAGTATGGCATTGTGTCTCGGCCCTTGTGATATCAGTGTCCTTGAGATGGTCAGCGCTTATACTGCATTTGCCAACAAAGGTATTCGATGCGCACCTATGTTCGTCACGCGTATTGAGGATAACAATGGTAATGTCATTGCTAACTTTGAGCCACGCATGAATGAGGTTATTTCCGAGGAGAGTGCCAACAAGATGCTCGTACTCCTCCAGGGTGTTGTGGATGGAGGTACAGCAGGTCGTCTGCGTTACAAGTATAATCTCACAGCACAGATGGGTGGCAAGACAGGTACGACTAACAACAATTCGGATGCCTGGTTTATGGGAGTCACTCCTAATCTCATTTCCGGATGCTGGGTCGGAGGTGAAGACCGTGACATCCACTTTTCTTCGATGACCATGGGACAGGGTGCCACGATGGCCTTACCTGTCTTTGCTTACTTTATGAAGAAAGTGTATGCAGACCCTCGTCTTCCTTACAGTCAGAATGATAAGTTTGCTTTGCCTGACGGATATGATGCATGTGGTCAGGGCGAAAGTGAACAGGATGATTTTTCAGCAATAGAGGATGTCTATGAGTAGGCATCCTCTATTGTGTTTTTTTAGTAAATGTCTATTATCTATTCAATTACATGTAGCTTGTAGTTTCAGTAAGCTGCTTGCGTGAGAAGTGGTTTGCAAGAGGTTTGGCACCTTCTGCCGCATATCCAAGATCCAACAGCATCAGTATCTCTTCGTTCTCAGGAAGACCGAGAGCTGCATGAAGGTCGTCTATATGTACACAGTTGAGCCAGCAAGAGTCTACACCTGCATCACAGGCACCGAGCATCAGATGGGTTGCAACGATGGCTGCATCTTCGTTGCCTGATTTGCGATGGTCGGTCTCTGGTCCCTTGGCAGTAGGGTAGGTGTATACGTTTGTTTTATCGTATGCAACCACCAATACGGTAGGAGCACCATAACGGCATGGAGTGCATGCATCTATCTTGCTAAGAGCTTCTGTTGACTGACACACATAAATGTGTTGTTCCTGAAGGTTCTTTGCAGTTGGAGCGAGACGTCCTGCCTCAAGTATTGCGTTAAGCTGTTCTTTGCTTATCTGCCTGTCAGAATCATACTTCTTGCATGAATATCTGTTCTTGATGACTTCTTTGAATTCCATAAGTTTCTGTCTGTATTTGTTTTGAGAAATAATATTTGATTTAAGTTTCGTAAGTTCTCAACTTCTTAGGAGTTAAAGGGAGTTAAGGAGTTAAGACGATTGCAATTTTCCTTTAAAGTTCCATTTGAGAAGACAGGAGTATCGTCTTAACTCCTTAACTCCACATATCCTTGAAACTGCTGCAAGTGTGAACTTGCGAAAGTTGAGTATTTGACTTTTTCTATGTTATTTATGTCGGAGTGTTATCACCGTTATTTCTGAAGGACATCCGATGCGGAATGGTGCCGTGCAACCGATGCCGGCATTCACGTAGAGCATCCTGCCGTCACTATCGTAGCGACCGTCACATTCATTGAATGAGAGATTGGCGAGCGACCAACCGAAGAGTCTAACCTGAGCTGCATGCGTATGTCCGGAGAGTGTTATTTGTGCATGCGACCTTGGTAGCACCTCAGCCTTCCAATGGCTTGGATCGTGTGTCATGAAAACAGTGAATGCTTTGTCTACCTTTGACATTGCTTTCTTCAAATCGCCCTTTTGTATCGTGCGGAAACCTTGTCCTCCGTTTATGTTGTCCACGCCTGCGATAGCTATTGAATCCTTCTCCTTATTTATAATATAAGAGTCGTTGCGCAGTACATGCCAGCCGAGTACACTTTCTTCATATTTCGCCAGTCTGTCAGCTGCAGCGCATCTCTCGTTGTCGTTATGTAGTTCACGGTCGTAGATGAAGAAGTCATGGTTGCCAAGTATGCTCATCACTCCTTCTTTTGCTCTCAATTGTTTAAGCACAGCTTCGTGCTTCACCATTCCGTCCATACTTCCTGTGCTCATGTCGCCAGTGAAGAGAATGATGTCAGCATTCTGTGCGTTAACCTCGTTGATAACCTTTTGCAGGTCTTCTGAGTCTTCAAATGAGTCTGCATGCATGTCACTGATATGCACGATACGGTAGCCGTCGAATGCCTCTGGCACCTCTTGACTTGCATATTCCACATTGTTCACCTCTGTCTGAAATCGTCCAATGAAGTGACCATAAGCAAGACTTCCCCATACAATTAGAACTATTATCAGTGCTGTCAAACCGAAAGGCGCATATGGAATCTTACAGTTGAATAATTTGCCAGCAAACCAACTGACAACCCATAATATATTAGGTATTATCCAAGTGAGTATACCGAATATCACTCCAATCCAGATTACTGATCTCCACCACATAAGTATTTCCTTTTGTTTTGTAAATTTTATGTTGTATATTACTTAAAGTTTCTGATTCTCACCTCTATGCCGCTATCCTTGAGTAGTTCTGCGACACGCTCAATCTCTGTATCCCCAAAGTGGTATGGATAGAGGATATTGGGCTTGATAGTTCTTGCCGCCTTTGCACACTGTTCAGGAGTCATTGTGTAAGGGAGATTGCATGGAAGGAATGCCACGTCTATGTTCTTCAGTGTGGTCATCTCATCTATATCTTCTGTATCACCTGCAATGTAGATGCGGAGTCCGTCAATCGTCAGCACATAACCATTGTCACGGCCTTTGGGGTGAAATTGTTGTTTCTCGGTCGAGTTGTTGTAGGCTGGCACAGCGTCAACCTCCATTGTTTGCAATGTTTTTCTGTCGCCGTTCTTCATTACTTCACCGTAACCTATTAGCTTTGCAGAATTAGCATTGGTTATAGTTATCGTGCCCGACTTTGTCAATTGTTCTACTGCTTTCTTGTCGCAGTGATCAAAGTGCTCATGCGTAACGAGAATGTAATCAGCCTTTGGATAAGTGGAATAATCCGTTGCTGGTGGGAGTTTTGTTACCGGATCAACCTCTATTTCCTTGCCATCAAACAGTATCCTTATGCTTGCGTGCTTTATTGGTGTAATGATGAGTGGCTTGCCAGTCTTTGTTAGTATAGTGTCGGCTTGAGCCACAGCACTGATGCTTGTGGCGAGCATTACAGGAGTAATTAGCATGGATCTGATCTTCATATATCTTTACCTTTTTGTGAAATTTCTTGCAAATATACATATTTTTTTATATAAATCATGCTTTTCTTTGATTAATTTTCTTGCCAATGCCAAAGTTGAGTTATTAGAAGTGTCATAAGAACTTAACATTAAGATCAAAATGTAACAAAAATACCTTGAATGTCTTACGCTTAAATCCACGAGAATTAAAAATTTGCAATCTCAATCGCCCGAGCGAGATTCCTGGAGATTTTCGAGTATTTCCCAAGTCGCTGAAAACCAGTAGTTTTCCAATTTTTCTTTTGGCTTTGTTTTGCAAAATTACTCCTCCAGCCTCCAAATTGCCATCAAATCGCAAGGTAAAAGCGGTGCTTTTGCCATGTAAACTCAGCCCTTTTACGTCGTAAAAGTGCCCCTTTTGCATACAAGTTTGCCATTTTTAAGGATATCTACCAAACTTTATTCCATCATCACTAAATTTCCGCGGATTTCGCATTGTATCAAAACAAACTTATTCTTTTAAAGTTCTTCTTTCACATTCAGAAAAGATTTAGAATATTTTTGACGCATTTGGAAGATGGAATTTGCTATTGTCAAGGTAATTTGTTGTAATGCAATGCTCCTAAATCAAAGTTTTTTACTACCTTTGCCCTTGAATTGGTGTATATACTTCTCATGAATGTCATTTTTCTTGGAGACACAACAGGATTACTCCTGCCATGATATACCATCATAGTCAGCATCCTTGTGTCGCTATAGAATACGAAAAACTCAAGCTGTCATTCAGACATCAGTATGAGTACGACCGAGAAGGCTATGCCGAGTCAACTGCGGACTTTAAAAAACGAGTAATGAAGAATAAAATTCTGCGAGTCTTATGAATATTGAGGAAGTACGGGAATACACGTTGTCAATATTCGGTGTCACCGAAGACCAGCCCTTTGGCGATGACATAATAACCTTCAGAGTTGAGGGCAAGATATTTGTGTGCCTATGGCTTGGTGGTGGCAAGCATGATATGAAGAACTGTAATGAGCCACGCTTTGCCTTGAAACTTTTGCCTGAGAGGAACGACGAACTCCGAGAGAACTATTTTTCCATTACTCCAGCCTGGCATTGGAACAAGAAACACTGGAGCGACGTATATTATGAATCTACTGACGAAGCACTTGTCCGGGACTTGATAAAAGAATCGTATGACTTGGTTGTTTCCCGACTGCCAAAAGCAATCAAAGCAAAATATCTATCTCATGAATGATTTGCGCCCGAACCAAGGATTGCCGATGTCGCTGATACTTGCGCTAAGTATCATGGCTGGCATCTCCGTGGCCAACATATATTACTGTCAGCCGCTGCTGAATATGATTCGCGAGGACATGATGCTGAGTGTCTTCGAAGTAAACCTTATGCCTGTACTGACTCAAGTTGGTTATGCCTTGGGACTTCTGTTCATTATTCCGCTCGGTGACCTTTATAACCGTCGCACAACCATACTCGCAAGCTTCCTGACATTGGTAGCATCGTTGATTGCTATATACTTTTCACGGGACTCCACAATTCTGCTCACGGCATCATTCGTAACGGGTTTCTGTTCCGTCTCGCCACAGGTCTTCATACCCTTTGTCTCGCTTTATGCAAAGCCTGAGCAAAAGGAGCGAAAGGCGGGCATCGTGTTGTCCGGATTACTTGTAGGCATCCTTGCTTCACGGGTGGTAAGCGGATATGTGGGGCACCTCATGGGGTGGCGAAGCATGTTCCTCATAGCAGCTGTGGTCATGGGTATCTCAGCACTCATCATCCTGCGCATATTCCCTAATGTGGAACCTACATACAAGGGAACCTTCGCCTCACTGATGAAGAGCATCCGCCGTCTTGCCGTCGACCATCCACGTTCATTGCTCTATTCCATCCGTTCGGCTTTCGCCTTCGGTTCCATGCTTGGAATGTGGGCATGCCTTGCTTTCAAGATGAAAGCGGCACCGTTCTTTGCTGACAGTGATACCGTAGGCATGTTGGCACTGTGTGGTGTGGCAGGAGCATTGACGGCATCCAATGTAGGTAAATACATTCCGCTATACGGCACAGAGAGGATAAACGCTTTCGGTGTGATGATGATGGCGTTAGCATGGGTAATCTTTGCATTCTTTGATGACAGTTACCCAGGAATGATACTTGGCATCATCATCATCGACGTCGGTATGCAATGCATACAGCTCAGTAATCAGAGTGCAACGATGCGCTTGTGTCCAGAGGCAACAAGCCGTATGAACACCATCTATATGGTTACATACTTTATAGGAGGTTCTTTTGGTACATTCCTCGCTGGTACGGCATGGAGTATGGCAGGATGGTCAGGTTCCGTAGCTGCTGGAACGCTGATGGTTGTCTGTTCGATAGGCATTACACTTATAACAAGAAAACTTATACATATATGACAAACAACTATACACATAAGGGTAAATTCGGGGCATTGGTGTATCTTGATGATATGCAGTTCCCTGTAGAAGTGGAAATTGAGTACACCGATGAGGAGGCTCAGAGCGTCATCAAGGCTCACCAGGAGCACAACGGTGACGATGACTGGGTGGATATTTATGACATTGCACCATCACTTGCCATGTCTTTGCGACAGGCTTTTATTGAGGCATGCCCCGATGACTTCCTGTTTAATGCCGAAGGCGTGGAGTTTGACTATCTTACCTTTCCTGAAGAACTGACAAAATGAGATGAAGATAGAGGAAGCTGTAGTTAACGTGATGGTGCAGCGCAATGGTGGATAGATTCACTCTCTCTCAGCCAAGATTCGAGGAAAGTTCGGATCCGTGACTATGGCGGTTCAAGAAACATTATAACAACAATTTACGAATAAGACTATGGACGAAATAATTATGACACCGGAGGTCGCCATGCAGTTTATGGTGTGGTCGTACTTCTATCACGATGTGATGCCTGAAAAGAATGTCAGCTATGCTAAGTGTGGCAAGTTTGCGGCTGACGACGTCAAGCATCTTGACGAATTGAAGGAGATGCTCTTCAAGTGCTTTGAGGAGCAGTCGGTCTTCAATGCCTGCAAACAGTTTCAGATGGCAAAGGTAAGGCATGAGCCTTGTCCTTTCTCACAAGCAACACTTGATAATATGTTTGCAAAGGAACAATGAAAGTGCCCATCAATATAAAACCGAAATACGAAGAAGGCACCTACTATGTTTGGGTAGGTGGCAGCTGCGACTATGGTCATGAGGAGCGTTGCAGTGGGGGCGCTTATATAATGGAAAAGGATGGCAAGGTCATTGACGAATTCGTTATCTCAGATGACCATACGACTGAGTTTCGCATGATTCTGACTGTCATGATTCATGCGATGAAGGTGATACCTGAAAACTCTGATATTGTCTTCATGACTAATGTTGCCTATATACAGAACTTTGACAAAGAGCCGGCGGAGAAGACCGCTAACCGAAGCACGAAGGAAGAGCAAGGTGGAGCTTGCTCCAACTCTTCCTTGCAAGAAGGAAAGCCGAAGGTTAATGCAGACCTTATCAAAGAGTGCATAGTTGTAAAGGGAAGACATAAATCGGCAGTGGTAAAACTCGTTCCATTCCATAAATATGCCCAATTGCCTCGCACACACGAGATGGCACATGAAGCAATGATAAAACTTAGAAACAGATAATTCGATGACTACTAAGCAGCAAACATTATACTGCAACAACTTGAGCTGCATGCGAAAGTTGAGTAAATTAATGTCCAGCATGCTTTCAACGCAAGTTACATTTATGCAAACCATGTAGCATTCGGGACCTGAATTAAATACTGGTTAGGTTAAAAAATATAAAAATAGATAAACGATACCCGGAAAAGTTTGAACAACCGGAAATTTTTATTAAATTTGCAATCGAACACAAATTAAAGGCTTGAGGCCTGTAGCTCTTTAAGATAGAGTTTTTACACATTAGTAATTAATACCAAGACACACACATGAAAAAGTTTATCTCAATTTTAACCATTTTGTTTACTATGTTGTCAGTACATGCTGCCAATGTTGCTGATGATGCATTATATGTATGGACGTCGCCGACGGAATATACGTGCTATCTCTTTACCGAGACTCCATCAATTGATGTAGACAATGAGTATATGGTTATCAATGTCAATGATAAAGAGGTAAAGCGCATAGACCTTGCAAGTGTAAGTGACGTGCAGATAACAACAGGAATCAAATATCCAACAGTGAAGTTGAACTCCATGGGATATGCCACATTGTCATTCAAGGCAGACATGCAGCTCAGCAGTGACTGTATGAAAGCATACACAGCAAAGGTCGTGGACGGGAAGATAGTATGTTCGGAAATAGCCGACGGCATTATCCCTGCCGGCAATGGTGTACTGCTTATTGGTGAAGCTTCTGCTACAGCACAGTTGGAGGAAGCAACGAGTGACATGGAGATGCTTGCAGACAATGACTTACTTGCGACAACGCTTTCGGGCGGTTCGCTTGCTGCTGTACCAGAGACGGGTTACACCTTTGTTCTCAAAGGCTCGCAGTTTCATCCTTATGCCAGTAATACATTCACGGCAGATAAGGCATACTTCAACCTCTCATTTAATCCAATAGAGACCAGTTTGGCAAAGATGATGAATATAATGCTTGACACAGATGAAGCGGAGACGGCTACGAGTGTAATGCGCATCGGCAGTCAGGAGCATAATATAAATAATGTGTACGATATTCAAGGCCGTCGCGTGATTAATCATGGCAAGGGCATTTATATTGTCAATGGCAAGAAAGTGATGTTACAGTAAAGAAGGCAATGATGAAGAAGTATATCGTACCCAAGCTGCAAGTCAGCGACATCTGCTCACAGAGTATTCTTGCTGCGAGCGGCACCGGGTGGACGCGCGGAAGCGTAAATGAGATGGACGCTAAACCGGCATACAAACTATCGAATTTCGATTTTTGATTCATCCGGATTATGTGATGATAGGAATAAACATTGACCAAAATAACATAAAAAAAGAATAACGCTATGCGCAAATACCTATTAATGATTTTATCCCTAATGGCTATGGCTGATGTCAGTGCACAGTCGATAAAGGTGTATGAGTATGATGAGAATGGAGAACTCTGTAAGGACCCCGTCTTCACTACGAACAAAAAGGTGAAGATAGTGGTAGAGAAGGAGACTATCGTGGAATATGCTGCCCAGGAGCTTGAACCTGGTACACGCATTGAAGGAAAGGTGATAGTCGACGGCGATACTATTACGAAGGGCACTGGTGGTACCGTGCCAGAGTATGTTGATCTTGGCATGCGAGATGCTTTTGGTAAGAAAATACTATGGGCTACCCATAATCTCGGAGCTTCCACTCCAGAAGAGATGGGTTCGTATATCGCCTATGGTGAGCTTGGTGATGCAGAGTCGGGTTATGTGAATGGTATAAAGGATCCGATATCGGCTTATTCGTCGGCAAGCACGAAGTACGTCAATCCTGTAAGTGGAAAAGTAACGAAGTACTGCGATGCGACGCAAGCCGGGCATGAAGCCATCATGGACAGTAAGAGCGAACTTGAGGCGAGTGATGACGTTGTTGCCGTCACTCTCGGAGGAACATGGAGAATGCCTAACTATGCAGAGATTAAGTGCCTTGCCAACACAAAATATTATGGTTGGGAGTTCGTGGGCAACGGTTACAAGGTGACGAGTAAGATGACAGGTTATGAG
>R06__coassemble_854_pt1 | contig 10784 bp, 9 predicted proteins | sample R06__metabat2_high_PE_030 | metagenome-assembled genome bin R06 | reverse complement strand
CTCTCATTTTCATTAACTTTGCCCCCAAATATAAATGTGCTCTAATTCAGGGCAAGACTTTATAACCAGTCTACCGCAAATGGATTATAATAATTTCAAAAAGGTCGTAGCGTCCCTCTTTTTATCATTCATTGCCATATCCATTCAAGCTCAGCATATCACGAATGTGAAACAATGTGCACAGCAGGATATGGGGACATGGGGGGTGCCTGGTGCCAACTATAGCGGCATCGCGCGAATAGGAAAGGATGACTACGCACTCGTCAGTGACAAGGAGAAGATTGATGGATTCTATCCTTTCACCATTAACATCGACTCCATCACCGGCAGCGTGAAGAGGATATTCTCTAACCCTATCATTGGTGAGATGACAGATTCCACCAAACTGTCTGTACGCGATCAGGAAGGCATCGCTTACGATTCTGAACGTCAGACAGTATTCATCTCCGGAGAAGGAGACCAACGCATAATAGAACAGACATTGACGGGAATGAAGACCGGAGCTGAACTCGCCGTGCCTGAGTACTTCAGTCCCACCGCCATCAGCCCCAACTATGGTTTTGAAGCACTTACATACTCCTGTAGTGATAAGCTCTTCTGGACGACGACAGAGCAGACACTGAAGGCAGACGGGAGTAAGTCTGACTACGGCAACCGTCAACCTGCTTTACTCCGCCTGCAGTCGTTCGGCAAGGACTTGAAACCAGTTCGCCAGTACGCATACAGAATGGATGCGCCAGAGGTAAGCGAAGCACCGCGGCAGTATGCCTACGGTGTCGTTGCCCTCACTGCCTTGGAAGATGGTACGTTGCTCGTTCTGGAGCGCGAGTTCTTCGTGGCACAGTCGTTTCTCGGAAGTTGGGTGAAGAATAAACTATACCACATCCATCCCAAGGAGGCTAAGAGCATAGACGAGAATACGAAGCTTTCCTCTCTCTCGGAAGACCGGTTTCTGAAGAAAGAGAAAGTAACGGAGTTCACCACAAAGCTATCTCTCACCAACCGTTCACTTGCCAACTATGAAGGGATGTGCCTCGGCCCACGCCTTGCCGACGGCCGCTTCACTCTTCTGTTAGTCTCCGACTCTCAGAACAACTATGGCAACCGCCTATTCCATCTCAAGGACTTCATCAAGGTCATCACCTTCGAGTACAGATGATATGACAATAACATGAGACAACGAACGGCATACATACAACTCTGCAAAAGTCTGCCCTGTGTAACTAAACCATACTAAAAAATGGAGAACGAAAGACATTCTTCCGTTCTCCATTTATCATATCCAAAAGAAATTCTTGCATCTTTAAGGTAATTACCGCACAGACTATTTGACGGTACTTATCTCAATGCTGTTCTCTATGGCAGGGACTGTCACTGACTTCTTTCCTTTTACCTTTGTGACAGAGGCTGGACGTGTGACTTTCACTTTCATCTTACCAGAATGGCCCGTACTCTTCACCGTCACTACAAGCATACCATGGAAGAGGTGCATGTGAGGTTCGGTGAATACTTCCGTGGATGTAGCGTCACCATTGCATATTGCCTTGAATTCTCCATCGCCCTCTACGCTTACAATGATATTGTCGGATGCATCAGGACAGAGGTTGCCATCCTCATCAGTGAGACTTACCGTGATGTATGAAAGATCATTATCATCGGCCTTGAGTGTAGTGTTGTCGGCAACAAGACTGAGCTTTGCAGCTTCACCTGCCGTACGGACAGTCTTCTCCATCGCAGCCTTGCCGTCCTTGTCGTATGCCACAACCTTTATCTCTCCCGGCTCATATTTCACGTTCATCCAGCGAAGGCGGAAACGGTCCATGTTAGGAGAATGACTTGTATCGTAGTCAGCATCCCACTTATCGCTGTTAGGATTTCTCTCCTCTGTGCCCGTGTTCTGCTTGCCTTCTGCGTTCTTGCTGATGTCGTGGTTCTTCTTGATGCGTCCCTGGCTTTTCCCGTTAACGAAGAGTTCAGCCTCATCGTAATCAGAGAAGACCTGAACAGGAACAACCTTGCCGATCATGTCCTTGCCCCAAGTCCAGTGCGGAGCTATGTGAAGAGTGTGACTCTTCTTGTTCCATACTGAGCGATAGAGGTAATAGCGGTCCTTTGGAAGTCCTGCAAGGTCACAAATTCCGAAATATGAAGAGCGGCTTGGCCAGTAAGTATCATAAGGAGTAGGTTCACCGAGATAGTCGATGCCGGTCCATACGAACTGTCCGATAGTCCAAGGAAGGTCCTGCATATCCTCGAAGTCCACGTCAGGGAGGTTACTCCACGCACACCATTCATTCTCGTAGGCAGAGCACTGTCCGTCAGAGTACACACCATGGTTTGTCGTCTTGTAAGGAAGTTTGTAGGCACCGCGCGAACTGACAGTTGATGCAGTCTCGCTGCCAAGGATGAAACCCTGAGGGGTATTCTCGTATGCCTTCACATACTTATGTGTGCGGTAGTTGATGCCAGGGATATCCATCATTCCCATGACACCGCTCCATATTGCATTGTCGGCACGGTCGAGTCCCTGAGTGACAGGTCGTGTAGGATCAAGTTCATGACAGAGGTTCTGCAGTTTCGTGGACCATTCTATACCAACATTCTTATCCCCCTGCTCAGGAATCTCGTTACCTATACTCCACATCACGATGGAAGGATGGTTGCGGTGGTTGAGTACGAGGTTAGTGATATCCTTCTCTGCCCAATCCTTGAAGAAGCGTGCATAACCATTCTTGCACTTAGGATATAGCCACATGTCGAAGCTCTCTGCCATGACCATCATGCCGAGCGAGTCACACACCTGCATCTGAAGTTCGGAAGGCATATTGTGAGAAGTACGTATAGCATCGCATCCCATCTCCTTCATCAGTTTGACCTGACGGATAAGAGCCGCTTTGTTGACTGCAGCACCGATAGGTCCAAGGTCATGGTGCAGGCAGACGCCCTGTATCTTGCGCGATACACCGTTAAGCTTAAAACCGCCATCCTTGGAAACCTCAACGGTACGTACACCTAAAGGCGTCAGTATAGCATCCTCAAGCTTATGGTTGCGATATATTGACGTGCGTACATAATACATATAAGGTGACTCAGGAGACCACAGGTTAGGTTTGCTCAGCGTGAGTTCGGTCTTTATCTCTCCATTCTCAGGTACGTCGAAGTGCGAACCAGTCTGGAACACTTTATTATGATCAAGGATCTCTACCACGCAAGCCACGTCGCCTTCAACCCCCTGAATGGTAGTAGCAAAATCAATAACGGCCTGCTTCTCCAGCTTGCCGTGGTTGTCGGTGACCTCCTATAGTGATGCAGTACGTACGTATGTAGCCCAAGGATCAAGATGTGTCTTGCCGGTAAGCACCAGTTTTACCGGGCGGTATAGTCCGGCACCAGGATACCAGCGGCTGCTCTCCTCGAGATTCTGCAGATCCACCTCTACAGTGTTCTCTCCAGGATGAACAAGTGAAGTGACATCAAGGCGGAAAGCATTGTAGCCGTAAGCCCATGATCCTGCCTTCTTTCCGTTAACATAAACCACAGGTTCGGCCATTGCGCCATCGAAGCAGAGCATGGCATTCTTCCATCCATCCTCGGGTATGGAGACTGTAGTGCGGTAATGTCCTTCACCGATCCATGGAAGTGAGCCCGAGCGTCCCGACTTCTCCGTGGCGTTCTTCTCGCCATTCTGCTGGATAGCTACGACCTGAAGGTCCCATTTCTTGTCGAAAGGACCACTTATAGCCCAGTCGTGAGGGATGTTGACTGTCTCCCATGTTGCCTTATCCCTTGAGAAATCCCACGTGCGAAGATTCTTCTCCACACGCATCTGTGCCATACAAACTGATGCAAGCGCCAATAGGGCGGCCGTGATTCTTGTTCTTTTATTCATTATCAAAAGTTGAAATATTTTTAGGTGAGTATGTAGTGCAAAGGTAATAAAACATTATAATATATAAGGTAAAAGGCAGAGATAAATAAGTTTTTTCGCTTCCCGAAGAAAAAAAATCAAAATATATTTGGCAGTATCGCGAAAAAGTCGTACCTTTGCACCCGCAATTAAACGATTGCTCTGAATGATGGCGGGATAGCTCAGCTGGTTAGAGCGTCGGATTCATAATCCGGAGGTCGTGGGTTCGGGTCCCACCCCCGCTACCTAAAAAGGTTGCATGCCACGTGGTGTGTAACCTTTTTAAGATTTTAGGCACGTTGTCATTAGCAAAACAATACTACAAACAGTAATAACGCATATTTATCATGGCAGAAACAAAGAAGATTAAGACTGCTCTTGTATCGGTTTTCCATAAGGATGGCCTTGATGAGCTCCTTGCCCAGTTGAATGCAGAAGGTGTCAAGTTCCTTTCCACTGGCGGTACACAGAAGTTTATTGAGTCACTCGGTTATGAGTGTCAGGCAGTAGAGGACCTCACAACATATCCATCAATCCTCGGTGGACGTGTGAAGACTCTTCATCCTAAGGTATTCGGCGGTATCCTCGGTCGTCGTGACAATGAGGGTGACCAGCAGCAGATGGCCAAGTACGAGATTCCTGAGATTGACCTCGTTATCGTTGACCTCTATCCATTCTAGCAGACCGTAGCAAGCGGTGCTTCTGAAGCTGACATCATCGAGAAGATCGACATAGGTGGCATCTCACTCATTCGCGCCGGAGCAAAGAACTTCAATGACGTTGTGATTATTCCTTCAAAGGCAGAGTATGGTATCCTTTCGGATATCGTCAAGGCCCAGGGTGCCAACACAACTCTTGCTCAGCGCCGCGACTTCGCTACACGCGCATTCGGTGTTTCAAGCCACTACGATACAGCAATCAATGCATGGTTCGCTGGTAAGTAATATAGTCAACAAAAACAAGCAATAGAAAAATGGGTTTCTTTTCTTTTGTACAGGAAATAGCTATGGACCTCGGTACAGCCAATACCATCATCATCAGCGATGACAAGGTAGTGGTTGACGAGCCTTCTGTAGTTGCCCTTGACCGTCGCACCAACGAGATGATTGCCGTAGGCGACCGTGCAAAGAGCATGTATGAGAAGACGCACGACAACATCCGTACCATACGTCCACTGCGTGACGGCGTTATCGCCGACTTTACCGCCTGTGAGCAGATGATGCGTGGACTCATCAAGATGGTTCATTCCGGACGTCATCTTTTCTCTCCTTCACTCCGCATGGTGATAGGTGTCCCTTCTGGCAGTACTGAGGTTGAACTCCGTGCAGTACGTGACTCTGCTGAGCATGCTGACGGACGCGATGTTTACCTCATCTTCGAACCAATGGCTGCTGCCATCGGCATAGGTATTGATGTGGAGGCACCGGAAGGTAATATGGTAGTTGACATCGGTGGTGGCTCTACCGAAATCGCAGTCATCTCACTCGGAGGCATCGTGAGCAACAACTCCATCCGTGTTGCCGGCGACGAACTTACTGCTGACATTCAGGAGTATATGGCACGCCAGCATAATGTGAAGGTCAGTGAGCGTATGGCCGAGCGCATCAAGATACATGTAGGTTCGGCTCTAACCGAACTTGGTGATGAGGCACCGGACGAATACATCGTTCATGGTCCAAACCGTATCACCGCACTTCCAATGGAGGTTCCTGTATGCTACCAGGAGATTGCCCATTGCATCGACAAGACGATTGCAAAGATCGAGAACGCTGTGCTTTCCGCACTCGAGAATACACCTCCGGAGCTTTATGCCGATATCGTAAAGAACGGTATTTACCTCAGTGGTGGTGGAGCTCTTCTCCGTGGTCTCGACCGTCGTCTCCAGACAAAGATAGGCATTCCGTTCCACATCGCTGATGATCCGCTTCACAGCGTGGCGAAGGGTGCTGGTATTGCACTGAAGAACATTGACCGCTTCTCATTCCTGATGAGATAACGTCGCACCAACAATAGCAAGATGAAGGATGAAGAAAGACAACCGCAACGGGTTTCCCTCTTCATTCTTCATTCTTGCATTCTTAAAGTAACCTGAAATTCGTAGTATTCATACATACTCCATAAAAGAAAATGCGCAACTTACTTGATTTCCTGTCTCGCTACAACCACTGGTTCGTCTTCGCAATGCTCGAAGTCGTCAGCTTAGTGCTTCTGTTCCGCTTCAACAGTTATCAAGGTTCCGTATGGTTCTCTTCTGCCAATGCTGTCGCCGGGCAGGTGTATGAAGTAAACTCTGACGTGGAACAGTTCTTCTCTCTCGTAAAGAACAATGAGGAACTTACACAGCGCAACTTGTACCTCGAACAGCAGGTGCAGACGCTGTCATCGCAACTGGCACGCCGTGCGGGTGACTCTACGTTTATGCAGATGGCTGGCGTAAAGATGCTGGAGCGCTATAAACTTATCCCTGCAAAGGTGGTGTCGAACTCCATCAACATGATGGACAATCTCATTACCATCAACAAGGGAGAGGCAGATGGCGTACACAAGGACATGGGCGTAGCCTGCGGCAACGGCGTCGTGGGAATTGTCTTCATGGCAGGCAACCATTATTCCATCGTCATACCTCTCTTAAGTTCCAAGTCAAGCATCAGTTGTACTATTGCCAAACGTGGATACTTCGGTTACCTTCACTGGACTGGCGGCGACTCGCGCTATGCCTTCGTAGATGACGTACCGCGCCATGCCCACTTCAGACTTTACGACAACGTGGTTACAAGCGGTTATTCCTCTTTGTTCCCTCCTGGCATACAGGTAGGAAAGATAATTCATGTATACAATTCACCTGACGGATTGTCGTACCGCCTGATGATAAGGCTGGCTACCGATTTTTCTAATCTGCGTGATGTATGTGTCATTGACGACAGTATGATGCGCGAACGCCTTGACATGCTGCGCGCCGCACAGGATTCACTTGAGAAGAAATAGCAAAGGAAATGAATACAGACTTAATCAGACGCATATTGATATTGATACTCTTTGTCGTAGCACAGGTGCTGGTACTCAATAACATCCACATCTTCAACTGTGCTACGCCACTGCTGTATGTGTACTATGTAATCACTTTCCCTCGTAACCACACACGATGGATAACGATACTGCTCAGCTTCCTGCTGGGACTGTGCGTGGATACGTTCACCAACACCCCGGGACTTGCATGCGCATCTATGACTCTCATCGCATTCCTACAGCCTTACATTCTCGAATTGTTTCTTGACCGCGAGGATGCGGATGACTTTGTACCTGCTGTGAAGACGATGGGATGGATGAGGTTCATCATATTCTCAATGATCATCACATTCATTTATTGTCTTGTATTCTTCTCACTTGAAGCATTCAATTTCTTCAACTGGATACAGTGGTTGCTCTGCATAGTGACAAGCTACCTGCTCACAATGGCTCTGATCATCGTTATCGACGGAATAAGAAAATAAAACAGTAAGAGGAAGGTATGGACAGGCAATTATCCAACAGACGCTTTGTTATCGGCGGAATAGCGGTGACTATCGTCATCATCTATCTCGTCCGCCTCTTTGCGCTGCAGATAATGAGCGACGACTACCGCAAATCGGCTGACTCTAATGCTTTCCTCAAGAAAGTGGAATTCCCTTCACGTGGTGTTATTACCGATCGCAAAGGTGAACTTCTTGTGTATAACGAACCGTCGTATGACATCATGGTGGTGATGAACGAGATAAAGGACGGCATCGACACACTCGACTTTTGTGATGCACTTGGCATATCAAAGGAATACTTTGTCAAGCGCATGAACGACATAAAGGACAGAAACAAGAATCCTGGTTACTCCCGCTTCACTCAACAGATGTTTATGACGCAGATACCGGAGAAGGAGTTCTCTGTATTCCATGAGAAGATGTATCGGTTCCCCGGATTCTATATTCAGCGCCGCTCCACCCGCCAGTATCAGTATCCTTATGCCGCCCATGTACTTGGTGATGTGGCAGAGGTCTCACAGTCCGACATCGACAATGACGACTATTACCAGCCCGGCGACTTCATCGGCAAACTCGGTATAGAGCGTTACTATGAGAAGCAGCTGCGCGGTGTGAAAGGTGTACAGATTCTTTTGCGCGATGCTCACGGCCGTATTCAGGGCAAATACCAGAACGGTAAATATGATTCACGTCCGATAGCGGGAAAGGATCTCACACTTAGTCTCGATATCAAGCTCCAGGCTCTCGGTGAACGCTTGCTGGAAGGAAAGATAGGCAGTATCGTTGCTATCGAACCGAGCACGGGTGAAGTGCTCTGTATGGTATCTTCTCCTACTTACGACCCTCGCATGATGGTTGGGCGCATGCGAGGCAAGAACCAGCATATGCTCATGCGCAACGTATGGAAACCATTGCTCAACCGAAGCATTATGGGCCAGTATCCTCCAGGTTCCACTTTCAAGACAACGCAGGCCCTGACCTATCTGACGGAGGGGATAATCACCCCGAACACTACATTCTCATGTAATCACGGTTTCTCCTTCAGAGGACTGCACGTAGGATGCCACGGACACGGTTCGCCTCTTGCACTGACTGATGCGATATCCACTTCATGCAACGGATATTTCTGCTGGGGACTCTACTACATGATAGGCAACAGAAAGAAATACAAGAATCCTCATGATGCCATGAACGTATGGCGCGACTACATGGTGTCAATGGGATTTGGCTATAAGCTTGGCATTGACCTGCCGGGTGAGAAGCGCGGACTGATACCTAACGGTGACTACTACAACAATGCCTACCACGGATCATGGAACGGGCTTACTGTAATATCAATAAGTATCGGGCAGGGAGAGGTCAATCTTACCCCACTGCAGATAGCCAACCTTGGCGCTACTATCGCCAACAGAGGATACTACATAACGCCCCACGTAGTTAAGAAGGTGAAAGGAGAACCTCTTGACACTGCCTTCACTCACCGCCATTACACACGTGCGAGCCGCGCGGCCTACGAATGGGTAGTGGCAGGAATGCGCTCTTCTGTAATAAAGGGTACATGTACGGCAGCCAACAGAGCAGACTATCTTGTCTGCGGTAAGACAGGAACGGCGCAGAACAGAGGTCAGGACCACTCTGTCTTCATGGGCTTCGCTCCTATGGATGACCCGAAGATTGCCATCGCAGTATATGTAGAGAATGGTGGATTCGGTGCCGACTACGGTGTGCCTATCGGCGCCCTTATGATGGAACAGTATATCACAGGTAAGTTGTCGCCAGCCTCTGAGGCTCGTGCCAATGACTTCCAAAAACGTCGTATCGCTTATGGCTTACGCAACAGATAGCAACAACAACAGTGTATTGAAGAGTCTTGACTGGTGGACTATAGGTATCTATCTCACACTCCTTGCCTTTGGTTGGATGAGTGTATGTGGTGCAAGTTACACCTACGGAGATACTGATATATTCTCCCTGGCGACACGCTCTGGCATGCAGATCGTATGGATAGGCACGTCAATATGTCTTGGGTTCATACTTCTCATGCTCGACGACAGGTTCTATGACACATTTGCCTATGTCATATATGCGGCTTTGCTGCTGCTGCTCTTTGCCACCATTTTCAATCCGCATGAGATAAAAGGATCGCGGTCATGGCTTGTTCTTGGACCTGTCAGACTGCAGCCGGCAGAGTTTGCCAAGTTCGCCACGGCGCTGGCTATCTCAAAACTGATGTCAACATACGGGTTTACGCTTAAGCAGTGGCGCCACTTTGCCGTGGCCTGCGCTGTCATTCTGCTTCCGATGATTTTTATCATAGGACAGAAGGAGACGGGTTCAGCTCTCGTCTACTGCGCATTCTTCCTGATGCTATACAGAGAGGGAATGTCGGGCAGCTTCCTTTTCACTGCCCTGGCTATGGTTGTCTACTTCGTTGTTGGCATCCGCTTTGCCGAACCGACCCTATGGGACATTCCTACTTCAATAGGCCGTTTCACCGTACTGCTGATGGTTCAGATATTCAGTGCCTCACTGGTATGGATGTACTGTAATGATGCCTTGAAAGCAAAGATAATACTTGCTGTCTGCCTTGGCGTTACTGCAGTAGCACTTCTTTTCTCCGAATTCGTCATTCCTTTCGATATAGTATGGGTACAGCTTTTCCTGTCGGCTTGCATGATAGGTTATTTGCTTTATCTTGCACTGTATGAGCGGATGCGTGAATATTTCTTCATCATGCTGTTTGCCTTAGGCAGCATCACTTTCTTCTATTCTGCGAGCTACGTGCTCAATAATGTGATGCAGCCTCACCAGCGTGTACGTATCAACGTGCTGCTCGGTCTTGAGGATGACCTTGCAGGAGCAGGATACAACGTGCATCAGAGTGAGATAGCCATTGGCTCAGGCGGTCTTGAGGGAAAAGGATTTCTTAACGGCACGCAGACAAAACTGAAGTTCGTGCCTGAGCAGGACACAGACTTTATCTTCTGCACTGTAGGTGAAGAGGAAGGATTCCTCGGTTCGGCGGCCGTATTGTTGCTCTTTCTTGCTCTGATTCTGAGACTCATACATCTTGCTGAGCGTCAGCCGTTCAAATTTGGAAGGATATATGGATATTGCGTACTGAGTATATTCCTTTTCCACCTCTTCGTAAATGTGGGAATGGTACTTGGCCTCACGCCTGTCATAGGTATTCCGCTGCCTTTCTTCAGTTATGGTGGCTCGAGTTTGTGGGGATTCACATTCCTCCTGTTCATATTCCTACGTATTGATGCTGGACGAAATCTGGTCAGGACGTAGTGGCCTGTCTAAGTGAAAAGTGAAAAATGAAAAGTGAAAAATGAAAAGTGAAAAATACATTATAGTCT
>R06__coassemble_852_pt1 | contig 10820 bp, 9 predicted proteins | sample R06__metabat2_high_PE_030 | metagenome-assembled genome bin R06 | reverse complement strand
AACATTAAACTTTCAACATTAAACTTTCAACATTAAACTTTCAACATTAAACTTTCAACATTAAACTTTTAACATTAAACTTTCAACATTAAACTCACCTCTCCTGATATAGCACCTGTATCATAGTCTGTCCGACGGCATAAAGCACGTTGGCATCAAGATGCTCCATATCGTCATTGACGGTATGCCATGTAGGACCGAAAGAACTCTGCTCGCAGTCCTTATAATAAGGTATTATGTCTATGGTTGGGATACCTGCCTTGTTGACAGGGTCATGGTCATCAGTGATAAAGCCGCCTTGCTCATCAACGAAATAACTGCCCTGTCCTACTGTCTTTGAAGCAGCCCATACATTATCTACTATGTTGGCAGCATACTTGAGCGAGAAACCCTCCTGATAGAACTTGGCACCTGCACCGCCTACCATATCGAGGAGGATGCCGTACTGCGGTCTGTTGTCCTGTGAGAGATTCCTTGCATAATACTGGGCACCGAGAGCCCATGTATCCTCATCGCCTTCCTGCGACTCTTTCCACTGAGGAGCACCATAGTCTTCTGCATCGAAGCAGACGAAGTCAACACCGAATGCTATCGTTGAGTCGTTCTGCAGCAGACGCGCCAGTTCTATCATCACAGCAACACCTGAAGCAGCATCATTGGCAGCGAGCACAGGCTTGTGCCAGTTTGTTGAGTCCGGATCATTGTCAGCCCACGGTCGACAGTCCCAGTGTGCGCATATCAGTATACGGCGCTGGGCCTCAGGATTAAGATGCGCTATGATATTCGTAGAGTGAAGGGTAGTACCGTCCCACCCCATCAGGTCTGCCTTCTGAAGTTCCACCTCAGTACCATACTGCTCAAACTTATTCTTTATCCAGGCTTCGCAAAGGTCGTGAGCCTTGCTGTTCATTGTGCGTGGACCGAAATCACATTGTTCCTTGCAGAACTTCATCGCCGAGTCGGCATTGAATGTAGGTCCAAGTGCCTGCTGCGCCTCTTCTACCTCTTCGCTTGTCTTCTTGCCTCCCGTGCAGGAACATAGCACAAGTCCAGCGAGGAGTATATAACAGACGTATTTATTGAAATGCATTATGCTTGTCATTATTTTAGATGAAAAATGAAAAGTGAAAAGTGAAAAATACATTATGGTTTTTCTGTGGATGTTCTATCGCAGAAACAGCAAACATGTATTTTTCACTTTTCATTTTTCAGTATATATATCATACCCGTGCGCTCTGCACCTGAGCCATCACGCGGAGCCAGTTACCACCCCAGATACGGGCAATATCCATCTCGCTGTAACGTCGGCGGAGCAGTTGCATAGTGAAGATCTGAACCTCAGAAGAGTCACGCATGCCGCGTATTCCACCGTCTCCATCGAAGTCAGTGCCAATGCCCACATGCTCAATGCCCATCACATCGATGGAATGCTCCAAATGGGCGATAGCGTCAAGGATATCGGCCTCACCCGCTTTGCGCAGGAATCCATTATAGAATGTAGTATGTACTACTCCACCCTTTGCCGCTATAGCGCGCAACTGGTCGTCGGAGAGGTTGCGAGGATGATCGCATAGAGCCTTGCAGTTAGAGTGAGAGCAGACAATAGGCATCTGACTTATCTCCAGTGCATCATAGAAGCTCTTCTCTGCTGCGTGACTGAGGTCTACCATTATACCGAGGCGGTTCATTTCCTGTATTACCTTTTCGCCAAATTCTGACACGCCACCATGCGTATTGCAGCCACGTGCAGAATCACAGATATCGTTGTCGCCGTTGTGGCAGAGTGTCATATAGACTACTCCACGCTGGGCAAAATGCTGCAGGTTACGCACGTCGTGCTCTATAGCAAGGCCGTTCTCTATGCCGAGCATGATGCTCTTGCGGCCATGGCGTTTGTCTCCGTAGAGATCAGAAGGTGTACGGGCTATGCTGAGATACTGTGGCTGACGTGCAACCGTCTCCTCTATCTTGTCAAAGATAAGGTCGGCATATGCTAATGGAGAGTCAACGTCGAAGTGAACCTTTGAAGAGAAGCTCTCACCCAACTTAGGCTGTGGGAGATAAGCCACCATGATGGTTGCATCCTGACGTCCTTCCGTCATCTTGTGAAGGTCCACAAGGATACGCGGGTCACGATGAGTGAAGTCCACACCCTCATGGAAGAACATCGGAGTATCACAATGCGTGTCGAGTACAAGCATATGAGAGTGGATAGTACCTACATGGCGGTACTCGCGGGCAGAGTCCACGAGCCACTTGAACAGTGGCAGGCCGTCCTCGCCCAACCATTCTGGATGCCATTGCACACCTAATATGTTCTTATATTCCGTGCTCTCGATAGCCTCAACTACTCCATCCTTCGAGCGAGCAGTGACACAGAACTTATCACCCGGATTGGATACAGCCTGGTGATGGAAGGAATTAACGTAAAGCGTCTCCTTATTATTATATATCTGATAGAGTACAGAATCCTTGTCAACCTGCACGCTGTGAGTAGGCTCCTCACGGTCAGCATCCTGCGAGTGCTTTATCTCCTTGCGCCGAATATCCTGCTCCACATGACCACCCAGAGCCATCGCAATGGTCTGTATGCCACGGCAGATGCCAAGGATAGGAATCTGGCGGTTGTATGCCAGGCGAGTGATAAGGAGCTCTGCCTTGTCGCGCTTGGCGTTTATGTTGTGCAGTCCGGGAACAGGTTCCTCACCGCACCATAGCGGGTTATAGTCTCCCCCACCTGTAAGAAGCAGACCGTCAATGATGTTCAGCGTACCGATGATGGAGTCTGTGTCATCCACAGGAGGAATGATAACCGGGACACCGCCGGTAGCAATGACCTGCTGGTAGTAGCGGTCGCGCACAGTGGCGTCAGTATTAGTGTAATTAGCCGTTATGCCGATGACAGGACGTCTGCCTGCCTCCGGGAACTTGTTGTATACCGGCTGGAGTAAAGATTCTATGGAAAATGTGTTATTCATCTAAGTGAACTGGAATCTCGCGTTTGATACTTTGTTCGAGAGATATAAGCGTTTCTGTAGAAACAACACCCTGGATGCACTGCAACTGGTTGTTGAGCAGATCCATGAGTTGCTCGTTATCGCGTACATAGAGTTTCACGAGCATAGTATAAGGACCAGTAGTGAAGTGGCACTCTACTATCTCAGGTATATTCATCAACTGCTTGACCACCTCCTTGTACATGGATCCGCGCTCAAGGCTGATACCTACGTAAGTACAAGTGTTGTAGCCAAGTGCCTTCGGACTTACGTCGAAGCCGCTGCCTGTAATTACACCATCCTCTATAAGATGCTGTACGCGCTGGTGGATGGCAGCGCGCGAAACATTACATTCAGCAGCTACATCCTTGAAAGGGATACGAGCATTAAGTGATAGGATACTAAGGATTTTCTTGTCAAGTTTGTCTATTTTCTCCATTGATCTGTTTTGCATAAATATTCAATTTGTAAGCAAAAGTAATGGTTTAAACTGAAATATGCAACATTTTAACGAAGAATTTGCAACAAAATTGCTATTTCCCTATCATTTTAACACTTTTATATTATTGTTTCGGTGCTTTCAGCATAGCAAGGGCCTTGTTTTCTTCTGCCTCCATAATCTCGCGCTCGCCCGGTCCTTTGTCGTTGATGCCGCAGAGGTGGAGCACGCCATGGATGATGACGCGGTGCAATTCCTCGTCATATTCCTTATTGAAGAGCTCGGCATTCGACTTCACCGTATCGAGGCTTATCACGAGGTCACCATTCAGTACGTCGCCCTCGTCATAGTCGAAAGTGATGATATCCGTGTAATAGTCATGGCCGAGATACTCATTGTTGACTTCAAGTATCTTCTCGTCGTCGACAAAGAGGTATCCTATCTCGCCTACTTTTCTGCCGTGAGCCTGTGCCACGGCCTTTATCCATGCCGATGTGTCGCGCTTGCGTATCTTCGGCATCTTTACGTTTTCACAGTTGTAAGTTATCATGGAAGAAATTTTGTTACGTCTTTTCCGAATAGCTGAAGTGTCCTTACTGCACTGGAGGACAAAGCAGAAAGTTCCGGACGTGAGAAGAAGAGCACCGTTTCCAGTCCGTCACCGAGCAGTCTGTTGTACTCTGCCTGGTTGCGCTCATATTCATAGTCCTTCACAGAGCGTACGCCTTTTATCACTGCCACGGCATCATGCCTTGCTGCGAAGTCTGCAGCCATGTCACTGTAGGCTTCCACCTCCACACGAGGGTTTCCGGCATACACTTTTCTTATCGCGTCAATGCGTGCGTCAAGATCGCCGTCACCTTTTGTGGGGTTGTAGCCAATGCCTATCACCACCTTGTCGAAAATGGCGAGACTGCGTTCCACGATGTCTGCGTGACCTATTGTGAAAGGATTGAAAGAGCCTGTAAAAATGCCTGTCCTCATCAATCAAAGAAACTTGGTGAAATAATGTTGCTGTTAGTCTTGTACATATCCCTGCCGAGATGCTCGTAGGCAAGTTCGGTTACCATGCGGCCTCGCTGGGTTCGCTTGATGAAACCCTCCATGATAAGATAAGGCTCATATACGTCCTCCACCGTTCCGGCATCCTCACCTATGGCTGTAGCAATAGTGCCGACACCTACAGGACCGCCCTGGAACTTGTCGATGATGGTTGTAAGTATCTTGTTGTCTATCTCATCCAGACCGTACTCATCTATATTGAGTGCCGTGAGGGATATACGGGCTATCTCCGTGTCGATGCTTCCATTGCCCTTTACCTGGGCAAAGTCGCGCACCCTTCGGAGCAGTCCGTTGGCGATACGTGGCGTACCGCGTGAGCGTCGGGCAATCTCTCCTGCAGCCTCTTCCGAGATAGGAACCTTGAGGAGATGCGCCGAGCGCTTGATGATCTTTGCCAATGTCTCGGGGTCATAGTACTCAAGGTGCATGTTGATACCGAAGCGGGCACGGAGCGGTGCCGTGAGAAGGCCAGAGCGTGTAGTAGCACCGATGAGAGTGAACGGGTTGAGGTCTATCTGTATGGAGCGTGCCGACGGTCCCTTGTCGATCATTATGTCGATGCGATAGTCCTCCATCGCAGAGTAGAGATACTCCTCCACCACAGGCGACAGACGGTGTATCTCGTCGATGAAGAGCACGTCATTGGTCTCCAGTGACGTCAGGATACCGGCGAGGTCTCCCGGCTTGTCGAGTACAGGTCCCGACGTTATCTTGAAGCCTACGCCCAGTTCGTTGGCGATGATATTACTCAGTGTCGTCTTACCCAGTCCCGGCGGACCATGAAGCAGGGTGTGGTCAAGAGGTTCGCCACGGTATTTTGCAGCCTCCACAAACACCTGGAGGTTCTCCACCACCTTGTTCTGTCCACTGAAATCACCGAACTGCAAAGGTCGCAGAGCCTTCTCAAACTCCTTCTCGGAACTTGACATGTGCTCGTCGTGTATGTTGAAATCTTCTGCCATCAGAATACTTTGTTTTCTTATAATCTGCAAAAGTAAACAAAAATGCGGAAATCCCAAAATATTTCTTTTGGAATTTCCGCAATGCGGGTCATAAGTAGAATTTACTTACATATTAATCCACCTGTGCACCGACAGCATTGTACAGTTTGCCATTCTTACGAATGACGAGCTTGCCATCCTTGATGTACTTGACGATGCGGTCGTCGGCATCGGCAGCCTTGACGCTGATTTCCTTGATAGCATCGGCAGAGTCAGGACGAATGACCTTAAGTGTTGTGATGTTGGTACCAGTTGCACCTGATCGTCCGAGGTAGAGGAATGTCTCATCTTTTGTAAGAACGTATTTATCTACTGCAGGATTGTCTGCTGATGTCTTGCCATTGACGAACTGCTGTGTTGTGAAGAGAGAATCAGATGCTTCGCCGCAAACCTTGATAGCGGATGCCTTTACGGAACTGTTGCTGTAAGCTCCGGCGATGCAGAGTGTATCGCCTGCCTTGAAGCTGCCGCTGGCTGGTGCTATTGTGATGTAATAGTCAGATACAGCACCGTCTGCGATTGTCATGCTCTTGCTGAATGCGATGCTGTTTACACTATTGGTGTTTGTGTTTATCTTCACTGTGCCTGCCTTGACAGCGTCTGCTGTTCCTGTGGACACCATTTTCGTTGTGCCAACGGCTGGTGAAGCGAAATAGTCGTAGACAACATTGCCTGTGTCGCCAGTGTTATCATTGCCAGTACCTGAATCACCTGTTCCCTCATTGGAACTTCCACCCTGCTCCTGTGTAGCGCCGCCGTTGGAAATAGTCTGACCAAAGAAGCCTACAAGAGTTGACTGATAGTTCTGTATTGCATCGCGGAGGGCTGTGATTACTTCTGCATTGCTATCCTCATTGGAACCAAAGGTCCAGGTGAAGTCACCATGCTGACAGCGTCCTGCGCCAAGTTCACCGGTAACAACAGAAGGAACATCCTCCGCAGCGTCAACATGATAATCGGTGTACATCAGGGATGCGTCGGTATCAAAATTGCTGTATGTGTTGCTGCCACTGAGTGAGACAACGGATGACGGAACCGTCTCCGACTTATCGGTAACGACATAAGCATCAAAATGCACACTGTAAGTTGCATCACCAGCAACGTATGGCTCAAAGCTCGTCTGACCTGTCATGTAGTTGCCATAAGCCTTGATGCTGCCACCCGCCTCACCGGAGAACGTGCCTTTTGTGTCAGAACTTGAACCTACACCGTTGTGAACATCGGAACCCTGCAAAGAAATAAGCATAGGATACTTACAGTTACGGAAGTAGTTTGACTCCACAAAGACGTCAGAACCAGTCGTAGCGCCGACACCGTACTTGGAGTTGCCGTCGTAGTAGTTGTTGTAGACATGGACACTCATCGTACGGATACGTGGATGGCGTGAGTCGGAATGGTCAAACCAGTTGTGGTGATAGGTGAGGTAGTTAGGACCGCTCTCACTTGTCATGCCGCAGAGACTGGACTTACCGTTATCCCAGAGGTGATTGTACGACATGGTGGTATACTTTGAGTCAGCCTTGATATCGAGTGTGCCGTCACCCTTCTTCTGGTCGGAAGCGCTACCTGGCTGACCATAGAAGAGGTCAAGGTTGTGGACCCAGATGTTTGTATTATCTGTATCCATCGACACTGCATCGTCCATGCACCACATTATGGCAAAGTTACGGAGCTCCACGGAGCAGGCATTACGGATAAGGAGACCGAATCCATGGATAGCGGCATCCTTACCAATACCCTCTATGGTGATGTTGAGTTCAGAATAACTCGACTTACCTTTAATCTGCAAGCCCTCAGCACTGCTTTCGAACTCGTCCATGTCGGCAGCCTTCACCGTGCCGATGATACGGAAGTCGATAGGAGTGGTGTCGTATCCTTTCTGATATGCGTTGACGATTTGCTGGAATCCGGTAAACGTAGCGATATCTGTTGCCTTCGAACCAGTCTTCACCGTTGTCGTTATCGTCTTGGCATTGTCGGCAGTCACGTAGAACACCTTCGCACCTGCCTTCAGCGTTCCGTCGTTCTTATATGCTCCGACACCATTCTTAGGATCGAAGGTGCTGCAAGCAGTCTTGAAATGCGCAAAGCCCCCACGGTCGTAAGCGGTAGCGGTGAAAGCGTCTGACTCCGCTGCATCGGCAGTGACCTCCACGGAGTTCTGTACCGGAACTACCTTGAACTTATACTGACCGGCAGTGAGCCCGACGGCATCAGCACGTCCATAGGTACTGTACTCACGGACAAGCTCCGTGTCAAGCTTCGTCCACTCCGTGCTTGAAGCAGGAGAGACATAAACGTTGTAGGAATAGCCTGCTTCCTTTGTCCAGGTCACATAGCCCCCCTCAAACCATCCGCCGACCTTTACGTCGGCTACGGTTGCTGCATCTGCATTCATGGCACTAAGACACATGGCAGAACCCAGCATAGTAGTAAAGATTTTCTTCATCTGTAAAAATAAAAGGTTATAATAGTATTGATTTAAATACGCAAGAATATAATCCGGTGCAAAAGTACCCACTTTTGCTAAGCAGACAAAACAAATCTGTTTAAAAAACATTAAATCAATCGTTTATGAATGTCTTTTCTGATATTTTACTTGCAAAAGGATGGATAAAAGCATAAAATTCTGTACTTTTGTAAGCAATATGGATATATTGAGTGGAACTTTGACATTTATTTCGGAGCATGCCAACGATGATGTGCGACGTCTGGCACTTACCGCAAAGCGCGACGACTCCGTGGATCTTCCCTTTGCTCTCGACCAGATAGCTGGCCGGCAGAAAGCGCGTACGAAACTGCCGTCATGGTTTGCTTGCGAAGGCCTCATCTATCCTCCTCATATATCCATGGAGCAATGCTCATCGGAAACAACTTCCTTGTATAAGCGCAATGTTGCTGACAGGATACTCTCTCTTGCCATCCCCAACGAAAAGATGCGCCACGATGCCACGCTCATCGACTGCACCGGTGGCTTCGGCGTGGACTTCTCTTTCCTTGCAAGGGCATTCGCACATTCTTTATATATAGAGAGGCAACAGCATCTCTGCGATATTGCAAGCCACAACCTACCGCTACTCGGACTCACTGAGGCGCAGGTACTGTGCCGCGATGCGGAGGAAGTGATGCATGACGTGAGCTCCGTCGCTGGCGATAACCCCGTCGTTGTCTTCATCGATCCTGCACGAAGGGACATCAACGGCCGCCGCACATACGCCATTGCCGACTGTACCCCTGACATTCTCAGGTTTATCGATACGCTTAGCAAGGACTGCGAGGCCATCATCATCAAACTGTCTCCTATGCTCGACTGGCATGCCACGGTCAGTGACATCTGCAAGGCATGCGGTGACGACGTGGTGAGGGAGGTACACATCGTCTCTACCGGCAACGAGTGCAAGGAACTCCTTATCGTCGTTTCCCGCAGATACTCCGAACCTCTCAGAATATTCTGCGTGAATGATGAAAGCATATACAGCTTCGATGCGGGCAATGAAAGAGGCAAGGAAATGAATGAAGCACCGGGCACTCCACTGCCCTACCCTATTGGCAGCGAGGAAGACGGGAAAAGATACCTCCTCGTTCCCAATGCTTCCGTGATGAAGGCAGGATGCTTCGACATCCTCTCTTCCACCTTCCGTATCCAGCAGATAAGCGACAATTCACACCTCTTCTTTTCGAAAGAGACGACGAACGATTTCCCGGGCAAGGTTTTTGATATCAAAGCCGTCTCCACAATGAACAAGAAAGAACTGCGCAAGAACCTATCAGGCATCACGCAGGCAAACATATCAACACGCAACTTTCCACTCTCACCCGACCAACTCCGCAAGCGCCTTAAAATGAAGGACGGGGGCAGTACCTTCATCTTCGCAACGACAAGCCAGAAGGGAGATCACCTGCTGTACATCACTCAGCCTATTGATTAATTTGAGGTTATGAGGTTGTGAAGTTGTGAGGTTTTAAGGTTGTGAGGTTTTAAGGTTGTGAGGTTTTAAGGTTATGAGGATTAAGGTTATAAGGTTTTGGGGTTGGGAGATTTAATTTGCTTTTTACCATAAAGAGCGAACCAAAAAGTGAAAAAACAATGAGATATTGCCATTTTTCCTTTTTTTATTTTGTTTTCTCAAATTAAGATATTACCTTTGCAAAGCAATTATAGTCGATGACTATCGAAAACAAATACTATTTTTTAACTCTAATCTTATTCAAAAAGTTAACGAAAAGTGATGAAGCATATCAAGGTATCTCTCATGTTGTTTGCTCTTATAGTCTGTGGTGCGCTGCACGCACAGGTGAATGTGCAGATAGAGAATGAAGGAGGAAAGATGAAAGTCTCAAGCGGCATCAACGGATGGAAGATAAAAGCCGTATATGAGGCAGATGCAAAGGAGATGACACTGTCAAAGGGAATGGCAGACTATCTCTTCCAGAATGACTACATCAATGCGGGCGACATTATCGGTACTTACAACTACGTTGCAACCAATGGAGTGCAGTATGTCGCACAGAAACTCAAGATACGTGACCTCGAACTCGGCGGAATGCATATCAACAGTTCGGAGTGCACAGTCGTTCCTTCACAAAACGAACCGCTCATCTTCGGCAATTCCATTGTGGAGAAATTCGGCAAGATGAAGATATCCGATAATGTCATGACCGTCGACAATGGTTCGTCGCCTCTCGACGTGAAGTCAATACAGATACTCAATGTGATGTTTGGCACTTCACGCAAGAATGTACGCATACTTGTAGCCGACAAATACAAGAAGGACAACTGCTACTTCAGCGACACATTCTCATACGATCTCGTCTACGGCATACACTTCAGCGGATTCAAGTTCGACAGCGCAATGCTCAACTATGATGCGGAAGGTAATCTCGCATCAGGCGTCCTGGCAAAAGACTACGAGCTGAAGGACCTGGAGAAATGCAAGCTTGACCGCGACGAACTGTCTGCCAAATACAATAACCTGTACGGAGACGTGAGAGAGAAACTGCAGAACAACATGAAGGTCTATGTATGTGGTGGCACCTACCAGAAAAACGGAGCCACAAAAAACTCCATTCAGATATACTACCACACTTATACCAATCCTACGACAAAGAAGCAGATGTATCAGCTCTGCGCCTCATACTTCATGGATCTTCCAGGATCATCTGACGATGAAGAGGAAGACGAGTAGAGGGTTTGAGGTTATAAGGTTTGAGGTTATAAGGTTTGAGGTTATAAGGTTTGAGGTTTTAAGGTTTTTAGGATATAAAGTTTTGAGGTTATAAGGTTTTAGGTTATAAGTTTTTGATTTTATAATTTTTTGATTT
>R06__coassemble_839_pt1 | contig 10896 bp, 9 predicted proteins | sample R06__metabat2_high_PE_030 | metagenome-assembled genome bin R06 | reverse complement strand
ACTGGCTCGGTTCTGCCACACCGACAGCGCTGCTGGAACATCTGCAGCACTTCCCCACGTTCAATCCGTTGGACTACGACGGTGTGGATGTGATGCTGAATGAATTTGACGTGCCATGCGAGAATGCCAATACACCTATCCCTTTGCTTTACCAGAGCGGATACCTCAGCATCAATACCTATGACAAGGATGACAATATATACGTATTGCATTTCCCTAACTATGAGGTCAGACAGGGAATGGTGGAAGGATTGACAAAATACCTTACTGGCGCTGAAGACCGTGAGCGTAACTCCGCTGTGCTGCAGATGTCGCGCGCACTGAAGCGTGGCGAACTGGGCGAGGCGCTCACGGCTATGCGTTCCTACATCGCCACGATGCCATACGACATCATCACAAAGAAAGAGTGGATGCAGAAGAAGTCCAGCGAAGCATTCTACAAGCTCCTCATGTATATCATCTTCAACCTGCTCGACAGCAAGGTGGACACAGAGGTGAAGAGCGTGCTCGGACGTGCCGACGTCGTCATCAGGACAAAGACGCACATATATGTTCTGGAACTGAAGGTGGACGGCATGGTGGACGTCGCCTTAGAGCAGATAGACTCTATAGGATACTCCATACCGTATGAGGCGGATGGACGTCAGGTCGTCAAGTGTGGCATACGTTTCTCTTCCCGTGCCCGAAACATCATGCACTGGCGAGCCATTGACGAGAACGGCAATATCGTGACAGAGCAGAACTTTACTCGCAAGAAAAAGTCAGCTGGGAAACCATAAGATGCTCAAACCCGAGCATTAACGCCAAATCGGTTTTTAGCCAGAAAACAATCCTGTTGCATCCAACATCCGTGCCCTGAAATTCATCATAAATAAGGATTGCAGGACAGGAGGGAAAGCAGTACCTTTGCACCCGATTTCAAATAATAGTGATAAAGGTATGAAACTTATTAAGACTACAGGGATTGTATTCACACTCTCACTTCTCGCTCCATCTGCACACGCAGAGACAACAGACACCTTACGCAGCATCAACCTCTCTAACGTTGATGTCATCTCATCTCCCCGGGAGATAGGCACTATGCGCCAGCAACCACATGCTGTAAGTCTGCTTGACAACCAGACACTGAAGAATAACCACGTGACTTCTATAAAAGGAGTGGCATCAATGGTGCCTAACCTGTTCATCCCGGATTACGGAAGCAGAATGTCGAGCGCCATATTCATCCGCGGTATCGGTTCACGAATCAATGCACCAGCAGTGGGAATGTATGTGGACAATATACCATACGCAGACAAGTCAGGCTTCGACTTCAACCTTTTTGACATCGAGAGAATCGACGTGCTGCGCGGTCCTCAGGGTACCCTCTACGGACGCAACACGATGGGCGGTCTGATGAAGATACACACACGCAACCCTTTCCTGCACCAGGGCACAACACTGAATCTCGGTTATGCCTCGGGCGACAACCACGGAAACATATCACTCTCACACTACCAGCGCATCAACCAACGCCTTGCCTACTCCGCAGGTGCCTACTACGAGGGAAGCGATGGCTTCTTCCGCAATGACTATACCGGAGGGAAAGTAGACAGGATGCAGGCAGGCGGTTTGAAACTGCGCACGCTCTTCCTACCATCCGACCGACTGAAATTCGACTTCAACGTAGGATACGACTACACCGACGAGGGCGCATACCCCTATTACTACACCGGTTCGACAACCGGCGACAACACCTACGATGCGCTCATCGGTAAACTGACAGCTAACCGCGAGGGCAATTACCGACGCGGCATGTTCAACACCGGACTCAACATAGAATATAAGGCAAATGCTTTCCTGATGAGTGCCGTGACCGGATTCCAGAACCTTAACGACAGAATGATGATGGACCAGGACTTCATATCTGCCGACATCTACACCATCATGCAGAAGCAGCATATCAACACCATCACGGAAGAGATTACGTTCAAGAGCCGCAAACGCGGTTTCTGGGAATGGGTAAGCGGCGCAAGCTTCATGTACCAGTGGCTGAAGACGGAAGCTCCTGTCACGTTCTACTCCGACGGCGTCAACTGGCTCAACAGTACCATCAACGGATATATGCCAGTGATTACCATCAGAGGCACCGAGACACCGATGAGCGTCACGCTGAAAGATGACGAACTCACCATGGGAGGAACATTCCACACCCCTACCTTGAACCTTGCCTTGTTCCACCAGTCTACCTTCCACCTCACACACCATCTGGCTGCAACCCTCGGACTGCGCATAGACTATGACCATAAGTCGCTCGACTATGATGCCCCTGCAACCATCCGCTACGATTTTGCCATGGGAAAGATGGGAGGACTCACCGACCGCATACTTACCCCTTACCTTGCAGGAACAACAAGCGACAACTACCTGCGCGTACTGCCGAAGGTATCGCTTAAATATGACTTCGACAAGGATCGTAACGTATTCCTGTCAGTCGCAAAAGGCATGCGCAGCGGTGGCTACAATGTGTCGCTCTTCTCCGACCTCCTTCAGTCGTCAATGAAGAATATGATGATGACCGACATAAAGGAAGGAACGGCACAGACTATCGATGCTTCGCCATACATTCCTGATGCCACGAAGACTGTAATAAAGAGTTATCTTGAATATATACCAACGGGTAGCGATCCTGACGTTGCCTCTACCGTGGCCTACAAACCGGAATTCACATGGAACTACGAACTCGGTACGCATCTCGGAAATGCTGCAGGAACGCTACAGGCTGACGCATCCTTATATTACATGCACACGCGAGACCAACAGGTAGTGCGTTTCTCCCAGTCAGGACTCGGTCGCATCATGGCCAATGCAGGCAAAAGCGAGAGCTATGGAGCTGAAGCTTCCGTAAGATGGAACCCCATTCGCCCTCTCGTACTCATGGCAAACTACGGATATACTCATGCAACATTCAAGGACTACAGCACAGGCAACGGCGAAGACTACAGCGGCAACAGAGTTCCATTCGTTCCGCAACATACTGTAGGAGCAGACATATCGTACACTTGGCCACTCCATGGTTGGACCAAGAGTCTGTCCATCGGCGCCAACTACAATGGAGCAGGAGATATATACTGGACTGAGGCCAACGATGCACAGCAATCCTTCTACAGCACCTTAGGACTGCGCGTCTCACTCGATACACGCATCGTGGAAATACTGCTGTGGGCAAAAAACATCACCGATGCGGAGTACAACACATTCTACTTTGTCAGCGCAAGCCGCGGTTATGAGCAACACGGCAAACCAAGACAAATCGGATTCGACCTTAAGTTTCACTTTTAACATTACCTTACAACAACCAACAACAATAAGCACCTCATACTCCAAAAAAGTGAAAAGAAAACGGACTTATTGTTAACGTATGCAAAAAAATAAGTTAAAAAACAAACTTTGTTGACACAAAGCAAGGAGATATAAAAAAAAATTCATACTTTTGCACTACTCAAAATTTGAAAATAATTACTAACAACTAAATTTTATCAATCAAACTCATGAAGAGATTTTTAATTTTTATTGCATTGTTCATGGCAACAACATTCGCCATTAATGCACAGACAGTTGATTTCAGACTTTCTGCAGGGGGTAATATGACAGCAAAGGACGGCAACAGCTTCATCGTTGTTCCTTTCAACGGCAAAACAGCAAGCGCACTCTTCCAGCAGTTGTTTACCAACGCAGGTTCTGTATTCAAGAGCTCTACTAACAAGGTTATCATCAACATCAACGGTAGCTCTATCGGCATCCGTGCTTACGACAATAAGCTCAGCTATAACCTTGTAAACAAGCAGCAGGAATGGCTCGGTGGTTACTACAACCTTTCTTTCGAGGTTAAGGACGGTAAGGTTAAGGTTAACGCACCTACAGTTGACGAGACAATGACTGACGCTAACGGTGTACGCCAGAAGGACTTCTCTAAGATGGTTATCTCTTTCTTCACTGACGGTTCACTTCAGGCTAAGTATCAGCAGCAGGCTACTTACACAGAGCAGCAGCTTAACAACTATGTTAACGCTATCCTCACAGGTGTAATGATCAACAACAGCGAGGCTGACTGGTAAATTTCAGATTATAGAGAAATATACATATATGTGCCGTTCCCATTGGGAGCGGCACTTTTTTTTTGTGTTAGGGGATTAGAATGTGGCTATATCTCTCATCTGGGGGGAATGGGGAAATTGAAATTTAAAATTTAAAATGGGAAATTTAAATTGGAAAATGGAAAATGGAAAATTTAAATTGGAAAATGGAAAATGGAAAGTTATGATTAGTCTTTTCCGTTGAAGGCTTGACGCAATATTCCGTTGAAGGCTTGACGCGATATTACGTTGAAGGCTTGACGCGATATTACGCTGAAGGATTATCACGATATTACGCTGAAGGATTGACGCAATATTACGCTGAAGGCATGACGCAATATTACGCTGAAGCTTTGCCGCGATACTTGAATAAAAAAATCACAAGTCAGAAACTGCCTATGTCGTGCCACATGGTTAAATAAGGATAAAAGCATAGGGAAAATTTGGATATGTTGCTTTTTTCTTCTATCTTTGCAGTCAAGAAACATCTACGGGGTGCTGAATGTTCGGCTGAGATTATACCCATTGAACCTGATACAGGTAATGCTGGCGCAGGGAACGACGAGATATAATGACAAACCCTATTGTTTGATCCTTTCTTGAATGAGGACAGATGATAGGGCTTTATGTTTTTTTACAAGACATACCTTTCATAATTCATTCCGCTATTGTTTCGATTGTAAAACAAAAAACGAAAGAATAATGAAAGTTACCATCAACAGCAATCCATCTGAAACTTCAGCTGCAAATCTAATGGAACTGTCGGAAGAACTCTCTCTTCCTGCCAAAGGTGTTGCAGTGGCTATCGACAACAGGATGATACCACGCGACAAATGGTCAGTGACATCCTTGTCCGAGAATGCCAACATCGTAATAATCAAAGCTGCATGTGGAGGATAGAGTTATGCTGCAGTTCATAAGTCACTACACAGAGAAATATACTTATCTCGACTCCATCCGCTTAGCCCTTGATGGCGGCTGCAAATGGATACAGTTACGCATGAAGGATGCTTCATACGACGTAGAGAAAGAGGTTGCAATAGAAGCCTTGCGCCTTTGCCATAATGCCAATGCAACATTCATCATTGATGACAACGTCGCACTCGTTCAGGAGATACATGCTGACGGGGTGCACCTCGGAAAGAACGACATGCCTATAGCACAAGCCCGACGCATACTCGGTCCTGACTGCATAATAGGCGGAACTGCCAATACCTTCGAGGACGTGCGACGCCACTACGAAGATGGTGCCAACTACATCGGCTGCGGACCTTTCCGCTTCACGACTACTAAGAAAGGCCTGTCGCCTATCCTCGGGCTGGACGGATACATTGCCATAACATCGCAGATGAAGGCTGAAGGCATCAGTCTGCCTATCGTCGCTATCGGTGGCATCACGGCTGAGGACATCCCTGAGATAATGCAAACTGGCGTAACTGGTATCGCTCTCAGCGGTGCTGTACTCAGAGCTGACGACCCTGCCGCGGAGATGAGAAGGCTGATGGAGCTGGTTCATAATGAATAGTGATTAATACATATCACCCCTTCTAAATAATAAAAGGGAATTATATACGGTTTCGCATAAACGAAAAGTGAAAAGTGAAAAGTGAAAAATACAAGTTTGCATTTTCAATGATTTGCCTTTCAATGAAAAGCCTCTCATCACAAGAAGTAACATGTATTTATCACTTTTCATTTTCTTCAAGCTGTCATAGAAAAAGTCAATATAACAAGAATAAGAAAAATGAGTAAATTAGTTATTGCAGACCGTGAGTTCAACTCACGTCTGTTCCTGGGAACAGGAAAATTTCAGAACAACACTCTCATGCAGGAAGCCATCAAAGCTTCGGAGAGCGAAATGGTGACGGTTGCCATGAAGCGCATCGAACTTCAGGACAAGCAGGATGATCTCCTCACGCACATCACAAGCAACCCAAACATCCAACTTCTCCCTAACACCTCCGGCGTGCGCAATGCAGAAGAGGCTGTCTTCGCTGCACAGATGGCTCGCGAGGCTTTCGGCACCAACTGGCTCAAACTTGAGATACACCCTGATCCTCGCTACCTGCTCCCTGACTCGATAGAGACATTGAAGGCTACGGAGCAGCTGGTAAAGATGGGATTCGTGGTCCTTCCTTACTGTCAGGCAGACCCTACACTCTGCAAGCATCTTGAAGAAGCTGGTGCTGCCACCGTAATGCCACTCGCAGCTCCTATCGGCACCAACAAGGGACTACGCATGAAAGACTTCCTACAGATTATCATCGAGCAGGCTAATGTGCCTGTTGTAGTAGATGCAGGTATCGGTGCACCAAGCCATGCTGCAGAAGCAATGGAGATGGGTGCTGACTGCTGTCTCGTGAACACCGCCATCGCTGTTGCCGGTGATCCCGTTCAGATGGCTGTTGCATTCAAGGAAGCTGTCATTGCCGGACGACGGGCTTACGAGGCAGGTCTCGGTACCATCAGCGACAGCGCCGAGGCAAGTTCTCCTCTCACCGCTTTCCTTAATTAAGGAGCAGTAATACATGTATCATGCGATTTGCATAATAGATACATAGTTTCTCAACTTTCGCAAGTTCGCACTTGCTACAGTTTCAAGGAGTTGGGTAGATGAGGAGTTAAAGGAGTTCTTGCTACTGGCAAGCGGCAAAGCCGAGCGGAGACAATACTCCAGTCTTCTTAAATAGCATTTTAATGAAAAAGGCATTTGTCTTAACTCCCTTTAACTCCTTAACTCCCTTTAACTCCTAAAAAGTTGAATAATTACGAAACTTAAGTATAGTCATTAAAAGGTGGGCAGGCGGATTTTCGGACACCCCATTATCCATTCACGCCTACTCGCTGAAAGAAAATCAAAACGATAAAAACTTCAAAGTACACAATGCCAAACGATAACAAAGCATACGCAAAAAGGGAAAAAGCATACATGCAGGGGCGTCTCTTTCCCGATGTCAAGGTGGGCATGACGAAAGTCAATCTCACTCCTACTGTCGTAAAAGACGAGCGAGGTATTCCTCACCGCGAGGAAAATGCGCCAGTATACATTTATGACACAAGTGGTCCGTTCTCTGACCCCAACATAGAAGTTGACCTCAAGAAAGGTCTGCCCCGCATGCGTGAGGAATGGATACTGCGTCGAGATGACACGGAGCAACTCGCAGAAGTCACAAGTGAATATGGCAAGCAGCGCCTTGCAGACCACTCCCTTGATTCTCTCCGCTTCGAGCATATACAGCTCCCACGACGTGCAAAGGCTGGCAAGGCCATCTCACAGATGGCTTACGCAAAGGCTGGCATCATCACACCGGAGATGGAATACGTAGCTATACGCGAGAACATGAACTGTGAGGAATTGGGCATCAAGTCGCATATCACTCCTGAGTTCGTGCGCGATGAGATAGCGCGAGGTCGCGCAGTCCTCCCTGCCAACATTAATCATCCGGAAAGCGAACCTATGATAATCGGCAGGAACTTCCTCGTCAAGATCAACACCAACATCGGCAACTCTGCCACCACATCATCCATCGAGGAAGAGGTGGACAAGGCGGTCTGGTCATGCAAATGGGGCGGTGACACTCTCATGGACCTCTCTACGGGAGCCAACATCCACGAGACCCGAGAATGGATCATACGCAACTGTCCGGTACCAGTCGGAACCGTTCCTATCTATCAAGCATTGGAAAAAGTACACGGAAAGGTGGAAGACCTCAATTGGGAGGTTTATCGCGACACTCTCATCGAACAGTGTGAGCAGGGTGTGGACTATTTCACCATACATGCGGGTATTCGCCGACATAATGTACATCTGGCAGATTCACGTCTCTGCGGCATCGTAAGCCGTGGCGGCAGCATCATGTCGAAATGGTGCCTTATACACGACAAGGAGTCATTCCTCTATGAGCACTTCGATGATATCTGTGACATAGTAGCACAGTATGACACTGCCCTCTCACTCGGTGACGGACTGCGCCCTGGCTGTACTGCTGATGCCAATGATGCTGCGCAGTTTGCCGAACTCGACACTATGGGCGAACTCGTAACACGCGCATGGGACAAGAACGTGCAGGCATTCATCGAAGGTCCTGGCCACGTGCCTATGCAGAAGATTCGTGAGAACATGGACCGACAGCTCGACCACTGTCATGAAGCGCCGTTCTACACCCTTGGTCCTATCGTGACAGACATAGCACCAGGCTACGACCATATCACATCCGCAATAGGTGGTGCACAGATAGCATGGTTCGGCACTGCTATGCTCTGCTACGTTACTCCTAAGGAGCATCTTGCCTTGCCGAACAAAGAAGATGTGCGCGTGGGTGTAGTGACCTATAAGATCGCTGCACATGCCGCTGACCTCGCCAAAGGACATCCAGGGGCAACAATCCGCGACAATGCTTTGTCAAAGGCACGCTTCGACTTCCGCTGGCGCGACCAGTTCCATCTCTCACTGGACCCTGACCGTGCACTCCAGTACTTTGAGGAGGCTGGGCATACTGACGGTGAGTACTGCACTATGTGCGGTCCTGACTTCTGCGCTGCCAAGCTTACCCATGACTTACGTAAACTTAAATAAATGACATCAGAACAGAAACGCAGATACGACCGTCACCTTATTCTCGAAGGTATAGGAGCAGAGGGACAGGAGAAGCTGCTGGCGGCCCGCGTACTGATAGTGGGTGCAGGCGGACTCGGTTCGCCTGTGGCTCTCTATCTTGCTGCGGCCGGCGTGGGCACTTTAGGCATTGCCGACGGCGACACGGTCTCACTGACCAATCTTCAAAGGCAGGTACTACACCGCACTGAGGATATTGGCACTGAGAAGACAGATTCTGCCGAACGGGCTATTCATGCACTGAACCCCGATGTAAAGGTGGAGAAGTACAACATGTACCTCAGCGAAGACAATATTCGCGATGTGGTGCGCGACTATGACTTCATCATCGACGGAACTGATAACTTTTCGATAAAATATCTTATCAACGATGCTTGCATTATGGAGGAGAAAGCTTTCTGCATGGGTGGCATCAGCCGTTTTACCGGACAGTTGATGACTCACATTGAAGGATCCGCATGCTACCGCTGCATTTTTCCTGAGCCACCAGCGCTGAAGGATGTAGAGACTTGCTCTGTGACAGGTGTACTGGGCAGTATTGCTGGTATATGCGGCACACTGCAGGCTACAGAGGCAATCAAATACATCACTGGCACGGGAGAACTGCTTACGGACACGCTCCTCACATTTGATGCGCGAACCATGCAGTTCAATCGCTTTACATTCGAAAAGGATAAGGAATGCGCCATCTGCGGAGAGCATCCCACTATAAAAGAAATAAAGGAGTACGCTTTCAAACCGTGCTCGGTAAGAAAAAAATAAATCATGTTTTCAGACGAATTAAAGAAAATCAGTTGGGAAGAGACCACAGAGCGCATAGCTCACATGACTGACATGGACGTACGGCGTGCACTTGCAAAAGAGCACTGCGATGTCAATGACTTCATGGCGTTGATCTCCCCTGCCGCCGAGCCTTATCTCGAGCAGATGGCACGGCTGTCGCGTAAATACACGGAAGAGCGTTTCGGTAAGACAATGTCAATGTTCATCCCATTGTATATCACCAACTCATGCTCCAACTCGTGCGTATATTGTGGTTTCCACCGTGAGAACCCTATGGCACGCACTATCCTCACCATCGATCAGTGCGAGGATGAATACAAAGCAATAAAGAAGCTTGGACCTTTCGAGAACCTGCTCATCGTGACAGGTGAGAATCCGGCAAAGGCTGGCGTGGACTATCTCGCCAAGGCACTTGACCGCGCAAAGCCTTACTTCTCTAACCTCAAGATAGAGGTGATGCCACTGAAGGCTGAGGAGTATGAGATGCTGACGCACCATGGCATGAACGGGGTCATCTGTTTCCAGGAGACTTACCATGAAGCGAACTACAAGAACTACCACCCACGTGGCATGAAGAGTAAGTTCGAATGGCGCCTCAACGGTTTTGACCGCATGGGCATGGCTGGTGTTCACTCCATCGGCATGGGTGCTCTTCTCGGTCTCGAGAAGGAGTGGCGCACCGACGTGGTGATGATGGCATATCATCTGCGCTACCTGCAGAAGACTTACTGGCGTACCAAGTATTCAGTCAACTTCCCACGAATGCGTCCGGCACAGAATGAGGGATTCCAGCCAAACTGCTTCGTCAATGACCGACAACTGGCACAGGCCACTTTTGCAATGCGTATCTTCGACCATGACGTTGACATCAGTTACTCTACACGTGAACCCGAGTTCATCCGCAACAATATGTGTACTCTCGGAGTTACGACAATGTCGGCAGCAAGCCGCGTAAACCCTGGTGGCTACTACACATATCCACAGGCCCTCGAACAGTTCACCGTAAGTGATGACCGCAGCGTGGAGGAGATAGCACAGTCGCTGCGCTCACGTGGCATCGAACCTGTATGGAAAGACTGGGATGCTTCCTTCGACTTCTGCAAGAAAGCATAATTGAGCCACATAGCTGAAAAAAATAATAAGGTGCCCCGCTTGATGCGAGACACCTTATTATATATTATTTATAAATAAATTTTATAAGATAATGGGAAATTTAAAATGAACTATGCCAAATTTAAAATGGGAAATTTAAAATGGAAAATTTAAAATGGAAAATGGAAAGTTGTGATTAGTCTTTTACACAGAAGGCTTGTCACGATATTACGCTGAAGGCATGACGCAAATATTACGCTGAAGGCTTATCACGATATTACGTTGAAGGCA
>R06__coassemble_829_pt1 | contig 10947 bp, 8 predicted proteins | sample R06__metabat2_high_PE_030 | metagenome-assembled genome bin R06 | reverse complement strand
GCTATGACAAGGAGACAAAGCACCATGAGTGCGTGATAGAAAGTCTGCAATAGTTTATGATGACAGATTGTATAGACTATTCTTCTCTATCCGCTTTTTCCTTACTTCATCACTTTATCTGCGCCATCACATAGCGCACAATGAAAATCAGCACGTTACGTTAAAAAAGTGGGTAACTTTGGGTGGCGCATGCGATTTTTTAGTACCTTTGCACCATGTTTGTACGTAAGAAACACAATAAATAGCTGTTGATAAATGTATCGCTTTTTGTGAGCTGATACATTCAAACAAATAAAAATTCGCTAGCGAATTTCGTGCAAAAGCATTGATATTGCAACAAATTCACTAGCGAATTTTGTATAAAAGCATTGATATTGGGATAAAAATACTTATAAATTACTCGTTAAAAGGACCAAGATGGTACTACTGTGCCAACCATTGTACGTCTACAGTTTCATGGAAGACAGGAAAGCTTTTGCGTAGCCGAACCTGAGGAAGAGGTCAAGTCGGATAGGCACATGCTTCTTATCGTTGGTCACGAAGAAGCGGACTATTTCCTTATCCTTTTTGTCTTCTTTCTCTACATATGAAAGAACAAGGCAGTCATATTTCTTCTTGTTATCAGCCTTGACAGTCTCCGTGCCTCGATAGATAAGCTTTGCCTTGACAAGTTGGTCACCACCTGTAATATCGACGTTTATGGTATGTCCTTTCTTCCAGCCTGTAGGATCATAGTTACGGGCACGGAGGAAGATGTTTAGCATATCGTAGACGCAGTGGTCATACGTTCTTTTCTCCGTGTCAACCTTTCCACTGTTATGCCTATGGCGCATGGACACAGCGCAATTTCCGTTAGGATAGGTGTACCATGCCTCATCCACGTAATAGCGTTTGCCTTCCCTTGCTCCCTTTCGGTAATAGAGGGGCACAAGTTCCTTTGACGCATGCACAAGGATAGTGTCACGCATACGGAAGAACTTATCCACCTTAGAGGACGTCTGTGTTATAAGACTGGTTCTGTAAGACGGTTTGCCTTTGTAGGTAGTCTCTGTCGTCGACATGCTTGCTGTGCCAGCTGTCACCCATATGAACTTCCAGTTGAAGTAGAGATTATATGACAGTTGCTCATGACCACTGAAGGCCTGATTCTTAGCTGTACACTGAGCATTGGCAGTATCAATGCAGAGAGAAGAAAGAAATGCGATAACGAGTATGAAGATATTTGCTCTTTTCATTGTCTCATGTTTTTTTAAGTTGTCCAACATTAATACGCTAAATCCAATACATCCAATCGTTGTACGCTAATTTACGCCACTCTACTTAGGCAATTAAAACGCCTTTTTATAAACACTACGGATAGCGTTTCACACTTTAACCTATTAAGCACCTTCATATACCGAGCAAACCAACTCCATATCCCCACTTGAGGAGGGGTAGGCAGGTAGGGACTTTGTTGTGCCATTTATCTAAGATACTCCGGCAGTGCGATGCCAAGCTTCTTTGCGCGTTCAAGATTGCGCTGTTTGATGGTTTTCTTCTTGTCGCCCTTCTGCTTGGTCAGCTTATCCGGCTTCTGTCTGTCGAGAGGGCGGGAAGTAAGGTTCCATGAACGCTTGACATCCCAGTTGGCGCGGCACTCGAGTTTCTCATTATAATAATAGACCTCTTCAGGTTGGAGATCTGCAGAATAGTCACCTGTATTCCAAACACCGTTACCGTTGCGGTCAACGAAGGCACGGAGGTAGTATTCTCCCGGTTTGACATAATAGAATTCCGCCGTTCCATCGACAACTGTAGCCTCCATCTCCACCTTGTCGGAAGAATTGAGCAGCTGCACGATGATCTGAGGTCTCACAGCAGATGCGCTGTCTGCCGATGAAGCATCAAGAGATATTCCGCTGACAGTGATAAACAGCGCACTGAATTCATCCTGCGTCTTAACCTTGAGACCAGCCTTGTAAGGTTCTGTCGTCTTGCCGTAGATATCCTCCATGGCAAGAGTATCCACCTCAAAACTGTATTCCGTACCAGGAATCCATTCAGCCAGTACCTGGAATTCACGGTCGGTAGCATAAATGCCCTCTGCCTTTCTCAGTTCAAAGCGTGCCCTGTACCAAAGCGAGTCCTGCTTTGCATATAGATGGAAGGCGGAAGTATCAAGCCTTGCCAATGGAGAAGGTACAGAGAACCTTATCCTGCCATTCGGAGCCATAGACTGCTCCACACTGTATTTCACCTGAAGGCGAGGAGAAGGATAGATGGAGTCGATGAGTTCAGGATGCTCGCTGCGCTTGCGTTTCTTCTCCAACTTCTTGTACCACTCCTCATATTCCTCCTGCTGCTTCTTCATACGCTTGGCATACGACACTTTAGAAAGGACCTCCAGCGTATCATGCATCTCTGAGATATTGCCCAAGGTATCGGTAGCCTCATGAGTCATGGCTATATGCAGAGTGTCCTGATTGACGAGAGCGGTGTCGCGAAGCCAATATGTTATGGTATCCTTCTTTGGCGAAGCTTCCACGATAAAGGCATCCACGCTGTTGAAGTTGAGACCTTCAAGGCGCGGCAGAGACTTGCTCGGTCCGGTAAAGAAGAGTTGGAAATGGTCAGCATCTTTACGTTCCGACTTAAGGAAGAAGCGGTCCTGTGCCTCCTTGGTGAAAGAGCGTAGTACGATGTTGTCAGGGAAATAATGGATATAAGGAACCTGCTTGATGTCCCTTATATGTAAGGTATCGGCCCATATTGTATCCTGTCTGACATCAGGCTTAGAGTAAGGGCTTATGATATCATGGCTGAAGGCAATAGCCTCTGAAGCCTGTGTGTACTTATAGTCGCCATCCGCATCCTGAAGAGCAAATACTCGGTAGCTTCCATTCTTTATACCACGGATTACGAAATGCCCCTGTGAGTCAGTGCGAGAGACGCGCAGCATCGGTTTGGTGGTAAAGGCAGAGTCCGAAGTATCTTCATAGAGTCCCACAAGCATGCCCTTAACCGGTTCGAGGTCCTCAGCAGCGAGGACCGTTCCCGACACCTCCATGGTATCTATCTCATTGCCCGTAGAGAAGCTGTAGGTATAGTTACCCATAGGGTTTCCCTCGTTATTATCGCTGATTGCGTCGGAGAAATCAATGGTATAAGTGGTATTTTCCTTCAGAGTATCCTTCAGTTCGACCACGATGCGCTTACCACTCGCCTTTATCTCCGCCTGCTCCATCTGCGGAGGTGAGATAACGACCTTCTCTGTAGCATTGTCAACCTTAATGAACTCATTGAAGTTGATATATACCTTATTCGATTTAGCATTCGTTCCCCTGTCAGCAGGCGAAGCCCCGATGACCTGAGGCGGTGTCTCGTCATACCATCCACCGTCCGGATTTCCCATTCTCGCACAGGAAGAGAATATCCAGAAGGATGAGCACAAGAGGGTGAATACTGATATTACCTGTAATTTCCTCATGACAGTTTTATCATCATTTTAAGGATGGAATCAATATGTTCGCGGGTATTCGAGAGGCGTGGCACCTTATTCTGACCACCCAACTTGCCACGCTGCTTCATCCATTGTTCAAAGAAGCCATCAGGAGCCTGCACTATCTGCAAGCGTACCATATTGATATCCTTGAATCGCTTTGCCTCATAGTCAGAGTTGAGTTCCTGCAGTTTGGCATCAAGAGCATCGGCGAATGCCTCTACATCCTTCGGCGGACGTGAGAACTCTATCACCCACTGATGATGAGGTACGATTCCTTCGCTTCTGAACACCGGTGCTGCGGTGTATTCGCGAACCTGTGCATCACAGACATGGCAAGCATACTGAAGTCCCTTCTCCGCATTGTCAACGATAAGTTCCTCACCAAAGGCATTGATGAAGTGCTTGGTACGGCCAGAGATGATGAATTTGTACGGTTTCACCGACGTAAACTTGACGGTATCACCTATCATATAGCGCCATAATCCGCACGAAGTGCTTATTATCATTGCATAGTTTTTCCCGATTTCAACGCCCTCAAGCGGAACTATGGTTGGGTTCTCCTTACCAAATTCCTCCATAGGTAGGAACTCATAGAACACGTCATAGTCGAGCATCAGCAGCATTGACTTGTCCTCCGGGTCGTTCTGCAGTCCGAAGAATCCCTCAGATGCGTTGTACGTCTCCATATAGTGCATATTAGGAGAAGTGATGAGCTGTTCGTACTGTGCACGGTAAGGAGTGAATGCGATGCCCCCATGGAAGAAGACTTCAAGATTAGGCCATACCTCTTCAAGATGAGTCTTGCCTGTCAGTTCCATTACACGGGAGAGTACAGACATCATCCAAGAAGGTACACCGGAGATATTAGTAATGTTCTTGCCGATGCATTGCTGGGCAATAAGGTCACGCTTCACCTCAAAGTCCGAGATAAGAGCCGTCTTCTTGTCGGGCACACGTACAAGGTTCACAATAGGATTGATATTCTCTATGAGTATTGCACTGAGGTCACCGACGAGCGAACCCGCCACATTATAGTTGGGAGAATGTGATCCACCGAGGATAAGAGCACGTCCATCGAATATCCGGCTCTTCGGATTATTCATGAGATACATTGCCACAGCATCATTACCTCCGGCATAGTGTATTCTCTTGAGTCCATCAGAACTTACGGGAATGAACTTAGACTTATCGTTGGTAGTGCCGGATGACTTCGCATACCATTTCACCGTACCAGGCCACAGCACGTCCTTCTCACCATGACGCATCCGGTCGATGTCACCCTTCAGCTCTTCGTAAGTATTAAGAGGTACGTTAGCAGCAAACTTCTCATACGACATATTCTTTGAGAATGCATGCTTACATCCGTATTCTGTATCACTTGCAGCAGAGAGTAAGTGCTTCAGCACGTCGCGCTGAAGTTCGATTGGCTGTGAAATATGTTTCTCCAGATCCTTCTGTCTTTTGTAGAAATAGAGTCTGGACATTGAAGTAATGCTCATATCCTTGAGTTGAATTTTATACTAAATTATGCAAAAGTACGGAAAACCTGTAATATAGCAAAATATATAAACTTTTTTTAAGTTTAGGAGAATGTCAGGGTGAAGACATTGTCATCTGAGAGATGTGTATTGCACAAGGCGAAGATATCTTGCGGAACGATTTTGTCGATAGCAGCAAAAAGCCGCTCGTTGCTTTTAAGAGTACCTTTATGCAGATATAGCTTTGCCATGTCGAGTCCATAGTTCTCACGGTTCTCCGATGCAAGTGCTATCTGTCCCTTCAACTGTCTTTTAGCCGCATTGAGGGCAGAAGCGGTCATAGGAGCTTTCTGCAGTTTCTGCAACTGGTTGTGAACAAGGCGCAGACATCTGCTGACATCGCTGCTGTCGCAACCGAAATAGACTGACCATAGCAAAGCATCCGTATACCCCGTCATTATGCTCTCCACGGTATATACAAGTCCGCGCTTCTCACGAAGGGAGATATTGAGACGTGAGTTCATGCATGGCCCGCCGAGAATATTGTTGGTTATAAACATTGGGATGCGCCATTTCTCTATGTCGGATGTGATGGCGGTGCCGAGCATCACGTGCGACTGGTGCGTCTGCATATCGTCGGTGTCCTTTCTCTTTCCGCCTACAGCAAGAGGAAGGGGCTGTGAAGGTGTCACGTCAAGCATGTCACGTCCGGCATAGACAAGACCGTAAGCTTCCATTCTCCTGACAAGTCGGGAGAAGTCAATGTTACCCACCACATAGAATACCGCGTTGTCGGGACGGTAAAGGCGGGAAGTGAATCTCCGGCAGTCTTCCGTCTTGAAATTGCGCACAGTCTCTTTCTCGCCCAGCACATTGTGTCCGAGCGGGTAGCCTGCAAAGATTTCATTCTCGAATTCATCATAGATAAGTTCTGCGGGAGAGTCGCGGTAAGACTCAATTTCATCGCAGACGACCTCCATCTCACGGTCTATCTCCTGCTGTGGATAGGTACTGTGGAAGACTATCTCAGTCAGGAGATCTACTGCTCTGTTGAAATGCTGGCGCAGTACACCTGCGTAATAGAAGGTATCCTCTTTGGTAGTAAAGGCATTCAGGTCACCACCGACGAGTTCAAGAGTATTGATGATCTTCATCGGAGTGAGGTTTTCTGTCCCCTTGAAAGTCATATGCTCACAGAAATGCGCGAGACCTTCCTCGCCCTTCTGCTCATGGCGCGCGCCGGCATTGACAGCATAACCGCAATACACCACCTCACTGTCAGTGGGGAGGTGTATCAAGCGCAGTCCGTTATTCAGTGTATGTGTATTATACATTTATTTCATTTTGCTAAGGAAGTCTCCCACCTGGTCGGCGAATGCCTGCATACCTTTGATGGAAGGGTGGCCATCCTGTTTCTCTATGTCATGAAGGTCAAGGCAGTCTACGTCATAATGCTTGCAGATAGTATGCACAGACTCATTTATCTCCGGTCTCAAGTCAGTATTGAGGATAAAGAGGATGCTCGCTGTAGGATAGTTGCCTTTAAGGTCATAGAGGAGTTTTGCCATGGCTGGACGGAAGAAGTATAGTTGCTCCTTGGTCCAGTTGCCAAAGACATACTCACCGACCGGAGCTCCTGCCCAACTGTCATTCGTCGCTCCGCATACAAGAATCAGATCCGGATTGCCAAGCTTGTTGCTGCGTGTGATGAATGCACGGTCGGAATAGTCCTGATGCTCACCGGTCTCCTTACTCTTATAGCCTGTATAGCAGATAGTAGAGCCAGAGAAGGAGTTATTGGTTTCGAGCTTCACGCGCATGCGCTGGATGAGCTGATACCACCATGTCTGCTCTTTCATGCACACATTGTTGTTCCTGTCGCGGCCTGGACTGTTCTCCTTCCAGTACCACACAAAGTTGGTGTCAGGAGTGACGCATCCCTCGAAAGTAGAGTAACTGTCGCCGAGGATGGATACCTTAAGAGTATCATCATAATTGATCCAGTGTGTCTTCTTCACTTTTGCGGAGGCAGAAAGGACTACAATCAGCTGCAAGAGAATGGTTACTGCAATAAACTTTTTCATACGCTTTAGGTTATTTGAATGAGGAAATATTAACGTTAATCGATGCTTTCAGTTCTTCATAAGCCAGACAAGCGATTCGGGGCCCATGTTGAAAAGGAGGTCAAGGATGCTCAGGTTGGGAATGAATCCGTGGCGCGACTTGAACACCTGATAGTATGGCGTGGAAGAACCTGACGGTGAGACGGGCGAGGAGTCATACGTCTCCGTGAGCCGGATATCGGGAGAGATATCGATGAGTTCGCACATCTTGTGCATTATCTCCATATTGTAGTCGAAGAGGAAATCCCACTTCTTCTCAAAGAAAGGAGCGATATCATCGGCATAGAACTCGAAGAAAGGCGATGACCCATAAGCCGACGACAATGCCTGCCAATGCTGGTGTCGCCAGTTGTTGTGGTCACTGATACGCACGTCACGAATGGTCATAGCGCCTTTTTGCTCCGCACTGCGGGCTGACTCTACAGGAACCGAGAGCGTCTGTGTACCATTAGCCGTAGCAATGACACAACGGTTTCGCATAGTCTGCTTCACGTAATTCTCGCAAGCCTCTATGTATACAGGCTGCTTGGCATGGACCAGTTCCCAGTACCATGCCACGTTGCCGAAGTATGTTGTCGTCAGTGTCATCCGTTACTTCTTCCTTGGCTTTCTGCGTGCCCATCCCTCTTCACTGAAGTCCGGTTCGATATCATTAGCGCCAGCCTTTTTTCCACGGCGTCGCGACTGGTCATCACCACCTTTCTTGAAAAACTGTCGCCAGTCACCTGTATCACCAGAATCTACGAATTCATCGTTGGCACGGCGCTGATTATTACGCTTGCTCTTCTTCTCATAACGCGAGAAGTCGCTGTTGTCACCACGCATAGTGTCTCGGCGGCGACCTGCCGACTTGCGTTCTTCCTTGGATGCGTCCTGTCTGTTGCTGTCCTCGCGGTTACAACGCACCTTACGGCCTTTGTAAACGGTTCCATCGAGAGCTGATGTAACCTTACGCACATCACGTTCAGGCACCTCTATATAAGAGAACTTCGACAGCAGGTCTATATGTCCTACATTCTGTCGGCCCTGCACATGGCGGTTGACAAACTGCATTACCTCTCCAGGGTAGAAGCCGTCGTCCTTGCCGAGATTGATGAATAGACGCACATATCCCTTCTCCGCCTGGCGAGGTCCGTGCTTCTGTCTGTCGCCACGTCCTTCACTGCGGTCTCCCTTTACACGCTTGCCGACAACTGGCTTTTCTATCTCAGGAGCATCAGCATAGTATGAAAGGAAGCGGCCGAACTCACGGCTGACCATTTTCTTCAGTATGTCAATCTTGTCCACATACTCGAAGTGGCGCTTTATCTCCGCCATGAAAGGTTCTATCTGCTCGTCATCGACATCTACCTTCTCGATTTCATCGATAGCGCGGAAGAGTTGCTTGGTGCATATCTCCTGCGGTGTAGGCAGTGTGCCGTCAATGAATTCCTTCTGTATCTGCTTCTCCACCTCACGTATCTTATGACGCTCGCGGGTATGTATTATCGCGATTGACGTTCCCTTCTTGCCTGCACGACCGGTTCGGCCGGAGCGGTGAGTATACGACTCCACATCATCAGGCATGGAATAGTTGATGACGTGAGTAAGGTCGTCAACGTCAAGTCCGCGGGCTGCCACGTCAGTAGCCACAAGGAGCTGGATGAGATGGCTGCGGAATTTCTGCATGGTAAGGTCACGCTGCTGCTGACTCAGGTCACCATGCAATGAGTCTGCATTGTATCCGTCGTGTATGAGATGGTCTGCCACCTCCTGCGTCTCTGCCTTGGGACGGCAGAAGATGATACCGTAGATACGTGGATAATAGTCAACGACGCGCTTGAGGGCAAGATACTTGTCCTTAGCATTGACCAGGTAATATATATGGTTGACGTTTTCCGCGCCCTCATTACGCGAACCTACTACTATCTCGCTGTAGTCATGAAGATACTGCTTGGCTACACGCTCCACCTCCTTCGACATCGTTGCGGAAAAAAGCAGCGTAGTATGTTGATCTGGAAGCGACTCGAATATCTCGTTGATGCTCTCCGTAAAGCCCATGTTGAGCATTTCGTCAGCCTCATCGAGCACGATGCGCTGCACATTCTCAAGATGAGCATAGCCACGGTTCTTCAGGTCGATGAGTCGTCCTGGCGTAGCAACGATTATCTGTGCGCCATGCTTCAGTTCATGACGCTGGTTCTGTATTGACGTGCCGCCATAGACTGCAACGATATGCAGACCCTTGATATACTTGGAGAAATCCTTCATATCGTCGGCTATCTGCAGACAGAGTTCACGTGTAGGTGCCACTACGACAGCCTGAGTGCTGCGATTGCTAACATCTATGCTCTGCACAAGCGGCAGACCGAAAGCAGCCGTCTTGCCAGTACCTGTCTGTGCGAGAGCTATTAAGTCATTGTTTCCCCCCTCAAGTAAGAACGGAATAGCCTGTTCCTGCACAGGCATCGGCTGTGAGAAACCCAGTTCTTCGATAGCGCGGCGTATATCCTCACATACGCCCAATTCTTCAAATGTTTTCATAATTGGGTGCAAAGTTACTCATTATCTAAGCAATAAAAGAAAGCTTTAGCAAAAAATCCCCGGAAAAGGGAGTAAAAAATCTCATATTCCTCTGATTTATAGGAATAATGGAAGGATAAAGAAGAACAAGGGAAGACATCTGTAACGGTCATCATCATTTCAGCAGATGGTAAGTACCACCTGCCATGCAGCGCACCAGTCCCTTCATCTCAAGTGTGAAAAGGAGTGCGGATACCTTGCTTATCGGCAGTCCTGACTTTACAGTTATCTGGTTCAGCTGCAGGTCGACATCGCTTATAGTATCCACAAGAAGACGTTCTTCCTCGGTAAGTTCGGGAAAAAGAGTGCGCTCGATACCTTTTCTCCGTGCCTCGTTAAGTATATTGCTGTCTTCCCAACCCATGAATTTGACGAAGTCATCGGCAGATGTTATGAGGTGGGCACCGTCTTCGCGGATGAGGTTATTGCATCCTGCACTGTACGGAGCATTGACCGGACCGGGGAAGGCGAATACATCACGGTTATAGTCATTACTTATGTGAGCAGTGATAAGTCCGCCACCCTTTGACGCACTCTCAACCAAGATGCAGGCATCACTCATTCCCGCCACGATTCTGTTGCGCTGAACGAAGTTACGCTTGTCGATGCGCGTATTATGCGGGTATTCCGTAAGCAGACCGCCATGCATTGTCATATCCTTGGCTATCTCACGGTGAGTGGCAGGGTAGATGGTGTCAAGACCATGAGCCACCACGCCTATGGTATCCATTCCATTCTGCAAGGCTTCACGGTGAGCATTGACATCCACACCATATGCCAAACCACTGACGACGAGTGCATCAGGACAAATGTCGTGCAGGTCTTCAATGAAATGGCGTATAATATCCTGACCATACGTAGTTATCTTGCGCGTCCCGATAATGTTGATGACATGAGCACTGTTCAGATTACCATTGCCACAGAAATAAAGCACCAATGGCGCATCTTCGCACTCATGAAGCCGCTGTGGATATTCTGCATCTGATGGAGTCAGTATCTTTATCGAATGCTTTGAGCAGAATTCCACTTCCTCCTGTGCCCGCAGGATTGCATTGTCAAGATCCAAGAGAATCTCCGTCATACGCGGAGTAGCATCAGGAATAAGGTTTCTGATATTATCTTTTGCCTCCACAATAGCCGCCGCGCTTCCCGCTGCCCGATACATCTGCATCAGGTTAAGAGGTGACAACTGCGGTTGAAGCATGGTCAGCGCTATGGCATCTATGGTTTCTTTGGACATTGACTGGATTTCAACATTAAACTTTCAACATTAAACTTTCAACATTAAACTTTCAACATTAAA
>R06__coassemble_804_pt1 | contig 11135 bp, 10 predicted proteins | sample R06__metabat2_high_PE_030 | metagenome-assembled genome bin R06 | reverse complement strand
GGTATCTTCTTCATATCTCAAGACTTTTTATTTTCCTTTTCCGTTGCAAAGATACTGAAAAATATTAATAACGGAAAGACATATATCTTAAATTTGATTGCATCCTGAAGAATATTATCTGCATTGTGCACGAATATTTAACTGCAGGCAGGAACATACGTGACACATTGTATCTCAACATTAAGTCTTTACAATATCAGTTTCATTCATTTTATGCAAAATTTGCTAGCGAATTTGCAGTAATCTCAATGCTTTTACACAGAATTCGCTAGCGAATTCTGTGTAATATGAATGCGTTCCCTTCATAAGAACATACCGGTTGCCTTCTTTCATCAATCGTATAACACTTTATTCCAATAAGAATAATAGTCTTTTTGTGCATACAAAAAGATGCATCCGACAACATTGCCGGATGCATCCAATCTATATTTTACGCTTTAGCAGCGCAATCTATTACTTTACCTCCCAGATATCATTGGTCTCAAGGAGCTCAGCGAAATTATGATATTTCTTTGCTGCCTTGACTTCCTCAATCTGTGCTGTTACGCAATCATCGTATGTAGGAGCGTCAACGTCACGGATAACGCCGAGAGCTACAGGGAAGCCATCGCCATTGCCCATAAGAGCAAGCTTGAGCTGCAGAGTGTTGTCCTCACAGTGTGCATCGTGCACGAGGATATCCTTCTCTGTAATTCCGTTCTCACCGATTTTTACTACTTTGAGACCGAATCCCTCCTGCATGAGTCCATATTCATTGTCCTTACCGAAGATCAGCGGCTTGCCATGTTCTACGTAGATCGCATTCTCCGCACGACCGGCATTGTTGTAGACTGCGGCATGTGTTCCATCGTTGAAGATTACACAGTTCTGAAGAACCTCTGTTACTGAAGCGCCCTTGTGAGCGTTGGCAGCCTTGAGGACCTCTACTGTGTGCTTGCCGTCAGTGGCAACGGTACGAGCGAAGAAATGACCACGTGCACCGAAGCAGAGCTCTGCTGGACGGAATGGATCCTCTACTGTTCCGTATGGGCTTGACTTGGAAACGAAGCCACGTGGAGAAGTTGGAGAATACTGACCCTTCGTAAGACCGTAGATACGGTTGTTCAGAAGAATCATATTGAGATTGATATTACGACGGTTTGCGTGGATGAAGTGGTTACCACCGATAGCGAGGCCGTCACCATCACCTGATATCTGCCATACGGTAAGGTCTGGGTTAGCAACCTTTGCACCTGTAGCGATAGCTGCTGCGCGGCCGTGGATAGTGTTCATGCCGTAAGTAGCCATATAGTGAGGCAGACGGCTTGAGCAACCGATACCCGAGATAACTGCTGTGTTCCAAGGCTCGATGCCGATTTCGGCCATTGCCTTGTGGAGAGATGCGAGGAAGAAGTGGTCACCGCATCCTGGACACCAACGTGGCTGTCCTTTCTTATAATCGTTAGCTGTAAATGCCATATTGTTTTGCTTTTTACTGTTTTTTTCTAGTTTTTTCTAGTTCTCTAGAGATTCTAGTCATTCTATAGATTCTATGTGCTCTAGAGATTTTGGTTGGATTAGCCGAGGATCTTGTTGAATGCGGCAACGAGCTCGTTAACCTTGAATGGCTGACCCTTAACCTCATTGTACTGAGCAGGAACGAAACCGTCAACCTTCATACGGAGATAGCCTGCGAGCTGACCCATATTCTGCTCAGCAACGACAACCTTCGGATACTTGAGGAGAACCTCTGAAGTATTCTTTGGAAGTGGGTTGATGTAGCGGAACTGTGCGAGAGCAACCTTCTTGCCTGCTGCACGCATTTCGTCCATTGCTGCATGGAGATGTCCGTATGTAGAACCGAAGCCGACAATGAGAAGCTCTGCATCATCTGCATCACCAAGGACCTCAAGGTCTGGCACCTGAATGTTGTCGATCTTCTGCTGGCGCTTACGTGTCATAAGGTCGTGGTTCTCTGGAGCTGTAGAGATAGCACCTGTCTTATCGTCCTTCTCAAGACCGCCGAGGATATGCTCAAAGCCCTCGCGACCAGGAACTGCCCAGTAGCGGGTACCGTTCTCTGCACGCATATATGGAGTCCACTTGCCCTTGAGTTCCTCAGGTACGTATGGAGGGTTGATAGCATCCATCTTAGCAAGGTCAGGAAGCTTGAATGCACCTGAGCCATTAGCGATGTAAGCATCTGTCATAAGCACTACAGGAGTCATGTGCTCGAGTGCCATCTTTGCTGCGTCGTAAGCTGCATAGAAGCAGTCAGTAGGACTGGTAGCTGCAATGACTGGCATAGGAGACTCACCGTTACGGCCATAGAGACACTGAAGGAGGTCTGTCTGCTCAGACTTTGTTGGAAGACCTGTTGCAGGACCGCCACGCTGAACGTCGAGAACAACGAGTGGAAGCTCCATAATAACAGCAAGGTTCATTGCCTCAGACTTGAGGCAGATACCAGGACCTGAAGTACTTGTTACGGCAAGAGCGCCGGCGAAAGCAGCACCTACAGAAGAAGCACAGCCTGCAATCTCGTCCTCACACTGTACGGTTGTCACGCCGAGAGACTTATGCTTAGAGAGTTCGTGGAGCACATCTGTAGCAGGAGTGATAGGATAAGAACCAAGATAGAGCTTGAGTCCTACCTTCTCTGCAGCAGCAATGAAGCCGTATGCTGTAGCCTTGTTACCTGTAATATCCATATAACGTCCTGGAGTCTTTACCTTTGACTCGATACGACGTACGTTGGTTGCAGAAGAGTGAGTATTGTGACCATAGTCGTAACCTGCCTGGATAACCTTGATGTTAGCCTCAGCGATAGCAGGCTTCTTGGCAAACTTCTCACGGAGGAAGTTGGCAACAAGGTTGAGGTCACGGTCGAAGAGCCAGCACACAAGACCGAGAGCAAACATATTACGGCACTTGAGCATGGCCTTGTTGTCCATACCAGTGTCTGCGAGTGTATCCTTCACGATGGTTGTGATAGGGCACTGGATCACACGGTCTGGATCGATATTCATCTCACCGAGGTAGTCCTCTGTCTCGAACTTTGCCTTGTCGAGGTCTGCCTTCTTGAACGAATCGGTATCGATGATAATTGTAGCATTAGGCTTTGCATAGCGATACTGCGTCTTGAGAGCAGCAGCATTCATAGCGAGAAGTACGTCGCACTGGTCACCAGGAGTGTAAACCTGACCTGCACCAATGTGAACCTGGAAACCTGATACACCAGTCAGCGAACCTTGTGGGGCGCGGATGTCGGCTGGATAGTCTGGAAATGTAGAGATACTGTTACCCACGGTAGCAGATACCGTAGAGAAGATGTTTCCGGCAAGCTGCATGCCATCGCCAGAGTCACCAGAGAAGCGGACAACAACTTGGTCCAGCTCCTTAACTTCTAAATTTTCTGCCATATACTTTCTTTTTATATTATGTATATAATGTTTTTGTACTTATTATCCTAATATTGTGTGCAAAGGTACACAATAATTGCGAAAAGGCGAAACTTTTTTTAACCAAATCAATTGCTTTTTATCAATAAATGCACAAATTCTACGAATTTACTATCATTTTATCTTTGAAAGATAGCATAAATATGCAATTTGAAAGAAAAAACCGCCGTTTGCAAAGAATAATGTAATTTAAAGAATCTACTTCAGGTTAACCTTTAGAGGGTTGTTTAAGTTTGCTGAGAAATCGCTGAGATATTTTTCCCAATCATCGAGGCTGTTGATATTCGTCACAGGATTACGGTTCCATCCTGAACCGAAGTAATATGTGAAGCGTCCTGACTTCGGACATGGGAGAATTGTCATTACATGTCCCTTAGCACCGGAAATATCTGACTCACGGAACTCGCACTTGCTGATCTGGCATGGAAAAACAGTACCGATGAATATCGAACCCATTTCCTTGGCCTGCGTTTCGCGGAAGCCCGGCCACGCTACGTTAACATCGCCGAGATCTTCATACGCCATGTATCTTTTCTCCTTATTCAGACGATAGCCGTCAGGATTCTCATCATGCACAACAATTCCTGCACACGCATCTATGTTCTTGTCATGTGGCAGACCTTCATATATGACATCAGCTTTCACCATGTTTGAACCGGCATCAATGGTAAGAATACGGGTTTCATGAATATCTTTTCCTTCCAATTTCCGGTTTCCATAGTCAAATTTCACGGTCAGACGCAGTGGTCCGTTGTCAAGTATCTCGTATGACGCATAGCACCATGGATAAACGATGCTACCGTCCTGTGGATTGAGCAAGGCATTGGTTCCTGCTCCAAGCGTAGGTCCTACCTTATAGCAGTCCATTCCCTTTCCGTGATCAATATGATAGCAGAATGCCATATAGAGAGAGTCAGCGAGATGCTTGCGTCCTTTCTTATTGAGGCGGTCGAATGTTGCCCACATCCTACTGTCGGTCTGGTCAGCGTAGAGTTCATCAAGGATAAGTTCTTCGGTACGCTTATTGAATATGTCATATCCGTAAAGGCGTTCCTTCTTCTTATTCTGTGTCTCCGGACCATACAGTCGGTATCCTATACGGTCGTTCTCAAAGGAGAAATCTTCCTGACGTTCTTTATACTGCCTGCCATATACCTTTGACACATATGATGCAGGTGCTCCTTCGCGTACATTATATATATGTGTCCCTTTTGGAGTTATCGCGCCAATCTGAAATATCAGCTTTCCATCGTATGTCATCTGTGACGGAACTTCGTTTCCTTCCTGATCGGTGACAATGAGTGAGCATTCGGATGTTCCCAGTCTCTTACTAAGCTCGCTCATGGATATTTCGACAATCTCACCTGATGATCTTAGTCCTTTAGCGGGGTTGGTGATGGAGACTGTCACGCACTTCTGCTGTGCGGCATTGCCACACAGAACTTGTATGAGAGTTATCAGAACCAGAAAAATATGCTTCATCATCTTAATGTCTTAGCAGGAAATAGGAGTTTCACTTCGTAACAGTTAAAGTTCGACACGGTTAACTTCGACATCCTCATGAAGGAACATTGCTGCGCATTCCTTGAATCTGTCAGGGCTTTCAGTAGTGAAATATCTGGTTATGCCATTCTTACTGCACCTGTTGTCGATTAAAGGATGGCGAGCGAGATATCGTTCCAGACTTTTAGCTACGTACTCTCCCTGAGGTACTATGGTGACACCATCGGGCACGGCCTTTTTCAATGCACTCATCAATAAAGGATAATGCGTGCAACCGAGGATAATGGTATCGATGAGCGAATCCTGCGAAAGGAGCTGGGATATACGCTTCTTTACAAAATACTCTGCTCCTTCTGTTTCTGCTTCGCCTGCTTCCACAATAGCTGCCCATAGCGGACAGGCTTGTCCCGTGACTTTAATATCCGGATGGAATTTCTCTATTTCCAGATTATAGCTTTCGCTCTTGATTGTTCCTTCTGTCGCAACAATACCTACATGCCGCGATTTTGTCAACTGACCGACTACCTCCACGGTAGGACGGATGACGCCCAACACTCTCTTTCCTTCTTCTGGGATTGCTGAAACAATTCCATTCTCCTTCTCCCAAATAGCAGGAAGGTCGTTCTGCTGTATCGTGCGTAGCGCCTTGGCAGAGGCTGTATTACATCCAAGGATGACAAGTTCGCAGCCCATGTCAAAGAGTTTCATCACTGCTTCACGCGTAAACTGGTACACCACATCGAAGGAACGTGAACCATAAGGTGCGCGAGCATTATCGCCAAGATACAAAAAATCATACTGTGGCAGCTTTCTTTGCAGCTGCTGCAGTATGGTCAGTCCTCCATATCCTGAGTCGAAAACACCGATTGGATGGTTGTATGTGGTATCCTGTGACATTATCGCTGATTTGTATATCCGAATGGAAAATGAAAAGTGTGAAGTAGGATTTACTTCAAAGCCGAATTAACAAGTTCAGAGATATCCTCTGAATAATAAGGATTCAAATATGGACATGCATCGCTGTCGGTATTGACAACCATTATAAGGCCTCTCTCTGCGGATATTCTGGCGAGAACTTCGCTTATCTTGCTCTTCAAAGGCTTCAGCGCATCCTCTTCTGCCTGCTTGATAAGTCTTTCCGACTCTTGTCTGAATGCTGTGTTGCGCTCAAGCATAGCCTGAAGTTCACTCTGTCGCTTCTCGCGTATTGCCTTTGCCATATTCTGCTGTACTTCGAGGAAAGTCTCGTACTTTGCATTGAACTCATTCTCGGCGTTCTTCATCTCAGCATCATACTGATTGCGGAGGTCATTGACTGTAGCCTCTGCAATGGCATATTCCGGCATTGCGCGCAAAGCTTTGTCATAGCTGAAGTAACCTATCCTCAATGAAACTGCCACAGGTTGCGTCTGTGCCTTGCAGCATGCTATTGATGATGTAAGAGGAGAAAACTGTGATGCAGCAGGAACGATTAATGCTGACACAAGTAGGATAGAAAAAAACTTACGCATTACTAAAAACTTGATATAAAAGTAAAGGGCAAGGCTTCACCTTGAATATCAGATGAAGTCCCTGCCCTATATATTTTTGTTTGAATTACTTCAGCTTGTTGAGCTCTGCCTTAACGTCAGCAGTTACATCCTTTGAACCTGTACCGATATATACAGGAATAGCCTGCTCGAAGATGTATGTGTACTGACCTGCCTTACCTACGTTCTGGATAGCAGTCTGTATCTTCTGCTGAACAGGAGCGAAGAGTTCCTGCTGCTTCTTCTGAAGATCCTGCTGGTTCTGCTGGTATGTCTGCTGAATCTTAGCATACATTTCCTGGAGCTGCTGCTCTGTCTCTTTCTGCTTTGTTGCAGGCATTGTAGCCTTTGCCTTCTCGTATTCCTCGCTCTTGCGCTGGAGTTCCTCCTGCATAGACTTGAGGTCGTTGTCGTACTGCTGTGCAGCTGCCTTCAACTCACCCTCTATCTTTGCAAGCTCAGGAAGAGTCTGAGTGATACTCTGTGTGTCAACGTGTCCGAACTTCTGTGCCATAAGGCTCAATGGAGCGAACAGCAACATCATTAAGATAATCTTTTTCATTTTTCTTTGTTGTATTTTAATTTATTGTTTAGTCGGTATTTTTTCAAGCCTTCATGGGCAATGATTTGCAATGACGATGCAAAGTTAGCATAAAACGTCGGTAAATCAAATAATTTTCCTGCCTTTTTGCTTTTTACTTTGATATTTTTAGGATTTCATTTACCATTCAGGTAACTAATCCACACATTACTGCAATATTTACTTATGCCAGATTACTGGACAGAGTATCCAAGCGTCTGCAGCACCTCATTGGATATATCGATGCGTGGAGAGGCATATATTGTGCCATTATCTGAAGCGCGGTCAATGACGAGAGAGTAACCGCGGTTCTCTGAAATGGTCTTTACTGCATTATATATCTCTTCCTGAATAGGTGACATGAGAGACTCACGCTTCTTGAAGAGTTCACCTTCCGGACCGAAGTATTTCTTCTTCAGGTCAGCAGCTTCTTTCTCTTTCTGCATGATGTCATTCTGCTTTGCCTCTTTCTGCTCCTTCGACAGGAATACTACCTCATTCTGGTAATTCTTGTACATGGTGGCTGCTTCTGTGTTGAGAGCCTCGACTTCTGCCTGCCATTTCTTGGAAACCTGGTTAAGTTGCTCGTTGGCTCTCTCGTAGGCAGGGATATTCTTGAGGATATAATCCATATCTATGAGTGCAAACTTCTGCGCATAGCAGCATGCATCAGTACTGCCTAACCAAGCCTTCCCAAGGGGAAGGATGTTTAATAGTAATATCGTTATTAAGACTTTTAATTTCATAATGTAATACTTATATTTAAAATTCGCTTGGCACTATTACCAATTGCAAAAATACATATATGAAGACTTCCAACCAAGGATTATTCCCTATGGGTTTAAAGGATTTCCCTACAGTCAACAGGTCCTTTATGGCATTCCTCCATAAAGGAGAGTCATGGCTGGGCTTTTAGAACTCCTGACCGAGGATGAAGTGGAACTGTGAACCGCCCTTGGTGCCGAATACCTTATCGAAACCATATGCCCAGTCAATACCCATCAAGCCTACCATAGGAAGATAGATACGCACACCAAGACCTGCACTGCGCTTCATGTCGAATGGGTTGAAGTTCTTCACCTCATTCCATGCATTACCTGCTTCTGCAAATCCGAGGCCATAGATGGTAGTATTGCCAAGCATGAATGGATAACGGATTTCGAGCGACAAGCGGTCGTAAGCATAACCCTCCTGATAATAAGGAGTAAGCGAACCGTTCTCGTAACCACGGAGTCCTATTGTCTCTTCTGCATACGAGCTTGAGTATCCTGACATACCGTCACCACCAACGTAGAATGTCTCGAAAGGAGACTTCTTGTATTTATTGAATGAACCGAGGATACCGAAGTCGACACGCGTCATGAGCACGAAGCACTTTGTGCCACTGGTAAGTGCTGTATAAGTCTTTGAGTGGAACTTCCACTTATGATACTCTATCCAGCGATACTTATCCTGCTGCTCCTCTGTATATGTAGAGGAATTTGAATTGGTTGCAAGGTGCTGATAGTCCTTGTTGTCAAAGAGTGACCATGGTGGAGTAATCTGCAATGACACCTCAAACTCCGAACCGCGACGTGGGAAGAGCTGGTTGTCGGTAGATGAACGGGAGAGTGAGATACCAAGATTGAGGTTGTTACAGTTACCATTCTGAATAAGGAAGTAGCTCCAGTTCTTCAGGATATAGCGTGTATACGACACATTCATTGAGAGCATGAAGTAGTCGTCAGGCCAGCGAAGGCGCTTACCAAGACCTATGGATGCACCGAGCAGCTGCACATACTTATCTGGATCATAGTAGTTCTCATAGCTTGAGTAACTGCTATATGAGTTATATCCATAAAGGTAGTTGTAGTAGTTGTTGAGATAAGCAGAGTTGTAGTAGTTGGAGTTTACGTCGGTCTGCTTAGAATAGAAGGCACTGACACTGAACTGCAGAGGACGTTTTCCTCCAAGCCAGTTGGTAGTATAGCCTGCATTGTATGACTGGTAGTAGGTACCGTTGGTCTGCGCACCGATTGACAATGTCTCACCATCACCTACAGGCATGATGCCTCGATGCTCCTTATTCTTGTTGAAGAGATTTGCCATGGAGAAGTTATTCAACTTCAGACCTATACGACCGATGACACCAGTCTGTCCCCAACCAAGCGAGAACTCAATCTGGTCATTTGACTTCTGCTCAAGATCCCAGTTGATATCTACTGTTCCGTCTTCCATGTTAGGCTTTACGTCAGGATTCACCTTCTCTGGATCGAAATGGCCCATGGATGCAAGTTCACGGGCTGAACGCATAAGGGCATCCTTGGAGAAGAGATCACCTGGCTTGGTACGCAGTTCTCGGCGCACTACATTCTCATAAAGTCTGTTGTTGCCCGAAATACGTACATGGGAAATATGTGCCTGCTGACCTTCATAGATACGCATTTCAAGGTCAATGCTGTCACCTACGACATTCACTTCCGTAGGGTCAAGTCTGTAGAAGAGGTAACCATGGTTCCAGTACTCATTGCCTACAGCATCATCGTCTTCAGAAAGGCGCTTGTTCATCAGCTTCTGATTATACACATCGCCCTTCTTCATGCCAAGCACAGCATTGAGGTAGTCTGTGGAATAGATAGTATTACCTACCCATGTTATATTGCGGATATAGTATTTCAGTCCTTCATCTACCTTTATATATACGTTGACATGACGGTCATCGGCAGTGCTCACACTATCTTTAAGTATAGTAGCGTCACGATAACCAAGCTCATTATATTTACTGATGAGGTCATCCTTGGATTTCTTGTAGTTCTCCGGAGTGAACTTCTTTGTCTTGAATATACTGTAGAACTTTCCGGCCTCACTGATCTTCGACAGAGCACCTTTGGAGAAAAGACCGCCCTTGACTTTCTTGTCCGACATCTTGTCGTTGCCTTCTACTGTTATGGTCTTTACCTTTGTCTTCAGTTTCTTGTCTACGTCAACATCAAGTATGACATGATTCTTCATCGAGACGTCATCACGCTGACGGATATTTATCTCCGCATTCTTGAAACCTTTCTCATCGAAATATTTCTTAGCCAGAATCTTAGCACGGTCAATCATGTTAGGTGTAAGCTGTGAACCCTTGAGCAGTCCCAGCTTAGCCTCCATGTCTTCACGCTCTGACTTTTTCAGTCCGATGTAGTTGATGTCGGATACACGCGGACGTGTCTTCAGATATACATGCAGATAGATGTCATCACCAACAATAGAGTCTGCGGCAATCTTCACCTCAGAGAAGAGGCCGTGATGCCAGTAATGCTTGACTGCTTCTGTTATCTCCGTACCAGGAACCGAAATCTCCTGTCCTATAGAAAGACCGGATATACTGGTCAGCATATAGTCCTCGTACTCATCCACACCGCTGACAGCAATGCCTTTAATAGTACACTGGCGTGCCTGTCCGGCATAATTGATGTCGGGATTAACAATCTTGTCCTGTGCATTTGAATGAAGAATGGCGAACGATGAGTTAAATACTGTCGCCAGCGCTAACATCCAAAGTCGTTTAGTCAATGTATACATCGAGTTATTTTATATTTTTCTGCTTGTTTTATTGTCTTTATACTGTAGTCAAAGATAATCATTTTTCCTCTTCCACCTGCGCTTCTGTCTTGCCGAAGCGACGCTGGCGTGACTGATAGTCCTCGATAGCCTTGTGTAGGTCTTCTTCATTGAAGTCGGGCCAGAAGGTGTCACAGAAGTAGAGTTCTGAATATGCTATCTGCCATAGGAGGTAGTTGCTGATACGTTCCTCGCCACCTGTACGGATAAGGAGTTCCGGGTCAGGCATGAAATTGGTCTGCATATGAGCGCTGACAGTATCCTCTGTTATTTCGTCGGCACTTATCTTGCCTTCCTTTACCTCGAGTGCAACATCCTGCATGGCCTTTGTTATCTCCCAACGTGAGGAATAGCTCAAGGCAACGACCATCGTCATGGTATCATTCTTAGCAGTATGTTCCTCTGTCTCGGCAAGTTTCTTTGCTACGGCCTCCGGCAAACGTGAACGATCTCCGATAACGCGGAAGCGCACATTATTCTTCATGAAGATCTCGT
>R06__coassemble_803_pt1 | contig 11137 bp, 6 predicted proteins | sample R06__metabat2_high_PE_030 | metagenome-assembled genome bin R06 | reverse complement strand
GTGTTCCAGAACACAGGGAGGTAAGTCTGCTTGATGTCACTTCCGTAGCGCTCCTTCCCAGCAGCAGTGAGGAGCACCTTGCCGCCGTTCTTGAGTACAGAGATAGCCTTGGCGTTGAGAGTGTCGGAGATATAGATGCCCTTTTCAAGTTTCGTCAGTGCTTTGCTGTCGGTGGCAGGGTAAACCCAGAAGTCCCAATGATTATGCCATTCGCCGGGGAAGTTTCCTTTGTCGGTGCTTAAGCTTACGGTGAGTGTCAGCTTACTTGCCTTGTCGATATTGCTTAATGGGAGGCTTACTCTTCCAAGCTCGTTGTTCTTTCCAGGCAGGATTCCCTTGCCTGTTGCTATTGTCCCTTCGGAGATGAGAGCTCCGTCTTCCGATGTTATTCTGTACTGGCTGTTTGTTCCAAAAAGGAAATAAGTTGTGGCATTGTAGACCTCTACAGGCACATTGACAGTATCAGCGGCAGAGTATGTGAACTTAGGGAATCGGGCAAGAGGAACGACCGCATTGCAGAATTCCTTCCACTCCGTACTGTCAACGTATCCCTTCTCTTTCCAGTGCACATTGAGTGGTCCTACGAGAGCAGTGCCCTGACCGCTGTAGTCATTGAGGCCGAGGAGTACAAAGCCGCTGTAGTCCTTTGTGCGGAAGTTGCGTTCCATCTCGTATTTGTAGCAGAGAGTCTGCAGTTTGCCACTTGCGTGAAGGAATTTTTCAGCCTGGCTCTCCATGCCATGGTCGCGAAGCAGGTCGGCAAAGATGTCGAAGTTCTTTGCCTTGTACGCGCCGGTGTAGTCAGTGCGCTCCTTAAGGTCAGGGAAGGCGCACCATTGTCCCTGCTCATGACTTATGATAGGTGAATTGTTGGGTTTCTCTCCCTTGTAATTGCGAGGGAAGAGCATCATCTGGTAATAGTCATCGTCAGAGCGGGGCGCTTTCTTGTCCCAGTCGAGACCGCGTGCTCCGCCCTTGACGTGGTATTGCGAACCGTTGTCCCAAGCCCATCCACCGCCAACGTTGGCTCCGCAGTATATGCGGCGTGAGTCAGTCTTCTTCCAGTAGCTGACCCATTCGTTGCACCATGCCACCCAGTCACCGGCAGGTTCGTTGCCTGCAGAGAGCATGACAAAGGAAGGATGGTTGCCGTAAGCATCGACGAGGCGGCGTGTCTCGTCCATGAGGTAAGTGTCGATGTACTGTCCCCGTTTCAGTTTTACTCCATGGTTAGGCCACGACGGTCCTTCCGGCTGAAGGTAGAAGCCGAGACTGTCGGCGACGTCGAATGCAGCCTCAGGCGGGCAATAAGAATGGAATCGCATCGTGTTGAGGCCATATGACTTACACTTCTTTATTATTGCGGTCCATGCCTCCTTGTCAGTTGGAGGGAAACCAGTCTCAGGGAAGCAGCAGTTGCCTACCGTTCCGCGCACCAGCATCTCGCTCTTGTTAAGATATATATGGCGACCTTTGACATATATCTCTCGCATGCCGAATACAGTGTTGTAGGCATCATCGCCATTGACGACGGAGAGGTGATAGACGTATGGTCCGAACTCATCCCAGAGGTGCACCACGCCACGCATCTTTATATTATATGTAGAGTCGTTGACCTGGCTTGCTTTCTCCTCCTTTCCGTCGATAAGGAACCTGAGGTCATTAGCCTTGCCGCGTACAGTGACATTGATGCTGCTTGTCTTTAGGTCTGGGAATACGCTGACGTGCTCCACGTAGTCCATTGGATGCACGTCGAGTGTCATGCGTCCGATGATGCCGTTCCAGTCACCCTGCGTCTGGTCGGTGACGGAGTGAGAATCCTGCCCCACGCATACGTTGTCGATGCCGTTGTATATCTTTATTGCTATCTCGTTCTCCTTGCCGGGGGTAATAAGACCTGTTACATCATATACATGAGGGGCAGAGAGACTTATCTGATGCCCAGCCTCCTTATTATTGATATAGACGGTTGTCTCTATATGCGGTCGCTCAAGAGTGAGGATGACGCGCTGGTTTTTCCATTCCTTAGGGACAGACACCTTGCGGCGGTACCATGCATTGCCCACGTAATGCTTCTCCGGTGTGAGGAAGAAAGGAAACTTCATGTTCTGCTCCACGCGGTATTTCTCCATGTAAGGATTGAAGAAGTAGCTTGAGTCGTAGAGCGAACCGATCCATTTCGTCTTTACCGAGACCGGGTCACCCTTCCCGTTGGTGAGCATCGAACCAGGCAGCGTGATAATGTCATCATATTCCGATGTCGGCGTACATGTGTTGTCGCGGTCTATCTGAAAGTTCCATGTGCCGCTGAGGCTGATGCTCTTTTGTGCGTAGGCAGAGAGGCTGAGTAAGCATAAAAGGGATAGAAATAGATGTCTCATTTTTCGGTTTGTTAGTCTTTTTTGTTTAATGTGGATGCAAAATTACGAAAAAAACTGAACATAATGTCACCGATAAGAGAAAAAATGCGTACCTTTGCAACATTCCAATAATAACTAACTTATGCATTTACCAAACAAACTGATTCTGACTTTTGTCCTTTCGACAATGGTCACTGCTATTCCCGCACAGAAATTCTCTTTCGGTACATCCTCCAATCTTGACGGTGTGAAGGTGGAGGTTGACTCCCACGGACTCATCATCGGCGGTCATCACGTGCTGCCGGTAATGGGAGAGATACACTATTCGCGAGTGCCCCGCGCCGACTGGCGACGCGAGATACAGAAGATGCGCGCAGGCGGTGTCACCGTCATCGCTACATACTGCTTCTGGATACATCATGAGCCCGTGGAGGGCCGTTGGGACTGGAGCGGCAACAACGACCTCCATTCCTTCCTCGAGATCTGCCGTGAGGAGAAGATGCCGGTAGTGCTCCGTATCGGACCTTTCTGTCATGGAGAGGTCTATCAGGGCGGTTTCCCCGAGTGGATAGTTGCGAAGGCTCAGCAGGACCCGAAGAAATACAAACTGCGCTCTGAGGCCCCCGGCTTCATATCTGCCGTGCAGAGACTCTACAGTAATATCTATGCCCAGACAAGCGACATGCTATGGAAACACGGCGGTCCGGTGATAGGTGTGCAGATAGAGAACGAATGCCGCGGACCGTGGTCATACTATATGCATCTGAAGGATATGGCGGTGCAGATAGGTTTCGACACTCCTTTCTATACACGAACCGGATGGCCGAAGCTTAACGGCAAGGAGGAGTTCGGCAAGCTTCTTCCTCTCTATGGCGACTATGCCGATGGCTTCTGGGACCGATCGCTGAAGGACATGCCTGGCGAATACCCAAAGTCGTTCGTTATGAAGGACACGCGCGTGTCGGGTGTCATAGCTACTGAGACGTTCGGCACCAACCAGGATACGAAGATGGACAAGAAGGACCTGCAGTATCCTTACCTTACCTGTGAGCTCGGTGGAGGAATGATGCAGGCATACCACCGTCGCATCAACATGAACGGTAACGAACCTTTCCCTATGGCAATATGTAAGGTGGGAAGCGGAAGCAACCTTCCCGGATACTATATGTACCATGGTGGCACCAATCCTTACAACCCGCGCCATACTATGGCGGAGTGTCAGGCAACTACAGTGACCAACTACAACGACATGCCACACATGTCGTATGATTTCCAGGCTCCTCTCGGTGAGATGGGACAGCCGAATATGACCGCCTTCACTGAGACGCGCCTCTTCCATCAGTTCCTTGCCGACTGGGGAGAGCAGCTGTCAGTCTCTGACGTTGACTCTCTCTCAGAGCATTATGCCCGCCGTGGATGCTTCGTCTTCCGCAATGACTATGTCCGCATTCTCAACGAAAACGGTGTGGCGAGCGTTACACCGCAGAAGATGGAGTGGGAGGGACTCACCATCACTTCGACTGCCATCCAACCGTTTGCCAAGGCCGACGGCATGCTGTGGTTCGTTCCTGTGAAGGGCTGCAAGGCATATAGCGCAGAGATCAACGGCAAGCGATATTCCATTAAACCCGACAAGCAGCTTACCGTTAATGGTAAAAGTCTCATGCTCCTCTCTGCTGCCAAGGCAGCTACCGCCTATGTCATCGACGGTAGTATGAAGTATGCCCAGCATGGCGGCATATTATATAAGGACGGCGATGCGATACGTGAGGAGTACTGGAGCGATGACGACGCTGTCACTGTCACCACGGATGCGACACAGAAGGCTGGTGAGGCACGTGAGATAAAGATGGGTACACAGAAGGTTGCCGAACAGCCTTCGGATGCCGACTTCGACAAGGCGCAAGTATATAAGGTAGACTTCAGTATTGATGCTTGCGAGCACCCCGAAAACCTGTTCCTTTCTGTCAGCTATGATGCCGACTGCGCCCGCCTTTATGCTGACGGCCGACTGGTAGAAGACAATTTCTGGAACGGTAAACCTATGCTCGTTCGCCTCACTGATATCATCGGACCAGATATAGAAGCCTATAAGAAAGGTGAACATAATATAGAACTTCGCATTCTTCCACTCCGTAAGGATGCACCGATATATCTCCAGAAAGAGCAGAAGCAGATACTCGAGGCTGCACAAGGCACAGCTTTGCTTCGTCTCAACGGTGTCAAGGTTATAAAGCGAATTACACTCTAAACCTCATCTACTTGAGCAAATGCGAAAGTCGGGTTGTTGCTTCTTGAATATTTGACTTTAATCAATAAAATGCTATTGTGTGCGCACACAATAGCATTTTTATTTGCGAGAATGGCATAAACTATATACCTTTGCAGTCGAATACAAGAAGCATTATTGCTTTCAGGATAACAGATAACGTATTAAATTCAGGATTAACAATTAAAGATTAGAGAAAGGAAATGATTATGATGAAGAAAATTTTTACATGGGTCGTATCCAATTTGGTTGCAGATTCAACTTTCTACGGATGCATAGCATAATCCGTTAAATTAAGAAAAATCGTAAAGATATCATAGCAGAGCCCTTGCGACAGTTTATGTTGCGAGGGCTTTTTGCTGCTGGTGAAGGTGCTTGTCCGGGAACAGGAGCAAAGCGGAGACTCACCATATATAAATTCCAATGCGAAAGTCGGGTAAATGTTTACAGGAATGGAGAAGAAAATGATTATTGAGTTAAGCCTGCTGAAGCAATTAGATGAGATTTTTTTTGTGCAAATCGTATAAATTAACTAATTTTGCAACCGATTATGTACTTTATTTGAAAAGAACAGATGCAGATATTAAGGAAGATTGGTTCGGTGCTGGGCAGGATATGGTATCCTGTGCGTAGTAACTTCATGTTTTTGCTGACGATGTATGTGCTTGGCATCATCGTCGCCTATGTGACGTTGCCGAACTATAAAAAGGCGGAGATATACGAGAATACATATTGGGAACTGTTCTTCGACCTTTACTTTATATGCTTACTGCTGTGGTGCATTCCGCGCATAGCAAGGCGATGGGGCAGGGCAGCGATGTATGTAGTAGGCTACGGACTTGCCATAGTGGACTGTTTCTGCTTCGTGAGGTTTGAGTCTACAATAAGTCCCACGATGCTGCTGCTCGTTGATGAGACCGACGGTCGTGAGGCTGGCGAGTTTCTTTCCACCTATGCCGGACCGGATGTGATATTCACTAATCTCGGTTGGGTGCTCCTCCTCCTTCTCGTGCATATACTTCTCACCCTGGCATGGGTTTACCGTGGAAGGATAAGAAGGTACATCCCTGTGTGTGCAGAGAAGCTAAAGAGCGTGCGTGATGCCGTGAGGCTGTTTTATGCCGCTAATAGGATTCCTGCTGATATAGTGCTGAGCATTGCCGTTGTCGTGATACTTGCATGCGGTTGGGATGCTTCCGTCGTCAATAAGAAGTGTCAGCAGAGGATGTTCTCCTGCCAGACGATAGGCGATGTGGAGAAAGTGCTTAATGAGCATCCCCATGCCCAGATGTACGAACCGCCTTACCGTCTCGCCTTCGCGATGTTCTCCAATCATCTCACCTCTCTCCAGCTCGACCGTCTCAAGGCTACCGTGGACAAGGTGCAGATAGACTCATGCTCATATACATCTCCCAACATAGTGCTGATAATAGGCGAGAGCTACAATAAGCATCACTCGCAGATGTACGGCTACGACAAGAAGACGACGCCGCGGCAGGTGCGTCTCGCAAGGAGCGGCCGACTGACGAAGTTCACTGACGTCACTACGCCATGGAACCTCACCAGCTTCGTGTTCAAGCACCTCATGACCACATATTGCGTGGGTGATAAGGGCGACTGGTGCGACTATCCGCTCTTCTGTGAGATATTCCGCAAGGCAGGCTACCATGTCACCTTCCTCACCAACCAGTTCCTTCCTAAGGCGAAGGATGCCGTATATGACTTGAGCGGCGGTTTCTTCCTCAATGACGAAGTGCTGAGCAAGGCGCAGTTTGACGTGCGCAACGAGGAACTCCACCTGTGGGACGAAGACCTGATAAAGGATTACGACCGCCTCAAGCCACATCCGCTCAAGGAAGGAGCGAAAGGTGGTGACCTCACCATCTTCCATCTCATGGGGCAGCACGTGAACTATCACATACGCTGTCCGAAGTCAAAGATGCATTTCCATCCAGAGGACTATGCCCACCTCACGCAGAATACCGACAAGGATAAGCGTAACATAGCCTACTACGACTGTGCCGTATGGTATAATGACTCCGTGGTAGACCGCATAGTGGATAAGTTCCGCAAGGAGGAAGCCATCATCATCTATGTGCCCGATCATGGTGAGGAAGTATATGGTCCGGGTTCGCTTCACCACTGTGGACGTCGTCATACCACCCATATCACCACCGACATAGCCTCGCAGGAATATGAGATACCGATGTGGATATACTGCACCGACAAGTATGCAAGGAAGCATCCGGAGGTGAAGCAGGCAGTGGTGCAGGCACGCAAGAAGCCGTTTATGACCGATGCCCTGTCTCACATGCTGATGGGACTCGCCGGTATTCACTGCAAATATTACCAGAGCAAGTACGACCTCCTCTCGCCGGAGTACGACGTCACCCGCCATCGTATGATGCAGCATGTGGTGGACTATGACAACTTGGAGAAATCAAAGGAATATAAATGAACAAGGAAAAGATAACCCGGCAGCAGTCTGCTGCGATGCGAGGCATTGCCATTCTCGCCATAGTGCTTCATAACTACTGCCACTGGCTGCCTATGGTGCAGGAGAATGAATACACATTCTCCGAGCACAACGTGCGCCGACTGATGATGCTGCTCGCTCATCCCGATGCAAGCGTCATAGCCCATCTGCTGTCGTTCTTCGGCCATTATGGTGTACCAGTCTTCGTCATGCTCAGCGCCTACGGTCTTGTGATGAAGTATGAGAGCAGGGATGACAGCGGTGCCTTCAGGATAAAGACCGGTGTATGTGACTTCATCAGCTCGCACTACATGAAGCTCTTCCTGATGATGGTGACAGGCTATGCATGCTTCGTTCTCGTTGACTATATGACACCCGGTCCTCGTCATTACGACTTCTGGAATGTAATAGGTCAGCTCGGTATGTTCAGTAATCTATATGTGAATCCCGACCACGATATATGGCCTGGACCTTACTGGTACTTTGGACTCACGGCGCAGATATATATTGTGTACCGCCTTCTGCTCTATCCCGGACAGGGATCGCTTACCGGCAGGATGGATAAGAGGAAAGCGGACGTTCTGATGGTGGCGCTTGCCGTCGCCTCGCTCCTTGCGCAGCTGCTTTTCCAACCCGAGGGACTTGCCCTGCAGTGGTACCGGTACAACATATTCGGCTCGTTCGCCGTACTCGTTGCTGCTATCATGTTCACCCGCTCTGACAGGGTAGGGGACTACACCCGCACGCAATACGCCATGGCATGCTTCATGTCATTGCTGTTCATCTTCTTCTTCAGTATATATGAGGTGACCTGGATTATCGTTCCGTTCCTCGTATGCATAGCGACGGTGGCGCTTGTGAAGTGCCTTCCGCAGAGCTTGATGAGACCGCTGGCATGGGTAGGTAGCATATCAGCCTATATGTTCGTCTGTCATCCGATAGCGCGCAAGGTGCTTATACCTATCTCGCGCAGAGGTGACGTATATTCAGGTCTGGTTCTGTATCTTGTCGCAACGCTGATACTCGCCATACTCTTCAGGCACCTCATCGGACTTGTGATGAAAGAGACGAAGGGATAAAAAAGCCCCCCACCTGCCTCCCCCCGAGTGGGGAGGTGAAGTTAGTCTTTTGGCGGAGATGGGACGGTTAAATATAATAATATGGAGGATTCAATATGGAGGATTCAATGTGGAGAATTTAAAATGGAGAATTTAAAATGGAGAATTTAAAATGGAGAATTTAAAATGGAAAGTTTAACATGGAAAGTGGAAAATGGAAAATTTAAAATGGAAAGTTGTGATTAGTCTTTTACGCTGAAGGCTTGTCTCGAAATTACGCTGAAGGCTTGTTTCGAAATTACGCTGAAGGGTTGTCTCGAAATTACACTGAAGGCTTGACGCGAAATTACACTGAAGGCTTGACGCGAAATTATGCTGAAGGCTTGTCGCGATATATGAATGAAAAAGGTAATCACAACTTTTCATTTTAAATTTTCCACTTTCCATTTTAAACCTTCAGCATTCAGCATTCAACATTCAACCTTCAACCTTCAACTTTCACCTTACCATTCCCCCCGGCAGAAGAGGGCAGTTTAGAAAATAAAGAGAAACAATGAAGATAAAGGATATAGATCTTGTCAACATCTCGCGTTTCAGAGGTGAGCAGATGGGAATGGCGATGCTCTTCGTCATTCTCTTCCACGTGTTCCTCCCCCGCACGGATGACTTTTATGGACTTCGCCGCATGGGGAATGTGGGCGTGGATATGTTCTTCTTCCTCTCCGGCATCGGACTGTGGTACTCTTGGATGAAGAGTTATGTGGAGTCGGGACTCGCAGAGAAGGCATCGGGCAAGGTTTTCTTCGCTTCGTGGATGGCGTTCTACTGGCGAAGGCTGAAGAGAATTTATCCCACCTGGCTCATCATTGCCTGTCTGTACTATATCCCACGCTTTGACGGGGTGCACTGGATAGACCTGTTGGGCGACATACTCATTAACTGGGACTTCTGGCTTCATGATGAGGGAAACTTCTGGTACATACCAGCCACGATGATGCTCTACATCTTCGCACCGCCCTACATGGAACTCATCCGCCGCCATCCCATATACCACTGGCTCGTCCTTGTGATGGTGATGTGGTGCATACTCGTGCAGTGGGTAGTGCCTATCCACCATGCAGTAGGGCATATAGAGATATTCTGGAGCCGCGTGCCTATCTTCTTCCTTGGAATCAACATGGGCGACATGGTGCGCAGGAGAGAGACGCTCGACGGACAGTGTATATGGATGATATGGATAATGTTCGCCATGTCGCTTGCCACGAGCATTTGGCTCGAGCAGAATATCCATGGGCACTTTCCCCTCTTCATAGAGAGAATGCTCTACATACCGCTCACTGTGACCACGATACTTCTGTTCAACCGAGTGTTCCGGCGCACGCCCATCTGGCTCAACAAGTTCGTGGCATGGTTCGGAGCCCTCAGTCTTGAAGCTTATCTCATTCATGTAGAGTTTGTTCTCAAGCCGATAGAGCATGCCTGCTATTACGGCTATTGGCCTACATTCTTCCTTACTGTAGTCATCACAATGCCACTGGCGTGGCTCCTGCATCAGGCAACAACATGGTTCACTAAAAAAGTTCTCAAATGAAAATAGGACATCTCCTTCGTCTTACCCGACCATACCAGTGGGTAAAGAACGGCTTCATCTTCCTCCCCCTGTTCTTTGGCGGAGCGCTTACCGACTTCGATTCATTGAAGTATGCGGTGATGGCATTCTTCGCCTACAGTTTCATGGCATCGGCAATCTACTGCTACAACGATATCATTGACGTGGACGACGACCGCCGGCATTCGGAGAAATGCAAGCGTCCGATAGCCTCCGGTGCCGTCAGCATCATGCAGGGTTACGTCATCATGGTGATGATGATAGCCCTCTCGGTTGGCGTCATTACCCTCATGGGCGACAGGGCGGTGCCCGTGGGCTGCGTCGTGCTGGGGTACCTCATCCTCGACCTCGCCTATTGCCGCATACTCAAGCACTTTGCCATCGTCGACGTCTGCGTGCTCTCGGCAGGTTTCGTGCTAAGAGTTCTTGTGGGCGGTGTGGCTACCGGCATCATCCCTTCACACTGGCTCGTGCTGATGACCTTTCTCCTCACTCTCTTCCTCTCCTTTGCCAAGCGCAGGGACGACGTGGTGAGGATGCTTAAGACGGGTGAGGCTCCGCGACACAATACTCAGCGCTATAATCTGACCTTCGTCAACCAGGCCATCACGATAACGGCATCCGTCACCCTCGTGTGCTACATAATGTATACTATCTCACCCGATGTGACTCAGCGCACGGGGTCGGAGTATGTGTACCTTACAACAATCCTCGTGCTGCTCGGCCTGCTCCGCTATATGCAGCTGACGCTTGTCGATGAGAAGAGCGGTGATCCAACGAAGATGCTCTACCGTGACCATTTCCTCCAGATTGTCATCCTTGCATGGCTCGCCTCCTATCTGTTCATCATTTATCTCGCATAGTACTCTACGCAATTGAAGAAGAAAATATACATATCAGACTTTGACGGTACGCTGGCAACTACCGACTCGATGATGTCTATCATCATCTACCAGCGAGGCAGACTCGGTCTCGTACTTGCCTTGCTGAGCATATTGCCTTGGCTCGTGGCGATGTTCATGCACTGCTATTCCAATCAGCGCACCAAGGAGCGTCTGCTTAAGCATTGCTTTGGCAGGATGCCAGAGGCAGAGTTCAATGCTTTCTGCCAGGAGTTTGCTGACAGGCATCGTCATATACTCCGGCAGGAGCTTTACGACAGACTCCGAAGGGCAGAGCAGCAGGGCACTGATGTCATCGTTGTCACCGCGAGTCCTGAGACCTGGGTGAGCCGACTTGTTCCTGAGTTCAGAGTCGTTGGTACGAAGATGCAATTCTCCGACAAGGGCTTCACCGGCCATTTCCTCACCCCCAACTGCTATGGACCTGAGAAGGTGACGCGCATTCTCGAGGCATATCCAGACC
>R06__coassemble_783_pt1 | contig 11296 bp, 10 predicted proteins | sample R06__metabat2_high_PE_030 | metagenome-assembled genome bin R06 | reverse complement strand
GTCGAGAGCAGCAAGAGTGTCCTTCTCATTCTCGATGACTACAGGGCAGTCATATACTTCCGGAAGCTTGGCATTCTTCACTGCAGTCATAAGAGCAGCAAGACGAGCCTTTGTCAAAGATGCTGGGAAACAGTCGCGGCTTACACCAACGATACCCAGTTTTACTGTAGGTTGGTTAATCATTTCGATAATGTTTTTGTGTTATTACGAATTGTTTAAATTACTTTGTTTGCTTATTTCACGAGCAAAGTTAATACTTATTCTTTAATCTGCAAAATATTTTCACGGAATTTAATACTATATTCAAAAAATAATATTCATTTTGCTCGCAAGTGCTTATTTTTCAGCACTGTCAATACCTTATTTTATACGATAACCACCCCACTCTAACATGCATTATAATACTAAACAAACCAGCAATCATTATTGTCATAAGCTGAAAGGTACAAACTCACACTTCACATCTCAAGCGATCCAATAAAGAAGCGAAGGTAAACATTTCCATTGTTTCTATTGAAGCAGGCAAAGATCAGAATAAAATAGAAACCTTATATATACTGTGCTTGGCAAATGCAGTTTATGTACATATATAATATAAGGTATAAAGTCTAAGAAAGACAAACGAAAAAAAATACACAAAAGAAAGAAAAATGTGCAAAAAGCACTACATTATGGAAGAAAAATCGCAAATAAAATGTAATTTCAACAATTATTTTCGTATTTTCTTTTGTAATACAAATATTTTTATTACCTTTGCATCGTGTTTTTCATGGTATTAGATTATTAAGGTTTTAAAAAGGTTGGGTGTCGTGAGACAACCAACCTTTCTTTTTATTCATTCAGTTTATTTAAGAGATTAAAGAAACGTACTGTCAGAGTTATTTTGTAATTTTGCAGCCGGATATTCCACAATACATTTCACATACATCCAAAAACAAGGAAACACAATGAAAAAAGTTGTATTATCACTAATGCTCCTGCTCATGTCAGTGATCACAAGCACGGCACAGACATCACTAAATCAAAGGATTCTTTTCAAGGCTGACTCCACGAATGTCATGGAATCGCAAATAGCTCAGCTTGAGATGATTTCAAAATACATCAACGATCATCCGTCAGAGTTGATCATCATAGCAGGATTCACATCGAAGAATACCCCAGCGGATAAAGTCGATGCATTGACTACCAAGCGTGCCGAAGAAGTAATGAAGCTCCTGACAACCAAGTACGATGTCAAGCCAGATCACGTTATGGCAATAGGTGTCGGTGTCAGTACGAAATACGATGATGACATATTCAACGAGTATGTTGCATTCATGAAAACTCCCTCAACTTCCCACTAAGGGAAATTGAGGGAGTTTTCATATTGATAGTCTGCAGGAATTCACCCGCGCTTCATATTTACTGGATACCGTCAATGATTACGCAACGGTTCTTATCATTCTCCTCGAATGGCTGAACAGTGTCACCGTATGAGTGAGCCTCTATCTGATCCTCAGAGATACCAAGTTCCTTCAAGCACTTGATTGCTGTATCAAGACGTTCCTGAGAATACTTGGCATTAAGTTCAGGATTACCAGTACCCTTATCAGAATAAGCCGAGACAACAAGTTTCTTGCCAGGGTTCTTTGCCAACCAATCCTTACATTTCTTTGCTGTTGCCTTATCGAAGACTGAAGTCTCACGGATGTCAAAGTAGAATACCTTACGGATTGGATCCTTCTTTTTCGCTACCGGACGATTAGGTTTAACACCTGATTTGGAATTCTTAAATCCGAACTTATATGTAACGGTAGCCATAGCTGTTCCATACCAGTCACACTTTCCGTTATACTTAGAATCAAATCTGTCACTGGTGTTATTCAGATCTATTTCTGCACCAACGCTCCAGTGTTTCGCAATATTATAGTCAACAAGAACGCCTGCACGCACATTGTGAGCAAGGAGATCACGACGAGGTTTGTTAACACCTGAACCCCAGGCATTGCTTACATCCTCAGTAACCGGCATAGTATTGACTACAGCCTGGAACTCATCATTATTCCATGCATAATTAAGACCAAGACCAGCAATGAAATAGACATTCAAAGGCTGATATTGTCTCTTTATAAGATTAGTAAGATTGACCATAACATCAAGATTTGTGCTGATGTAGTGGAATCTATATTTGGCATCTACCGAATGGAAACCATTCTTAAACTTATAAGCATTGGCATTAAGACGAAGTCCTACTGCAGGACTGAACATATAACCCGCACTCAAGCCAAAGGTTTCCTCAAGATGTTTTCCTGGAGAAAAAAGTGAATTTACACCGCCCTGTGCCTGAATAAAGCCATATGGCTGAGGATAGTAGCCTAATTTTGCTGCATCATTTTCCGATTGCGAGTCCTGCGCCATTGCACTAAAAGCAAATGCAGAACAGAATGCTGCAATAAGAAGTTTTTTTGTTTTCTTCATAATGTATGTTTAGTTAAAATAATTTCGTTTCCGCTACAAAATTAATATTTTTTTATTAATTTGCAATATTTTCAACAACATTTTTCACAGTCCTGCATATTAATCCATACGATTTCTGTAATCATCATAAGAAAAAGTGCGGAGGACTTCCAATTCACCATCCAGATGAAGCATGCAGATATCAGGATGCGTTATACCATTAAATGTACAAGTCTTAACTGTAGTGTAATGAAGCATATCCTCAAGCACAATGGTCTCACCTATTGACAGTGGATGGTCGAATTCCCATGACTGCATCCAGTCGCCCGACAGACAGCTGTTTCCTCCGAGACGATAGACATATTTCCCTTCTGGATATTCTCCTTCATAGGTCTTCGCGCCACGAACAGCAGGCCAGTAAGGCATTTCAAGGCAATCCGGCATGTGGCACGTAAAGGAGACATCAAGAATAGCAGTACGAATACCATTATTCTCAACAACATCCACCACATGAGACACAAGGGGACCAGTCTGCCATCCAAACGCGCTTCCCGGTTCGAGTATTACTTTAAGATGAGGATAGCGAGAATGGAAATCTTGCAGAACTGACACAAGAAGCGGTATATCATAGTCCTTTCTTGTCATAAGATGTCCACCTCCAAAATTAATCCACTCTATTTGCCCGAACCACTTAGAGAACTTTTCCTCTATATGTGCGAGTGTTCTTTGAAAAACGTCCGCACCGCTTTCACAGTGACAATGGCAATGGAAGCCACTAATATTAGTCGGAAGAGATTCGGGCAATTGAGATGCAAGAACCCCGAAACGTGTTCCCGGAGCACATGGATTATATATATCTGTACCGACCTCAGAATATTCAGGATTGACGCGAATACCAAGAGATAAAGATGGATTAGCTTCAAGAGCCTTATGGGCACAATGCTCATACTGCGACAAGGAGTTGAAAGTCAGATGACTTGACATTTTCGCTATCTCCGGCAACTCAGCATCAGTATAGGCAGGAGAGAAAGTATGGGCAGGAGCTCCAAACTCCTCATAAGCGAGTCTGGCTTCCCACAAACTCGACGCCGTAGTACTTCCGATATATTCCCGGAATATAGGAAAAGTCTTCCATAAAGCGAATGCCTTAAACGCGAGTATTATCTCCACATCAGCATCACGTGCGACCTTGCTTACTACATCAAGATTGCGACGTAACAGTTTCTCCTCTAATATATAAGAAGGACGTGCAAGTCCTTCAAAATTCATTGGATTTATCTTCATTATCTTGCGATATTTCAAGTTTTTCGGTGCAAAGGTAACTTTTATATCCGAGAAAATTGTATTTCTGATGAAATTTTCTTACTTTTGCATCGCAAACAGAAAGAAACAAGATGAAACTCATCATACAGACCCAACCAACATTCTTTGTTGAGGAGGATAAAATCATCAGTGCGCTCTTTGATGAAGGTCTGGACAATCTCCACCTTCACAAGCCAGAGTCAGAGCCTGTATATTGCGAGCGACTTCTCTCTCTTCTTCCCAATGACTGTTACAGCAAAATCACTGTGCACCAGCATTACTACCTCAAGCAGGAGTTTGACTTGCATGGTATACACATAGACAGTCCGGCAGAACAAGTGCCTGAAGGTTTTCACCGCCACGTAACGAGAAGCACAGGCAACACAAGCGAACTCAAAGAGATGAAAAAGAAGTGTGACTATGTATTCCTTCACTCACTCTTTGACAGCCTGCATGACGAAGTAAAGGCCACACTCTCGTATGAGCAAATGAAGGAAGCACGCAAGCAGGGGCTCATTGACAGGCACGTCTATGCTTTGGGCGGAATGAGCCTTGAAAATATCCAGGCGGCCAAAGAACTTGGTTTTGGCGGAGTTGTAATATGCGGTGACTTATGGAATCGCTTCAGTATCCAGCACGAACTGAACTTCAAGGAACTCATAGAGCATTTCCGCAAACTTCGGAAGGCAGTAGGATAATAATCGACGAACGAATTAACCCAACATACTAAAAAAACAAGACTTCAATGCTTGACAACAACTCTTTTATGGTGTTCTCTGGCACAGCAACACGCTATCTTGCAGAGAAAATCTGTGCCAGTCTTGGTTGTCCACTTGGCAACCTCAAGATAACCAAGTTCTCTGATGGAGAGTTTGCAGTATCTTACGAAGAGAGTATTCGCGGTCGCGACGTATTCCTCGTACAGAGTACATTCCCTTCTTCTGACAATCTGATGGAACTGCTCTTGATGATAGACGCAGCAAAACGAGCTTCTGCCCGCCACATCATCGCTGTCATGCCTTACTTCGGTTGGGCGCGACAGGACCGCAAGGACAAACCTCGTGTAAGTATCGGTGCTAAGCTTGTAGCTGATCTTCTCAGTGTAGCAGGTATCGACCGTCTGATCACCATGGACCTCCACGCAGACCAGATCCAGGGATTCTTTGATGTTCCTGTTGACCATCTGTATGGTTCAGGAGTAATCCTTCCATATCTTGCAAACCTCAAGCTCAAGAATCTCGTCATTGCATCTCCTGACGTTGGCGGTGCAAAGCGTGCCAAGAGTTTCGCGAAGTATCTCAACTGCCCTCTCGTACTCTGTAATAAGACACGTGCCCGTGCAAATGTCATTGAGAGTATGCAGATAATCGGCGATGTAAAGGACAAGGATGTAGTCATCGTTGACGATATGGTTGATACCGCAGGTACAATCACGACTGCAGCTGATATGATGAAGCAGGCTGGTGCCCGTTCGGTACGTGCTTGCGCTTCCCACTGTGTAATGTCAGGTCCTGCAAGTGAACGCGTACAGAATTCTGCTCTTGAGGAGATCGTATTCACAGACTCTATCCCTTATGCACAGCGTTGTGCTAAAGTAAAGCAGCTCAGTGTTGCTGACATGTTTGCAGAAACAATTCAGCGCGTACTCTCCAACGAGAGTATCTCTGACCAGTATCTGATTTAAGTGCGTGTGTTTAAGCCCGAGCAGAAAAGCGGAAGCTAAACTTGTAACGGGCAATACATATAAAAAAATCATCGCTTACAATCTTCTCTTTCGAAAGGATTGTAAGCGATATTTTTATGATGACATTGGAAATTCACGTCATCCATAGTCTATATCAACGTAAATACAGAATCAACGGAAACACTATCTAAATTCTGCTGACAGCCTTCACGCCCTTGATACCTCGTAGCTTTTTCATCAATGCCTCAAGCCTAAGTTTATCATCTATCTGAACGACAAGATTACCAGAGAACAAGCCATCATCTGAACTGATTGAAATGCTTCGCAGCAGAAGCTTTTCATCCTTTGATATAACAGAGGTAAGATTGTTTACGATGCCAATATCATCATTTCCGACGACACGCAGAGTCACGCTATATTGCGTATGGCCCTTACCACTCCACTGAGCCTTTACTATGCGATAGCCAAAGCGTCTCTTCAAATCTGCAGCATTCGGACAATTGGCATGGTGTATCTTTATACCTCCATTAACAGTAACGAAACCAAAGATAGGATCACCATATATAGGTTGGCAACAACGAGCAAGAGTATAGTCGATGCCCTTCATACCTTTATCTATTATAAGTGTATCGTCACCTCCCATAGAACGATCGGCAACTGGTTGGGTAAACAGAAACTCTTCTGCCGACCTTACAGGTGCTGCATTTGCCGAAGGATTTTCCTCGCGCTCCTTTAAGTCCAAATAGCGTTCGATGACATAATTAGGATCTATCGCCTCATCAACAATATCCTTATAGAAGTCAGCAGTCTCCTTGTATCCGAGCCGCTTGACCAGACGCATCATTATATGTTCCTCTATCTCGAGTTTCTTGTTTCGGAACTTACGTTCAAGCAATTCCTTTGCATAAGCACCTGTATGCATCTGAAGCTCACGGAGAGCCTGGCGTATCTTCGCCTTTCCGCGCGAGGTGTTAGCAATATTGAGCCATTCCTGCTTGGGTTGCTGCTTGACATTGGTAAGTATCTCTACCGTATCACCACTTTTAAGCACCTCTCGCAGAGTCACGTTCTTACCATTAATTCTTGCACCAGAGCAATGGTTGCCCACATTGCTATGAATATGGTAGGCAAAATCAAGGACTGTCGCCCCCTTGGGGAACTTCAAGATGTCACCTTTCGGACTGAAGACAAAGACCTCCTTATCATACAGATCAAGTTTAAACTGATCCATAACCTGAAGGTCATCACCTGCCTCAAGGGCCTGACGTATGGTGGCGAGCCACTCATCCAGTCCGCCGACACTCCCTTGAACGCCCTTATAGCGCCAATGGGCAGCTAATCCACGCTCTGCAATCTCATCCATACGCTCCGTTCGGATCTGAACCTCCACCCACTTATTGTCTGGTCCGAGAACAGTAATATGAAGGCTTTCATAACCATTGCTTTTCGGAACACTGAGCCAATCACGCAAGCGCTTAGGATTAGGCTGATACATATCAGTAATGATTGAGTACACCTGCCAGCAATCCATTTTCTCACGTTCAGGAACAGAGTCTAAAATAATACGGATAGCAAAAAGATCGTAAACCCCTTCAAAAGCGCACTTCTGCTTCTTCATCTTCTGCCATATAGAATGAATGCTCTTTGTGCGTCCTTTCATATGGAACTTAAGTCCCACATCTTCAAGCTTCTTCTGTATCGGACCGATGAAATCTGCAATATACTTGTCGCGCGCTGCCTTGGTTGCACTTAATTTCTCTCGTATCATATAGTATGCATCATGCTCAAGATACTTGAGAGAAAGATCCTCCAGCTCACTTTTCAATTTGTACAGTCCAAGTTTATGTGCCAGAGGAGCATAGAGATAACTTGCCTCTTCAGAAACGCGGTGACGTGCTTCCAAGCTTTCAGTATCACGTATCTCACGCATTATATTAACACGGTCGGCTATCATAATCAATATGACACGCATGTCCTCTGCAAATGACACGAGAAGATTGCGGAAGTTCTCGGTTTCGATAACAGGGTTCTTCTCATACAGTTCATGAAGTCTGACGAGACCTCGGACTATTGCGCTAACGCCATCACCGAAAGACTCATGCACACCATCTATTGTAATGTGGCCATTGACTACACTTGAGTAAAGTATTATCGCTATCACGCCATCACGACGTAGGCCTATTTCCTCGACTGCAATTACAGCAGTCTGAAGTTCCATCACTATAGGGTTAAGTCCAAAGGTATCACGCTGAATATGATTATTTTCTACCAATTGGACAATATGTCGCTGCAGCTTCACTTCATCGTCAGGCATCATCGACGAACCCACTATTTCTTTCAAGCGCCTGCGCAACGTGCTTATCTTATCAAGTTCTTCCTGAGAAAACACTAATTTTTCATTCTCCATAGCAGTAGTCCTTTCTTGTAAAAAACGTAAATTATTCAAGATCCTTTATGGTCGCATAAAACAGAAAGACCTTAACTATGACCCATAGAGAATAGTGATTCCCTTCTGTGTCAAGGTTAAGGTCCCTGATAAGATCTGATATTGATGACCAAGAGATTTACTCTTTACTAAACCTACATAGAGTATAGATCATCAATCGATCATATAAAAAATAACCATTATTATTTTGTAGACTCAGTCATATCACCTTCTATATAGAGGCGTACCATCTCTGTCTTCGCATTGCTGCGTATGGTTATCGTCTTCTTGAAATGACCAGGGAACTTGCCCACACCATTATATGTAACCGAAATTTTTCCTTTCTGCCCTGGCTGGACAGGAGTTTTGGTATATGTTGGCACAGTACAACCGCAACTTGCCACAGCCTGATTGATGACAAGAGGTTTATCGCCTGTATTAGTGAATGCGAACTCACACTTCACTGTTGCATCGTCTTCAGAGAATGTTCCGAAGTTATGAGTAGTCTTGTCAAACTTAATTTCTGCCTGTGCCATCATTGTGAGGGAACAGATCAGTAACATTGCTAACGAAAGTAACTTCTTCATATCTATCTTAATTTTAATAAACTTCTATATTTCTTTTTACTATTGACGCATGCGAAACAGATAGGTTTAAGCAAACACATCTTTTCTTCATGCATCCTCTACATTATTAAATGAGCTCGAACACAGCAGAAACTGTTTTTCGTTTCAGAACGTCAAGTTTAAAATCCTTTCCTACTATGATACCATAGGACCTCAGTACCTGTTCAACCGTCTTCTCTGCCAGTACAGGATGATTATTCTCTTCCGAGAGATGGCACAGCCATACATGACGAAGACTCTGCGTTGCATTGTTGGCAATAGCCTCTGCACAATCTCTGTTAGACAGATGTCCGGTAGGACCTGCTATGCGATCCTTCAGATACTGCGGATAATTACCTACCTTCAGCATCTCTGTATCATAGTTTGCCTCAAGTACGAGATAATTCGCCTCACCTATATAGGGTTTCATCTCGTCAGTGACATGTCCGACATCGGTCATAAGACAGAACACCACACCATCACATTCAATGCGATAACCCACGTTGTCAGTACTGTCGTGAGGAACCGTGAAAGGAGTAATCTTGAACTCTCCCAGGGTAACCTGCTGTCCTTTCTCTAATACCTTTGCCTGTTCACCAGGAACTTTCTTATGAACGCAGTAGTTAGTAAGGATTCCTTTATGAACGTCACGGGTAGCATACACATCAACGCCATAGTCAGCACTGAGTACACCTACAGACTTGATGTGATCAGCATGATCATGAGTCACCAAGACCTTACTGATGCCATCAATTCTAATATTATTTTCATGCAGGTGCTTTTTCAATGTTCTTATTCCAACTCCTGCATCTATAAGTAGCCCATCGGTTTCCGTGTATAGATAGTAGCTGTTGCCACTACTTCCACTGCCGAGAGATATAAATTTCAGCATTTTGTTAATATTTTGTGCAAAAGTAAACAAAATTGATTGATTATCCAAATATTTTTTACTACCTTTGCTTCAATTTTAAAATTTATTATATGAACCAACGCCTTTTCTACACCTTATTAATTCTGATTTGCACATTCTTCTGTTTTTCATGTCACACAAAGCAAGACAAGGAGCAAAAGGAAATCACAGAGCTTGCAGACAGTTTCGCCACAAGATTTTATACATGGCATTTCATCGAAGCCATGAACTTCTCCGACAATGACATGAAAATGCATCTCACCTTCCTTGCAAGTAATGTGAGCGGAAGATCTCAAGCTGCTTCTCGAAACAAATATGGTACCCAAGATTTCTGTCAAGCAGGTCACCATAAAAGATGCCGGCAATGCTATAGCCGACATAGAATTGCATGACGTATACATGATGGATACAATTGGATACATGGCACACCTCTGCCCAGAAATAAAGCAGCAATTACTCATCAAGCGGTATGGAGAAACATGGAAGGTCTCGGGAATAAAATAAAATGACAGACATAGCAACCGTCAAACAACAGCATCAATATGGCAAAAGCTCTCACAATATACAAAGCCAGCGCAGGCAGTGGCAAGACATTTACACTTTCTTTAGAATTCATCAAACTCCTTATAACGGACACACACCGCTATGAGCACATCTTAGCCGTTACATTCACTAACAAAGCGACGGAAGAGATGAAGCATCGTATTGTCACCACACTGTATGGTCTGTCACATCATCTAAAGGACACCGATGACTACATGATAAAAATAAAGGAGGCACTCGGACTTTCAGAGGATGTCATCGCGACAAGAGCAGAAGAGGCATTGCACAATCTTCTGCACAACTACAATCAGTTCCGTGTACAGACAATAGACTCGTTCTTCCAATCCGTACTACGCAATATGGCAAAAGAGTTGGGACTCGGCAGCAACATGCGCATCAGTCTCAATGACCCTCAGATCATATCTCAGGCAGTAGACTCACTTATGGAATCTCTTGACAACGACCCTAAACTGTTATCGTGGATCATGAAGTTCATTGACGAGAGGATGGACGACAGTAAATCATGGAATATAACCGGTGAGGTAAAATCATTTGGCATGAACCTCAGTAAAGAATTCTTCAAGACACACGAGACTGAGCTGGAACCAATCGGAAATGACCAAAAATTCTTTGAAGCGTATGAAAAGAAATTACGCTCAAGGAAGAAAACAATACTTGAAACGTACAAGTCCATAGCAGAAGGGTTTTTCAACATCCTTTCACAGAATGGTTTTACGGCAGAAGACCTGTTACAAGGAAAGAAAGGTGTAGCAGGATACTTCATAAAACTGCAAGATGGAAGAATAAATGATAAAAGTTTAATCGGTTCATACGTTGCAAAGGCTATGGACAGTCCGGACGCCTGGGCGAAGAAAGGCAACACGGCTGTCATATCTCTTGCAGCCAATACGCTTCTGGACTATCTCCTCAAGACAGAAAAACAGCGAGTTAAGGATGTACGCATATTAAACTCCATTGACCTAACACTCGCCAACATCAATAAGATGAGACTGCTCTTCGCTATCCGCAGTGAAGTAGACGAGCTCAACAAGCAGAACGCGCGCTTCATGCTTTCGAACACACAAGTGCTGCTCAGTGAAATGATATCAGGCAACGGCAGTGATGCGCCCTTCATCTTTGAAAAGATAGGCACCTATCTGCAACACATAATGATAGATGAATTTCAGGATACGAGTAAAGTGCAATGGCAAAACTTCCACTCTCTACTGAAGGAATGTATGTCCGTAGTTGACACCGAGCTCACTCCTGAACAGAAAACCATAAACAATCTTATCGTTGGAGACGTAAAGCAAAGCATTTACCGTTTCCGCTCCGGCGACTGGAGGCTGCTCAACAACATCGACAGCAACTTCAATGAGGGGCAGACAGAT
>R06__coassemble_751_pt1 | contig 11542 bp, 8 predicted proteins | sample R06__metabat2_high_PE_030 | metagenome-assembled genome bin R06 | reverse complement strand
GTTATGCCCTTGGAGGCTAACTGCTTTAAGTCTTTTTCTGATAGCATAGTGTTTATATATTTAGGTTTAAAGGATTACCGTGTCTGTGGTCTTCCGCTTACAAAAGTAATAATTAAATTTCTCCCAACAAAATTTTCTGTCTGTTTTTTCCTTTTTGCAGTTGTTTTACGATAATAACAAAGCCACAAATTGTTAAATGAAGTTAACAACACAATAAAGTTAACCGCCACAGTATTCATTATTAATAAAAAATTCCTATCTTTGCAACAATAATTTAACGAAACTGACATCTTATGATGAAGAAAATACTCTCTTGTGCTTTCCTTGCACTCACACTTGGAAGCATTTGTTCTACAGCCTCTGCATCCGAATCCATAGAGATCATCGATGTTGACCAGCAGGTACAGATCACGGTTATCGACAACATTATTCACGTGTCTGGAGCCAGCGGACAGACTATGGTCATCTATAACCTCGCTGGTGTACGCATCAAGTCAGTGAAGGTTGATGGTGCTGACAAGCGCTTCGACCTCAATCTTCAGAAGGGTTGCTATATCGTACAGATAGGCAAGGTAGCCCGCAAGATTACTATCAAGTAATGACGTAATCTTCTGCAAGAAACAACAAAGAAACCAATATTCACAGATTACGACCAGCCTTCGCATTCACAGTGTGACGACTGGTCTTTTTCATAGTATGAAACTCCAAGAGAATCCATTAACTATCCTACTCACTATCCTTACCTGCCTGCTGCTGACTACCTCATGCAGCAAGGAGGAAAAGAATCCGTACAGGGATCTCTCCATGGAGTATTACAGCAGCATCGCAGAGGAACCGCTGAAAATAGATGCTGCCGCCATAAGGGCAAAGATATCCAGAATGTACCGCAGTGACAGCGACAGCCTCAATGCCGACCAGCGCACACGCCGCTATTACCGCAACGCCGCTCACCACAAAGACATGCTGCTATGGATAAGCCGGCAGGGCGTAAGTCCACAGGCCGATACTCTCCTCGCATGCCTCGACTCCTGCCATGCTGACGGATTCAAGGACTCACAGTTCCGCCTCGACCAGATTCGCACCGACATGGCACGCATCAAGGCAATGGAATTCACGGATGCTACTCCTGCTGACGAAAGCATCAGCATCGTACTCGCCCGACTGGAATATAACCTCACCAAGGCATTCCTCAGATATGCCGTAGGACAACGGTTCGGCTTCGTCAACCCTGCCGACCGGATGAACCATCTCGACATAAGGGACTCTGACTCCATCCACACCACATACCGACAACTCTTCGACATACCTATATACAATGCAGGCAAACAGACCTACAATGATGCCATCAGAGCAATACGCAACGACAGCGTGGGATGGTACCTGCAGATAGCGCAACCAAAGACTTCCATATACCAGGCGCTCAAAAGGAAACTGGCTCATACAACTAATGCAAGCGAGCGTGAGAGGCTTATAATAAATATGGAACGCGCGCGTTGGCGCACTACCGACTATCCCGACCTGCACAAGGAATACGTCATCGTCAACATTCCAGCTTACCATCTATGGGCTATGCGCGACGGAAAGAATGCCACCGACATGCGCATAGGCTGCGGATCACGCGACACCAAGACGCCACTGCTCTACAGTAAGATAAAACGCATGGACATCAACCCGCAATGGGTCATACCGGGAAGCATCAAGAAGAAGGATATCGCAAGACATGCCGGCAACGCTGCATACTTCGAGTCAAACCACTACTTCGCAATGAACCGCCACACGGGAAAGAGACTTGACACCTATGCCATACCATACGACATCATCCTGTCTGCAGACTGGGCGATAGTCCAGGAAGGAGGAGAGGGCAACTCTCTCGGACGTATCATCTTCCGCTTCGACAACAATTTCTCTGTATTCCTGCATGACACCTCGTCGCGCGGAGTATTCGCACGCGAAGACCGCAGTGTGTCACACGGGTGCGTACGCGTCGAACAGCCATACGACCTGGCTTGCTACATGCTGCGAGGCGAGGATCAGGAGATGGCAGAAAGGATAAAATACTCTATGGAGACAGATATCTCCGCAGAGGACTGCGACAGGTCACGGCTCGTTTCTTCCGTGAAGGTTGATCCGCAGATACCTCTTTATATAGTTTACTACACTGCCTTTCCCGTACCCGGACATGGCGTACAGACATTCCCCGATGTATACGGATACGATGACATCATCGCCCAACTGCTTAAGGCACTATAATTAACGAACTGAATACCACACCTTATTCTTAATGACAGAAAAAGAAAAAATATTCTCTGACCTCATCAAAGAGAACAGCGAGCGCCTCTACTGGAAAGTGCGACAGATCGTCATCCGGCACGAGGACGCTGATGATGTTCTGCAGAATGCCTACGTCAAGGCATGGACAAAGATTGATGAGTTCAGAGGCGACTCCAACATATCCACTTGGCTCTACCGTATATGCATCAACGAAGCACTCGACTTCCTGCGCCGCAAAAGGGAAGCACTCACAAGCGATGGAGACATGCGCATCGCTGACACCAAGGAAGCCGACGAATACTTCGACGGCAATGAGACGCAGCGACTGCTGAAAGAGGCTGTGGAACAACTGCCCGAAGCCCAGCGCGTTACCTTCTCGCTGCGCTACTTCGATGAACTCCCCTACTCCGAGATATCAAAGATTCTGGGTACAAGCGAGGGAGGACTAAAAGCGAACTATCACTTCGCCGTAAAAAAAATCAAGGAATTTTTTGAAGCACATGCTTAAACCTTACGGCTACAATAACGTCAAAACAGAAAAGACACATAGAAAACATGACTAACGATCTTAACGACATACTTAATCACGACGAACTCACGACGAACCCATTCAAGGTTCCTGAAGGTTATTTCAACACCCTCAACGACCGTCTGATGAAACATACTGTCTGCAAAGGAAAGGAGGAGAAAAAGAATACCGGTCACAAAGCCAGCATCTTCCACCTGCATCCTCTGCGATGGGCTGCTGGTATTGCTTCTGTCATCATCGTGGGTATCACTGCATCCATCTACGTAAACAAAGACGAGGACAAGGATGTTGCCAATGTCTCATCCATCCCTACTGTCATGCAGCAACAGAACGATGCACTCAACCAGGCTGCCGACTATACTATGCTCGACAACCAGGATATGTACCAGTACCTTGCTGAGGAGTGAGTGCTTTGATGTTGAATGTTTAACGTTGAATGTTGAATGTTTAATGTTGAATGTTCTGAATATTGCACTATCAACATCCACTGCGCATCAACACACCAACTGTGACTTAACTGAAAATACAGGGAATCACCTTCAATGGTGATTTAACGAAAACATATAAATATGGCAAACTTAAAAGGCATAATAGCAGTAGCTGCATTAGCTTCATGCTTATCCACTCCAGCAATGGCGCTGAACAACATGCACGAGCAAGCGCCACAGGCTCCTCAAGGGCAGCAATGTCAGCAGGGAAAACAGGGAAAACAAGGAAAGGCACCAAAGTTCGATCCTGCCAAATATCAGAAAGAGCTTGAAGCCTTCATTACCAAGGAAGCAAAGCTCACCTCACAGGAAGCTGCCAAGTTCTTCCCTATCTACCGTGAGATGCAGAAGAAGCAACGCGCCCTCTTTGGTGGCAACCGCAAGAAGTTCGACAAGTCCACATTCACCAACAATGCCGCAGCAGCCAAGGCTGTAAGAGAGCAGGACAAGCGTGAGATAGAGATAAAGAAACTTCAGCAGCAGTACCATGAGAGATTCCTCAAGATACTCCCAGCAACGAAGGTCCTTATCATCACTCATGCTGAGGAACGCTTCAACCGCAACATGATGCGCAACATGGCGGGAGGTCCCGGCGGACCTGGAGGTCCTGGAGAACCAAAAGATGGCAAACCGGGCGACAAGCCACAGGGCAATAAGCCTCCTCAGAAGAAGTAAGCGAATAGCGAAGAATCCCCTTGCAGTCATTGACCGCAAGGGGATTCTTCTATAGTTTTGTTTTATGAGGCACTGCCTCATAACACTGTAACCAGGCACTGCCTCATAACACTTAACCAGGCAGTGCCTCATAACACTTAACCAGGCAGTGCCTCATAACACTTAACCAGGCACTGCCTCATAACACTTAACCAGGCACTGCCTCATAACACGCCACGATATCAATAAGACACAACCAGGAAGTTGCTGACACTCCAGAACTTCTGAGGATCAGTAACCGTAAGGGTGGAAGAACTCTTACCCTTCACGAGCTGGTAAGAACCGGCAGGTGCCTGAGTGAGGATTGTTGGGTTACCACTTGGTATCTGGAACGTACGTGTCTGGCGAAGGTCTATCTTAGTGAACTTGCTTGCATCGCCGGCACTAAGGTCAAGCTTACTCTTCTTGAACAGACTGCCACCTGTCATGATGCCGAGAGCCTTAAGCTGCTTCTTGCTGCCGATAAGGTAGTAAGCCTCATTCAACTTCTGGTCCTGAGCGCTTATGGTACTCTCCTGCTGCTTCGTAGTAGTAGTGAGATCCTCCACGTTCTTATTGAGAGAGTTGACATGTTCTGTGAGGTTAGCGATGTCAATGTTCTTATTCTCAATCTCCTTCTTCAACTCATCAATCTCAGCCTGCTTGGCATCAATCTGAGCTTGCAGCTTCTCCACTACCTCCTTCATCTTGGCAGCCTGAGCCCCCTTCTGGTTAACGAGAGACTTCTTCAGCTGCTCGATGCGCTCACGCTGCTTGTTGAGGAGATCGTTGTATGCAGCGAGGTTCTGCTTGAGTTGTTCGCGCGAAGGCACACGTCCCTCACCCATCTTAAGGATAGTGTTGCCATCAGCAAAGAGGACACTGTCCATGGAAGTGTTGATGACATCCACGAAATTATTTGCATCATTAATCTGAGCCTGCTGCTCATTTACGAGAGCACGAAGCGAATCAAGTTCGGCGCCCTGCTCTGTTGCGCTGCCACCGCCACAAGAACAGAGAGCAGCAATAGCTATCGAAGAGATAGCTGACAATGTGATTTTTTTCATAACTTAGGTTTATAATAGTTAGTTTATAATTTTATCCATCCAATAAAGGAATCAGCAAAGCAAAAGCAACCCCTTTATCTTAAACATTAAACATTAAACACTCAACATTCAACATTCAACATTAAACACTCAACATTCAACATTCAACATTCAAAGATCACGCAGGTCAGAGATAACCTTCAGAGGATCATCTGCCTTGAATACATAGCTGCCAGAGACAAGAACATCCACTCCTGCCTCCACGAGTCGTGGTGCCGTCTCAGCCTGCACGCCACCATCAACCTCAATTAGTGCCTTAGAACCGCTCTCCGCTATAAGTTGGCGAAGGCGTCTGACTTTGGATATTGTGTTCTCAATAAATTTCTGTCCGCCGAAACCAGGATTGACACTCATAAGCAGCACCATGTCCACATCGCATATTATATCCTCAAGACACGACACTGGAGTAGCAGGGTTGAGTGTCACGCCAGCTTTCATTCCAGCATCATGTATCTCCTGGATAGTGCGATGCAGATGCGTTGTAGCCTCATAGTGCACATTCATCATCATGGCTCCAAGACGGGCTGTCTGCTGAATGTAGCGCTCAGGCTTGTCTATCATATAGTGTACGTCAAGTTTCTTGGTGCAAACCTTCGCTACAGCTTCCAGAACAGGAAAGCCAAAGGATATGTTAGGCACAAAACTGCCATCCATAACGTCAAGATGAAGCCATTCTGCCTCACTCTCATTAATCATCTTTATATCCTTGTCAAGATGAAGGAAGTCTGCAGCAAGCAGAGAAGGGGAAATTATTGTCATAACCTTTTAATCATTCAACATTCAACATTCAACATTCAACATTCAACATTCAACGTTAAACATTCAACATTAAACATTAAACGTTAAACATTAAACATTAAACGTTAAACATTCAACATTAAACATTAAACGTTAAACATTAAACATTCAACATTAACTAATGCAGAAAACCTCATACTCACCATTTATCTTAATGGCACGTAGTGAATGTGCTATCTGGCGAATGACATTAAGTGTTTTCTCCTCCGGAGAACTTGTTTCATGAGTAAAGAAATACTTCATAGGCAAATTAATTTAGTTTGTATTACATGTAAGGACTGTCCATCGAACAGATCCTACATATATATAACGAGCCGTATTCCGGATTATTATATCAAGCACAAAAAAAAATTCCACAAATCACACCTTGCCCAACCTTATATAATATACGCGCGCGTGAAACGGTACATCACAATGACATCTCAACACCATCAGAGCAAATTCGCTAGCGAATTTGCTGCAATATCAATGCTTTTACACCAAATTCGCTAGCGAATTCGCTGCAAAGTGAATGCTTTTACCACATAGAAACATAGCAGTTCCTCCTATTTATGATAAAAGTAGAATAGGCAAAACACTCACTTGACATATAAATAATGCCACGCAATTCTTAAAATCGATTAACATTTGTACATTTCACACATTGGTCTGAAATTCTTATTTCGTGTCCTAAATACACGTTTTCCCGTCTATATAGTAGGAGCAACGTGATTTATGCATTCATTAATCCATGCAATTAAATACGAATGTAAACGATTGCACAAATAATTAATATTTTTACCCAAAAGAGAATCATTATACTACACTATGTTATCAAAATCACGCACTTTGATATCAAAAATGCTAAATTTTGCCAAAGAAAACGAAATTTTTATCAATTCTCTTGTTTGTTTAAAAAAATATAATTACCTTTGCACCCGAAAACAAAATCTGGATAGATTGTTAACGGGCACAGCGCGAACGAAGCCAGACCACGCCGCCCGAAGCAAAAGTACTCGATGACAATCAAAATCAAAGGTCCTAACCCTAATTAATAAATAAAGAGATATTAGCAACTCCCTTGCTTAATAACCCCTAACTGCAAGAAGCAGTAATCAAGCAGACGAAACCTTGCACATTTATTTTTACTAATAACAGTAATCATAATAACATCGGAAGACATAGTCAGAACTACGTGAAAACGTGTTTTGCCAATGTCTTTTTTTTGTGTCGTGCGGGGTATGACTAATTAACAAAGAACATTAATTCCTGAATATTGAAAAAGATGTTTAAGAAGTCGCTTATTTTTCTGTTAGCGCTAACAGCTAACTTATTTGCAAATGCCAACCCTATAATCAAGATTGGTAGTTTTGTGGACACGCTCTCTGTCAACTACACCAAGTTTGCAGAGCCGGCAGTCACAGTCTTTGATGGCAGCACCAATGTCACCAAGCAGTACGCCATCACCTACGGCATCGACGGAGGCACGGAGGAGACTGACGACCGCGGCGTGCGCATCGTGAAGGATCCTGTCACCAAGGCTACCGTGGAGAAGTACTACGGCGGTGTCAACACTGGCATGGCTGGCAATGTGACCATCAAGGTCTATGCCACATCAAAGGAGACCGGCGAGGTCATCGAGAGCCAGTATTCACTTGTGGTGAAGTCAAACGGTGTGAAGCTTACCTTCGCTCCTCAGTTTGGCACTTCTGTCAATGGACACGACGGTTCGCTGACACTCAGCACGTCGCGCATATCCAACAACTCTGCCACCAACCCACTCTACTATATTCCATCTACATCAAGCATCCTCCCTGTATACACACTTACCACAACAACTACAGGCGGCACGAGCATTGACGTATCTGAATATTATAATGTGAACATAAGCTATTCAGGAAACAGCAAGATCACATTCGCCAACAACACTCTCAGCTACAGTGGACTTGGCACCCAGTATTACATTTCCAAGACAGAAAAGGACGTCAACGACGAAATAAGCGACCTCAACTCTACATCAAACACACTCACCTACAGTTTTACCCCAAAGGCAGAATACGTAGGTATATATGAAGCTATCACACGCGTCATTGACGTCAACGTTGACATCGACACTACAGGCGCAAAGCATAAGGTACACCTCTCTCTCTCACGCGAACTCTTCAATCACGACAACGTGACAGGTTCGGAGGAAGAGGGCTATACCATACACGTCTATAAGTGGGGCCTCAGCGACATGGGCACCGGCCATCACTATCAGTACTCCAACCCTCTGCCATCTGTTCTCACCAAGGGCGGCGCACAGTTGGGCACCCGCGTTGACAGCAAGGGCAACTGGGGCGACTTCAAGTATTACTTCCGCATCATTACCGACTCCACATACTATGATGACTGCTGGCATGCAGGCACCATACAGAAGGCTGGTGAGAGCACAGGCATAGTGTTCTACGAGGACCGTTTCCAGGTAAAGAAGCCTGGTATGATAAAGGTTGCTGTCTATGCTTGCCTGCCTGACAACTACGGCGAGCCACTCAAGGCTGCCTATGAGCCTCTGCTCGACGAGAACGGTGATACTGTAAGATTCGAGAACAGCACGATGTACAGTGAGCCTGTATACTTCTACATCGACGTGATGAAGCGCGTGGCAGACCTTAAGTTCGATCCAGACCCAAGCACTATCGTATTTGCAAAGGGCGACAAGGTGTATATCCCTGAGCGCTTCAATGTATATGGCGAGATCGATGACAACAGCAACGGCGTTGCAGCAGGTCTTCTCTGGGACGACCAGAACTCCGGTGAGCAATGGATCGACGGAAAGAAGTATGAGATCTTCGATTACTCCTTCTTCATCTCCGACCGCATGAACAACAACTACATCCGCCTCAACAACTGGCCTTACGATGCCGGTCGCCACAAGGAGGACTGGATTGCTGCTTCTGCTCTCGCTATCGGCACCGACGTTGCTGTAGGCGACAAGATCCTTGTCAACGGTGAATACGTTCTCCTCACAGAAGACAACATAGCAGACTACGCTGGCCGAAAGATACAGGAGGGCGACCTCGAGCACGGCATCACATACCTCGCAATGAAGAAATGGGGCAACGAGCGCTGGACCATCGAGTTCCTCCAAACAGGACGCTATACCATTCCTTATACCATACGTCCTTGGAACCATGAGGCATGGGACGACGGTGGCGACAACAATGGATGGTCATTCCTCGTAGAGGGTACCATCAGCACAGAGATCCAGCTGAGCTACTCTTTCCAGACAGCTCCTATGGGACTCACAGACTTCGACGAGCCTGATGCCAAGGTCATCGCTCCTGCAATGAACAACTACGACATCACCGGCAAGTACACCTTCACCTACTCCATCGACTCTGACGCTTCTGCAACAGGTACTACAATCGACGCAGCTACAGGTGAGGTAAAGATCGGCAACAAGGTCGGCGACGTTGTCATACGCGTTCACGCTGACCGTAACTCTACCTACCAGACTATCGAGGAGGTATACGAGAATCCTGACGACGCCTTCTATACAATCCGCATCATCAACCAGGCAGACGTTGCTACATGGGAAATAGTCTCAGAGAACAAGGACTGCCAGCTCAACACCTCACACTTCCATGATGCATCGAAGGTAAACGGCCGCTTCCACTTCCTCACAGCAGGCAACGTATACGGCGGCACCGTCATCACCGGTGTTCCAGGCATTACAATGACGATAGGCACTCCTGCTACATTTGCTGCAGAGGCAACAGAATGGCAGGCTACCGTTTCTGACCTGCAGGCTGTTCACTACTGCCAGCACGAGACAGGCAACGGTGTTGTAGCCAACTGCTCCAACCGCGTGGTTCTCGACGAGGACAATATCCCAACAGCAGGATGTTTCTATCAGTTCAACCCAACAGTCAACGGCTACCTGACAGTGGATGCTAAGTTCTGCGCCAACGATATGATAGTACTCATATCAAAGAGCTCTTCCGGCGAGACAGTTCAGGAGGACACCATCTTCACTGCCGAGACTCTCACCGACTGCACATTCAGCAAGGCTCTCATCGCCGGTCAGACATACTATCTCTATAACATGACCAACCACGATGACAGCAACAACGGTATCAGTCTCCACGGCTTCACCTACCAGCCTGCTTACATCATCGACCGCAACACCACTCTCGCTGAGTCGGAAGAAGAACTTGATGCCACCACATTCATGAACGGTCTCTCAAGCACTCTCCCTACAATCCTCAGCACAGCAAACAGTAATGTGAGCTTCGAGATCCTTCCTGGTGAGTACACTCAGATAGAGCCTTCTGACTACGTTACCATTGAGAGCGACGGCAAGGTAAACCCTCTGCAGATGACAATGGCAGACGAGGACATCTTCTACGTCGTAGTAAAGGCAACGGTGAAGTCATCAGACAAGACCCTCGGCGACTGCGTCACAAAGACATCTCAGTACAGACTGAAGATCATCGACATCCCTACATACGCCGTAACGGATGAGTTTGAGAACTATCCTGGTGACGAGGTGACAACAGAGAATATCTTCACCGATATCGTAATGACTTACGGTGGAAGTAACTTCAAGTACGGCAACAACCTGTACGACAATTGGAACTACAAGAGTATCGCAGGTCCTGCTGACCGCATCGGTTACGGCGAGGCTTCTGAACTCACTACATACAACAAGACAATCGACGGTTTCGAACTCTTCGCTGCAGGCAACAACAACCCGCTGGACGAGCTCAACCAGAATGCACTCCACGACGGTCACTACCTCTATGGCAGCGGTATCGCCTTTGAGGACGACGAGCACAACACTACTTACGATCTCCCTTGCCGCGGCAACTATCTTAAGTTTGAGCCTCGCGAGAGCGGTACCATCCTCGTATATCTCGTACAGAACGGCTGCTGCTCATACCACTACGGCATCACAACCATCACCAAGGAGTATCAGCTCAAGTGGCTCCCACTCTATATCACTGATGAGACTGGTAAGCCTGTAACGATGGTGAACGACTTCGGCGCAATATCCAAGTACCTCCCTACCGGTAAGGACCAGACGAATGCCGGTTCGTATACCCTCGGCATCTCACGCTGCAACAAGCAGGAGGCTGCCATCAGCGCTGCATGGGATCACGAAGGCGTGGAGACCTACGGCACATCATTCGACTGGAGCAAGTTCTCCGGCACTGACGAGGACCGCGAGAAGCTCCTCAACGCATGGACAGCAAAGGGTGAGCGCATGAGTATCATCCGTCTTGAGGACGGTGGCTTCGTACTCCCTCACAAGGCTTACGTACGCTATACCTTCCAGGTGAAGGCAGGTAAGACATACTTCATCTTCCAGCCAGGCAGTAAGTTTGAGTTCGGTGGTTTCTCTTTCGTACCAACAGGCTACCCTAACCACTCCAAGTACGGTCTCAACTGTGAGTTGAACAAGACAAACATGGAGAAGAACGTTGACGGCAATGCCGGCAATATCACCTCCACCTCATTCACATGGAACAATGGCGAAGGCACAGTAAACCTTCTCGACGGTGACGCAGAGAACCTCATCATCGACGTCAACGACAGCGAGGACGGCACCACACTGAAGAGGCGCACCTTCCAGGCTAACCCCAGGCCCGCGGGCTGTTTCCCATTCGCACTCAGCGGGATGGACCTTAGAAGGG
>R06__coassemble_750_pt1 | contig 11551 bp, 6 predicted proteins | sample R06__metabat2_high_PE_030 | metagenome-assembled genome bin R06 | reverse complement strand
TAGCAGCCTCGTTGAGCACCTTCGTTGTCTCCTGGAATGAAGCAGCAGACATGAAGCTCTTGGTATGGAGAGCAGCACGTGTGATACCCTGGAGAATCTGTGTTGATGTAGCAGGGATAGTATCACGTACTGTGATTGTCTTCATATCACGGCGCTTGAGACTTGCATTCTCATCACGGAGCTTGCGGGCAGAGATAATCTCACCAGCACGTACATTCTCTGACTGTCCAGCGTCAAGGACGTACTTCTTACCCCAGATACGGTCGTTCTCCTCTGCGAAGTCAAGCTTGTCGACGATATCGCTCTCAAGGAAGCAAGTGTCGCCAGGCTCATTGATCTGTACCTTGCGCATCATCTGACGGACGATAATCTCAAAGTGCTTGTCGTTGATCTTCACACCCTGCAGACGATATACGTCCTGAACCTCATTCACGATATACTCCTGAACAGCGGTAGGACCCTTGATGGCAAGAATATCCTGTGGAGTGATGACACCATCAGAGAGAGGTGTTCCGGCACGTACAGCATCACGGTCCTGAACAAGGAGCTGCTTGCTGGTAGGAACGAGGTACTTATGCTGATCGCCAGTCTTTGTCGTAATCGTTACCTCACGGTTGTTACGCTTAAGCTGTGGATTGATTGAAACCTCACCGTCAACCTCACTGACAATAGCTGGGTTGGAAGGATTACGGGCCTCGAAGAGCTCTGTTACACGTGGCAGACCACCGGTGATATCACCTGCACGGCTTACAGTACGTGGAATCTTAACGAGGGTAGTACCGGTCTCAATCTTCTGACCATCCTCTACACCTACGTGACCACCTACAGGGAAGTTATAGCGTCCGATAGGTTCACCGTTCTCATCAAGGATATCACAGGTAGGGATGAGGTCGCGCTTACCACGAGGCTCAATGATAACCTTATCGGTCATGCCTGTAGTATCATCGGTAACAGAGTTGAAGGTAACGCCCTCAACAAGGTCGTTGAACTTAACCGTACCCTTGAACTCACTGACGATAACGCCGTTGAATGGGTCCCACTTGGCAATGACGTCACCCTTCTTGACAACCTCACCACCCTTGAAATAGAGTGAAGAACCGTAAGGTACAGGAAGTGTAGAAAGGACTACCTCTGTAGCAGGATCGATGAAGCGGACCTCACCGAGACGGCTGACAACCATCTCACAGTCCTTGCCATCTTCTACGAATGGTACGACACGCAGTTCCTCAAACTCGATGCGAGCCTGCTCCGCCTTACATGTAACGGTAGCATTGGCAGCAGCACCACCGGCAATACCACCGGCGTGGAACGTACGGAGCGTGAGCTGTGTACCAGGCTCACCGATAGCCTGTGCAGCGATGACGCCGACAGCCTCACCCTTCTGAACCATGCGCTGTGTTGCAAGGTTACGGCCATAGCACTTCTTACATACACCCTGCTTAGACTCACAGGTAAGAACCGAGCGGATCTCTACCATCTCTACTCCGGCATCCTCGATAGCCTTTGCACGAATCTCGTTGATTTCCTCACCAGCAGGACAGATGATCTCACCTGTGTGTGGATGAATGACATCATGCACGCTGACACGACCAAGGATACGCTCATAGAGACTTGAGATGATCTCATCACCGTTCTTGAGGGCAGTGCACTCAAGGCCACGGAGCGTGCCGCAGTCGTCCTCATTGATAATGACATCGTGAGATACGTCAACAAGACGACGTGTAAGATAACCTGCGTCGGCAGTCTTCATGGCAGTATCAGCAAGACCCTTACGGGCACCGTGAGATGCGATGAAGTACTCAAGTACCGACATACCATCCTTAAAGTTGGAAAGGATAGGGTTCTCAATAGTAGGACGGTCGTCAGCACCAGCCTTAGTAGGCTTAGCCATCAGACCACGGATACCTGAGAGCTGCTTAATCTGGTCCTTAGAACCGCGGGCACCAGAGTCAAGCATCATGAATACGGCGTTGAAGCCCTGGTCAGCCTCAGTCATCTCCTTCATGAGGACGTTGGAAATATCATTGTTTACATGTGTCCATGTATCAATAACCTGGTTGTAACGCTCCTTATCAGTGATGAAGCCCATGTTATAGTTGGCTGTGATCTGCGATACAGTATCATTACCCTTCTTGATGAGCTCTTCCTTCTCTGGTGGAATGATGATATCGTCAAGGTTGAATGAGAGACCTGCTACGTATGCCATGCGGTAACCAAGGTTCTTGATACCGTCAAGGAACTGGCAGGCACGTGCGAAACCTACGAGCTTGATAACGTCAGAGATAATGTCGCGGAGTGACTTCTTGGAAATAATAGTATTGACAAAGCCCATCTCACGTGGAACGAGATCGTTTACGATGACACGTCCTACGGATGTCTCTACCATGTGCTTGATGTACTTGCCATCCTCTACGTCCTCCACTACGACCTTAACCGGAGCATGGAGGTCACAACGCTTCTCATTGTAAGCGATGATTGCCTCTTCAGGACCATAGAAAGTGAGTCCCTCACCCTTAGCGCCCGGACGCAGCTTGGTGATATAGTAAAGACCAAGTACCATATCCTGTGAAGGCACAGTGATAGGAGCACCATTGGCAGGGTTGAGGATGTTATGGCTCTGAAGCATCAGGAGCTGTGCCTCAAGAACAGCCTCATTGCTCAATGGGAGATGGACAGCCATCTGGTCACCGTCGAAGTCAGCGTTGAAGGCTGTACATGCGAGTGGGTGGAGCTGGATAGCCTTACCCTCGATGAGCTTAGGCTGGAATGCCTGGATACCGAGACGGTGAAGTGTAGGAGCACGGTTCAAGAGTACCGGATGACCCTTCATCACATTCTCGAGGATATCCCAGATGATAGGCTCGCGACGGTCAACAATACGCTTAGCTGACTTCACAGTCTTCACGATGCCGCGCTCAATGAGCTTGCGGATAATGAATGGTTTATAGAGCTCTGCAGCCATAAGCTTTGGCAGACCGCACTCACCCATATTCAATTCAGGACCAACGACGATTACGGAACGTGCAGAATAGTCAACACGCTTACCGAGGAGGTTCTGACGGAAGCGACCGGCCTTACCCTTCAAGGAGTCGGAGAGAGACTTGAGCGGACGGTTGCTCTCACTCTTCACTGCACTTGACTTGCGTGAGTTGTCGAAGAGAGAGTCAACAGCCTCCTGGAGCATACGCTTCTCATTACGGAGGATTACCTCAGGAGCATGAATCTCGACGAGACGCTTCAGACGGTTGTTACGGATGATGACGCGACGATAGAGGTCGTTGAGGTCGGATGTGGCAAAGCGGCCGCCATCCAGTGGTACCAACGGACGGAGTTCTGGTGGTGTGACAGGAAGAATCTTCATTATCATCCACTCAGGACGGTTCACATCCTTGCTCTGGCGGAATGCCTCCACAACCTGAAGACGCTTAAGAGCCTCATTCTTACGCTGCTGCGATGCATCCTCGTTAGCAGACTGACGAAGTTCGGCAGCCAACTTGTCGAGGTCAAGGTTTACGAGCATGTCATAGATAGCCTCCGCACCCATCTTACATACGAACTTGCCAGGATCATTGTCCTCGAGAAGGTCGTTGTCAGGTGAGATATAGTTATCCATGATGTTGATGTACTCTTCCTCTGAGATAAGGTCACCGTTGTGCGAACCGTTGAGGTCACCACCCTGCTCAGGATCCTGTACAGGATTAGTGCCGTTCTTACCAGCGAGAGGACCGGCATTGAGCACTACATACTTCTCATAATAGATTACCGACTCCAGCTTCTTTGTAGGCATGCCGAGCAGGTATCCTATCTTATTAGGAAGGCTGCGGAAATACCAAATATGAGCAACAGGTACTACGAGCTCGATATGACCGCTACGCTCACGACGTACCTTCTTCTCTGTCACTTCGACACCGCATCGGTCGCAGACAATGCCCTTATAGCGGATGCGCTTATACTTACCGCAGGCACACTCGAAGTCCTTTGTAGGACCGAAGATGCGCTCACAGAAGAGACCATCGCGCTCAGGCTTGTAGGTACGATAGTTGATTGTCTCAGGCTTGGTAACCTCACCGAACGAGTTCTCCAGAATTTCCTCAGGAGAAGCAAGACCGATAGTGATCTTGGTGAAGTTGTTCTTTATCTTTGTATCTTTCTTAAAAGCCATTTTATTCTTTGTTGTTTTGTGGTTTTGTTGTTCTGTGGTTTGGTTGGTTGCCCTTCTGTTGTAAGCTATTTTACAGCAAAACAACTAAACAACCAAAAAACCAAACAACTAATCAAGCTTGATGCTAAGTCCAAGACCACGAAGTTCGTGGAGAAGCACGTTGAGAGACTCTGGTATGCCTGGTGTTGGCATTGGATCACCCTTGACTATTGCCTCATAGCTCTTTGAGCGTCCTACGACATCATCCGACTTGACGGTAAGGATCTCCTGAAGTACATGGCTGGCACCGAATGCCTCGATAGCCCAGACCTCCATCTCTCCGAAACGCTGACCACCGAACTGTGCCTTACCACCGAGTGGCTGCTGCGTGATGAGAGAGTAAGGACCGATTGAACGTGCATGCATCTTATCCTCTACCATGTGACCGAGCTTGAGGAAGTATGTGATACCCACTGTAGCTGGCTGATCGAACATCTCGCCTGTCTCACCATCAAAGAGGTGTGTTGAGCAGCAGCGTGGCAGACCTGCCTTGTCTGTCCATTCATCAAGGTCTTCAAGCTTTGCACCATCAAAGATAGGAGTAGCGAACTTGACGCCAAGGCGCTTACCTGCTGCACCGAGTACAGCCTCGAAGATCTGACCGATGTTCATTCGTGAAGGCACACCCAGAGGGTTGAGCACCAAGTCAACAGGACGACCATCTGCAAGGAACGGCATGTCTTCCTGGCGAACGACCTTGGAAACGATACCCTTGTTACCATGACGGCCGGCGAGCTTATCACCTACACCAATCTTACGCTTCTTGGCAATATATACCTTAGCGGTCTGCTGTACGCCAGAAGGGAGGTCATCACCGATTGTGATAGCAAACTTACGGCGTGTGAGTTCAGCCTGAAGGAGCTTGTCCTTACGGATATAGTTCATGATAAGGCGCTTGATGAGACCATCAGTATGCTCATCACCGGTCCACTTGCTTGACTGAATGCCATCGTACTCAAGATTCTTGAGAACAGCAGCAGTGAACTTACTGCCCTTGGTTACTATTTCAGCACCAGTGTAGTCCTTAATGCCCTGGCAAGTCTTGTCTTCTGTGAGAGTGAGGAGCTTGTCGACAAGGATATCCTTGAGGTCATTGCCCTTTGCCTCATACTCTTCGTCGATCTTGGCAAGAAGGATCTTGTCCTGCTTCTTTGACTCACGGGTCTTGACAGCACGAGAGAAGAGCTTCTTGTCGATAACGACACCGGAGAGTGATGGATTGGCCTTCAATGAAGAGTCCTTCACGTCGCCAGCCTTGTCACCGAAGATTGCGCGAAGGAGCTTCTCCTCAGGTGAAGGATCGCTCTCACCCTTAGGCGAAATCTTACCGATCATGATGTCGCCTGGCTCGATGCGTGCACCGATACGTACGATACCATTGTCGTCAAGGTCCTTTGTAGCCTCTTCGGATACGTTAGGGATATCAGCAGTGAATTCCTCCATGCCGCGCTTTGTCTCGCGAACGTCAAGAGAATATTCATCAACATGAACGGAAGTAAGTACATCCTCACGAACGATACGCTCTGAAAGTACGATAGCATCCTCATAGTTGTAACCCTTCCAAGGCATGTAAGCAACGAGGAGGTTACGTCCAAGAGCAAGTTCTCCATTCTCTGTTGCATAACCCTCGGTGAGTATGTCACCTGCATTTACGCGCTGACCCTTCTCACATATAGGACGAAGGTCAATGGTCATGTTCTGGTTGGTACGGCGGAACTTAGGTATGCGATATTCCTTGATAGCAGGTTCGAAGCTTACGAACTCGTCATCCTCCGAACGGTCATAAAGAATTCGGATAGTTGTCGCATCAACATACTCGATGACACCAGGACCCTCAGCGGTTATCATTGTACGGGAATCCTCACACAACTGCTTCTCAATACCGGTACCTACGATAGGAGCATCATTGTGAAGCAATGGCACTGCCTGGCGCATCATGTTACATCCCATCAATGCACGGTGACCATCATCATGCTCAAGGAATGGGATAAGACCAGCACTGACTGAAGCAATCTGCTGTGGAGAGACATCCATGAGATTTACCTCCGTTGGTGGAACTACTGGGAAATCAGCATCCTGACGGCACTTTACTACCTCACGGATAAATGAACCATCATCTTTAAGAGGTGCATTACCCTGACCTATTATCTGTCCGTTCTCATCCTCTGCAGTGAGATATACAACATGATCATTGTTCAAGTCAACGATGCTGTTCTCTACCTTACGATAAGGAGTCTCAATGAAGCCGAGGTCATTGATCTGGGCATACATACAGAGAGAAGAGATAAGACCGATGTTTGGTCCTTCAGGAGACTCAATAGGACAGAGACGGCCATAGTGAGTATAGTGTACGTCACGAACCTCGAAGCCAGCGCGCTCACGAGAAAGACCACCAGGGCCAAGTGCAGAGAGACGGCGCTTGTGGGTTACCTCGGCGAGTGGGTTTGTCTGGTCCATGAACTGAGACAAAGGATTAGTGCCGAAGAATGAGTTGATGACACTCGATATGGTCTTGGCATTGATAAGATCAGTAGGAGTGAACACCTCATTGTCACGAACGTTCATTCGCTCACGGATGGTTCTGCTCATACGGGCAAGACCTATGGAGAACTGGTTGGCAAGCTGCTCACCGACAGTGCGTACACGACGGTTAGACAAATGGTCGATATCATCGACTGTCTGCTTTGAATTGATGAGCTGGATGAGGAACTTGATGATCTCAATGATATCCTCACGGGTAAGTGTACGAACATCAATATCTGTATCAAGGTTCAACTTCTTGTTGATACGGTAACGACCTACCTCACCAAGATCATAACGCTTGTCAGAGAAGAAGAGGTTATTGATGACTTCACGTGCAGAAGCTTCATCAGCAGGGTCAGCATTACGGAGCTGACGGTAGATGTAGTAAACAGCTTCCTTCTCTGAGTTAGAAGAGTCCTTCGCGAGAGTGTTGAAGATGATGCCATACTGGCTGGCAGCTTCTTCTGTCTTGTGAACGAGGATGGTAGACTGCTCTGAATCGAGAATCTGCTCCATGTTTTCCTCTGTGATGACTGTCTCACGCTCAAGGATGACCTCGTTACGCTCGATAGATACTACTTCACCGGTATCCTCATCAACGAAGTCCTCATTCCAGGTCTTAAGCACACGCGCTGCGAGCGAACGGCCCAAGCACTCCTTTATATTCTTCTTTGTAACCTTTACCTCATCAGCGAGATCAAAGATATCAAGAATTTCCTTATCACTCTCATAACCGATAGCACGGAGAAGAGTTGTTACTGGCAATTTCTTCTTACGGTCAATATATGCATACATGACATTGTTGATGTCAGTTGCAAACTCTATCCAAGAACCCTTGAATGGAATGATACGAGCAGAATAGAGCACAGTACCGTTGGCATGAACACCCTGGCCAAAGAATACGCCAGGAGAACGGTGAAGCTGCGAAACAACTACACGCTCAGCACCATTGATAACAAAGGTACCGTTACTTGTCATGTAAGGGATAGTACCAAGGAACACATCAGATATCACTGTCTGGAAGTCCTCATGCTCAGGATCAGTACAAGACAGCTTCATCTTTGCCTTCATTGGAACACTGTAAGTGAGTCCACGCTCAAGACACTCCTCAATAGTATAGCGAGGAGGATCGATGTAATAATCAAGGAACTCAAGTACAAAATTGTTTCTCGTGTCTGTAATAGGGAAATTCTCTGAGAACACCTTGTACAGACCGTCATTCTTACGTTCCTCAGGTGGAGTATCCAACTGAAGGAAGTCACGGAATGACTTCAACTGCACGTCCAGGAAATCAGGATAAGGCATCGGATTCTGAACGCGAGCGAAATTTACTCTGTTGTCGACTTTTGCGGCCATTTATATATATTAATTAATATGTAATTTCGATTTTAAAAATCTCTGCTCTCAACTATTGTCTTCCAATGAATGGAAAATATCATATAAGACAGACGACATACAACATCGTCATCCTGAAAGTCGTCATCCTATCTTACAAGGATAATATAGCTAAATCTTCAATCTCATTCACACCATGAAAGATACAAAAAGGTTAAGACCCACCTACTTAGTAGATCTTAACCCTGTATAATTTAGACTTTTTTTGGAAATCAGACAGCAAAGGTTGCAGCCTTATTCCACAGTGAAGATAGATTACTTAAGCTCTACCTTAGCACCAGCCTCTTCGATTGCCTTCTTAAGGTTCTCAGCCTCTGCCTTAGCAAGACCTTCCTTAAGTGTAGAAGGTGCACCGTCAACGAGCTCCTTTGCTTCCTTAAGACCAAGACCGCAAGCTTCCTTAACTGCCTTTACAACAGCGAGCTTAGCAGCACCTACCTCAGCGAGAACAACGTTGAATGAGTCCTTCTCCTCTGCAGCAGCAGCACCAGCAGCTGGTGCACCTGCAGCAACTGCAACAGCTGCAGCAGCTGGCTCAATACCATACTCGTCCTTGAGGACCTGTGCGAGTTCATTTACTTCCTTAACTGTGAGGTTTACGAGTTCCTCAGCAATAGCTTTAATATCTGCCATTTTATTTTAAAATTTTATTTGTTAATCAATAAGTGAATTAAAAGCAGAGTGCATTACGCACATACTGCAAAAGAAATTTGTTTTTCAACTATGACAAGAAACATGCGAACCTGCCATAATTGGAGAGCACTGTAATTCGTTCGCTTATTCTGCCTTCTTTGACATAGTATCCAGAAGACCGTGAATCTTGCCACCAGCTGAACCCTGGAGTGCAGAGATAACGTTCTTTGCAGGAGACTGAAGAAGAGCAACGATATCTGCAATAACCTCGTTCTTGCTCTTGATTGCAGCGAGCTGTCCAAGATTCTCCTCACCTACGAAGATCATCTCCTCTGCATAAGCAGCCTTAAGAGTTGGATTTGCATCCTTGTACTCCTTAAGAACCTTTGCAGGAACGTTTGCAACCTGTGTGAACATGAGGGCTGTAGTGCCCTTAAGAACTGGGTAAAGAGCAGAATAGTCAACTGCAGCAGCATCAAGAGCCTTGATAAGGAGCTTGTTCTTTACTACTACGAGCTTAACACCATTCTTGAAACACTTGCGGCGGAGATCGCTTGTATCCTTTGCGTTGAGACCAGTGAGGTCAACAGCGTAGAAATGAGGATAGTCAACGAGCATCTGGCCGAGCTCAGTGATGATAGTATCTTTTACTTCTTTTCTCATTTTACAAAACTTTTAGAGTTACTCAGCTGATTTTGGATCAATCTTGATACCCTTACTCATTGTGCTTGAGATAAAGATACTCTTGATATAGGTACCCTTTGCAGCAGCAGGCTTAAGCTTGATAACTGTAGAGATGAACTCCTTAGCATTACCAAGAATCTGCTCAGCAGTCATAGATGCCTTACCAATTGAAGTATGGATGATACCTGACTTATCTACCTTAAAGTCAATCTTACCCTGCTTAACCTCCTTAACGGCCTTAGCAATATCCATTGTAACAGTACCGCTCTTTGGGTTAGGCATAAGTCCGCGAGGACCAAGGATACGACCGATAGGACCGATCTTACCCATGCAAGAAGGCATAGTGATAATTACATCAATATCAGTCCAACCACCCTTGATCTTGTTGATGTACTCGTCAAGACCAACATAGTCAGCACCAGCTTCTTTTGCAGCAGCTTCCTGATCAGGTGTACAGAGAGCAAGAACACGTGTAACCTTACCAGTTCCGTTTGGAAGTGAAACAACACCACGGACCATCTGGTTAGCCTTACGAGGATCAACACCAAGACGAACGTCAACATCAATAGATGCGTCGAACTTAGTAGTAGTGATCTCCTTTACAAGTGTTGCAGCCTCAGCAAGAGTATAAGCCTTGCCGTTCTCAACCTTGTCAGCTACTGCCTTTTGATTTTTTGTCAGTTTACTCATTTTCTTTGAAGTTTTTTCGGTACATGCGGCACAATCACTTATCTAAGACAAGCAACCGTCGCCTCCCGGAAATCGTTTAATTACTCAGCAGGGAAATCTCCTTTTACAGTAATACCCATACTACGAGCAGTACCAGCGATGAGACGCATTGCAGATTCAACTGTGAAGCAGTTCAAATCAGGCATCTTGTCCTCTGCGATAGTCTTGATCTGATCCCAAGAAACCTCAGCAACCTTCTTACGGTTTGGAGTAGCAGAACCAGACTTGATCTTCGCAACCTCCTTCAGCTGTACAGCTGCAGGTGGAGTCTTGATCTCAAAGCTGTATGATTTGTCAGCGTAGTAAGTGATAACAACAGGAAGAACCTTACCTGCCTTATCCTGGGTACGGGCATTGAACTCCTTACAGAATCCCATGATATTGATACCCTTAGAACCCAGAGCAGGTCCTACTGGAGGTGAAGGATTCGCAGCGCCGCCTTTAATCTGTAACTTGATAAATCCAGCAACTTCTTTAGCCATTTTGTTTGTGAAAATTAAAAAATGATTTTATATTTCGGAAACTAATAATCATCTAGTAACAATAGCGATTCATATTAAGCTTCCTTCTCGACTTGCATAAAACCGAGTTCCAAAGGTGTTTTACGCCCAAAGATCTTAACCATAACCTTCAGCTTACGCTTCTCTGCATTTACCTCTTCGATAACACCAGAGAAACCACTGAAAGGACCATCGGTAACTTTTACCACTTCGTCAACCATGTAAGGAATATCCATCTCTTCCTCAAGTACAGTCTCTTCGGCAGTACCGAGCATTCGATTAATATCCGACTGGCGAACAGGAGTAGGATTATCCAAACCACCAAGGAAACCGAGACAATTAGGCATGAATCGAAGATCATGAGCCATATCTCCTATGAGATTAGCCTCAATGAAAATGTAGCCAGGAAGAGCAACTTTCTCTTTGACTACACGCTTACCTGCACGCATTGAAGCATGCTTCTCAGTAGGAAGGAGAATCTCAGACACGTTTGAACGGAGAAAGTCATTATGGGCCATCTCCTTTTCAATGTATTCCTTCAATTTCTGTTCCTTACCACTTACAGCACGCATAACGTACCATTTCATTCCTTTTTCTGCCATCGTTCTTTGATTATGGATAAATGATACCCATGGCGAACTTGAACAATGAGTCCATAGCGAACACAACCACTGCGATGACAAGGGAAGCAGATAATACAACCATCGCAGAATGGGTAAGTTCAGTTCTTGTAGGCCAAGAAGTTTTATGCGCAAGTTCGTCGTAACAAGCCTTGCAATAATTTATTACCTTATTCATATTATCTTACTAATAGCACGGGAGGAAGGAATCGAACCCTCATTGACGGTTTTGGAGACCGCTTTCCTACCATTGAAAGACTCCCGTA
>R06__coassemble_741_pt1 | contig 11629 bp, 7 predicted proteins | sample R06__metabat2_high_PE_030 | metagenome-assembled genome bin R06 | reverse complement strand
CGGCACCGGCACACGGTGCGTGTCAAATTTTCTCCATGACAAGGCGATGACATACAAGAATCCAATCCGTCTCCAAACGCTCTCAGGTATAAAGATCCTCAACCTCCATCTCGACGAGGACAATAAGGTTGACAAGGTAACGGTGGATATGGGCGAACCTATACTCAAGAACCCGGCACAGTTCGGACTCCACGGTGGGCAGGCTACCAACTGGGAACTGACTGTTGATGGCAAACAGTTTATCGGCACATTCGTATCAATGGGTAACCCACATTTCGTCATCTTCCTCGACGACACTTACAAACTCGATGACGACGATACAGGACGTAAGCTCTTCCCACTGGAACATTTCGGACCTATACTCGAACATCATGCAGCCTTTCCACAACGATGCAACATAGAGTTCGCTCAGGTTCAGCCCGACGGTACTGTCCGAATGAGAGTCTGGGAGAGAGGTTCTGGCATCACACTCGCTTGTGGCACAGGTGCATGCGCTACAGCAGTAGCAGCAAAACTCACCGGGCGCAAAGACAATGAAAGCAACATTAAGATGGACGGTGGCACTCTGAATATAAAATGGACAGACGACAACCACATAATGATGACTGGTCCGGCTGCCATCTCATTCGAAGGAGAGATCACCCTCAATGAGGAATAAGGAGTGCAACAATCACTCTATCTTCAATAAACAAGGTGCCCTGCACCAAGTAAATTAAGTTTCGGAATATTTCATTTCGAAAACAAAAGCAAATAAAACAACCAAGAAGTGAAAGTAAGGACAAGGGGAAAAATCCCAACTACTCCCGACTGACAACTTCAAAAAGAATATTTTGACATGGCATTAGTAAACGAACACTATCTCAAGCTGTCAAACAACTATCTGTTTGCAGACATAGCAAAGAAGGTCAACGCCTACAAGGTTTCGCACCCTCAGGCAAAAGTAATAAGCCTCGGTATAGGAGATGTTACCCGTCCTCTGGTACCGGCAGTCATAGAAGCCATGCACAAGGCTGTTGACGAAATGGCACAGAAGGCTACATTCCGCGGATATGGTCCAGAAAGAGGATATGATTTCCTGCGCGAAGCTATAATAAAGAATGACTTCCTGCCACGTGGCATACACCTCGACCCTTCTGAGATATTCGTCAACGACGGTGCCAAGAGCGATACGGGAAACATTGGTGACATAGTTCGCTGGGACAACTCCATCGGAATGACTGACCCGATCTACCCTGTCTACATAGACTCCAACGTGATGTGCGGTCGTGCCGGAGTATTCGAAAACGGTTCATGGAGCAATGTCAACTATATGCCTTGCACGGCAGAGAACGGTTTCATACCACAGATACCCGACCACCGTGTCGACATGATATACCTCTGCTATCCAAACAACCCTACGGGTACAGTGTTGCCAAAGGAGGAGCTGCGCAAGTGGGTCAACTATGCCATTCACAATGACACGCTCATTCTCTACGATGCAGCTTATGAAGCATATATACAGGAAGATGACATCCCTCACTCAATATATGAGATAAAGGGAGCGCGCAAAGTTGCCATCGAGTTCCACTCATACTCAAAGACTGCGGGATTCACTGGTGTACGCTGCGGATACACAGTCATTCCAAAGGAACTCACCGCAGCAACCCTCAACGGAGAACGCATAGAGCTCAACCACCTGTGGGACCGTCGTCAGTCGACGAAGTTCAACGGCACAAGCTACATCTCCCAGCGTGCAGCTGAGGCAATATACAGTGCAGAGGGAAAGAAGCAGATCAAGGAGGTCATCAATTACTATATGACCAATGCAGCCATAATGATGAAGGCACTCCAGAACATGGGCTTTGAGGTTTTCGGAGGAAAGAACGCTCCATACCTTTGGGTAAAGACTCCTAAGGGCACCACATCATGGAAGTTCTTCGAACAGCTTCTCTACGGAGCAAGCATCGTATGTACACCGGGCGTAGGCTTCGGTCCTGCGGGAGAGGGTTATATCCGCCTCACAGCTTTCGGAGAACGCGAGGACTGCGAGGAAGCAATGCGAAGAATGGCCGAATGGATGCAGAAATAACAGCATAATCACCACAAACACAAATAAATAAAGCCAACCGCGCGGAAGGCAATTTATTATTAACAACACAAACAGTAAAAAGATTATGAAGACATTCAAGGTAATGGCACTCATGCTAGCAGGACTGGCAAGTGCAAATGCGGCAAGCGCACAGGACAATGTAGAGGCAAGCATCGGAGCTGACGTAGTAAGTACTTACGTATGGCGTGGTCAGAAACTCGACGATGCTGCTGTTCAGCCAACTGCTGGCATCTCTTACAAGGGACTCTCACTCTCTGCATGGGGCAGTTACGGCATCACGGCGTCAAATCCGTTCAACGAACTCGACCTCACACTCGCATACACCACAGGCGGTTTCAACATCGGCATCACAGACTTCTGGAACAATGCTGCAAACACGAGGTACCTCCTCTATGATGCTCACCGCACCGGTCACACATGGGAAGCCAACGCAGGTTACGACTTCGGACCAGTAGCACTCCAGTGGTACACCATCTTCGCTGGATTCGACGGTCGTACTCATGAAGGCAAGCGAGCATATACATCCTACTTTGAACTCTCTGCCCCATTCAAACTCGGAGGTCTCGACTGGTCAGCTACAGTGGGAGCAGTACCTTACAATGCCGACGGCGGCTACTATCCTGATGAGAAAGGAGAAGGTTTCGCAGTGACGAATGTATCTCTCAAGGCTACGAAAGAATTAAAGATAACCGACAGTTTCTCTGTTCCGGTATATGCACAGATAGCCACCAACCCTTCCATGCAGAAGGCATATCTGGTATTCGGATTCACTCTTCAGCCATAATATTCCTGTAATATTTGGCAGTTTGAGAAAAATGCCTTAACTTTGCAAGCGCAAACTTAAGTTAAGGGATAATAAAGTAATCATTTTCAATTAAGGATAAACATTTTTACATTAACAACGGTTTTTCACTATCAATTTGTAAATTGAGAAGGAAAGGCCCCAATAAAAGATTAAGACAATGGCAAATTTAAGATTTCAGGTTGTTGCTGAAGCTTTCAAAAAGAAGCCAGTAGAGGTGCCAGCACCAGCAGAGCGCCCATCTGAGTACTTCGCAAAGTACGTCTTCAACAAGGCAAAGATGTACAAGTATCTCGAGAAGAAGGTCTATGACAAGATGATGGACGTCATCGACAACGGTGCACCACTCGACCGCGCTACAGCCGACAAGGTTGCTGCAGGCATGAAGAAGTGGGCCATGGAACTTGGCGTAACTCACTGCACTCACTGGTTCCAGCCTCTTACCGACACCACAGCAGAGAAGCACGACGCATTCGTTGAGCACGACTGGAAAGGTGGCATGATTGAAGAATTCGAAGGAAAGTCCCTCGTACAGCAGGAGCCTGACGCTTCTTCTTTCCCATCAGGTGGTATACGTTCCACTTTCGAGGCTCGTGGCTATAGTGCCTGGGATCCTACATCACCAGTCTTCGTTATCGGCGACACTCTGATGATTCCTACTGTCTTCATCTCTTATACAGGTGAGGCTCTTGACTACAAGACACCACTTCTCAAGGCCCTCCATGCTGTTGACGTTGCAGCTACAGAGGTTGTACACTACTTCAACCCTGAAGTAAAGAAGGTACAGTCCAACCTCGGTTGGGAGCAGGAGTACTTCCTCGTTGACGAGGGTCTCTACTCTGCACGCCCAGACCTCCTCCTCACAGGTCGCACGCTCATGGGTCACTCTTCTGCTAAGGACCAGCAGATGGACGACCACTACTTCGGTTCTATCCCTGAGCGCGTAAGTGCATTCATGCGCGACCTTGAGATTCAGGCTCTCGAACTCGGCATCCCTTGCAAGACACGCCATAACGAGGTAGCTCCTAACCAGTTCGAACTCGCTCCTATCTTCGAGGAGACAAACCTCGCCGTTGACCACAACATGCTCATCATGTCGCTCATGAAGAAGATTGCACGTCACCACGGATTCCGCTGCCTCCTCCACGAGAAGCCATTCGATGGTGTCAACGGTTCGGGTAAGCACAACAACTGGTCACTCTCTACCGACACAGGCATCCTTCTCCACGGACCTGCAAAGGACGAGATCGGCAACCTCCGCTTCGTAACATTCATCGTTGAAACTCTCGTAGGTGTATATAAGCACAACGGTCTGCTCAAGGCTTCTATCATGAGCGCTACCAATGCTCATCGTCTTGGCGCCAACGAGGGACCTCCTGCTATCGTTTCTTCATTCGTCGGTCGTCAGCTCACAGAGGTTCTTGATCACCTTGAGAACTCTAAGGATGACACTATCGACATCGCAGGCAAGGCAGGTCTGAAGCTCGACATCCCATCAATCCCAGAGCTTCTCATCGATAACACAGACCGTAACCGTACATCTCCATTCGCCTTCACCGGTAACCGCTTCGAGTTCCGTGCGGTAGGTTCAGAGGCTAACTGCGCTTCTGCAATGATTGCACTCAACTCAGCTGTAGCAGAGGCTCTCGTAGACTTCAAGAAGCGCGTTGACGCTCTCATCGCTGGCGGTAAGGACAAGCATGCAGCCATCATCGCAGTTCTCAAGGAAGATATCAAGTATTGCAAGCCTATTCGTTTCGATGGCAACGGTTATTCTGACGAATGGGTTGAGGAAGCTACAAAGCGTGGTCTTGACGTTGAGAAGTCTGCTCCAGTCATCTTCGACCGTTATCTCGACAAGGAGTCTATCGATATGTTCGAGTCGCTCAACGTGATGACAAAGAAGGAGCTTGAGGCTCGCAACGAGATCAAGTGGGAGACTTACACAAAGAAGATTCAGATTGAGGCACGTATCTTCGGTGACCTCTCTATCAACCATATCATCCCACAGGTTGTGGAGTATCAGACAAAGCTCGCACAGAACGTAGCAGCCCTCAAGACTATTCTCTCTGACGACGAGTTCAAGGTAGTAGCAGCAAGCAATCTCAAGCTCATCTCTACCATCTCTGAGCGTGTGAAGTTCATCGAGGACGGTTGTGAGGCTCTCACTGAGGCACGCAAGGTTGCCAACAAGATAGAGTCTGAGCGTGAGAAGGCTATTGCTTACCACGACACCGTTGAACCTCTCATGGACAAGATCCGTTATCACATCGACAAGCTCGAGGCTAAGGTTGACGATGAGGTTTGGACACTTCCTAAGTACCGTGAGATGCTCTTCATCCGCTAATATGGCGAAAAAGCGGGAATGCTAATACCGCTTGCTTGAATTGAAATATAGATTATTAGGTAGAGCCCTCCGGGAGAGACACCGGGGGGCGCATATAAAGAAGAAAAGAAAATAGAACTGCTCTTTATAAGATAACAATCTATTTCTTTTATTGGTTGTTTAAGTTTGCTGAGGCTTGCGCTTGTGAAAGTGCAAGCCTTTTTGCTTATCAATCATCAGATAGTTATATTATCATAAACAAACGACAGCAATCCTACAAACACATAGCGAGTCATGAAATTTCCAGAAAGGAGAATTGACATTTATGACAAAGGAACTGATTGTAGCAAATGTAATATAGTTATGCCCGAAGTGAGCAAAGACGGCATATATCCCATATCTCAGTACCGTAACGTCAGTTCGTCAACATATCCTTTGACAACTGTTTCTTATCGCTATGTTTTTTTAGTCTTTGTCCGTTAAATCTTTGTTTGTCATAGCACAGACGCAGGAGTCTGACCATACGTTTTCTGCTGTCTCTATCATGTCTATGATTGTGTAAATTGGCAGGATAATGCCCATGATACCTATAGGAGCATTAACTCCGGTCATAAGTGAAAGAGTGAGAAAATAGCATCCCATAGGCACACCGGCGTTGCCTACTGCAGAAACAACCGACAGCAACACCCACAGCAATAATGTCGGCAGCAGATTCAAAAGAGAGGTATTGAAATCAATGATACCGCCGTTCTGCATCACGAAGAGCGAAGTGACGAGGATGAAAGCCGCACAACCATTCATATTTATCGTGGTGCAGATAGGCAGTACGAAGCGTGCTACTTTTGAAGATACCTTCATACGGTTCTCTGCTGACGACATCGTCACAGGCAACGTAGCAGCCGAAGACTTGGTGAAGAGCGCCATGAGTACTGCAGGCATCATTGCACGCAGAGTCTTCAACGGGTTAATGCCACGAATCAGCAAGAACAGCGGCAAAACGATGAAGAACTGCACTACATTACCAGTGAGTACCACAGCCACGTACTTGCCTATAGAGTTGACAGCCATACCTCCCGTTATCTGAGCGGAAAGCTGTGCGGCAAAGGCTACAATACCTAAAGGAAGCGTCCAGATAAGTCCACGGATAAGCATGAACAGCAAATCCTGCAGACCCAGGATACCTTTCATCACAACATCCTTTTGCTCCGACTGCGGCATACGTGACAGGGCGAAACCCACAGCAAAGGCGATAAGAAGTATACTGAGCACATTACCTTCGAGAAATGGTCGTACGATATTGTTAGGTATGACCTGAAGGAAATGCTCCCTATATGTTATACTGCCGAGGTTGTCAGGCACGTCAGCTGTACCACTCATCACGAGCTCCTTTGGCAGAGTGTCTGGCGCGATGATGATGTAGAGTGCCAGTCCTACGAGAGAAGCAGCAAGCGTTGTGACCAGTGTGTAAGTCACAGCATGGCGGAAGATGCGTCCGGTATCTCTCTGCTGTCCGAAAGAAGCAAGGGTAGTTGTCACAGCCAGGGCTATGGTTGGTACCGCCAGCAGCTGAAACAGCCGGGTATATACTGATGCGACGAAGTCTGCTGAAGAATTTATCCATTCCTGACCGAGCATACCAATGACTGCTCCTATGATGAGTGCCGCTATCCATAGCAACACCTGTCGAGTCTGAGTGTTAAGTTTGTTGTTCATTGCCTTATTTTTTTATTCTATTTCAATACTGTGCAAAACTACAAATTTATTTCAACCGAAGCAAAAAAATTGCGACCTTTCTGCGGTATGTTTTGTTCCAGTCGGAGTAGAAAGTTATAGTTCTTGTAAATAATTTGTTATAATTAATGACTAAACTTTCAATAGTTCGCACTTGAAACTCCATTTAACTCCTAAGAAGTTGAGTACTTACGGAACTTAGATTGATGATATATTTGTGCCAAACTATATATCACTAATTTCATCTTTTATAAAAGACAAAAATGAAATTTTACCCGTTTTCTTCTTTTATAAAAGATAAAATCACTATTTTTGCAGAAAATTTCAATTATAAAAGAAATGAAGGTCATCAAAAGACAAACATACCTTGACAAGATCAAGAGATACTTTGGCAAAGATACGATCATTATCCTCACGGGTCAGAGACGTGTGGGAAAGAGTTATCTATTGCGTTCACTCAAGACTGAATTAGAGAAAGAAGCCAACGTAATTTTCATCGATAAAGAGAAAAAGGAGTTTGACAGCATCCGAACATATCAGAATCTCAATTATTTTATTGACACACATCGTGACACTGACAAGATGAACTATGTGCTTATCGATGAAGTACAGGACATTACGGAATTCGAAAAAACCGTCCGCAGCTATTATGAGGAGCATGATATTGAGATAATCATCACAGGAAGCAACTCCAGAATGCTCAGCAGCGATCTCAGCACAATTATCGGCGGCAGGTACAAGGAGATATACATTCAGTCATTGAGCTACGGTGAATTCATGGATTTTCACGGTCTGACCGACAGCGACGATACACTTACGAAGTACATTCAGTACGGCGGTCTGCCTGGTTTGAAGAAAATGGGACTTGACGAGTGGGACGCACGCGAATACCAGATGGACGTATTACATACCGTACTGCTGAAAGATGTCATAATGCGTAATCAGATACGCAATGTAACATTCCTGGAGAACCTCGTACACTTCCTTGCAGACAATACGGGGAAGATCATATCTTCCAACAGCATTGCAAGATATATGAAATCACAGGGAGAGAATATCACTACTACAGCCGTATCTAATTATACGAAGTTCTTATGCGATGCCTACATCATTCACAAGGTGAACCGCTACGATATCCACGGCAAGAAGCTCTTTGAAAGCAATGATAAATTCTACTTTGAAGACAACGGAATACGCAATGCACTTGCAGGCGGTACTCGTGAAAGGGATATAGAGAAGGTTATAGAAAACATCATCTATAATCATCTCATCCGACTCGGCTATCAAGTCACAGTCGGTCAGTTACAAGCCAGTGAGATAGACTTCGTCTGCACCAAACCCAATGGAGCCAGGGCATATGTCCAAGCATCATATATCATTGCCGATGAAGCAACAAGAGAAAGGGAATTCGGTAATCTTCATTCCATCAAGGACAATTATCCGAAGTATGTCATTTCGATGACACCACTGGTATCCAGGGCTGATGACAATGGTGTTACTCACCTGCATCTCAGGAAGTTCCTTACAGGAGGACTCTACCAGGAATAGGATATAACACAATAGCACTACTTCCATGATGTCAGCCATAGCGTAACAAAAAGAACAGACCGATATCATTTCAAACAAAGCGAGAATCGAATATTTCCGAACAGCTTTATCTTCGTTCACAAATATTCGATTCTCGCATTTTTTATAAATACCTAATAATCAAGGACTTTTAGAAGCAAGACTTTGGTTTCACACTATAAAACCGCCTTTTCCTCTTATAAATATGCATCAAATCACAGGGTAAAAGCTATGCTTTTGCATCGTAAACTCAATGCTTTTGCATCGTAAAAGCATTGAGTTTACTGTCAAATCCGCATTTTTGTCGGATTCCGACAGCACTTTGTCGTGGCACTACGATTTTCCGCAGATTTTGCTTTGTAGCAAATAATCATACGCAAAACTTTCGAATATGTCTCAAGTAGAAGAGGAACCTTAAAACCTCATAACCTTAAAACCTCATAACCTTAAAACCTCAAAACCTCAAAACCTTAAAACCTCCCTATCTACATATCAATCTCGCAGGCAGCAATGTCACGCTCACCATCAGCGTCAAGCATGGCATTCCATTCCTGCTCAGCTCTCTCACCTTCTGCGATAAGAGTCTCTGCATCATGGATATCGAAGTGAGATGCCACCCAGTTGTACTCGTACTGCGCCACACTATCAGCCATATCTCCAAAAGACTTTCCTTCAGCAAGACCTTTTATAAGTTCGGCCTTAGGCAGGAGCATACCTCCGTAGTCAGTCCATTCGCCAGTTCCGCCTTCTGTCTTAACCCTTCCCTTGGATGCCTTGAGTACCTGAGCGAGATACATACTGATAGCCATTTCATAAAGGGTGATGCCACGGTCGATGTGCTTCTCTGTCATAATACAGTCCTTATATGTCGTGGTACCAGAAGCTTTCATATCCTTCAGCACCTTGACAGCCTCAAGTACATAACCGATGGTATATGGACTGAGCATAGCGAAGTTGAGCAGGTCGCGGCGTGTCTCGGTGCCTTCCGAACGCTTATCGCGCTTAGGCCACTTGAGAGCATCACGCCGAGTGCCCACACTGCGAAAAGCCTGTGCCGGGATGATATGCGTCTGCCCGTCCTTTCCCTCAGTGATAAGCGAGAAAGGGAGTTTGCGAAGGTCCTGATGACCTGTATGATGCATGATGACTGTACTGAAGGCTCCTATCTGCATCGGCCAGTACACATAGCTGCTGCTTCCCAGTTTTGCACCGCGCAGCAGTTGACCGTACTTGTTAGGTCCCATCTTATACGAGTGATTGCTCTGATTGCTTCCCGAACCAGCATTGAAGAAACTTGTCATACAGGCAATCATAAGGGTTGCCTTATGGTGGCTCACACTGTAAGGTCCGGCAAAATAGGCACATGCTTCACCGTTCTCGAAGTGGCAGTTAGCGAAGAAGAGTGACTGCGTAGCGCTGTACATACGTCCGATATGGCATCCCTGCCCCACGAAGCAGTTATCCATCTGAGCGCCGTCAGTTACATGGCTCTCGGTAGACACTATGACATGCTCAAGGATGACGTTGGCGCCTATGCCGCTCTTTGCATCAGCCATCGAGTTGACAGTGACGTCTTCAAGGCGAGTGGCTCCTATGATGCTTGCATATTGTCCTATATGCACATCCGTAAGTTGAAGGCAACTGATCACCACAGCCCCCTCCTCTATGATACTTCCGTCGGATACTGCAGCCTCAGCATAGGCAAGTGCCTTGTCCTTCATTGCCTGAACAAGGTCGGGGTGTGACTTCGCTTCCTGTACCTCAAAGGCAGCCTCCATGGATGTGAGGTTATCGTGGATTATGACTTCAAGTCCGCCGTCTTCCTTTAGAACTCCCACTTCCGTACCATTACCGAAGGAAGTCTTTCCGGTAGAACCAAGGTCGGCGATATTCCTGAGGGTAATATTTGATGACAAGTAAACCTTTCCGGTAAATGCCACATTGCAGATGTCGCTTCCGAGGAAATCATCCACTACCATGATATCGTTCCATGAGGCCGCTGTGCATCCCTCACTTCTCAACTTGCATATCTCTTCTTCTGTAAGATTTCTGTATGTTTTCTTCATTGTGTTGGTTAGTTTGTATATTCTGTTTACATATACTACAGCATAGCTGCTGTGGATTTTGAATACAAATGTATGAAGATTTTTTGAATTGGCAAAGCAAAAAGCGGAAATATTACATTCACCCTACCCCTTGGGGCTCCGCACTAACTTCCCCCTCGCCCCTTGGGGAGAGGGTGCCGAAGGCAGGTGAGGGGCTACATGGGCTGCGAGCGCCGAAGGCGCGCAACCTAAGAGGGCGGTCCGTGAGGGCCGTCATAAAATGTCAACATCGTAGGAGCGCCGAAGGTGCGACAACTACAGACTGGTAAGAATATAGGTGTCGCACCTTCGGCGCTCCGTTACATCATGCATCCTTATAACGGCCCTTACGGACCGCCCTTTCAGGTGACGCCCCCTTGGGGCTCCGCACTAACTTCCCCCTCGCCCCTTGGGGAGAGGGTGCCGAAGGCAGGTGAGGGGCTACGTGGGCTGCGTGGGGCATCCGAAGATGTGAGGCTTTACTTCTCAATCAAAGCGACGGCATAAGCCGACATGCCTTCCATCCTACCGGTAAAACCAAGTTTCTCTGTCGTCGTTGCCTTAATGCTGACATCCTCCACAGAGATACCCATGACAGAGGCGAGACACTGCTTCATCTCTTCCACATGCGGATTGAGCTTTGGCTTCTCCGCGCATACAGTGCAATCGATATTACCTACATGGTATCCCTTCGTGGCAATGAGCGCAACAGTCTTAGCCAGAAGAATCTTTGAGTCTATGCCATCGGTCTCCGCAGCCGTGTCGGGGAAGTGGTATCCGATGTCACGCATATTGGCAGCACCGAGGAGTGCATCACAGATGGCATGTATGAGTACGTCGGCATCACTATGACCAAGCAGTCCATGAGTATGCTCTATCTTTATACCTCCGAGCCACAGGTCACGGCCCTCCACTAATTTATGGACATCATAGCCCATTCCTACTCTTATCTTCATATTTCACTTTTCATTTAAATATTTAAGTTTCGTGAGTACTCAACTTCTTAGGAGTTAAGGAGTTAAAGGGAGTTA
>R06__coassemble_718_pt1 | contig 11863 bp, 5 predicted proteins | sample R06__metabat2_high_PE_030 | metagenome-assembled genome bin R06 | reverse complement strand
GGAAAAGGCATTCGTCTTAACTCCTTAACTCCCTTTAACTCCTTAACTCCTAAAGTAAAGTATTTACGAAACTTAAAATAAGAAAAGGTAACAAATAATATAATAAGGTTATGAACAAGAAAATATCATACGTTGCTCCTTCACTGGAGGTGAGCGACATGCAGGTTGACAAACTAATCCTTGCTGCAAGTGGATCGGCTGCTGGCGGTGATAATACTTCTGGTCCTTCTCAGGTTGGCGGCAACAACAACCAGGTGAACAAAACCACGGAGGCAACCGATATGACCGGCGGTCTGGCTAAGCAGATGACTACTGTCTTCACAATGAACTAACATACGGATTCACAATAAGCCCATGTCCTGCCTTCGTGCGAAGGGGGGACTTGGGTTTTTTTGTTTTGTTTTCTGTAGCTCGTGGTTCTTGTTTCATATTCTAAGAGATGAATAAGAAGGGTTCAACGGGATGGACGATTGTTATCCCACTCGTGTCAGCTCTGCTGCTTACCGCGCTTTCGGCGCCACGCTTCGCTGGGCACTCCCTGATAGCTAACCGGCTGGTTGCCATTGCCGACAGCTCACGTCTCGATACTCCTACCGGCTCGGGGGAAAACTTCGGAGAGGATGAGGATATCGACACTGCTTTCAATGACGGCATCGTGGTAAGGGAAAAGATGACAGACAAAAGCCAAAAGATGTATGACTTGCAGGGTATGCAGGTCAAGTCGGTCAGACGAGGGGGAGTATATATAATAAAAGGCAAGACTAAGGTCAGACTGACTGACTGAAGAATATAAAAGAAAGGATATGCCGGGAACGGCACAAAAGTGTTAATATGTGCATTTTTCATGTTCTGCAGTTGAGGCAAAACAAGAAATTTCATTTTCTTGTTGCGAAATATCGCATAACCTTTCGGAATTTTGGCAAAAATTGTTATCTTTGCACCCAAATCGGTTAATTTAAACTGTAAGCTTGTTATGAAATGGGCTTCTAATATTATAGAAAAGTTCTAACTATTGTAATGCAGAAGAAATATTATATTCAGCCATTGTGTTCTCTCGTCGTGATTGATGAGAGCGATGAATTGTTGGATGTCAGTGGCGCAAGTTCAGAAGGAAGAAGCGAGGAAGTAGACTCCGAATTGTCGAAAAAATCTACTCACTTTTTCTCTAATGATGAAATTTTCTTCAATGACAGTGCTGGCGATGAGGATGATGAGGCATCAGTATTAGATGATATCATCTCATGGTAATCAATAAGGTAAAGAAAATTACTGTTATGAAAAAATATAATCCGATATTAATTTCATTGGTTTCGATGCTGACCATGTGGTCATGCACGGGGGATAATGATGCCACGGGCACCGCAGATGAAGGTCCGGGCATAGTAGACGCAACTACAGTGGCTTTCACTGAGCAGGATGTGCCTGAAAGTGAAGAGACGCGCTCCTCGCTTATTTATCAGGAAGGTGTCTCGGGATTGAAGTTCCAATGGACTGCTGGTGATCAACTTGGAATATTTTCCTATGATGCCAGTACACAGAAAACTGAAATTGCTCGTTACGACATCATATCCTCAACAGCGGGAGCTGCCAGTTCGAAATTTCAGAATGAGTCTTTCGCCCTCATAGAGGGAGGAAGATATTTTGGTTTTTATCCGTACTCTGTGCTAAGCGGCATCTCAGATGTTACTAAAGCTACTCTCGACTATACAGGACAGCGCCAAACGGCAAACTCGAGCAATGCTCATGTCAATGCCTATGACTATCAGGTTGCAATGGCTCATGCTTACTCCAACACGGCATCGTTTCAGTTCTCTCCTATTGGTTCTGTGCTCCATGTTAAGATGAAGGTTCCTGAAGCTGGTACATTCAAAGAACTGAACATTAAGTCAAGCGACGGATATGACTTCAAGATGACTCGCACGATTGACCTTACCGATGGTAACCAGAGCACAGTGGCCAACTATGCTCCGAAGTTTGATCCTACAAATGCTGAAACGGGTACGTCGAATGTCATCACGCTTCTTCTTGGTGACGAGCAAGGCAACGGCATAAGTGTTGCTGCAGATGGAATCCTCGATATGTTTGTCATGATCCCTGCCACAAGTGAGCTCGCGGGTAAGACAATGTATGCCATTCTCAAGGATGCCACCGGTTCAGGTAAGGATTATTACTGCACTTACACTGGCAAGGCTTACTCGAGCACTACGATGTACACTATCGGTCGCGTAGCCCATGAGGTATCGGTTATCACAGAGGACATAGAGATCTACAAGGACTGGCAGAACGGCACGGTGACATCGACAACGCGCACCACGGGTGACCCGGGTACTACGGAGACTCTCGACAAGCCGAAGTACCTCACTGTATATACCTGTGGCGACGGCAAGGTTATTGATGTCTATAATACTGCCACAGCGGAAAGTGACTGGACTGCCACAGACAACGGATGGAAATATAAGACGCGTGAGCTTAATATCACACCTCTTCCAACGCAGACTCTCAACGTGTATGCCGTGGCTTCTAATGAGGATGTTTATGATAAAAACGTGAAAGTAGGAACCAATGAATCAATAGTGCAGGGGCTCACTTTCAATAATGACAGTCAGTATATGCTTGCCAACACCTATGCCGTGTCGTGCACTACCAGCGATTTCGGTAATACCATCACTGACGGCGGTATCATTCAGGCTACGGCAAAGCTGTATCATGTGGCTGCCAAGGTGGATGTGAACTGGGATTATCCTTCCAAGATTGTAGGTGACATCACAGTCAACAATCTGCTCAAGCACGGATACATCTTCAAGCCTACGTCAAACGCTTCCCAGGGTACTGACAAGTACACGCTGCGCACGGCAAGTGTAGATCAGCAGCACTACGGAAGAGAGTATTTCTATACACTACAGACCACCAGTCCGAAGCTTAACCTCACTACAACCATTGGAGGTACGACGAAGACTGCTGACATAAACTTGACACCGGGTACCAATGAAGGTTACACCTCTTGGTTCAGAGTGAACATTAAATAGAAGATATTAAGAAGATGAAGAATAGGATATTATCACTTTTGATGTTATTTGCCATGGTCTCTTCTGCCATGGCTCAGACGAAGGTTATCTACGTTAGTAACAATGCTTACTCGGAGACCCAGTCCAGGTATAGAGTAAAGGGTGACGACAGCAATGACGGTTTGAGTTGGGCAAAACCAAAACTTACCATACAGGCTGCCATCAATGCCATCGCCGAGACCGGCGGTGAGGTCTGGGTGGCTGCCGGTACCTATTATCCTACTGAGAGCGTGGACCGCTCACAGTCGGATGATCAGTACAAGTCATTCAAGATTCCAGCCGGCGTCACAGTGCGTGGCGGCTTCTTGGGCTTTGAGGCAACGGCTGACGGTCGTGACCAGACTAAAAGTAAAGTAATAGGAACATACTATAAGTACACCACAATCCTCTCGGGTGACCTGAGCAAAGCATCGGGCGGCATGACCTGGGATGACTCCAAGCAGCAGTATAAGACTGCATTCACGGGCAACAGCTTCCATGTGGTATGGCTTGCAGACATCGACAAGTTCACCGACTCGCGCGCAGGCTCCATTGCCAGCAGTGGTAAGGTAGCAAAGCTCGAGGGCTGCTCCGTGACAGACGGTAATGCTTACTATATATCTACAGTGACACGTGACCATACCGCATACGGTGGCGGTATCTACATGACACAGGGCGCTGTAGTAGAGAACTGCTACGTATATGGCTGCTCTGCCAGCCGTAACGGCGGTGGTATTTATATGGACGGCGGCGGCGAGGTGATCCATACTGCCGTGACTCGCTGTCAGGCTCTCGGTATCGGTATCACCTACGGTTACGGCGGTGGTATATGCATGGAGGGCAACGGCGCGAATACTGCTTCGGTATCACGTACTGGTGTCTCTGGTTGCGTAGGACGTATGGGTGGCGGTCTCTCTGTACTGGCAAGTTCCGCTGCCAACAAGGATGCGCTTACCGTTTCGGCTTCGGTAATCGTAAACAATACTGCTACCACTGAGGGTGGCGGCGTATATACCGACAGGGGCGGTGTGCTCTCTCATCTTACCGTTACGCGTAACAAGTGTAACGGCACTGGCGTATATGTTGACGGTGTCACTACTGGCCGCTCGGCTGGTATCTACTGCCGTGACAACGCCACTATCGTCAACTCGGTGCTCTGGGGTGGCGAGTGTGACGCCAACAGTGATGTGCAGTATGCCAACTCATGCCGCGCCAAGGACATAAAGGTGCAGATGAAGTATGTGGCTCTGTCGAATACAAGTAACATCGACTGGAGTACAACGACGAAGGTGGGTGTAACGAAACTCTCGAAGTACAACAGTAAGTCGGAGGCGGAGGCCGACGGCACATCGGCTTCACGCGGTGAGGGATTCCCATTGTTTACCTCTGTTCCTTCTACCTCTGGCACTCACGTCACATCAGTGGCAGACAGCGATGGTAAGATGCTCAATATCGGTGAGTACAACCTTTGGCTGGCTAACTGGGACCCTCAGCCGAACTCCACTGTCAACAACAAGGGTATCGACGGTGTCCTTTCCAATAAGACGACCGTTGACTTGCGTGAGGGTCGTTTCACGGCGCGCTGTACTCTCGGCGCTTACTCTGTGGATCCTGCTGCTATTCAACCTCAGGTGGATGGATCTAACTATAATATCTATGTAGATCCTGATGCAGAGGCTGCAGAGAGCGCTGATGCCGTAGGTGACAGTTGGGATAACCCGGCACGTTTCCTCGGTGATGCTCTTGACTATGTACCTACTATTATTGATGAATTAGGCTTTGATCCTGATGAAGGACAAATCAACATATACATAAAAGAAGGTACCGTGGATAACACGCGATCAGGCTACTCTGATACTGATATCCGGGGATGTGCTCTTGAAATGCCTTTATTCGTGAACATCTACGGTGGTTACTCTGAGTCTCTCACTGGTACTGACGTCTCTTCACGCAATCCTGTTCTTACACCTACCATCATCACAGCCAACATCGATGACTCTTATTCGGGCAATGCTCGCAGACTGATATACGCTGAAGGTGTGGAGGGAGTGACTATCGATGGCGTGCAGATTCGCTATGCCAACAATGATGGCAGTGATGAAGATGGTTACGGTGCTGCCATGTACTTCTCCGGTTCCTCGGTCACCGTGAAGAATGTACTCGTGGCTGGTTGCTACGCTACACACGGTCCTGCGATATATTCAAGTGACGGCGAGGTGACTTTCGAGAACTGTATCTTCCATAACAATGAGACTTGTCGCCCTAATGATGCAGAATATGGCATCGCATACTGCGAGGGCGGAACTCTCTCTTTCGACCATTGCGACTTCCTTCACAATGCAGGTTACGCTATCGTCAATAATGGCGGCGATGAGATAAAGATTGACAACTCTGTCTTCTATGCCAATATGGGAATTCGTGACATTGATGATACTAATGGTAAGGAAACTAATGCGCAGTATGCTTTCGCTGGCTCTAACTTCACTTCCGATTATAAAAAGAACCTCTTTGACTCTAAGGCAGGAGATATTGCTTTCGGTCTTACCGACATCACCACACGCCTGAGCTACACATATAATAATAAGGTGGGAACCACATACCCTCTCTTCATGAACTCCACGAAGAGTGCCGGTGTAGGTACCAACGGTTATTACAGTGACGCTACCTACTACGGTCGCACTACTTCCTTCCAGCCATTGAGCCTTAACCCGATGGTCAATGCTGCTTACTATGATGGCAGCAGTGACTTCGGTACTGATATGTCGACTGTCATCTACCGTAACTATGGCGGTCTGCCTGATATCGGTGCAATATAGAACCACTATGCCGATGATGAGGGCGAGAGCTCCAACAAGGATGGTCAGCTCGCTTTCGGTAAGGTTATCTATGTGCGCGACTACCGTAATGATGACGGATCCGTGGACTATACAAAGGGCGGCGACGGTAACTCTTGGACCAATGCCATCAACGGTAACGGTTACTATGATGAGTACTCTGGCACTTACAAGGGACAGTACAGCTATGGTGAAGATTATACCGGTGAGACAAAGAAAGTGACTGCCTACACACCTGGCAGCACTTTGCCTAACAATCCATCCAACGGTGACCATTTCATGCTCTCCCTCACTGTCAATGGTACTACTTATTATATCGTCCTGACACCTGTAATTATAGAGGGCGATTATCGGAATAATAACTGCTACTTTACAGTCTCTCTGACAACTGACTATACACAGGCTGATGTCTTCAGGTATGAAAGAGGAAATCACAATGATGATGTCGGTGCCATATACGATGAGACACGTGGATATTGGGTAGGCTGGGATGGAAATGATATCTGTCCTTTGCTGACTTATCGTAAGTCTGAATACGGAAATGATGCTCAATACCAAATAAGAGAATATAAGAATAAGTGGGAATTTGAAGATGGCGTGATTTTTACATGGAACGAAAGAGCTTATAACTGGTACGTAGAAGGTTTTGACGAAAGTAAAATAGATAGCTATGCTTCCGGACAGACTATCGGTACTCTTGTAGGCGGACAGAATAAGAATTACACTATATTCAACATACAGAAGGCGACTATTACCACAACGGAAGTTCAGATTAAGTCGCGCGTGAACTACATGAGTGGTCTGCAGTATGCTGTCAACCGTGGTAGCCGTGCCTTCGATGCTGGTGCATGGCAGGTCGTTGATCCTGCAAACATTGAGATAGGTGACCTCGTTTCGGATGACTCCAACGGTGCTAACCAGGTACAGGTGACCGTGGAGACTCTCGACACTTGGCGCGCAAAGACATCTACCGTCTATTACAAACCTTTCCAGCAGGTATGGGTTGGCGCCGGTACTTACGCGAAGGATAATGAGACAAATGCTACTGCTACAGGTCTGTTCCCTCTGGATACCAAACCAAACATTCCTGCAAGCGCTTATAAGTCAAGTTCTACGTTTGCCAGCAGAGTGGCTTGTGATGAGTCGTGCTTCATCATCCGTGATGGCGTGAACGTATTGGGTGCGTTCCCTCGTGAGGGTAACCCTGGTAAGGAGCACCGTCATCCTCTCGTGTCAAAGTATGTACACGTGGATGGTGACTACAATCCTGCTGATTATGAGACATTCCTTCAGCCTGTCACTACTTCTCTTGAGAAAGGCAAGGTACGCCGCGTACTTGGTCAGGCTCTCGAATATAATATTGGTAATGAGAGATACGACAATGGCTTCAAGGGCGCTACATGGGACGGCTTCACCATTCGCTACGGTAATGTGGATGCTGCAAACATCATCGAATCGCGCCTTAACGGTGGTGCCGGTGTATCTGTTTACCAGCATGCTACGGTAAAGAACTGTGTCGTGACTGAGAATACTCAGTTTGCTGTCAATGGCTACTGTTCTCAGAGTGACGGTTGGCGCGGCGGTGGCGTCTTCGTTCAGGGTGGTACTGTCATGAACTGCTACGTCATCAACAACAGAATGCTTGCTATCAATAACTCGAAATCATCTGCTCTGCCTGTTGCTCAGTCAAGCATCATCAGCATTAGCTCCGGAGACTGCACCACCGGTGGCAACTCTTGCTACGGCGCTGGTATCTATCTCTATAACGGTACCGTTTACAACAGTGTCATTGCCAACAACTACATCCATGCCGGATCAGGTCATGGCGCTGGCGTATTCATGGACCAGGTTGTCACCTTCTTCAACAATACTGTTGTCAATAATATGACTTATGGCAGTTATGCCGGTGGTATTGCCGTGTATTCTTATGATTCACCGAGCCAGATTCGAATATACAACAGTATCATTGCAAATAACGGATCATATTCTACGTTCAACAGTACTTCTTCCGGTGATAAAAACATATATCGTCATAATTCTAATTGCAATATATATGCTTACAACTGTCTGTTAGACAAAGTAAACTATTCTTACACTTCATCTTCTGATCAAATTCAGCATTATGACTGCCAGTACCTGACGTCAAGCAACTATACCGACCTCTTCCAGAGTTTCAAGGAGTATGGCACTGACTTCTCCACCTGGAATCTCCGTCTGAAGAAGACCTCGACAGGTGAGCTCGCTATCAACAAGGGACAGAACGTGCCTGAGATCAACGACGTGGACTATGACCTCTCTACCTACACCGATATGGACTTCAATGACCGTATCCAGGACTGTACTATCGATATCGGTGCCTATGAGTATAACGATGCCTATGGCATTGTGCCTGCAGTTGCTACTGTTGACGGTAAGGAGGTGGCTTCCTTCTACGTTACTCCGGAGGGACGCGGTCTCGCTACTGCCGACTCTCCTGCCAACGCTGCCTGCGCTGACAAGTTCCAGACGGTACTCGATGCTGCCGGACGATATAAGTACCTCAACCCTTCTATACAGGTCATCGTAAGGGTTGCCAACAGCAAGACACTTGAGGATGCCGGTACTCCATTCCAGTACTACGCCCGCCGTACTACCGACACTGACAACGACGATGCACGTGTATATTCTATCATGGTGCCTCGCGGTGTAGAGGTATGGGGCGGTTACAGCGATGTGTTCACATCAGCTACCGACAACGGCTTCATCAAGAACGGTGAGGACCAGCGCAAAGTACTTGATAATCCAACATACTTCGACTCCTATTATTATAATAAGTCGAAGGAGCAGTATGCTTATACTTACCACGTGCTCACATTCACCGATAAGGTATTCGACGCTGACGGAACACCGTTCCTCACTTCTGATGCCTCTAAGGTAAATAGTGGCTCTTCTTCCTACGGTGGTGAGATAGATGCTGATTATCTCAGTCTTGCCGACCAAGTAAGCGACCGCGCCGTTGTTGACGGTATCTTCATCACAGGCGGTAAGGCTAATGTGCAGCGTACCACTGACTATAACAAGAAGGTGAACATCAACAGTTACGGCGGTGCTGCCATCGTCACTGACTTCGCTCACGTGCGTAACTGTATCGTTCGCAACAACGAGGGTACTTACGGCGGTGCTCTTGCACTCGCTGGCAGCGCACTTGTATCAGGATGTCTCATCGACCAGAACACTGCTGAGTACGGTGGCGGTATCTACGTCTTCGAGAACGGCACCGAACTGTCTGACGGTACTACTGTCGATACATCTGAGGGAACAGGCGACGACTATGCTGCTAAGATGCCTCACGTTTATACCTCTACCATCGTCAACAACTATGCAAGTGAGCAGGGTGGCGGTATATGGTTCGGCAGTGAGCAGGCTAACGTGCGTGTCAACTCTACCATCATCTGGCAGAACGACTGTAAGGACGAGGCCGACGTTTCCGGTATCACCAGTCCTTCCATCGCTTCAGTCGAGAACGTTTCGGCTCTCAATTTCTACCCATTCGCTTACTCTGCCTTCCTCAACAAGACTGTGGCTGGCGTGAACAACCACTCTCTCAAGAGTGAGAATGAGGACGGTGCCCGCTTCGCTACTGATGAGTCAAGTAATACTATTGCCAAGATTGACCATACCACAACAGGTTTCGCACGCTTCGCAGGCTTCGGTTACTACAAGCCAACGAACTACTCGGCACTCCTGCGCCGCGGTATGTCACTCTCAAGCTATAACAGCCTCGTGGCTAATGCAGGCCTCTCAGCCAACGACTTCTCTGATGCCAGCCGCACTGCCGGCAACCGTCAGTATGTGGATATCGGCGCACGTGCGAAGAACAAGGAACTGCCTAACGGTGACCTCATGCTCCGCATCTACGTGGCTGAGACAAATGATGAGGACAACGATGCTCTCTCTACGATGATGAACTGCGGAGATACTTACTATAACCAGGAAGGTTCTTCGTTCGCTTATCCTATGACCGACCTTCAGGACGCTCTCGACTATATCGTTCTGCAGCGTAAGAAGGCAAAGAGCACTGAGGATGAATCCAAGCACATGAATGCCGACAAACTCCCATTCGAGATTATCCTCTCAAGAGGTAGTTATACTCCTACCACGGGCATTGACGGCATGAGTGAATACAACGTTGCCAACACTTATGCCATCCCTGAGGGCGTAAGCATCTATGGCGGCTTCTACACTAAGAACTTCTCTGACGGTAAGACCTTCTACGGAAAGTACTTCACTCCTAAGGCTTACAATGAGCGTACAAGCAACGTACTCTCCGAGAATGTCGTGACACGTACTGGTGAGGGTTCTACCACTATCGGCGGTGTCTATGTACTCAAGGAGCAGCCAACAGAGACGATGCTCGCAGACCGTGTAGGTCAGGATCTCAACAATAACGATATCCTCGAGCCTTACGAACTCCAGTATCAGTCAATCTTCAACGGTAACCCTGACAATACAGAAAATACCGGTACCTACCATATCGCTACCGTCGTTCCTGACGCTAACGTAGTGGGTTACCTCCCACCTGCAACGGCCAACAGCTCTTACACGGCTGGTAAGTCGGCTAAGGAGGTAGGACAGGCTGTAGTATTCGACGGCATCACCTTCACTGGCGGTTATGCTCACGGATACCAGAACAAGTCACTCGATGCCAATGCTTCAAGTAACTTCTTCCAGGGTGGCGCTATATTCGTGGATGGTAACAGATACAGTGCTGACCTCAACGGTACCGTAAGCTACAAGAGCACTTCGGGCATTACCGATGGAGTGGGCTACCGTGATATACCTGTTTACATCGCTAACTGCCGCTTCGTCAACAACCAGGCAGGTTACGGCGGTGCTGTCGCTACCAATACTTCTACAAGTATCTTCAACAGTGTCTTCGCTCAGAACAGGGCTTCTGCCCAGCGCACTACTGCCAACTATACAGAGAGTGCTACTACAGAGTCGAAGAGTGTAGAGTATCCTGGCGTCGGTGGTGCTGTTTACTATACCGGCAAGCTCTATGCTGCCAACAGCATCTTCTTCAACAATGAGGCCATCGATGAGAAGTACTCCGATGGGGTTCAGAAATTCAGCGCATTTAATAATGCTCAGGTCGAGTACATGGGCGGTGTCGGCGGTGCTATGTTCGGCGGTTCTTACAGTAATATCTACATGACTAACTGTAATGTAGTGAAGAACAAGGCTAACAAGTATCCTGCATTCTTCACCCTCAACCCTAACGCTGCTTCTTCTTCCAATGAGATTGTGAACACAGTCATCTGGGGCAATGAGCAGAATGCAAACGCTACTAAGTCGTTTGCTGCCGGCCTGATAACCAACTACGGCAAAAAGGACCGCGGCACTGCTGCTTATACATTCACTTCTGCTGCTCCATCAAGTCTCGAAGACCTCGACAGCAACTTCGGTGAGATGACTTGGTTCTCTGCTTACGAGGAGAACCTCGGTAAGTCACCTGTGAATACTGATAACAACCATTCAAAGGATTACAGCCTTACCGATAACCTCATCAATGAGCAGAACAGTAATGTGACCATCTCGAGTCAGAACAAGCTCCTTGAGGGTCCTAACTTCACCGACCCTTCAACTGATCCTGGTTATAAGGGCTATTATGAGGGTGCTAAGTGGAACCCTATGCGTCTGAGCACTCTTACTGACAACGGTAGCGGCACAATGAAGCAGTCGTATAACTCAGACACTAAGACGTTCGCGTTCGGAGAGGCTGGTGGTCTCTACAATGCTGTTCACAATGCCAATGACTATACAATGAAGTATATGCCTATCGGCAGCGACAGATACATGGTAGACGACAACACCAAGGCTGACATCTATCGTATCTCTCTCGACTATAAGCTCAGCAGTTCACTCTCTTACATCGACATCGGTGCTTACGAGTATATCCATACTCAGCTTAAGTATGATGACAGTGAGGAGAACGTGGACGTTATC
>R06__coassemble_713_pt1 | contig 11881 bp, 7 predicted proteins | sample R06__metabat2_high_PE_030 | metagenome-assembled genome bin R06 | reverse complement strand
CGGTAAGACATACGACGCTGCTGGAGCAGCACAATAATAGAATCGTTCTTAGGAAACAACATTAACAAAATAAAGAAGGTGGCGATATAAAATCGTCACCTTCTTTATTTTGTGTTTTTTACTATTTCGTCTGCGAATATCAGAACTTGTCAAAGTCTGTGGCAATCTCCTTGATTGCCATGCATTCTGTTTCTATCAGCCATCCAGGACGGCATACAGGAGCGAGTACTATGACATAAGGCTTGTCAGGGAAACGCTCGGCAAACATCTTGCTCACAATATCATAGTCAGCTATATCGCGAAGATATACCGACATCTCACTCACATTGTCCCATCCGCATTCAGCTTCTGCAAGCAGTACTTCTATGTTCTCAAGCATACGTTCGGTCTGGCGCACGATGTCTCCCTCGTACTTCACTCTACCCTTATTGTCGATGCTCGCAGTACCGCTGATGAATACATGACGTCGGTCGCCATAGTCAACATAAGTACCTCGCTCAAAACTTACACCGTAATCACTGGTGCGATTGAGGTGTGAAGCGCCATAGAGATAGTGTATCTGCTCATTCTTGATGCCATCGATGGCATAAGTGTCCATCTGTACGAGCACGTTAGGATCTGCCTGTCTGCCACCTATGCCTGTCGATGCGATGAAGTGCGTCTGGTTGGTAAGTCCCTGAGTGAAGAATACCTGATTGCGTGCACGTACTACACCACCGTAGTTAAGGTCTACTCCGCTGACGAAGAACCATGTGCGGATACAGTTGTTGGCGAGTGTGCAACCATCCTGAGCAAGCTGCATCACGTATTCATTGAGTAGCAGGCGAGTCTGGTATTCACTGTTTGCTGCCATATTGAAGGCACTTCCGCCCCAGAGATGATGATAGATACCGTGCTTAACCTCGTAGAGTCCACTTTGGGTTACGCGTGTCTGCACATCCGTCATCATATATACCCACATGGCAATCTTGGTGCCGTCAAGAGGTGGCTGTTCTACTAAAGACAATGCACAGTCCGAGCAGTCAGCAGTTAAGACACTGTCAGCCTGATTGGAAGAATCACTGAGGTAATAGCGCTTGAAGATAGCGACAAAGCCATCAAGGTAGTCCTTGCGGAGAGTAGCGTAGGCATCAAGGATTACGTTATGCTGTTCTTGGAATGTCAGCCCTTGTTCTGCCACATGAATCATTGCGTGAGCCTCTTTTGCCTCGGTACCATTATCGAAGGTGAACAACTCCACGCGTGCCTTTGTAAGTTGTATAGTTTGTTGTTTGTTAGTCATTTTGAATTATAGATCCTTATTATGGGGAAAAACTATGCAAAGGTACAAAATCAATCCGAATAAACCAAATCCGTTATATATCTTTAAGCATAAGAATGCATACCCGAGAGGAAATAGTTCACTCCGAAATATGTCATCAATACCGTAAGGAAAGCAAAAAGCATGTATATGTGATAGTTCTTTGGCCTACGCAGACCACAGAAAGATCCTTGGTGCAACGGAACAGCATAAATCATGAATGTGATGAGTGCCCATGTCTCCTTAGGATCCCAACTCCAATATTCGCCCCAAGAGACATTAGCCCAGATAGCTCCAACGAATATTCCGATACCCAGGCAGGTCATTGCCGGATAGAGGAATATCATACTCATCACATACATCTCTTCTGCACGTTTACGTGAGACGATGGCGCAAATGGCACTGATAAACGTTAGAGAAAGCAAGGCGTATGCTATCATGATAATGCTCACGTGGATAGAGAGCAGAGGTGACGAAAGCACTGGCATGACAGGAGTAATCTGTGGATCCAACTGAGAGATATGGCTTACGAGAAGGCAGAAGCCCGACAATACAAGCCCAAAGGTGACTATGATGCCAAATCTGCGCATGGTGATAAGAGTGGCAAGGATAATGGTCCAGGCCAGCACTATCATTGTCTCATATCCATTGGCCATAGGTATTGTGCCACTTATTATCCATCTTAAGGCAAGGCAAAGCGTGAGACTTGCAAAGGCTAAAGCGAGGACCGACTTGCAAGCGACATCTATCCATCTGCTGCGGATGAGTGAGAGGAAACCGAACGTAAGGCAGACCATAAACAGTATGGTAGCAAAAGGCACAGTATTATATATCCTTTCGGCAGAAAGTGCCAGACCGGAAGGTATTGCGTCACGACCGTATGTGTACTGATACTTGTACATCTTCCCCAGCATCTCAGCGAATGCAGCAGCGTTGTTCTGCTCAGCAAATCCAGCAAGCATAGGTATGGCATTACGGAAATACCGGGCACGTTCCTTCTCCATATCCTTTGGAAGGGAATCGGCAGGTGCGTACCATCTCCCCTTGTAAGGGAAGATCTTGACGGAATGCAATTGCTGAACTGACATTATAAGCATCAGTTTGTCATCAAGACTGGCAACCTCTTTGTGCAGTTTGTCGTCACCTCCAAACATAGATTCCTGCAGTGTAGGCCCAAGGATATATCCATTGGGACCGAAGAAATCAGAGACGGAGGCATAGTCCTGAAGTGAGAACTTCTCTTTTATCTCCCCAGACTTTATCTTTATGATAGGAGTCTTCATCCATTCTGCAGGATAGAAGAGAAAACCAGCCAATACCTGCTCTGCCGTCTTTCCGTCATAACTCGCCTTACCATAGAGTTTCTTGGTAAAGTCAATGGCGAAGGTCTGTATCGGACATACACGATCGTTATATAATATATTAAGGTGTCCGAACTGGTCTGCCTGTGATTCTGATATCGTAGTCTGAGCAGAAGCAGGCGAAGGCAAAAGGATAGCAATGGCCAAGAGGAGAATAGATGCAAACGAAGCACTCTTCCTAAGAGCCTGGCGGAACTGTCCCTTTGGATCAATAAGCATCCATACAAGACTCATGAATAGCAGCGCATAGCCGAAATAAGTCACCGGAATGCCATAAGGATCACTGTTGACTGAGAGGTAAGTGCCTTGCAGGTCGGGATCATAACCGCTTTGATAGAGACGGAACCCTTTGCATGAGAAAATATTATTCATCGAAACTATGCCATCCTCTTCTGTGCCATCCTCATCCTTGACAGAAAAAGCAGAACTGTAGTCTGATGGCGCCTCTGTGCCAGGATAATACTTTACACTGAATTTTTTCAGCGTAATTGTGAAAGGAAACTTTGCAACTGTTCCCTTGCCATCAGAGAGTATGTAAGTGCTCTCCGGCAAGTCCTGGCGGATGTGAGCAGTACCCTGTTTGGCAGTGAGGTGCGTGAGCAATGCACCAAGGAGTATGACGACAAAGGATAGATGTAGGGTAATAACCGAAAATCTTCTGACCTTACGCTTAAGAAAGTGGAGAGTACCAAACGCCAGTCCGGCAGTCCAAAGCAGAATAAACCACCAAGAACCGTATATATTCTCACCTACGAAGTCAGCTCCTCGGTATTTCTCCACACCAGTAGCTGTCGCCATTATGACAATGAGAATGATATAGATGACTGCTAATATTTTCTTTTCCATATTTTTCGTTTCTGTTTACCTCTTTTATAATAACGTAATAATCTGCACATTAGTATAAGGGGAAATAAAGAAAAAGTAAATTGGGAAACGAAACTCAGAAACACCTATGCAGAGACATAAGTTAAGAATCTGATATCTTTCGTTTCCCAATCAAGAGATTATATCTGTCTTGCTACAGAGAAGCAAGTCGGCAAGGTCAAATCATTAGATAGCCTTAAGGAAGGCAACGATGGCATTACGCTCTGACTTTGAGAGATTATAGAACTTCTGAGTAGAAGCATAAGCCTGTGAATCCTTAGAGTAAGCATGCCACATGATAGCCTCTATCTCATTACGTGCACGACAGTCGTGCAAGCGGTCCTGTGCTCCTGTGAGCGAAAGACTCAGTCCGCGACCCCAGAGAGGAGTGGTACGGCACCAACCTGTACGGATATCGTTCTTCATAAAGAGACGGTGCTGCACAAGGTCTGTATAAGGATAGATGGTCTGATGTGCATACTTAGGGAGACATGTAGAAGCGTCAACGCCATTAGCTGCACAGTAAGCCTTGATAGAATTGTCTACCCAGTAGTTGTCATCACCGGTAGTCCATGATGGACGGTGACACTGAGCGCAACCGATTTCCGTAAAGAGTTTCTTGCCGAGCTGTACGTCTTCGTTGTCAAGGTCACGAGCAGCAGGAACAGCAAGACCACGGTGCCAAACCATGAACTGATAGTACTGCTTGTCGGTCATCTCTGGATCACCGAAGGCTGCAGTGTAGTTGTCACCACCTTTGGCAGCAGTATTCATAGAGAGGAGAGTATTGATTCTCTCTGCAATGGCAGTCTTGTCGGCATTGCCATTGGCATCAGCTACATAGTAAGGGTGAAGGAGTGAAGTAGCATCCTTACCATCCTTTGCAATGGTGCTGATAACTTCGTCGTCCTCCGACATCTTCTTAGCCCAAGGAGCAGAAGTGTAGAGATATTTGCGGTCAGAGCGAGTCACGTTGGTAATGTTCCAGATGGCATTTGCACCAGGGCCGTCCTGAAGAGAAGCACGTGTCATGGCGTAAGTGAACTTCTTCACCATCTTTGTGCCATCAGCAAGAGTGTACCATGCACTTGATGCCCAGGTATTGTTCTCCTTATCCCAAATGCCAGGGTTCATTGCAACATAAGGTGCCTCTGCCTGATACTGCTTGAGCATGTCGTCCTGGTCGATGGCGTCAAGAAGACCTGTGCCGTAGAGACCGATAGTTGACTCAAGGCGTACCTCATAGTCTGTAGGAAGCGGATCAGTGTTGAATGCAGTCACATCGATGTTTATCTCAGGGTAGATAAGGTCGAATGTCTCACCGTCAGGGAACTGGAAGTGACCATTAGAATATGGAGCAAGTCCACTTGGCATAGATGTTACTGTTTCCCAAGAGAGATGTATTCCGTTCTCCTCGATAGGAGCCTTGAAAGGAGACTGAGCCTTTGTCTGAGGCATACCAGTTACCTCTGATATATAACTTGATTTCTCTGTTGTGTACTCTACACCATCAGAAGTAGTAGCGTGAACAGGGTGATAGACTACAAGGAGGTAGCCGTTGCCATCAGTAGTATTGGCAGTATATGTGTCAACGCGCTTGCCGTGACCATAGCTTGGGTGGCACTTGATACAAGAGTTGCGAACCCATGCAGGACCGAGACCCTTACGTGGTTCTTCGTTGAAAGTATAGATACGCTCAAAGAAATCAATACCGGCTTGGAAGTCAGCGTCCATCGTGCTGCTTGCCTCTACCTGAGGCACCTCGGTAGAGTAGCTTCGCTTTGTCGTTGTGCCAGCCTGTCCGCCAGGGTACCATTCATCTGCAGTGAAGTTACCTGTCGCCTTACCGAATACGTCCTCGTCTTCTCCCAGTTGGCCAAGATCTGGCAATTCATAATCCTCAGTGTTATCATCACTACATGAAGAGAAAGTTAAGCCTGCTACAAGTACAAGAGCAGAAAACTTAGCATAATTAAGAGTCTTCATAATGTTTTTGTTTTAGAAAATATTATATAATGTATAATCTTATCTTTGCCACCAAAAGCGTTCTATCCCTTTTGTACCAGGATAGGACGCTTTCTGTGTATTTGAGAGTTTATTGTTCGTTCTTGTTGTTTTTCAGGTAAGGGAAGAATTATTCCTCATCTTCACCCTCATACTCCTCAGTTGAGAATGTCTTGCCCCATATGTCACAGCAGTACTTAACGAATGGGCTTGGCATGCTGCCGATAGCGCTGATGGCATTGTTGAAGCCATTAACAACTGCAGTGTTAGTGCTTGCGCTAAGCGATGCGAAGAAGTTGTAGAAACTATTTACCTTAGAGTCTGCACTTCCCGTTGTTGTGCCATACCATACATTGCGTACCGAACGGATGTTGTCCTGGAAGTCGGTGATAGAGCGGTATGAGTAAGGTGACTCAACGTAAGAAATGACGCCCTCAGTGAATGGGTGGCCAATCTTAGCTGTACCAACCTCGTTTGTGATGCCAAATGCAGAACCCTCTTCCGCAGAAAGAAGCTGTTCAACAGCTGCCTTTACGGTAGAGAAAGTAGATACGTTCTCGTCACCAGCGTTCTTGAGGTTATCACCGAAGCTGTAACCCTTTTTTGTTTTGTAGTTAAGACCTGCAGCCTTTACGACAGCTACGCGGTCAGCGTTAGCAGATGTCTCACCTTCCCAAGCTACCTGAAGCTCGAATGTGCGTTCCTTGAGAAGCTTACAAACATCCTGAGCATACTTAAGCTCCTGTGCACCAGTGATGCTTGTGAAACCTGTGTATGTGTCGTTAGTCTGGAACTCATCAACCTTGCGTGGTGAACCGTCACGGAAGAGAACGAACTCAAGTGCATGGAAACCAAGGATAGACTCATCTGCATCCTCAAGCTTAAGACTACCGTTGAAATAGTTTAAGAGGTTAGAGCGTGAAAGTGGCCATGAGTCAATAGTAGGGTCGATAGAGAAGTCAGAAGCTGCACCTCCGAGGAATGCCTCACTGAGCTCCCACTGTTCACGTGCCTTTGCGAAATCCTCACAAGCCTTGTTGATCTGTGTCTGTGTGATAGTTGAAGTACTGAGACCATTGAGAGTCTTCTCGAGATCCTCTGTATTGTCTGCAAGACTGGTATATGTAGGAACGATGACGTTGTCAACGAGGTTTGCGAAGATTCCCTTGATGTAAGTCTCCTGCTCAGATGTAAGAGACGACTTACCTATAACAGAATAAGCGCTTGTAAGTTCGTCACCGAGAGTTGCACAGCTGGATACTGCAGCGCGACCGTATGACTTGTCTGCTGATGTTTCGTTGTCATCATCACTGCTACATGCAGTGAAAGAAATTGCAGCACAAAGTGCTACGAAAGAATAGAAAAACTTTTTCATCTTTGCTATATAAATTTATAAATGAATATTTCGTTAATATTAGAGGAACCAACCCTGATAAGCAATGCCGATGTTCACGCTTGGTTCATTGTTGTACTGACTGCGGAGAGTACGCATCTGATAATCAGCCTTGACTACAATCTGCTTGATTGGCATGTAGTTGATACCGAATGTCATGCACTGCGCCTTGCAGTAAGGATACACCTCCTTCGACTTATGGTCAGCACAAGTGCTGTAGTTGTCATAGCGGCCGAAGATATATAGTTTCTCGCCAGCCTTGCGTGTCTTCTGTATCTGCGAGAAGATATTGTAGCCAGCTTCGATGCCGATGGCGTATGCATTCTTTGCTACGCTGACGGTATGATGTGAAGGCGACTTCTTGTTGATACGGTTGTATACACCAGTCTTGCCGGAGAAGAAGTCTACATCACCCTGGTAGCCGTAGTCAGCCTGACCGCGGACAATCCAGTTGTGGGCATTGTAGGTGAAGTCGAAGCTGCCTATTGCGAGTTCTCCCTTGTAAGAAGATGTGTTAGTCTCTGCAGGGAAACTGTTGCCAACGGTGTGACCGTAGTAGGCGCTGATGCCCATGCGGAGTCCTGGAATGGTGTAGTTATCGAGGCGAAGCACCAGGGCATATTTGGTTGCCACCTCATATTCTATTGCAGTAGAAGCACCTTCATTAACCCAGTTTGACTGAGTGAAGTTGTCGGAGTTGAGAGCTGGTAGGAACTCCAGTTCATAACGGAAGTCCTTGTAGCGTCCCCAGAAGTCCAGACCAGTCTGGTGCCATGTTGAAGGTAGAACGGTATTTTCACCCTCAGGACGGTATACGGTGAAGAAGTTGAGAGGCTCATGTGCTGAGTTGTTAAGTCCCACAGGTACTATGACATGGCCGATACGGAGATTAGCCCAGTCAGCGAATGACTTCTGAAGCCAGAACTGCTCGAGTTCGACCTCGCCGCCTTTCTCTGTCTCTGCTTCCCATTCGCCACCTTCTTCTGCCTCTTTCTCATATGCTGAACCTGTTCCACCATGCTCAAACTCAATCTCGGAACCTAATGTCCAGCCTTTGCCGAAGTCGTAGCCAATATTAAGTGTTACGTGTGGAAGGTCAAATTTTCCATTGCTTGGTGCATCTACATAGTCCTCCGGCGCCTTGTAGCGCTGTGGATTATCACTGTAAAAATTGCGTGAGAGTGCAACCTCACCATAACCTCCTATATGAAGGCGTGAGGCAGCATTAAGGAACTTACCGACGCGGTCGCCGGAGTTGTCATCCTTACTTTTCTGAGCAGTGGCACCTGTCATTGCGTCAACCTTGCTCTTGTCATCCTGTGCCATTGTAGCTGTAGTGAATGCAGTTAGTGCTACGGCAGAGAAAATTAAATGTTTTACCATCTTTTCCTATTGAAATTTTAATACGTATTATTTTTCGACTGCAAAATTACAAAGAACGCTCTGTTCCCGCAATACCTAAAAATAATGCTTTTTTGTATACTAATCACCTTTCGAGTACCTAAATTTTGTTATCTGCTAATCATTTTTAGGTATCTGTTTGTGTTAACCAAGTTAAATTTGCTGAGTAATACCTACAAATGATTATTGTGTATTTCAATAAATTTTTATTACTTTGCACCCGAAAACGAACCGTTGAGTGACATGGTATGCGTACGCTCTCCGGAATTTTTATTCACAAAAGCTAATTCAAGAGCAATGAAGAAGATGAAACTTTATGAGGCGGACGACAGGATGATTTCCCTCATACGTGACAACTATAGTATTCTGCAGAGTCTTGGTGCCTTTGGCATCAACCTTGGATTCGGTGACAAGACCGTACGTGAGGTTTGTGAGATGGAGCATGTGGATACCAGCACGTTCCTTGCTGTCGTCAATCTTGCTCTTAATGGATATCACGATCAGGATGTGGTGTCGCGCCTCAGTGTGCCTACCCTGATGCAGTACCTCCGTGCTTCTCATAAGTACTATCTTGATTTCCAATTGCCTTTCATCCGCAAGGAACTTGCTGAGGCTCTTGACGAGAGTGATAATCTCGCACGGCTCATCATGCGTCTTTATGATGAATATGCGCATGCCATACATCAGCATATGCGCTATGAGGAGAAAACGCTGTTCCCTTACGTGGAGAGCCTCCTCAATGGCGAGCAGACAGAAAACTATGACGTTGACACATTCTCTAAGCATCATAGTGACACTTCTGAGAAACTGAAAGAATTGAAGAACATCATCATCAAGTATCTCCCGGCAGACAACCTGCGCAACAATCAGCTGACTGCCTGCTTATATGATATATATAATAATGAGGAGTGGCTTCAACTTCACTCGCAGGTGGAGGATGAGATATTCACTCCTGCAATACGTAATCTCGAACGTAAGTCGCGCAAGGATGACGTCAGTGAGAAGATAAGTACCATGCTTAATCAGCAGGATGCCACTGAGTCATTGTCAGAGCGCGAGAAGCAAGTCATCGTTTGTCTGGTGCAAGGCATGTCGAACAAGGAGATAGCAGCTTCCATGTTCATATCCGTCAATACCGTCATCACGCACCGTCGCAATATTGCGCGTAAGCTTCAGATTCATTCACCTGCAGGTCTTACCATCTACGCCATTGTCAATAACCTTATTGACATCGGCAACGTGAAGTTATAGGAGATTCATTTTTGCATTACAGATAATTCAGACAGACTGCCTTACTTCATCATTGATTCTTGATGCTTGCAAGGCAGTCTGCCATTTTTATGGCACATGCTCTACATTGGGTTTGTCGGATGCGCCATATAGTTTCCTTGTTTCCATTTTTCACTTTTCATTTATGCCAAACCATATATAATTCCCAAAATATAAGGTCACTCTTTTGGCAGAGTGAAAAGAATTGATTATATTTGCAGTCTGAAAACTTTAAGCTAAACTATCCAAAAGTAAGTGCTTGCATCTTTTGGTATCATTAAGCTGCCCCGAAACAGATATATACTCTCAATGAAATCAATAAAGGAATACGGTATACAGTGTCTTAAGGATGAAGCAGAGGCAATACTCGGTCTCATACCTCTCATGGACGACAACTTTGAGAAGGCGGTCAACATGATCTTTGCCTGCAAAGGAAAGGTGATAGTGACAGGTGTAGGAAAAAGCGGTAACGTAGGTGCAAAGATTGCAGCGACGCTTTCTTCTACGGGTACTCCTTCGTTTTTCATCAATCCGCTTGACGTATTTCATGGAGATCTCGGCGTGATGACACCTGACGATGTTGTGCTTGCCATAAGTAATTCCGGCAATACCGATGAACTATTGCGTTTCCTCCCTATGGTTCTGCACATGAAGGTGCCGGTAATTGCTATGAGTGGCAATTCTTCCTCGCTTCTTGCGAAATACTCAGATATACACATCACTGTGAAAGTAGAGAAAGAAGCATGCCCTCTGAACCTGGCACCGACAAGTAGTACCACTGCAACACTTGCCATGGGTGATGCACTTGCCGTGGCACTTATGGAGATACGCCATTTCAAGCCGCGTGACTTCGCGCAGTTCCATCCTGGTGGTGAACTCGGTAAGCGTCTGCTGACGACGGCTGCCGATGTGATGCGTACGGAAGAGATGCCAATACTGCCCGTTGAGATGCACCTTGGTGAGGCTATAATACTTGTCAGTAAAGGTAAACTTGGCCTTGGTATTTCTCTCAACGAAGATAATACCGTTGCTGGCATCATAACAGATGGCGACATACGTCGCGCTATGGAGCGCTGGCAGGCAGACTTCTTCAATCATACAGTCGATGACATACTCACCCGTACTCCAAAGATGGTGTTGCCTTCGACAAAGATAACCGATATTCAGCGGATGATGCACAAGCATAAGGTACACTCAGTCCTTGTCGTTGACAAGGCTTGCCACCTTCAAGGTGTTGTGGATCATTATAGCTGCATGATATAGTGAAAAGAGAAAAATCATCAAACTAAACTAACTGTGAACATAAAACTTAAGTCGATGCTTCTGCTGACCACAATGTCAATGACGATGGTCCCAATGACAGCAGATGCACAGAAGATTAACTTTAATGATGGGTGGAAGATCCAATATCCATCCCAATCGGTGGAACATTCAGGTGAACTGGTCAACGTTACATTGCCGCGTGCATGGAATGAAGATTACGCATACCGTGTGAATATCTCTCGTCTTCCATCCGATACATGCCGCTACACAAAGGTGTTCAGGATGCCTGTGTCAGAGCAAGGTGCCAAACATGTGTTCCTTGAATTTGAGGGTGCCCGGCAGAGTGCGGAAGTGTGGCTCAACGGTCATCGCCTCGGTTTGCACCAGAACGGTGTAATGGCATTCGGTTTTGAACTTACGCCTTACCTGAAGCCAGGAGAAGACAATGTTCTTGAAGTCCTTACCGACAATGACTGGAGCTATAAGGAGAAGAATGCTGATGGCACTCCACTGATGGTTTCGAAGGATGGAGGTGTGACTACCGACGGTAACAACCTTCCCAACAACAAGCTTGCTCCCACTTCTTTCCAATGGAACAACAAGAACTTCAATATGAATATGGGAGGTCTGCCAAAGAATGTCTATCTGCATGTCAAAGGTGACGTCTACCAGACTCTGCCACTTTATTCCTGTCTTGGGACTACGGGCGTCTATGTATATGGAACAGACTATGACATAAAGGGACATAAGGTAACGGCCAATATTGAATCACAGGTCATTAATTCATCGTCAGTTCCGCAGAAAGCGATGCTGCAGGTGGAGATACTCGACAACGACGGACATCAGGTGGCACGCTTCAATGGTTCTTCCGCTATTGTTGCAGCAGGCGACACCGTGTCCTTGTCTGCTCGAAAGGCATTAAAGAACGTACACTTCTGGTCATGGGGCTACGGTTACCTTTATACAGTAAAGACAAGTGTTGTCATCAATGGCAAGGCAGTGGATAATGTGTCCACACGTACAGGT
>R06__coassemble_710_pt1 | contig 11920 bp, 10 predicted proteins | sample R06__metabat2_high_PE_030 | metagenome-assembled genome bin R06 | reverse complement strand
CATGCGGCTTATCGGTTGGACAAACATCGGGACAGGAGAAGTAAAGTCACCTTTTGAAGATATCAGATCTCTTGCCGGTGAAGAATTTCAGCAAACTTCATGTCGGGCTGTAGAACAGGAGAAATATGAGTTTGATATAAATGACAAACACTTTCGTCTCTATGCATTCTCCGGTATTCACATCTTCTCTCCTACCCTCTTCCCGGACATGAACGACTGGCCAGAGAAATTCCCTATCATCGACTTCTATCTCAACCGTTGCGCTGAGCGAATAATCAAGGGGCACTTGAAGAAAGACCTGAAGCTCCTCGATGTTGGCAAGCTCGACTCTCTCGCTGATGCGGAGGAATTCGTCAAGGGAATCCATTAATAATAATTTCCCTCTTAGAAAAGAGAAGAAAGAAAGAAAAGTTTCCTTACTTTCCAATATTCCCCAAGAATAAAAAGAATATATAGAATATTTTCATAATTTCTTCAAATTTCCCAAGGATATAATAAACTCCCAAGACATAAAAAGAATTAAAAGAAACAATATAATCATATAATTACAATATGCAGAAAATCATCATCTTAGACTTCGGCAGTCAGACGACACAGCTCATCGGTCGTCGTGTACGCGAGCTTGATACCTTCTGCGAGATCATGCCTTACAACAAGTATCCGGAGGACGACAGCGACGTCATCGGCGTTATTCTCTCGGGATCTCCTTATTCTGTGCACGATCCGGAAGCGTTCAAGGTGGACCTCAACCGTTTCATCGGCCGACTGCCAGTTCTCGGCATCTGCTATGGTGCCCAGTTTATCAGTCACACCCTTGGTGGTAAAGTAGAGAAGGCAGACTCACGCGAGTACGGTCGTGCAAACCTTGGCTTCATCAACAAGGACAATGCCCTCTTCAAGGGTTTCGACGACAACTCACAGGTATGGATGAGTCACGGCGATACCATCACTGCTATACCAGAAGGCTTCGAATGCATCGCCAGCACTGCCAACGTGAAGTATGCAGCCTATGCTTCTACTACACAACCTGTATGGGCTGTTCAGTTCCATCCCGAGGTATTCCATTCCGTACAGGGCACACAGCTGCTGAAGAACTTCGTAGTAGGAGTCTGCGGCAGTAAGCAGGCATGGAGTGCAGACTCATTCGTTGAGACTACAGTTGCCGAACTTCGCAAGCAGGTAGGCAACGACCGTGTCATCCTCGGTCTCTCCGGTGGTGTTGACTCAAGTGTGGCTGCTGTATTGCTCAACAAGGCTATCGGTGACCGTCTCACCTGTATCTTCGTTGATCATGGCATGCTCCGTAAGAATGAGTTCCGCGACGTAATGCACGACTACGAATGCCTCGGCCTCAACGTAATAGGTGTTGACGCATCGGAGAAGTTCTTCAGTGATCTTGCCGGTGTCTCTGACCCAGAACAGAAGCGTAAGATCATCGGTCGCGACTTTGTAGAAGTATTCAATGCAGAAGCGAAGAAGATAGAGGACGCCAAGTGGCTTGCACAGGGTACTATCTATCCTGACCGTATCGAGTCTCTCAACATCACAGGTAAGGTCATCAAGTCCCATCATAACGTAGGTGGTCTGCCAAAGGATATGCACCTCCAGCTATGCGAACCACTGAAATGGCTGTTCAAGGATGAGGTCCGTCGTGTAGGTCGCTCAATGGGCATGCCTGAGCATCTCATCACTCGTCATCCATTCCCTGGTCCTGGTCTCGCAGTACGTATCCTCGGTGACATCACACGCGAGAAGGTACGTATCCTTCAGGATGCTGATGACATATACATCCGCGGTCTGCGCGAATACAAGACAAAGCTCAGTGGCGAGCAGGCACGTGCCGTACTCGCTGCGGGTGTACCTGCAGATATGAAGGACGGCGAGATAGAAGTAAGCCTCTACGACCAGATATGGCAGGCAGGAACAGTTCTCCTCTCTACCGTCCGCTCGGTAGGTGTCATGGGTGATGAACGTACATACGAGCACCCTGTTGCACTGCGCGCTGTGACATCAACCGACGCTATGACAGCAGACTGGGCACATCTTCCATACGATTTCATGGCCAAGTGCTCTAACGAGATCATCAACAAGGTAAAGGGTGTAAACCGCGTTTGCTACGACATCTCTTCAAAACCACCTGCAACAATCGAGTGGGAATAAAAGAACAGTATAGACCACATTTCAAGCATCTGGTTGCTTGAGATGTGGTCTAATTGTTTGTAATATCATGGATAAAACCTTTATGCCGATGACATTTTATCAAATGGCATCAGCTATCTTGTCAAAGTTCCGCCATCACCCGTAAGTCCTGATCATTCACGGTAATAACCGGTCGGAGAAGATATTCACCTAACTTCCCTATATTTCTACGTAATTGCTTTAGTTCTGCGACCTTCGCATTATGAAGTCTCTTGTCATCCAGCGTCAATGGAACAGCAAGTCCTGACTGTTCAAGAAGCATACGGCTCTTGCCTTCGACCAGTAATTCGAGATACTGCTGGATGAAGCAGATGCAATCAAAGAACACCTCTGGCTCAAGCTGTTGTCGGATATGGATGAGATATTTTCCCGCATTTGTATCCGACAGTCTCCCTTCACGTATTGCACAAAGCAGCTGTACATCAAATGCAATGGAATGATCCATCCACTCATAAATCATCCTCTCATTATAGTTATTAATAAGGATGAAGGCAAAAAGGAATGTTAGCACCGTCGCAACCATCATGACGAGCGGTGCAAGAAACATTAAGTTATAAAAGTAATGTATAGCGAAAGGCAAGACAGTAATTACAGCAAGCCACCACTTCATCTTTGTCTCAAGCAAAGCCAAAGCCATGAGTGCCGTACATCCCATATGGAGCAGAGCTGTGGAGAAGCCTCTGAACAATGCTGTACCAAAGAGCATGTCGGGCATAGAATAAAGGTACAGGATATTCTCTGCTAAAGCAAAGCCACTACCTATCACAGCTCCATAGACAAGCGCCTCAATGAAAAACACTATTTTCTTCCTTACTACAAGTGCAAGAACCGGAAATCCCTTAAGAAGTTCCTCTACTATGAATGAGTATGTCGCTATGCTATCACTGCTACATACAACCAATGCTGATGCAACACACGACACAATGCCCATAACAAGGCACTCTGCCAGCATCCGTACTCTGATAATTCTGAAACTGTCAAGCAGTTTCAGAATTATCATATAAAGCACGACAGGAAGTAAAGAAACAAGATAAAGATCCATCAGTTACAATGATTGCAGCTTACAGCAACCAATTCATCCAAAAGATGCCCTTTGGCATGAAAAACATTTCCAATAGATTCCTTACTGTCTGCACCTTTCGATTCGACAGTCTTTATTGCATTATCAAGCTTCACCTTCTTTGCCTCAGACTTACTCTCAATCAGTCTTGCTGTGAGGTTCTTTGCCAGACTGCCGTCTATGGTCTTCTTTGAGTTATCATACTGCTGCTTGAACTTTGCACTCAGACTTGCATACGCCTTCTGCCATACAGCCATATCATTCTGATTACCTTTAAGTTCTGCAGTATTACAGCAGAATGCCATCCATCCGGCAAGAGCGGAAGCAAGAGCGTCATTCTCTGCCTCACGGGCATAGTCAAGCATATCGCCAACTAATGCGCCATTCGACATTACATTATCAAGAATAACAAATGAAAGAAGGGCATTATTGGAAACGTCCTCAAAGTTATCAACCTTCTCGCCATTGATTGTTCTCTCGTTAGCATCAACTAAAAGATCAAAGTTAGCCTTGGCGCTGTCAGCCTTTCGCTTAAGAGAAACGAAGAACTTGTTTACCTTTTCGAAATTCTTGTTGCCTGCACTTACCTTTACGCCTGCATCTGCCAACGAGTCGATGACATCGATACGCGAACTGAGGATAGATGTAGCAATGATTGACTTCTGCTGAGCTTCCGCGTCACTACTGAGAATCTCTTGCATTACCAGCATATCAGGATCGTCCTCATTGTCAACCACCTTACTTACGTCACCATTCATCATATTCTCGTCTGTGGAAGGAAAACCTATGTACGCTCCACCTACATAACCTATTGCAAGCAATGCTATACCTGCCAAAATAGATGTTGCCTTTATCTTTGCCATACAATATAAGTTTTAAATTAATGGATGCAAATATAATTATTTATTTCCACAACGCCAAATTTTTTCCTCGACAAATGATAATATCAAAGTCGTCATGCAAAAACAACCAAATGCCATGAATTATCTTTATAAAGGAAAAAAGAAGGTGGCGGATGGAAAATTAATTTTGATTGGGAACCCAACGCAATGGAATAAATACAAAATCAAAAGCGGAACACCCACACAAAATGAGCATTCCGCCTTCGACCCTGTACAGAGCATTCTTAACTATGTAATTCCACAATGAATCTTGTACCTTGATTCAGTGAGAAGTTCTCATCAAGACGCAGTACTCCATTGAGTTTGTATGCCATCAGACTGCATGTAGGCAGGGCGAGACCATCATCGACAGAGAGATCCTGCACATCAGCGAATGCCTGGAATATATTCTCCCGCTTATCCTCTGGCACTTTCATTCCGATGCCTGTCACTACAAAGTGACCGGTGTGAGGATTACGCTTCTTGAATTCAAGATTGATGCGCTCCACGCCGTCATAGCGGAGTATCTCCTTTGCTATCTTCACCACTAAGGCATGCAGAGATTCCTCATTCGAAGCAAAGGTTATACCATGGGCATCAATCTTTACCGGTATATCTGACTTCTCCGGCATTGCAGAGGCAATATACTCCTTCACTTCGTCGGCTATGCCATGAGCCACACGCTCCATATTCAAGTCTTCCACTTCATAATGCTCTTCGCGAGTATTCTCCAGCATCATATATTCCTTCACGTCGTCAAGGAACTTCTGCAGATTAACTACCTGCGAAGTGTCACCATTGGCTATTGCCTCAAGAGACGGACTTATCTGCTCGCCGATATTATTGATGAACAAACTCTTCTGCTCGTTATTAGCATTTGCAAGGTTAAGACTCGTCTTCAGTTTCTTTATCTGAATCATATTCTTTATCTTCAGTATGACGAAGAATCCCAAACCGCATCCAAGTGCTATGGCAATGATGATAAGTATGATGATGAATCCCCACTGGAATCCTATCTTCGTGCTCTGCGAGCTTATTGTTTCCTGTGCCTCGGCATACTTAACCTGAAGAGTCTTGAGATCGCTCGATGCCTTTACTCCCGCTATGGAGTCCTGCCACTGTGTGTACATCTTGTCAAGCAGTCCTGCCATCTGGGAATTATTACTGCTCTTAGCCTGAGCAACCATATCCTTGAAGCATTTGTCGATGCCAGCATCATCTTTACCTGCCGATCTGCGGTTGAAGATTTCCTTATAGCATTGCATCGCAAGCCCGCTGTTGCCTGTGCCATTAGCCCATGCAGCCTTTGCCATAAGCATGTCTTCTATTACCGATGCCTTCTTGGACTGACGGGCCCAGTTCTCCATCCAGCCCATCTGCGTACGGCAGTCGCCAGGCTTGTTGATACGTGAATACATGCGGAAACGCTCCTTCGACACGAGGTAATGGAGTTCCGGATTACCATTGCCAATAGCAGCATCCAAGGCGCGGCAAGTGGCAAAAGCCTCTCTCCACTGATGGTTTTCTGTCTGATGGATACTTATCTGTATTCCTTTTTCTACGGATTGTCTCAGATTAGCATCCTGAGCCTGCACGCCAATGAATGCGAACAGAACGGTCAATAATAGAATTAGTTTTTTCATACTGCTTGCAAAAGTAATAATTTGAAATGACTTTTCCAAAAGAATATAAAGAAAAATAAAATATTTTCTCTCAGAAGCTACATAAACAAGGCTTTTTGGTTGGGTGGTTGTTGGAAAGATGTAATTTCACAAAAAGTTTGCAGATTGAAAATATTATATTATCTTTGCAGTCAGAATCAGGACGCAATCCGATTTCTGCATGAACAAATAAACAAATCAAATAAAACATTAAAGGTAATGAAACAGTATCTGCTCTGCCTTGTAACCATCATGGTAATAGGCACATCATTGAGCTACGGCTCATCAGTTAAGAAAGAAGTAAAGCAGCAGCCTAAGACTACTGTAGTATGCAACAATAAGAAGTCTACCACATGCAAATGCAAGACTTGCCAGGACCTTCAGAAGAAAAAAGTGGTAAAGAGTAAGAGCACCAAGAAATGCAAGACTGCATGCAATTGCTCTACTTGCAAGAAAAAAAGCACCCAAAAGAAGAGCACCAAGAAGCAGACTGTAAATAAGAACACCAAGAAACAGACTGTAAATAAAACGGTAAAGCAGCCAGTAAAGCAAACTGTAAAAACAGACAACCATAAGAAATAAGGCTAAGCAGTTATTACAGAATATCCTGCAAACAAGTAAGACTCCATCGGCAAACAAACCCGATGGAGTCTTTCCGTTATGTCAAGTCGCCGCAAAACCAAGTATACAGAGACATCAGTCATCTGCATAACAGTCCTTGAGATAGGCATTCATCTCCTCGCCTCTTGACGGACGGCCATTGACGATACTGACACTTTGTATCTCAGCCGACACGCAAAGTTTCATATCGCTCTTGCGATAGATATCCTGATAATACACGAACCGCGGTCCGTCACGCTTAATGTTAAGGCATGACAGAAATATCTCGCCACCCCTGAGTGAAGCCTTATAATCCACGATGGCCTTCGTCACCATGAGGTCTATACCAGCATCATGCAACTTGGAGAATGTCGTACCCAATGTCTCGATAAACTCTATGCGCGTAACCTCCAGATAATGAAGATACCTTGCATTGTTTACCACTCCCTGAATATCACACTCATAGTCACGAGTCTTCATCTCGTGAGAGAAAACATACTTTTTCATAACAATCCAAATCTTATTCTTTCAGAAACGGGACTTTGTCAACTATACAAAGACATGCCCATACCCGAAGCTGACCTTTCAATTATGTCAGCAAAGATACTGATTTTTTCTGTAAAAAAAAGATATTATCCGCAAAAAAACATATAATACATCTCCACTTACGGCAAAACAAATAAAAAAACTTGCATTCCATGTATTTTTTTATTATCTTTGTACTCAAATTAAGCAACATCAAGAACTATTACAACTATCAAGATGAATCAAAAACTACTAATCGCATCCGCTTTCTCACTCTTTGCCATAACCATGGCAAATGCACAGGAGCAGAACAATGCAACTGAACCATCATACACAGAATGGCACGATCTGCAGGTAAACGAAATAAACCGCTTTCCCATGCATACCGACTTCTTCACCTTCAATGAGGGAGAATATGCCTTGGATGACAACGGACTTGCAGACAAGAGCAAATCTTCAAACTTCCTCTCACTTGACGGAACATGGAAATTCAAGTGGGTGGCTGATGCCAATGAGCGACCACAGAACTTTTTCCAGGAAGGACTTGACGAGTCTGACTGGAAGGAAATAAAGGTGCCGGGCAACTGGGAGATGAACGGTTTCGGAGAACCGGAATATGTCAACTCTGGCTTTGCATGGCGAGATCACTTCAACAGCGAGCCTCCTACTGTACCGGAGAAAGACAACCATGTGGGTTCTTATCGCCGCATTGTCAACATTCCTGCCAACTGGGACGGCAAGCAGGTCATCGCTCACTTCGGCAGCGTGACGTCTAACATCTATCTCTACGTCAACGGTAAATTTGCAGGTTATGCAGAGGACAGCAAGGTAAGTGCAGAATTCGACATCTCTGAGTTCCTCCACAAAGGCGACAACCTCATAGCATTCCAGACCTTCCGCTGGTGCGACGGTTCATGGGATGAGGACCAGGATTTCTGGCGCCTGTCAGGTGTTGCACGAGAGAATTACCTCTATGCACTCAACAAAAGCAAGCAAGTAAGCGACATTCGCGTGACCCCTGATCTCGTAAACGCATACTATGATGGAGAACTCAATGTCACAGGACAGGCAAAAGGCAACTGCACTGTGAATCTTACTCTCACAGACGAGAAAGGATTCAAGGTGGCAGAACAGACTTTGAATGTTGCTGACGGGCAGTTCACAGAGAAGCTGAGCGTGAAGCACGTAAACAAATGGAGCGCAGAAACGCCATATCTTTATACTCTCACAGTGAATGTCCTCGACGGCAAGAAGAACATTGGCGTCATCCCTATGAAGGTGGGATTCCGTAAGGTTGAAATAAAGGAATCACAACTTCTCGTAAACGGACAGCCTATACTCATCAAAGGAACAGACCGTCATGAAATAGATCCTGACGGAGGATACGTTGTCAGCGTAGAGCGCATGATCCAGGACATAAAAGTGATGAAGCGCCTTAACATCAATGCCGTACGTACCTGCCACTATCCGGATGACCCTCGCTGGTACGCTCTCTGCGACAAATACGGCCTTTACCTTGTGGCTGAAGCAAATCAGGAGAGCCATGGTTTCGGATACGGGAATGATGCTGCAGCCAAGAAGCCGATGTTCGCCAAGCAAATCTTAGAGCGCAACCAGCATAACGTGATGACATACTTCAACCACCCTGCCATCATTACCTGGAGCCTTGGCAATGAGACGGTGAACGGTGATAACTTCCAGGCTGCATACAACTGGATAAAGACACAGGACCAAAGCCGTCCGGTACAGTACGAACAGGCTGGACGCACCGGCGACGACACCGATATCTTCTGCCCTATGTACTACCCTGTCGACGCATGCGAGAAGTACTGCAACGACGAAAGCATGACGCGTCCGCTCATCCAGTGTGAGTATAATCACACCATGGGTAACTCCGGTGGTAATCTGAAGGAGTATTGGGAACTCGTACGCAAGTATCCTAAGTACCAGGGCGGCTTCGACTGGGACTTTGCCGACCAGGCTCTGCACCGCCACCCGGTATCTCCTATGAGCATCGATCCTGAGAAAATGAGCGTGGAGGAGCTGTCAAAAATAGAATACACATACGGCGGTGACTATAACTCTTACGACCCAAGCGACAACAACTTCAACTGCAACGGCATCGTAGGACCTGACCGACAGCTTAACCCACATGCTTACGAGCTTGCTTATCAGTACCAGAACATCTGGGCTGACAAGGTTGAACTTTCCAATGGGAAGTACATGCTCTATATACGTAATGAGAATTTCTTCCGCAGCCTTGAGAACTACCGCATGCGCTGGACCGTCCTCGATGATGGCAATGCCGTACAGGGCGGAACTGTCGATGAACTGAAAGTGGAAGCACAGCAGATGGCTACTTGCATTCTTCCTATCGACCTGTCGAAGACAAAAGGAGAAGTGATGCTCAACATTGACTTCGAACTGAAAGAGGACGAACCTCTCATGAAGGCAGGACAGACCGTTGCCTACAACCAGTTGCCTATCCGTACCACTAAGACCGACTTTGCACCTGCAACAGAAGAAAAGGCTAAGGCTAAGATTCTTGAGAACAAGAGCGGTCAGATAATGGTCATCACCGACAACAACACTCAATGCGTCAGCCGCACAACAGGTCTCATCACCGAATATACCGGCAAGGGAAAGACTCTCCTCGACAAGAGCAACACCATACGCCCTAACTTCTGGCGCGCGCCTACCGACAATGACTTCGGAGCTGGTCTGCAGAACAAATTCCGGACATGGCTCAATCCCGACATGAATCTTACCAGTGTCGTGGTAGTCAACAACAAGAAAGACGGAACCGTCACGATACGCTCTTCATACGACATGCCTGCTGTCAATGCAAAACTGTCACTTACCTATGACTTCAATCCAGCGGACGGACGTCTTGACGTATCAGAAAAGATGGATGCTGCAGCTGATGCGAAAGTAAGTGATATGTTCCGCTACGGAGTCAGCATACAGTTACCTTACGACATGGACCAGAGCGAATACTACGGACGAGGTCCGATAGAGAATTACTCCGACCGAAAGGATTGCATGCGCCTCGGCGTCTACAAGCAGAATGCCGACGAGCAGTTCTTCCCTTATATCCGTCCACAGGAAACCGGTACAAAGAGCGACATTCGCTGGTGGAAACAGAGCAATGCACAAGGTCTCGGATTCACAATCACATCCGACAAGCCATTCTTTGCCAGCGCACTGCACTACACTGTAGGCGCCCTTGATTTCGGCGCTGACAAGAAACAGCACCACAGCACCGAACTTTCCAAGTCGAAGTACACCAATCTCTATCTCGACAGTGAGCACTACGGTGTAGGTGGCACTAACTCATGGGGGGCCTGGCCTCTTGACGCTTACCGCGTGCACTACGGCAATAAGGAATTCAGATTCAGCATCCTGCCTATGTAAGCATTTCATTTAATGCATGAGTGATAAACTCCTGCAAGCATATTGGGCACAATTCAAGTATAGCCTTACAGGCAACTTGAATTGTGCCTTGTCGTATATACATACCTAACCTGCATTATTCATGGCCCAAGACATACGATTCCGTAAGCCATTGAATATCAGTATGACTGCAAAAGGGGCGCTTTTACAAGAATTTTCCTAGGAAATTCGTTGCAATGTCAATGCTTTTACATGCTCAAAGCAATGCTTTCAAAAAATAGACTGAGCATAATTAATGAATAATGCAGCCTAAAAACTATAAATTTCAAAAAAATATTATCTGCAATACAATAAACAAGGTCATTAACACGTTAAAAGAGATACATAGATGTATAATCACTTTCATCTTATAACTCTAAAACAAAAGAAACAGACTTGATTACAGCAAGTATAGTCACATACGAACATCACCTGCTCGACATAGAGCCCGTACTGCGCAGCCTCTTCGCTTCGCCAGTGGATATAGTATATATAATCGACCATTCCGAAGACATGATGGACTTGAAGGATGAATTGCAAGCCTTCGCCACACGCACACTACGCGGAGAACCCGACTTGAGAAAAAAAATAAACAATGGATTCCGCATGCTGTACTTTCCACATAAGAACAACGGATACGGCGGTGGGCACAACTATGCCATTCAGATGGCAATGAAGGCTGGCAGCATCTACCACCTCGTAGTCAACCCTGACATATGGTTCGGTCCGGAAGTTTTCCCTGCACTCATCGACCGCATGGAAAAGCATCCGGAGACAGGGCAGATCATGCCGCGGGTATTCTTTCCTAACGGTCAGGAGCAGCGCCTGGTAAAACTGCTACCTACTCCGCTGGATATGTTTGGTCGCCTCTGTCTGCCACCACCATTCTACAAGAGGAGAAACGCACGCTTCGAACTTCGTCACTCCAACTACACGTTCAACATCAACGCACCTTACCTCTCAGGATGCTTCATGTTCCTACGTGTATCGGCAATTCAGGAAATAGGACTTTTCGACGAGCACATCTTCCTATACTCGGAAGACATCGACTACTCACGACGGATGCACGAGAAGTACGAGACGCTCTTCTTCCCTGAGGTCTGCATCTACCATAAGTTCAACCGCGCTTCACGCCGCAGTCTGAAACTGCTCATTGTCCACGTCGTAAATATCATTATCTACTTCAACAAATGGGGATGGTGGAAGGACAAGTTAAGAAAGGAATTCAACAAGAAATGCCTGGCTGAAATTGACGAGCATAACTCGAAACTTATTTAATAAGGTAAAGTTAGAGTTAGAGTCAAGGTTAAAGTTAAAGTTAAGGTTAAAGTTAACCAAAAGGAACCATATTTGGTTCCGTATAAATAAAGATGACAAAGCTATCAGTACTCATACCAACATATAACTGCAGATGCTACACTCTGGCAGAGACACTGCAGAAGCAACTCGCCGCGACCGGCGAGGATTATGAGATTCTTGTTGCCGACGACGGCAGCAGGGACCAGGTGTCACTGATAGCCAATCTCAAGATCAACGAACTTGACAACTGCCGCTTCATACGC
>R06__coassemble_706_pt1 | contig 11942 bp, 7 predicted proteins | sample R06__metabat2_high_PE_030 | metagenome-assembled genome bin R06 | reverse complement strand
TATCGACAAAAAGGCTATAATGTATTTTTCACTTTTCATTTTTCACTTTTCACTTTTCACTTTTCATTTTTCACTTAAAGAACTTTTCACTTAAACAGAGAGCAAGTGGAAGTATGCCTGTTACTTTGAAGTATAGAAGTCGGTGATGCGTCGGATGGCGCGTGCACATACCGGACAGAAGTCCTGCACCTCGTTTATCTTCATGCGGCACTCCTGTGCCGGACGGTAGCAGCCCTTGCTCTGATAGCCTGCACCTTCGAAGACGCCCACTACCTGTGTACACTTGTTTATCTTCTCCATCGCCTTCGTGTCACTTAGCGGCGTCTTGCGGAAGTCGGGCACTGAAGGGTCGAGAGGTGTAGGTATTGGCTGCTTCTTAGGCATGAGGTCAGCCCACTTACTGTTGAAGTCCTTCAGAGTGGTGACGTTAGGTTCCCAAGGCTCGGTGTCGGCAGGATACCATTCGGTGTCCATGTCGTCGTAGGCATACTCATCAGCGAGGCCGCCATATTCGTGACCGAACTCATGAACGAAGACCTGCTTGAACGTAGGGTGGTCGGAACTGGAGTAAGTAACCTGGTTATAGATGCCGCCGCCACCATAGGTAGTGGTATTGACGAGCACCATGATATGCTCGAAAGGCACTCCGGACAGGAGGTCGTAAATGCGGTGCATATCCTGCGACATGAGGTAGCGGTCGGAATAGAACGTGTCGTAGTGGGAGTTAGTGGAACTGCTCTTCCATATATCATTGTGGGGCACCGAAGGTCCGCTGTCCCTTGACGGGGCTGCGACGGCAACGACATTGAACCTGTTCTTCAGACTCTTGAACGGTTCCCAGGCGAAGAGTGCATCGACGGCACGCTCGCAGTCAGAGTAGAACTTCCCCATCTCTGCTTCTGTGTATCCGTCGGCAACGATGGCGAGGTCTATGCAGTCAGTGATGTTCACATCCTTGAACTCATCGTAGGGCACTGGTACATATCCGCGGCTGGAAGGACTGTCTGCTGTGCCGTTAGCGGCATCGCCGTCGGGTCTGCCTTTCCATACGTAATGGAACGGGATACCATTGTCGCCGATGCGTCTGATGAGTATATCCTTCGGGTCGACGGTATGGGTGAGCTGTGATGTCACCACGTTATGGTTGTTGGTAAGAGATATGGTGATGTCGACAGGTTTCTTCGGGAACGGTATGTTGTAGCTGGTCTCGAAAGCCTTGTCCACCTTCTTTGCCTCGTCGTACTGCTGCCATTCCTGGAAGAGTGTAGAGAAGGTCCAGGTGTAGATAGTCTTCTGTGTCTCGTGATCTTTGACGATGAGCTGTCCGTTGCCTTTGAGGAATATCTCATCGAGACGGTTCTTGCGTCCCGCCCACTTATCCTGCTTCTTCATCTCCTCGAGATAGATGTGCTGTTCGTGGTCGTTGCCAGCGAAGATATAGTCGAGGCGGAGCGTTGCGTCGGTGAAGTATTCATCGAATGCCTGTGCGGATACGCTGCCAACGGATGCGGCGAGCAGAAGTGCTGTGAAAATCTTTCTTGTTGTCGTCATTACTTTTTCTCTTATGGAATGTATTTTCTCGTTGTTCCCTTGCGAAAGTTGGGTTATTTGAGTTTCGAGAGCAGTTCGTTGACTTTATCTTCGAAACCGAACTTGGCAGCCAGTTCCTTGATGGTCTTCTCTGCCTGGTCTTTGTCTATCTCGCCGTTCTTTACCTTATTTATTATATCCTCTGGCTTTACTCCAGCGAGATCGCCGAGTTGACTGATAACGCCTCCGAGGCCTTCCTTACTGTTGAGCATATTGCTCAGGTTACCGATGTTGTCTAATAGTCCCATAGTGCTTAATGTATTAAGTTAATAATGATATTCTCAACTTTCGCATTTGCTCAAGTCGATTGGTTATGAGGTTATAAGGTTATAAGGTCTTAAGGTTAGTTAGCTTAAAGATTCCTGTATTTTCAGCATTCTTACCTTAAGAACTTACAAGCGGATCGACCTTAGACCTTACCGCTTGAGCTTGTTCGCTTTACATTGCTAAAGAAGCTCTCTGCTATAGTCAAAAACTAAAGCAGCGTAATATTGCTTGCAAATATACATAAATTTATCCTCTTATGCAAGAGGAAGTTCCATAAATGAAAAATGATTTAAATGAAAAGTGAAAAGTGAAAAATGAAAAATACAGGTTTGTCCTTTCGATGATGGACCTATCGACAAAAAGACTATAATGTATTTTTCACTTTTCACTTTTCATTTTTCACTTAGAAAGTCCACCATTTCATCTCACCACGAAAGCGTCCTCACCCTTTACAGGCTTCACGAGACTGATGCTTAGGTGTGGAGGCTGGTTATATGCCACGTTCTGCCATGCCACTCCCATTCGGTAGATATGGTCGTGCATGAGAGTAGTGACACGGTGCGTGGTAGGAATATTGGTGGAGAAGATATTGAGGTGCGCCTTGTCTGAAGCATCAAACAGTACAAGTTCCTCGCGCCAGTCACCGAAGAGGTCTGCCTGCAGACATGGTGTCGCCTTTGTGCCGTTACAAGATCCGGAGTTACCCCAGTCGCTGAGGTCCTTGCCGTTGATGAGTACATGGTCGCATCCCTTGCCGTTCCATTTCGCAATATAGTAGGCACCTCGTGGCATCTCTCTGCCTGCTCCCATCATAGGCATTCGATGATCGAGACTGTCCATCGGAGGACGCTGTCCGTCTCTTGGAGGGAACTGTCCTTCCATAGGATGCTGCTGGCCGTTCATCTCCTGCGGCATCTGTCCGTCGTTGTCTGGTCGCTTGTTTCTTTTTCTGTTCTGACGCTGGTCATTAGCGAAGTCAGGGGAGCCGGGTCTGTTGCTTGCCTTTCCGTTGCCGATGAGTTCTTCGTATAGGTCACCGTCCCAGTAGATGCGGAAGTTCTGCGGTGTCCATTTGTTGGTATTGGCGATGACGTCACCCTTTATGTCATGCACGGCTCTCTGAGCAGAGCACCAGAACTCACTTCCTGGATGCAGGGAGTCGATGTCGGCACACAGTCCGCGTCCGGTATCTTCCTGGTCGGTCTCATGGAAGAGTATCTCACCGGTGCGTGCGTCGCGTAGGTCCGAACCGTAAGGGAAGGCCTCGTGAACCATGTAGTATTCGAGTCCGGGACGTTCCGGGTCGAGGTCGCCGAGATGCTGTGCGTCGCCGTGGCCGAGACCGGTGGAGTAGAGTAGTCGTCCGTCGTGGTCGATGGCTGCCGATCCGTATGTTATCTCGTCGCATCCGTCACCGTCCACGTCGCCCACGGCAAGACTGTGAGCGCCCTGTCCGTAGGTGGAGTTCTTTGCCCATGTGTCCTCCGCGAGGGTATTGCCGTCGCCGTCCACTACTTTCCATTCGCGAGGACTAATGCTGCTGTGCAACCAGTGGGTGGACAGCTTCTTGCCGTCGAAGTCCACAGCCCAGAGATAAGCGCGGGTGTAATAGCCGCGGCACATCACAGCGGAAGGGTTCTGAGTCTTTCCTCCGAGGAAAGCGACGCAGGCAAGGTAGCGCTCACCACGGTTGCCCGGGTTCTTGTCGCCCCATCCTTTCGAATTATATTCTGCACTTCCCCCGACCTCGAAGTTACGGTTAGGATTATAATATATGGTGTTGACGGCATGTCCGTCGAGACCGGAGAAGACGGTGAGGTACTCCGGACCGGTCAGTATGCGACCGTTCTTCTCGCGGTAGTCCGCCTCGTTGTCTGCCTTACGGATTGTCTTGTCGCTGGCAGCCTTGGTGACGAAGTTACCCTTGCCGTCGATGCTTCCCGGAGCCGTCTTGCAGATTAGTTCTGCTTTCCCGTCGCCATCGAAGTCATAGGCGAGGAACTGGGTATAGTGGGCACCTGCGCGTATGTTGCGTCCGAGGTCGATGCGCCACAGCTGTCGGCCGTCGAGCTTAATGCAGTCGAGGTACACGTTGCCGGTATATCCGTCGTGAGCATTGTCGTGAGCGTTGGAAGGGTCCCATTTGAGTATTATCTCATATTCTCCGTCTCCGTCAACGTCAGCTGCGGAGCAGTCGTTTGGCGTATATGAGTATTCGCGTCCGTCGGGTGTCTTAGCATTGGCAGGACGGTTGAGGGGAACAGAGAGGAAAGGCTGTTCCCATGCCTTGACGGGAGATGACTTCTCCGTCGTGCCGCGCTGATGCGTCACTACTGTATACTCACAGTCGGAGGTGCCGAGTATATCGGTGAAGGAGGTAGCGCCGGTGAGTGATGATGCTATTGTCTCGCCGTTGCGTATGACGTCGAATGCAGCGTCAGGATCATCCGTGGAGAGCAATCTCCAGCTGACGAAGTTACCTTTCTCGCAAGGAACGGCGACGACGCCTCGCGAGAGTTTCTCCATATATGTCTGGCCGAACGATGTGAGTGACAGCAGTGCTGCAGCAACAGTTAGTATTGATTTTCTCATAGTGTGAAGTTAGTATCTTTTATTATAGACGAGGAAACGGATGAGAGGTTTAATCTTTATTGTTCATGCTCCAAGATAATAGTTCTGTTCCGCCTTAAAATGAAAAGTGAAAAATAAAAAGCAGGAGGAAAACGGTCAGTGCCGTTTTCCTCCTTATTCCTTATTATATTGTGTCTATGCAAGAAGACCTGCATCTTACTTATGTACTGCTCCAGCAGCGTCGAGTGTCTTACTCAGCTTTAGCATTTGACAAAAGCTGAGAGGTGGTAAGGTTTAAGGTCGCTTCGCTTGTAAGGTCTTAAGCAAGGTCATAGACGTCACTCCGTGTCTGTTACTGGTTTCCATAGACGAAGAATTCGTATGGCGTAGCCTGGTAGAGGTTGTCGAAGCGTCGGTAGTTGAGTATGGTAACATGTGAACCGTAAGTATCGTTGACGATGTCGAGATATAGCTGTCGGAACGATATGTTTGGGTTGGCGTCCACCTTATTAATCAGGTTATTGGTGAAGCGGTCGCTATAACATATCTGTTTGCCTGCGTCCCAGTTATCTCCGAATGAAGATTCCTGGGCAGCGGCAGATGCTATGCCGAGTATGCCGTCTATGCCCTCAATACCTGCCAATACGCTGGCGGAGTGACATGGTTCTGTGCATACCAGCATCTTACGGTACCGTCCCCCATTATGCATGTCGGTCAAGGTGCTGCTCAGTGCTACTTTTGTGTATGGCGATCCTGAGTATCCCCATGTGAATTTGTTGACTTCACCGTGGCCGCTCCAGAAGAAGAAGATATTGCTGTGGCTGTCTGTATTGAGCACTATTGGTGTATGTGCTGTCCGTAGCCCCATCATTATATAATATATATCGCTGGCAGAGAGTGTATCGGTGTTATAATCTAACTGTATGTCATCGTAGACATTCTCCCCCCCTTCCTTCGTGCGTATAATGCCTTGGTATGGATTCCTCTCGTCGTAGGCAATCTCATCAGGTGAGGCGATGAGTATGATGTGATCGTCGTCGTAGCCTTTGTGCTTCAGTAAGTGATACATATTGAGCACGTCGGCCGTATGGCGGTAATTGTACCAGCCGCGTGAGCCGCAGACGAGCACGGCCCATTGTGACTCCATACTGTCGTACTGAATGTCTGTACCTATATTGGCTATCTCTGGAGTGACGGAAGCCTTCCACTCCCATGATTCCTTCAGCGAGCTGACACGCGAGGATCCGAGTCCCGACATGTAGTCGATAGGGATGAACTTGTTGTCGTACACCATCCAATGGCAGTATACTGATGCCATTGGTGCACTATGTTCGGTGGTACTGTAGTCATAGCTGCCCGACGCGCCATAGATGTTGTATGTGCCCAGATCCGCTGTCAGTACCTTATACAGTCCCATAGTATTGGATGTAATGGCTACTGGTTCGGCATCACTGTTTGTTCCTGTGGTCATCAGGGATGTCATAAGACCATTGATGTCACTGTTTCTGTTGGAGGTAGTATCTCCTTTGACGACAAGGTCGTCGTAATGTCGGAGTACGATAGACGAGAAGAGCAAAGCATCGTACATCTTCACTTCGCGGAACGTTGGCGTCACTCCGTAGCGTGTCTTGAAAGCTACCTCGAATCCAGTGGTTGGGTCAGTATAAGGCGCGATGCCCTCTATACCCTCCACGTCATCTCCAAGTGAGAGAATGTTGGTTCCGAACGCAGAGTCGGAAAAGAAGAGGCGAGGAGCCGTTCCTTTGTAAGAAAGCACCTCACGGTGAGCCTTCAGTATTGATTTCAGGTCATCCAGACTGTCAGGTATGCAGATGATGCATTCGCTGCCGTCCGTCATAGCTTCGAAGGCACTTGTCGGGGGGTATATGCCTGTTGCTTGCATTCCCATCTCCGTTGCTATGAATGCAAACCAGTCGCAGAATGTCTGTCCATAGTACGTATCGTCTCCAATCATTGATACCTTGGTAAAGCCATAGGCCTGCGCTTTGCTAAGTAGTGCTTCACATTGTGTAATGTTGGCCTCGCAGAGCCCCCAAAAAGTGCTCTTGTCACTATATTTGCGTATCAGTCCATCGGTAGCAGCGAAGGGAGAGATTAATACCTTGCGCGCTTCTGTCAGTTTGCGTGCCAGAATATCGGTATGCAGAGGATTAGCAGGGCAGACAACGACGGCTATGTCAGAACGCTGAGCGAGACTGTCGGCGAGATGCTCCATGTAGTAATACTGATACTCGTAATCCTTGGAGTTATCCAGAAACCACTCTACATTGATTTTGACGCGTCGGTCCATGCCTGCCTGTGCTTTAGCAAAATTCTCTGCTACCCAGTCTGACATTTTGTGCCACTCGTTGATGCATTCCGTATCAGAAGTGGGGACCACGATGGCGACGGTGTATGGTATTGTCGCCGTACCATCGTCTGTCGATGAGATATTGGACTCTGAGGTGATGGTGTCGCTGCATGCTGACAGTATCAGTAGTAGGGATGATATGAAGGTGGCGCGTATATAAGCGCAGAGTGTATTAGTAGTCGTAGTCATATTCATATTCTATTGCAGCGTGATGGATTTGTTTTATCTGTGAATCGATGCCAGGGATGAGAGTTTTGAGATTCTTGGAAACAATGAGTTTCTCATAATCGGATTCCAGTCCGTAGATTTCCACCTGCGGTTGCTCCTCATGGTTCATCCATTGCGTGACAAAGTCAATGAGTAGCAGGTTGGAGCGTTTGACGATGCTTGCTATGATGTTCTTGCTGTAGTCCTGCATGTCACCGTCGATACCAATGGTATAGACGGAACGCTCGCGGCTGTAACGGTAAGCACCATACGAACTTCCACCGCAGAGCGGCATGATGAAGTCGTACTTCCCGTCGTTATCGTAACACCAGTGGTACAGTGACTCTGCATCCTCGTAATTGGAGTATGACGAGTCATCTGCCAGGTAGTAAAGAGTTAAATCCATCTCTGTACCGTCAAAGTCCTGATACCCATGCAAGAAACCATCGTCAACTACGTTCAGCGGGAACTGACTATAATTAGGGAAAATGATGACAGGCTTCTTGCATCCCAATAGGTATGCCATATAGCCGGCCTCGAATGCTGCACCGTATATCTTTATGTAGCGTGAGTAGAAGTTTGGAGTATCCGGTGCTTGTAGTGGCTGCATGTCAAGCAGTAGCACTGCATCGTCTCCATGGCATTGCCATTCGGGGTGGCTGCGGAGAATTTGGTCGTAGTTGTTGACACTTGTGAGAACGAGGAGCCTTCGCGGGTGTGCCATGGTGGTATCTATCTCAAACCAATCGCGTATGGACTCCTCCAATGCCTCCTGTGATTTCGGACTGACGTGTTCCACTGCCAGGTCTGTGTTACTATTCTCCAACTGGCAGGCAGCAGCATAGATACTGTCGCTGTATGAGCGGTCTCCAATACCATTGATGCTGTAAATGATGCGCATAATGGTTGATGGCCGACTGATGGTGTCGGAGTCAATGGTGTCAGTAATGTCTGCAGAGCCCGGTGTTTCGATAACATCGGCATAATCGTCTGAGCATGCTGCGAACCATGTCGCCACCATCAGACAGAGGATTGTTTTAATGAATGATTTCACTGGGGCGTAAAATTGATTGGTATGAATTGATCAGAGTTCGTTAAAACCACTTGCTTTCAAGTGTATATGATAACATCTGTTTGTATCGTCCACATGCAGAGGATAGCATATTGGGTTCATGACAAGACAGCCACCGGTTCACTGGTGGCTGTCTTTGATGTGTATTATATGCAAGTATGTTTTCCTTGTATATATGCGTAGTTGATTACCATGCCTTGGTAGCTATCCATACTGCGCAAGCGGTAGTATGAGTGTATGAACGTGTTGCTACGTCAGCGTAGACATTGTTTGTATCGAAGAAAGTTTTAGCATGCTGTGAGTTAACGTAAGGCACAATCTCATCATTCTTACTGCAGAACAGGTAGGTCTTTGTCTTTGGTGTCCAACCAGTTGTGAGATTCTGCTTCTCCAGACATTCCATAAGATCCTGGTACATCTGTGAGGTTGTATCAAGTATTTCTTCACTGAGGAAGTTCTTGAGGTAGATGTAGTCGCATGTTGTATCGTATACAGGTTCAACTGCATTATCATCCTTCTCCGTTGTGCAGAGTGACTTGAAGAAAAGTCCGCAGACGTCTGCTGATCCAAGATCCTTAACTTTGAGGTGGTAGTCCATGTTTGTCTTCAGCATGGTGTTGTACTTCTCATTGAAGAATCTCTCTTCCGGATACTTGTTGGCAAAGTCAGGGAAAGCGTTTCGCATGGCCTTAATAACCATAGGGAAAACGCAAGGATAAGTAGAGAATCCATCTTCCATGTACTTCTTGAAAGTAGCGGCAGGATCGTATGGTCCTACACATGGATATGAATATTCAAATCTCCAAGTTCCGCTGAGGTTATTGGTGTCAAGATATTTGTGTACTGCCATTGCGTCACCTCCGCCTTGTGAGCATCCTACGACGCGGAGTGTCCAGTCACTCTCCATCTCGCCACCGACTTCATTTCTGAACTTGTCGTAACCGGCAACCATTCCGTCATAGAGCTGCTGTGCCTGAAGATTGTGGTTGAGGTATGGCTGGGTGTAACTGCTGGATATACCGAATCCCTGTCCGTCAGGTACGATGAAGAGATCGTCGCAACCGATGAGTTGGAGCTCAGAAATGCCCTTGTAGCTTCCTTCCTTTGCCATTGCTTCAGATGCGCACTCAGCGTTGCAGGTACGTGTGTAAGGGCAGACGAGGATGATATGGTTAGCATCATTGTAGTGTCTGCCGAAGAAATCCCATCCTGCGTAGACGATAACACCGGAGAGTCGTATCGAGTTGTTGTTCTCGTCGTGTGACCAGTAATAATACTTTCTGGAGTAGTATTTTATGGCCAAACCGTTAGTGCCTTCGACAGCATTGATGGAATCCTCTTTTTCATGACCCTGCTTGAGGAATTTGTTGCGGGCAGATTCTGTATTTTCGTCGTTAGATACGGGACCAAAGATTACTTCGGCCATCTCGTCTACAGTAAAGGAATCTACAGAAACTGTTTCGGATTGAATATTGGCGTCAGCCACTAATTTGTCAAGGGCGCTTTGCGTTGTTTCACCCCCTGTAACTGCATCATCATCGTCATTACTGCACGATGCGGTAAATAATCCCACAAAAGCTAGAAGTGCTAGAATCTTTTTCATAATCGTTTTTGTTTTACTTTTAATTTTACTTTTACTTTAATTTAAATTTTTTACTTTATTTGTTTCCTCCTAAGATTCAGTATATCAAATATGAAGAATGATAGTCCGGCATGACCTATATTATATATATGGGCTGTCCTAAGCTGTCATTGTCTTTCCGTAATTTGACTAAGTTCGATGTTTGAAATGTCCTTCTGGTAAACGCATGGCTCGGTTTTATACATTTAGGCATCGATTATTTGTCGTGTTTGCAAAATTAAGTATTTTATTTGGACCATGCAAATTTTTGTTGATTTTTATTAGTTTTTTTTAAAAAAATATTGATGTATGGCTATTTCGTGCCTGTTTGGCTATTGATTTCATTAACTAATATAACTAACTTTCCTACCTCAATAATATAGGTGGAAAGATTTCCAAGGGTTTTACGGAACACCGAAGGTGCGATACCCGCGGCGCTCGGCAACACGAATTATCATGAATTATCCACGGATTACTTCCGCAGTTGGATAATTTTGTTTACCTTTGCATGCAAATTTCTATCAATGCTAACGTAAAATCACTACTTATGAAAAGAAACAACGACATAATGAAGTGCATGGCCCTTTCCGCAATCCTCGCCATGGGCATGACGCCGGAGGCAAGTGCTTACACCTTCGATGCCAACACTCGCTATTCACGCCTCGTCATAGAGTCACGCCTGAATGACTTCTACGGCAACAAGAAACTGATGGGCTTCGATATCTTCGACGCTGAAGGCAACCTGGTGAAAGAGCATGCCGGCGGAACAAACCTTAAGTTCGACTATGTCCCAGGTCTCGTGGCAAAGGCTGTCATCGAGGCTGTGAGATACTACAAGGATGAGTCATGGGCACGCCCTTGGTTCTACAGTGTGGAGAGCTACGCGCTCAACAATCAGAGTGGTCTCTCCTCTTCCCCCACCACCCTCGACGACATCAATGCGGCGAAGATGTACTGCACGCTCTATGACCTTACCTGTGCAGGCGCCCCTTACGCCGGTGCTACAATGACCGTCAGCGGCAAGAAGGTTGACACCAACGCAAAGGTGGCGGAGGCAATGCAGACGGCAGTGAAAGGTATCACCTATTATAATAAGACATACAGCATACAAGCCTCCACACTCGCTGATGCTGCCGGAGGATGGTTCCACAAGGGTACGTCGTATCCTTACCAGATGTGGTGCGACGGTCAGTATATGGGTCCTGCCCTCCTTGCCCAACTGGAGAACTACGGCTATACCATCACGGGCGATGCCTCAAAGGACTGGGACATCATAACGAAGCAGTTCACCATCACATGGAAGTATCTATGGGATGCCGACAAGGAACTCCTCTACCATGCCTTCTCTGCCGTACCTACTGACAGCCGCTCTTCATGCTGGGCTGACAGCAAGACGTATCACTCGCAGGAATACTGGGGACGCGCCGAGGGCTGGTACTTCCTCGCTCTCGTGGATATCCTTGAGGAGATGCAGAAGGCGGGTATGACGGAGACGGCAAACTATGCCACACTCCGCGGTTATCTTAACAGCATTGCCGCAGGACTCGCAAAGCGTCAGGATGCGGAGAGCGGTTGCTGGTATCAGCTCCTTGCCCATGGCGCTGACTTCTCCGTCTCGTCATATCAGAGTGTGAAGAAGGAGGCAAGCAACTATCTTGAGTCGTCTGCCACAGCCATCTTTATCGCCGCATACCTCAAGGGACAGCGTCTCGGACTCTACGACACTGACTACAGCGAGGTGGCAAAGCGTGCCTATAAAGGTTTCGTGGAGAACTTCATCGTCGACGACGGCACGGGCAACGGTACGGTGCAGGTAGTGAGATGCTGCAAGTCGGCTGGTCTCGGCGGAAGCGACAAGCGTGACGGTTCGGCGGCATATTATCTTCTCGGTTCTGATGTAGTGCCTACGAGTGCCGATCCTTCTTCTTCCGACTTCTACACCGAGGGTAAGTGCTTCGGTGCCTTCATCCTTGCTGCTACAGAGTACGAGCGCGCCTTTATCGACGGCCAGGCTTCTTCCGTAGGACACGTGGATATTCCGTCGCGCCCCTCTCACGACCAGGCATATAACATCGTCGGTCAGCCAGTGCCGTCGTCCGCACATGGCCTCGTCATCGTGGACGGACAGAAGCGGATGAACAGGTAGGGTAGTCAAAGTTAAAGTGAAAAATGAAAAGTGAAAAATACATTATAGTATTTTAAATGAAAAGTTAAAAGTGAAAAATGAAAAATACAAGTTAGTC
>R06__coassemble_700_pt1 | contig 12008 bp, 5 predicted proteins | sample R06__metabat2_high_PE_030 | metagenome-assembled genome bin R06 | reverse complement strand
ATCAGCCATTGAAGGTTGACTATTCGGGCTACTTCGGCGTTGACCATATATCTAAGGGTGTATACGACGTAATGAACTCTGATCAGTACAGTCAGTATCTCGGTCAGGCTTGCACCAACTCAAATACTCCTATTCCAAGCGGTTATACCCTCAATGCGGAGACCAACAAGTACCAGTTCATGGATAATACCAATACGGACTGGTTCAGTGAAGTGTTCAAGAACGGTGTGCGTCAGAACCATAACGTAAACCTCAGAGGCGGCGGTGCACACAATGCATATAACATTGCCCTCGACTACTATAACCAGAAAGGTACTCTTGAGGGTGCAGGTCCAAACTATCAGCGCTATACTGCACGTGTGAACAACACGATGGACGTTAAGTGTGTCAAGTTCCACACAAGCTTTACCTATTCTCATTCCAACCAGGACAACATGGGCTTGTCAAATGCTTCAGAGTATGTGCAGGGTCTTTATGGTGACGTGACCAACGTGCTTCGCGGTACACTTCTCATGCAGCCAACAATCAAGGCATACGACAACAGTACATGGGTGCTCGACGATAAGGTAGGTTCTGCAAGCAGCTATAACTATGATGCTTACGGCTATGGTGTTTACAATACAGATATCCATGGTGACATCTCTGCTTCAAACCCATTGCTCGTCAATAACCTTCTCCAGCGTAACACACTTGTTGACCGCTTCCTTGGCACAGGTTCTGCAGAGGTAGACCTTCTCGGATTGTTTGGTGTTCATTCAAAGAACAACAGTCTTTCATATAAGATCAACCTTTCTTACAGTAAGACACATGCAAAGGACAAGACATTCATCTCTGCATGGATCCAGAGTAACCGTGTATACCTCGACAAGAGTAATGAGACCTTGACAAAGGCTTCACGTGACTATACTGACGCCCTCATTGAGAATACTCTCACCTATGACGGACATCTTGACAAGCACAACATCAACGTCATCATAGGTCAGTCATACGAAGAGGAGAACACTGACCTCCTTACAGGTTGGGCTAAGGACATGACGGAACCTTATATCCTTCAGCTCCAGAACTCAGCTGATACATACTCTTCTTCATACGAGTATAAGCATGCCCTTGCATCATTCTTCGGACGTCTTACCTACAACTACGATGAGAAATACCTCTTCTCTGGTATTCTCCGTCGTGACGGCAGCTCACGTCTTAATCCAAAGAGCAACTGGGGAACATTCAAGTCCGTTTCTGCAGCTTGGCGTCTTGACAAGGAGTCTTTCTTCCACTTCAATCCATCTGTAGTAAACCTCTTGAAGCTTCGTGCCAGCTATGGTGAGCTCGGTAATGAGAACAACGTTTCCGACTATGCTTATCAGGCAAGTATGGCCCGCAACAACATGACTTACAGCTTCGGTAACAATGCAGTCACAGGTTCTTCTGTTTCTACATTCGTCAACGAAGACCTCAAGTGGGAGAAGAAGAAGACAACCAATATCGGTATCGACCTCGCTATGTTCCGTAACCGTTTCGAGTTCACATTCGAGTGGTATAAGAACAGTGCCGATCAGCTCCTCTACAACGTACCTGTTCCTGCAAGTGCTGGTGTAGCCAACACAACAGTTAGTATGAATGCTGGTTCTATGGACAACAGCGGTATCGAGCTCTCAGCAACATGGCGTAACAGCGACCACCCATTCAAGTGGGAACTCAGTGCCAACCTCAGCACATTGAAGAACAAGGTTACATCCCTTGGCTTCGGTACTGACTCATACATCACAGGTGCTTACGCTACATACGTAGGTAAGGAAGTAGGTCAGTTCTATGGTTGGGTTTACGAAGGAATCGCCCGTACACAGGAGGATCTTGACAACCACGTTAATGACAATGGCGAGCACATCGAGCAGTATGGTGCCAACGTAGGTGACTGCCTCTATAAGGATATCAACAATGATGGCGTAATCAACGATGAGGACCAGACAGTTCTTGGCAGCGGTCTTGCTAAGGTAAACTTCGGCATCAGCGCAAAACTTGCTTATAAGGACTTCGATCTCAGCATCTCTACATACGGTGCCCTCAACTATCACGTTGCAGATGATATCTACAACAGCCTCAATTCATGCTACGGCTATGGCAACAAGGATGTTGCCATGCTCAATGCAAACCAGTGGTCAGAGGATGGTACTACATACCTCTCAAACGTTCCACGCACATACGCTGCCAATAATGCGACATACGCATGGAACGACCTCTTCAGCTCACGCAAGATTCAGAATGCTGCATACTGGAAGATCGCTAACATCGAACTCGGCTATAACCTCCCTGACAGATGGTTCGGTGACGTTGTGAATAATGTACGCATCTACGTATCAGGTCAGAATCTCATGACATTCACAAAGTATCACGGATACAACGTAGACTATGCCGGTGGTACATTCACCCCAGGTTATAACTTCTGCTCGTTCCCAACAGCACGCTCGTTCATGTGTGGTATCCACTTCTCATTCTAACCTTTAATAAGAATCATAGATATGAAACTAAATAAATTTTCCATTGCACTCTTGCTGGGACTTGGCGCTCTTACATCTTGTAATGACAAGTTGGAGCTGACTAACCCGAATCTGCAGACAACAGGCACGTTCGGTTATACTTCCAGTGATCTGAATGAGTGCGTTATTGCAGCTTACAACCATATCCGTATGGAAGGCACCTACGCTCGTGTAGGATATAATATTGACGTAATGCGTGGTGATGAGGCCTGGAACTGTTCACAGGTATGGTATATGCCATTCGATGACCTTGATGAGCCTACGACAGACGAGATCGGCCAGTGGTCTTGGCGTGACTGGTATTACACCATCAACGTATGCAACTTCATCACATCCCGCGTGACGGGAGACGACGCTGACCTTTCTGACGACATGAAGCAGATCAAGGGACAGGCACTCTTCCTCCGTGGTCTCGCATACTACAACCTCGTAGGCTACTATCAGAATCCGGCTCTTATCACAGACTATAGTGAGTACTCTACAATGGATGGTCTTTATGCTAAGAACACTCCAGACGATGAGACACAGACTCAGTATGATGTAGTCCTTGATCAGGTAGAGAAGGATTTCGCCGAGGCTATGGAACTTCTTCCTTCACGTGACGAGGGTGGTGAGTGGTCCAAGGGACGTGCTACTTGCGGTGCAGCTGCAGGATACTATGCCCGCGCTCTTATGCAGCGCCACAAGTACAGTGAGGCTCTCACGGTACTTAAGGACATCATCAACAAGAAGTATGGCACATACAAGCTAATGGCAGACTATGGCGACAACTTCCGCGAGGGTTCTGCTTACGAGAACAATGATGAGAGCCTCTTCGAGGTACAGTTCCTTGATAAGGACAGTCAGGGAACAGATGATGAGTGGACACCTGTCAACACGAGTGCTTATGCGACTCAGGGTTCTGCTATCGAGTCCAACTTCGCTCCAAGTGATGTAGGCGGTTGGGCAGATATAGCTGCTTCTCCATGGCTCTATCAGCTCTTCAAGGCAGAGAGAACCACTAAGGGCACACTTGATCCACGTCTCTACTGGACCATCGGTACATACGAGAAGGACTGGGACAATGTAGGCAACGGTAATGTATGCTACGGCTCTGCCATGACTGATAATGATACTGTTGTTGTCAACAATACATACGGCGGTCTGCCAATTGCTAAGTGGACACACTTCCGTACTGGTGAATATGAGAAGGTAGTGACTGGTCTTCATGATGGTATCAACCTCCGAATGATGCGTTACTCAGACGTACTGCTCCGTGCTGCAGAGTGCGAGAATGAGGTGAATGGACCTACGCAGCAGGCTATCGACTGGATCAATCAGGTTCGTGAGCGTGCAGGCCTTGCTGATCTCAAGCTTTCAAGCTTCCCTACTGCCGATGACCTCTTCGAGCAGATTGCCAATGTAGAGCGTCCGAAAGAGTTCGGCTGTGAGTACGGCCGTGGTCTCGACCTCATCCGTTGGGGATTCTTCTACAGCGCAGACCGTCTGCAGCAGTTGAAGGAGCATGGTACCTTCTATCGTACATCTGACCGCAGCCTTGCAAAGTGTCCTGTATATTATGTGGACAAGGATATCGACGCTACTATCAAGAGTTCTTATGACACTTACGTTCAGGGCCATGAGTTCCTTCCTCTCTATCAAGGTACGCTCAATGACGACCAGAACCTTGTAGGCAACTCTGCTAACTACAGCACAGACAACTCAGAATACTTTAAGTCTAAGGGATGGACTGTTCATCCAGTAAAGGAATAAAGTAGTCAATACAACATTCACATTTTTATATTAATATAGATAATATGAAACATCTAAATAAATTAGCCGCTGTATTCTGCTCAGCCGCTTTCGGTATGATGGCACTGACAGGCTGTGAAGGCAGCGAAATGTATGATGTCAATTCTCCTGACTGGATTGCTGAGAAGATTGACTCTATAAAGAATGCCAAGGGAAGTGGTGACGGCCTTGTCATCCCTGATGGTCATGAGGATGTGTACACTATTGGTGCTACAGACTTCAGCACCGGCTGGTGGGCAGAGTTCTCTAAGTATTATGTTATTCCTGACGGACAGACATGGAATGCAGTGTTCACCTTGAACATTAATCCAAGTGCTCCTAACACATATAAGAACTTCGCACTCATTCTCACTTCTGATGCAGACCGCAGTGCCGGTGACTATCTGGAATATGGCGCTATCCGCTATGATAATCAGCCAAGCGGTAACTCCGAGTGGGGTGACTATATTGACCGCAGCTGCGTAGTCAGTGACCTCACATTCGGTTCGGATACCGACGAAGGCATACAGAAACTCAGTGGTAAGGTTGTTCTTACAGTCGACCGTTCTGATCCTAACTCTTTCACAGTTAAGATTACCAATGGCACTGTGACAAAGACTTATACACAGAATACACCTCTCGCCAACCTCAATGCTGATCAGACTGATACGAATATCCGTGCATTCCTTGTTCCAGAGGGTTCTTACATTGACTTCATTCAGTCAAATATTGAGCCTATCGGCGGATATACTTCAGCAGAGGACAAGCAGCCTCTCTCAATTACACTTAACAATGTACCTAAGAAGGTTCTCGTAGGCACAACACTTGCTGAGGCATTCGCAAATGTTACTGCAACCGTAGAGTATGAGCAAAGCGTCTCACAGACTATCCCTTACGCAGATCTCTTCTGCACAACTTGCGATATGAACACTACCGGTAGTAAGAAGGTTACAATCTTCTACGACTCTACATTCAAGGGTGAGAAGGCTACTACACCAATCTATGCAGAGGCAGAATTCCAGGTAGTTGACAAGATGTACGACATGATTGGTTCTGCTGACAATGCTACACCTTGGTGGGGTGATCATTCTGAGAATGTAAAGGTAAACCCTAAGGAGACAGTCGTTCAGTCATTCTATAACTATACCAGCGGCGCAGGCAACTGGAACAACTACTGCATTGTTCTCTGTAAGGAGGATAATTCCGAGTATGCTGTTGTTCGTTCCGACAACTATGGCTGGGGTGACGGATATGGCACTTGCACTGCTACTTCTGATGCTGCCGATGATTGGGCAACCTGGCTCAAGGCAATGGATGGTGCTAAGGTGACTACTTACGTAACCAACAATGGTGATGGTACTGCTGACGTCAAGGCAGTTGCTCTTGGCAATGACGGCAATACATATACTCAGACATACGAGGGAATCACTGTAACTGATCCTGATGATTTCTACTATCGTTACACTGTCGACAACTGCCATCTCGAGTTTGCTGATGTAGTAGGCGCAGAGGACAATACAACAGGCTGGTGGGGTGCTCACTCTGATAACATTCAGATTCCTTCAGGCTATACTGTTACCCGTCAGTTCATCAACTATACCAGTGGTGCTAGCAACTGGAATAACTGGGTAGTTGTTCTTGATAGCGAGGACACAGCTACAGAGTATGCTGTTGTACGTGCCGACAACTATGGCTGGGGCAATGGCTATGAGGCCTGCACACCAAGCGGCGGTCAGGCCGATTGGGCTTCATGGCTCACAGCAATGGATGAGGCGAAGGTTACTGTGTCAGTGACCAACAATGGTGACGGAACGGCTGATATCAAGTCTGTAATGATAGGTAATGACAACGGCATCTACACGCAGAACTACATTGGTATCAATACTGTTGATCCTGACAATTGCTACTACAGATTCACTGTTGACAACTGTCACCTCGTATTCGAGCCTTCTTCACGCGCTGTCATCACAGCAAATTCAAAGCGTGCCCGTATTACAAGAAGAGTAAGAAGATAGTTTTCTGAAAGTATTGTATTTTTACGTACTTTGACTTATTAGATTTTTTTGGGGGGAGGGTGGCAACCATTTCGGTTGCCACCCTTTTCGATTTTGGAATACATGCAAAAATATGTTCGATCCTATCCTTCTGGTAAGAATATTGTGATTTCGCACCAGTTAAACGCTTAGTTAGTTTAGACCAAGCTCGACTCGACTTTGGACCTACAAACAACCAAACAACCAGACACCAAACAACCAAACCCCAAACAACCAAACCCCAAACAACCAAACAACCAAACAACCAACCAACCATCCATAATTTCAGTTATCAACAAATAGCGGCGAATAACTATTAAATTATCATGCATTCAAGGAAATTACGAAATTTTTCCGTTCCGAAAGATTGCTTTTGTGGAGGAATTGTGTAAATTTGCACCAATAAGTTGAACTTAATAAGATAAAGCATTAAAATCAATTACATAACACGACATGAAATTAGCAGGACTATCCAGAGACACACTTGACTTTGTATCAACAATAGTAGGCAACGACACAGAAGACTTCAAAGAAGGAGTAGCATGCGGAGTGAGAATGGCATTGGGCATAGCCGGATGCGCCATTGTCGATGGTTATCTTACAGAAGATGTCATATCGAAGTCAGAGCAGCTTAAGTCGATATCACGCACACTTGGCAAGATAAAAGAAGAAAGGGAAGCACGTCAACGTACATTCTCCAATCCTGTGATGCATGTAGTGGAAGAGGATGATGCATTAGACGATGAAGACAAATAGTACACACACCGCGGAATGATATGACAAACAAAGTTCTTCTCATCTACACAGGCGGAACAATAGGTATGGGACGCAATGCCACAACCGGCGCTTTGGAACCTCTCGACTTTACCCATCTCGTGCAACGTCTGCCGGAGTTGGAACAGATACAGACGCAAGTCGACGTCCGCCAGTTCAGTTCACCGATAGATTCAAGCGACATGTCGCCGCATCTATGGGCGCAACTCGTACGTATAATCATATCCCACTATGACTCGTACGACGGTTTTGTGATACTTCATGGTACTGATACCATGGCATATACGGCATCGGCGTTGTCATTCATGCTGGAAAATCTTACAAAGCCCGTCATACTTACAGGCTCACAGTTGCCAATGGGACAGTTGCGTACTGACGGTAAGGAGAACCTCATCACAAGCATCGAACTGGCATCCTGCTATGATGCTTCCGGACATGCCCGGTGCCCAGAAGTATGTATCTACTTCAACGGTCGGTTGCTGCGTGGCAACAGGTCGACAAAGTTCAGCTCCGATGAGTTCAATGCATTCAACACATTCAACTATCCGCATCTCTGCGATGCAGGCGTAGACTTTGTCTTCCACGACCATCACATTCTCCAACCGGACTTTAGTAAGGGAGTTACACCTCATCTCACCATGGACTCCAGTGTTATCGTTTTCTCACTCTTTCCAGGTATAAGGGAAGATATCGTGCACCATGTGTTCGGGTCGAAGAAACTGAGAGGCGTTGTCATGCGATCTTTCGGAAGCGGCAATGCACCTCAGCAACCATGGCTCTGCAACCTTATCCGAAATGCCACAGAGCGAGGTACAGTCATTGTCAATATCTCTCAGTGTCTCTCCGGTTCAGTAGAGATGAACCGTTATGATAGCGGTTATTTCCTGAAAGAGGCGGGTGTCATCTCTGGTTATGATTCGACAGTGGAGGCAGCAACGACAAAGCTCATGCATCTCTTGGGTCGCTTCGATAATGTCGCTGATATTCGCAGATACATGGACAAGTCTCTTGCTGGTGAGATAACATTGTGACGGCAACAAGGAATCCGTGGGTGTTCACTATAGTGATTGAAACACAAGTTTCAGATGGAACCCCTCGTCACCAGCTTTTATTCTAATATTATCGGGCTGTGACTGCGGACCGAGTTGTTCAAGCGGTTTGTAGCTTCGCATGGGTGGAATGGATATCAGGAATGATATGTCTCCATCCGGAAACGGTATCATGGTCTTTTCGCCTGTAGCAGTCTTTGCCTCGGCAATCCCTCCCATTTCGCCAGGTGTCTGGTCTGTGGCTTCTTCAGGCGTGAAGAGTCTGACATACAGTCCATCGGTCAAGGAGTACACTTTCAGTGCAGAGCCTATCTGCATCCATCTTACGTCAGCATGATAGCCCTTGAATTCAGGATAGAGTGGGGGGTGTTGCGAGTTGTACTGCCCCGTGATGGTGTTGTTGTATTCCTTTCTCCAGATGCCGAACTGCTGTCCTTGCAGTCTGTTGCGCCATACGCGATACGGACCTCTGCCCAACCATTCCACGTGATCGGCAAGCTCTTCCGGGAACCGGAATGACAATCCAAGTTGCCATTGTCCCTCGGTGGTGATAAACTGTCCGTTGAAACCATGACCGCGTTCATCATTGAGCAGTGAGGCATCCATATACAGAAGACCGTTGGGTGTCAGTCTCCATTGTATGCTGTCTATTCCTCCCTGGTACCAGAAAGTGTTTACTATTGTGCCGTCAGTTTCCGTGTATTTGCTGTGGCGGATACATTCTGCACGGATGCCGACAGGCAACGGTCCCTGCAGGTCCCCCATTGTCATAAGTCCTCTGTCGTCGAAGTCAACATCAGCTTTCCGTACTGCGGGGAGTATCGTCTGCTCATCAGCATGGCTTACCGGCCATGTCCATTCGCAGATATCTTCGCCTCCTCTTGTTGCCACAATGTGTAGCACGTCTTCTTCCGCTACGTAAGGAATATCCACCAGTACACGTTCTCCAGGTTTAGCATCAGGCAACGCACTCCCATTTATCATGCATTCGCTGAGAGAAGTGAAGAGAAAATTGTTTTCTACGAGTAGTTGCGCCCTTTTCATGTTCTTGTCAATATTCTTTAGAGAAACCTGTACAGGACTCCATACTTGACGTATTGTGTAGAAACTTCCTTCTGGCTGCCGGTACGCGTTAAGGCAGCCATCGGGACCGTTGCCGCCATCAGAGTCAAGTATCCCATTGAGGTCGGTACGTCTCACCGCCTCGTCAACGAAAGCCCATATGAATCCCCCGGCAAAGAGTGGTGATTGCTGCCAATGACTCCACATATCTTCGAGTGCCGCACCACCGCCTTTGTCGTATTTGCTGTGCAGGAATTCCGTAGGCATGAATATATTCTGCCCGTTCTGCAAGCGGTAGGCTCCTGTCTGGTATGCAGGATAGTGGTGCGTATCAATGCCATCATAGTCTGACCATGGATGTACTACGTGCCGGTGTTGCGGGTCAAGCACGGCAAAGAGCGTGTCAACTGATGTGTTCCATCCCCCCTCGTTGCCGTTGCTCCAGAGGAATACGCATGCTCTGTTTACGTCACGCGCAATGACTTCATTCACCATCCGCTGCGCAGTTGAGTCATCATAGTGCGTCTGCCAGCCAGGAACCTCGTCGAGATACAGCAAGCCTAAAGAGTCACAGGCGTCCATGAAGTGACGGTCGGAAGGGTAGTGGCACCGTACCGCGTTCATGTTCATCTGTTTTATGAGTCTTGCATCGTTAATGCTTTGGCTTCGACTTACTGCCCTTCCTGTCTCTGGCCAGAAACAATGCCGGTTGGTTCCTTTCACAATGAGTCGTGTTCCATTGAGATATATACCGTCACGTCGGCGGAACTCGATGGTACGGAACCCCGTCCTTTGCACCACCTCGTGTGATTTGTCATCAAGTGCCAGCTTCACATTATATAGATTCGGGTGCTCTGGGTCCCATGCTTTCGCTCCATCAGCTTTCGCCTCTATTGTCACCACGACATCGTTACCGTCATGCGTGACATCATATCTTCTGATACTGACCGGGATAGTTGCTCCTGTTGTGGCATCAGTTATGGATAGTGTCGTATGTGTATGGCTGACTCCTTCACCTGCGATATGTGCCTGTGCAGTGATGGCACCGTCCTGACGGGCATTGACGCGTACATTATATATATGGTGCTTTGGCACGGCCGTGATATATACAGGTCGGTATATGCCTCCGAAGAGCCACCAGTCCGCACGCCGTTCCGCACTGTTTACGCTTTTATTGTCAGACTCCTTTTTTACCAGAACTTCCAGTGTATGCTTTTTCTTAGTGCTGACATACTGTGTGATGTCGTATTCGAATTCTGTGAATCCACCTTGATGCACGGCTTTGCCGGTGTTCCTTCCGTCGAGCAGCAGAGTGCTTATCAGTTGTCCGTCAATCCATACCTGCGTATCTGTCATGCAGCCTTCGAAGACCAGGTGCAATACCTTGCCGCTCCATGATGCTGGTAATGTGAACGTCGTCCTGTAGCGCCCAGTCTCGGCGCTTGGCTTCAGCCCCTTCTTCTTGTAGAATCTGCCATAGGTGTAAGCTCCGAATCCTTGCAGCTCCCATGAGCAGGGCACTTGTATCTTCTGCCATCTGCCGCTGTTCTGTCCCTCTGAACAGAAGAACTGCCACGACTTCGTATGCTCGGCATCAGTCCCGGAGAGATACAACCGCCCTGTCGGCATGCCGTGGACAGAGTGTACAGAAGAAAGCAATGCGATGAGTAGTGTTAACAGGGAAATATGTTGGCTCATATTGTTTAGATTTAATGCAATTCTGATACAAAGGTACAAAAATATCCGCAATATATCTCTTTCTTCTGTATTTTTTTACTAACTTTGCAGTAAATTTTATTCTAACATATATGAAAAAGACAATTATCTTATCCGTTCTCCTGGGTGTTTCTGTTTTGCTGTCAGGCCAGAAGCGCCCGCCTATGATGGTAGGCATCAACGAACCCGTCGGTGAGGGCATTGGTATCCATCCCGGGCGCGTGGCATGTGTGCATGCTCCCGGTGTGGCAAACTGGGACGGTGCTACCGGACTGTGGGTGGAGGAGCGCTGGAACAGTCAGGACAAGGCAGACCGTATGGTTAGGGAGGCAGTGAAGAGCATTGCCGGAACTGATGATGTCTCGAAAGCATGGAAGATGCTGTTCAAGGACTTCAACAGTCGTCAGGGAAGAGGACGCAAGGGTTACAAAGCCGGTGAGATGATAGCCATCAAACTGAACATGAACAATGCTCTTACGCATCATGATACCATAGAACTCAACTCATCGCCTTATGTGACACTCGCTTTGCTCAAGTCGCTCATCAACGATGCAAAGGTGCGCCAGCAGGATATCTTGGTATGCGAGCCGAGCCGTGCCATTACCGACAGCATTTACAACCGTTGTCACCGTGTGTTCCCTGGCGTAAGATTTATCGACAATATAGGCGGCGATGGCAGGGAGAAGTGTGAGTACTATCCAGAACAGATACATTACAGTGTGGATAATGGCAAGATGGCGCGAGGACTGGCCAAATGCATTGTTGATGCCACCTATCTCATCAACAGTGCTCTGCTGAAGACGCACTCCGGTCCAGGTGTCACGCTCTGCGGAAAGAACTGGTATGGTGCTACAGATATAAGTCTCTTCTGGAGGCAGAATGCCCATAACCATATCTCGCAGGACAAGAAGCATGGTACGCCGCAGTATAAGACTTTCGTAGACTGGATGGGACATAAGGATATGGGCGCCAAGTGCCTTCTGTTCCTTATTGACGGAACTTACGGTTCGCGAGACGTCAACGGCAAACCGCAGCCTAAATGGCAGAAAGCACCATATAATGATGAGTGGTGC
>R06__coassemble_679_pt1 | contig 12218 bp, 8 predicted proteins | sample R06__metabat2_high_PE_030 | metagenome-assembled genome bin R06 | reverse complement strand
TTGTTGCATTCCATAGTATTCCCGAGTCAGATCCTTGTCGGAGAACTTCCTTGAGATCACTTCCGAAGACATTCATGCCATAGCTGTTGAGAATCTCCGGCATCAGAGCCGGTGCCTCTTCTTCGCCTACAGGAGGCAGTTGGGCAGTATCACCGATGAGCATCAGTCGGCAGTTGCGGCCAGAGTATACTTACTTTATGAGATCGTCAAGGAGCGAACCGCTTCCGAAAGCATTCTCTCCATTGGGAAGCGTGGATATCATAGAAGCCTCATCGACCACAAAGAGCGTATCGGTATGCAGATTGTCGTTGAGATTGAAGTCTCCGAGGAATGCCTTTTGACGGTATATCTTCCGATGAATGGTCTTGGCCGGCAGATCAGCATTGAGCGACAAGATCTTTGCTGCACGTCCGGTAGGTGCAAGGAGTATAACCTTTTGATGCAGAGATACTAACGTGCCAACCATTGCAGATACAAGTGAAGTCTTGCCTGTTCCTGCACTTCCCCGCATTACCATGACCGGCATAACGGATTTTGATGCCAGGAAGTGTCCGAATGTCGTCAGGGCATTCAGTTGGTCACCGGTAGGCGTAAAGCCGAAACGCAGTGTTATCATTTCCGTGAATTGTTGTACCGTCATTCTCTTGTAGATGAATAAAATGTTATAGTGAAGTCGCTGATTGACAGAGGCAGTCCCTGTTATAATAAAATAAATTCAGAAAATCGAATAAAGTGGAAGAAATAAATACTTTTGCATTATTTGTCTGCCAATCTTTTCATGTTTCGTGAATTTTGATTACTTTTGCAAAAGCAAAGGTACAAAAAAAACTTCTGCTGACCAAAAATATGATAGACAAAAGTCAAAATACATTATCTCCGGCAAGCACAGCTCGTCGTGGCAATATGCCGCGACTGGTTATTCGTGTGGGTAATGGTACCCTTGATTTTCTCCTTCCTGATGCAGAAGGTAACCTTAAGCATGAGTCATATTCGGTAAGGAGTGGTGTGTCTATGGCGGCTAACCTTCGTCAGGCATTCCGTGAGTCACAGTTGCTTCGTGCGCAGGACCGCTTTGCCCTTATATCCGTATCGTCACCCGTTGCTCTCATACCTGTAGATGAGTATATGGACGATACTGACTTTGATGTCAGTGGGGTGTATGACATGACTTTCCTCGGTTATGAGAGCGAGCAGAAACTTACAAAGGTTCTGCCTGACTTAGGTACTGTGTGCGTATTTGCTGTCAACAAGGACCTTAAGATGGTAGTGGAAGATCATTTTACGGATGTAAGAATACAGAATGTGATGCAACCGGTATGGTCGCATCTATATCGTAATAGTATGCTCGTAGGACGCCGCAGGAAACTTTATGGCTATTTCCATGACCGCCATGTGGATATCTTCTCTTTTCAGCAGAGACGTTTCCGTTTTGCCAACAGTTTTGATGCGACACATCAGCACGATGCTCTCTATTATCTCCTTTTCGCATGGACGCAACTTGCCATGAACAATGAGGAGGATGAACTGCATATCGTGGGCAACATAGAGTATAAGGAGTGGCTTGTGGCAAAACTGAAGCAACACTTACGCAATGTTTATGTCATCAATCCTGTGGCTGACCTTAACCGCGCTCCGGGAACGATGATAAAGGGATTGGACTATGATATGATGTTTTAGACACAACAGGAACAGAACATGAGAATAATTACAGGAGAATACAAGGGACGCCATTTTGATGTGCCGAGAACATTCAAGGCACGTCCGACGACAGACTTCGCGAAGGAGAATATCTTCAACGTGATGAATGGGTATATAGACTTTGAGGGTATTTCTGCTCTCGACCTTTTTGCCGGTACGGGCAGTATTACCCTTGAACTTATCTCGCGCGGATGCCGTGATGTAACGAGTCTTGAACTTGACCGTGACCATGCCTGTTTCATACGGCAGTGCCTGCAGAAACTGGGAGAGGACAGATGCTCGCTCATTCGAGGCGATGTGTTCCGCTTCCTGCGCAGTTGCAAGAGGCAGTATGACTTCATCTTCGCCGATCCCCCTTATGCATTGCCTGATCTTCCGAAGATTCCTGATTTGGTGCTCAGCGGTAATCTGCTCAAGGAAGATGGCATTTTTGTCTTCGAGCATGGTAAGCAGAATGATTTCTCGCAGCATGAGCGCTTTGTCGAGCATCGTTCCTATGGCAGTGTGAACTTCTCTATATTCAAGTAAATACAGCAGACAAACTCAACTTTCGCAAGTTGAGCACTTACGAAAATAACATACATTAATGATAGATAGGGCAACCATTGAGAGAATAAAGGAGGCTGCAGACATTGTAGATGTAGTATCCGAGTTCGTAAGTTTGCGCCGTGCAGGCTCAAGCTACAAGGGACTTTGCCCTTTCCATAGTGACAGTAACCCTTCTTTCTCGGTATCGCCGTCGCGTGGCACTTGCCATTGCTTTACCTGTGGTGAGGGCGGTGACTCTGTAGGCTTCCTCATGAAGCATGAGCAACTCTCATATCCTGAAGCTCTCCGTTGGCTCGCCAAGAGATATGGCATTGAGATACAAGAGAAGGAGATGACCGATGAGCAGCGACGTAAGCAGAATGAAAGGGAGGATATGTTCATCGTTAACGAATGGGCATCAGCTTATTATAAGGATATATTACATAATGACGTTGACGGGCGTGCCGTCGGTATGCAGTATTTCCGCCAGCGTGGCGTGAGGGATGACATAATAGAGAAATTCCATCTTGGCTTTGCACCCGTGGACCGTTATGCCATGCCGCGTACGGCAAAGGAGAAGGGATATAATCTGGATAACTTGGAAAAAGTAGGACTTTGCTACAAGGACAACAAAGGACAGTTCGTAGACCGCTTTGCCAATCGAGTAATCTTCCCTTGGATAGGTGTGAGTGGTAAGACGGTGGCGTTTGGCGGACGTGTGCTTGATGCACGTACAAAGGGCGTCAGTCAGAAATATGTCAATTCACCAGACTCTGTGATTTACCATAAGGATCATGAACTATATGGTATCTATCAGGCAAAGAAGGAAATAGCACGTCAGGACTGTGTGTATATGGTGGAGGGATATACTGATGTTATTTCCATGCACCAGTGTGGACTGGAGAATGTGGTGGCAAACTCAGGTACTGCTCTTTCTGTTCATCAAATTCATCTTTTGCATCGCTTCACAAGTAATATCGTGCTCGTTTATGACGGTGATGAGGCTGGTATCCATGCTGCCTTGCGAGGTACTGATATGCTTCTTGCCGACGGAATGAATGTGAAGGTTCTGCTTCTGCCTGACGGAGATGACCCTGACAGCTTTGCGAAGAAACACAATGCGGATGAGTTCCGTAAGTACATACAGGACCATCAGACTGACATTATAGAGTTTAAGACGCGTGTGCTCTTGGAGGGCGTCAGTGATCCTCATAAACGCTCTGCAGCGATAAATTCGATTATTGAGAGTGTCAGTTGGATAGGTGATCAGATAGAACGTTCCACATACATCAAGGACTGTGCGTCACGACTGGGCATCGATGAGCAGACTTTGATAAACCAGATGAATGGTTTTATCCGGAAACATCGTGAGGAAAACAGACGCTATCCTACGGATATGACGACGCGTACGCCGAAGGAACCTGTAAATGGTGTTACGCAGAACGGTACATCTCATGGAGGTTCCATGCAGAACGGTGCTTCTCCTGCACAGCCCGGTGGCGTAGGTCAGCAACCGTCTGTCGGTAGTTCTAATCAAGAAATGTATGGAGAGATTCCACCTGAGGCATTTCTTCCACCAGAGGCATTTACCCAAACAGGTGCATCTGATGGCAGTGGCGCATCAGCAGGGAACGATGTTGCGCAGGGGAATGGAACTGCTGGACAGACATATTCTACCGGCGCTGGTGGCAATGGAACGAAAATTACGCAGGATGTGTCATCATTACTCATTCAGGCTATAATCCGTTACGGGGAAAGAGTCTTGTATGATAATGTTGAGGCAGAGGATGGTTCGACATTGACCTTTACGGTTGCTCAATGGATACAGTATGATCTGGGAACTGATGATCTGAAATTTACAAATCCTGTGTACAATCAAATCCTTAATGAATCAGCAGAAAAATCTGGTACAGAAGGATTTATTGCGGAGAAGTACTTTATAAATCATGCTGACCTTGAGGTTAGCCAACTGGCTATACGTTTAGGAGAAGAGGAAGTGGTGCTGACTAAAGCATACCAGATGAACTATGATGATGTAGACCGCCTTCGTGAGTATGTCAATCACCTTCTCGCGGACTTTCGCATGGAGTATATCAATCAGAGACTGAAGTCCTTGAGAATGGACATTGGCCTTAATGCCAAGGATGGTGAAAAGATGATTTCTCTTATGGCAGAATATCAGAAGATGCAAGCATTGCTCGGACTCTATGCAAAGAAGGCTGGCGTCAGCATCCGACCTCGATGAAATCCTTTCTGGTGAACTCAGATAAACTCAGCTTTTGCATTTAACTGAAGTTGAGGCGAGTTTGGACCAAAGTCGGCATGAGTTTGGACCAAAGTTGACATGAGTTTGGACCAAAGTGGCAAGCTGTTTGGTATGAGCGAAATTACAATGTTTATTTAACTCTTTTCCACCAAATGGTTTGAGTGATGCCGCGGGTTAAGAGATAGAGAATGAAAGCAAGCCAAAGCGCGTGGTTGGAAAGGGTGGGGTACAAAGAAAAATACACAGTGAAGAACACTATTGCTGCAGAACATCTGCCGGCAAGCATTCCGCGTGTCATGGTCATACCTATGAAAACCCCGTCCCAAACGAAGGCTATGATCCCGGCAGCTGGTATTGCCCATGCCCACGGGAGGTAATCCATTGAAGTTTTTATTACTGCAGGTTCATCGGTGAGGATACATAGTATTTGCTCACCGAATATATAATATGTTAAGGTATAAAGAGTAGTCAAGGCGATGCTCCAAAGGAAGACGCCATGGATCGTTGCGTGCAGACTGGCATCGTCACGTGCACCATAGTATCGCCCGCAAAGTGCTTCGGCTGCATAAGCGAAGCCGTCCATCACGAAAGAGTATAGAGTGAACAGTTGCATCAAAAGAGTGTTCACTGCTAATATCAACGTACCGCCTTTAGCACCGGCTGCTACGAAGTAAAGGTTTACGGTAACGAGAAATATGGTGCGGAGAAATATGTCACGGTTAACGGTAAAGAACCGCTTTAAAGCACTTATTTCTCCTATCCCCGTGACTGAGAGGTAAGGACATCGCTTGATAAAGAATACAAGACCAATGAGGAAACCTGACCATTGAGCTGTTAATGTTCCTGCGGCAACACCGTTCAACTTCATTCCAAAGCCGTAAACAAATAGTAATGAGACTATTATGTTGACGATGTTCTGCGTTATTGATATAAGCATAGGTATGCGTGTGTTCTGCATACCGATGAACCATCCGTTGAGTGCAAAAAGTCCCAGGCTTGCAGGCGCACCCCATACACAAATCTTGATGTATGTCCATATTAGGTCGATAATGCCGCTGTCAGGAGTGATAATCCATAATGCAGTTGAATAGAGAGGCACCTGAAGCACTATGATGGCACTGCCTAATAGTAGTGATATGAGAAGGGACCTGAGGCCGGTAGTGCTTGCCTCGTGCTTGTCGTTACGTCCATAGGCCTGGGCTGTAAGTCCGCCTGTCCCCATGCGTAAGAAACCGAATAGCCAGTAGGTAACGTTGAAAATCATCGAACCCACCGCTATAGCGCCAATGTATTCGGATGTTCCCATATGGCCAACGATGGCCGTATCGACAAGCCCGAGAAGCGGTACGGTGATGTTGGATACAATGGATGGAATGGCGAGATTAAGTATCTTTTTGTTCATATCGCATGCAAAGGTACCATTTTTTTATATATTATAGGGTGTGAAATGGCGAAAAATAAGAAAAAATGACGAATTTATTTTGGTAAATCGTAAAATCCTTGTATCTTTGCATTCTGTTAAAGGAAAATATAATAAAAACAAGATAAAATGATGACAGCAAATGAAATCCGTGACTCGTTCAAGAAATTCTTTGAACAGAAAGGACATGCTATTGTGCCCAGTGCACCAATGGTAATCAAAGATGACCCTACTCTTATGTTCACCAATGCTGGTATGAACCAGTGGAAGGATGTTATCCTCGGAACACGTGACCCGGAACCACGCCGCCGTGCTGATTCTCAGAAGTGTCTTCGTGTCAGTGGTAAGCATAACGACCTTGAAGAGGTAGGACACGATACATATCACCACACAATGTTTGAGATGCTCGGTAACTGGTCTTTCGGTGACTACTTCAAGGAAGGTGCCATCGATATGGCATGGGAGTACCTTGTTGATGTACTCAAACTTGACCCAAAAGATCTTTATGTTACTGTCTTCGAAGGTGACGAGAAGGAAGGTCTTGCCCGTGATGAGGAGGCTGCCGGCTATTGGCTCAAGCATGTTCCTGCCGATCATATCATCAACGGCAACAAGCATGATAACTTCTGGGAGATGGGTGATACCGGTCCTTGCGGCCCTTGCTCTGAAATACATCTTGACTCTCGTACACCGGAAGAGAAGGCTAAGAAACCTGGTCGTGAACTTGTGAACATGGACGACCCACAGGTCATTGAGATATGGAATATCGTCTTCATGCAGTACGAGCGTAAGGCAGACGGACATCTCGAGAACCTTGGTATGAATGTTATTGATACAGGTATGGGATTTGAACGTCTCGTTCGTGCCCTTCAGGGTAAGCATTCAAACTACGATACTGACGTGTTCCAGCCAATAATCAAGGAGATAGAGCGTCTTTCGGGTAAGAAGTATGGTGAAGCTGAGGAAGTGGATGTTGCAATGCGTGTTATTGCCGATCATCTTCGTGCTGTCGCTTTCTCTATCGCTGACGGTCAGTTGCCAGGCAATGCAAAGGCCGGCTACGTTATTCGTCGCATTCTCCGTCGTGCCGTTCGTTATGCATACACATTCCTTGATCAGAAGGAAGCATTTGTATTCAAACTTCTACCTGTTCTTATTCATGAGATGGGACCTTCGTATCCGGAACTTCCTGCTCAACGTGAACTTATCGGTAAGGTTATCAAGGAAGAGGAGGATTCTTTCCTTCGTACACTTGACAAAGGAATCTCTATGCTCACTGATGCCATTGATGCACTTAAGGCAGACAAGAAGACAGTGCTGGACGGTGCTCAAGCATTCCGCCTCTTTGACACATACGGTTTCCCGCTTGACCTCACGGAACTTATCTGTCGTGAGCAGGGAATAAGCGTTGATGAAGACCAGTTCAATGTAGAGATGGAGGCTCAGAAGGCCCGTGCCCGCAATGCAGCTCAGGTGGAGAACTCTGACTGGGTAGAACTAAAGGGCGGCGAACAGCAGTTTGTCGGTTATGACTTTACTGAGTATGAATGTGAGATTCTCCGTTATCGTAAGGTGACTGTTAAGAAGAACACTTACTATGAGGTAGTTCTCTCTGCAACACCTTTCTATGGCGAAATGGGTGGCCAGGTTGGTGACAAGGGCGTTCTCGTTTCTGAGAATGAGACTGTTACTGTTATTGATACACGCCGTGAGAATGGACAGAGCGTACATATTGTCAAGGAGATGCCAAAGGATCCATCCGCACAGTTTATGGCTTGCGTTGATATAGACAAGCGTAATGCAAGTGCTGCTAATCATACTGCTACCCACCTTCTTGATTATGCACTGAAGAAAGTTCTTGGCGATCATGTAGAGCAGAAGGGATCGTTTGTTAGTCCTGATACACTTCGCTTCGACTTTTCTCATTTCGAGAAGGTTAGCGACGAGCAACTCCGTGAGGTTTCGCGCATCGTAAACAGCATGATTCGCGAGGATCTTCCTCTTGATGAGCACCGTGACACTCCTATCGAGGAGGCTAAGGAACTTGGAGCTATCGCTCTCTTCGGTGAGAAGTATGGTGACAAGGTACGTGTGGTTCGCTTCGGTCCTTCATGTGAGTTCTGTGGTGGTATCCATGCCAAGAGTACTGGTCGCATTGGTATGTTTAAGATTCTCTCTGAGAGCAGTGTTGCTGCAGGTATCCGCCGTATTGAGGCTGTTACTGGCAAGGAGTGCGAGGAGATGATGTATAACATAGAGGATACAGGCAATGCATTGCGCTCTATGTTCAACAATGCGAAGGATCTTCAGGCTGCCATTGCAAAGTTCATGGATGAGCATGAGTCAATGAAGAAAGAGATGGAGGCTCTTAAGGCTCAGGGCGTGAAGCGTTGCTTGGAGAAGCTTCTTGAACAGGTACAGGATATCAATGGTGTCAGCGTTGTCAAGGCTATTGCGCCTGTTGATGCACAGCAGTGCAAGGATCTCGCATTTGAGATTCGCAAGGCTATACCAGAGAGCCTTGTATGTGCTATTGCTACCAAGGCTGGTGGAAAACCAAACCTCACTATTATGTTCTCTGATGACATGGTGAAGGAGCATAACCTCAATGCAGGCAAGATTATCCGCGAGGCTGCCAAACTGATGCAGGGTGGCGGTGGCGGGCAGCCTTTCTTTGCCACTGCCGGTGGTAAGAATCCTGATGGCATCGCTGGTGCTCTTGATAAGGTAATCGAACTTTGTGAACTATAATCCTTTTGAGGTTTTAAGGTTTTTAGGTTTTAAGGTATTGAGGATGTTTGTTATTTCGTACTATTCTGATAGGCAGACATTCTTCAATATTCCTAAAAACCTTATAACCTAAAAACCTTATAACCTAAATAAAACAATTATGAGAAAAGTATTATCGACATTGGCTCTCTGCACTGCAGTTGCGTCGGCTTCTGCCCAACTTAATATTTCCATTGACGGAAATAATCGTGGACCGAAGATAAGTCCTACCATGTACGGCATCTTTTTTGAGGATATCAATCATGCTGCTGATGGCGGACTTTATGCAGAACTTATCCAGAACCGTTCTTTTGAGGATGATCCGTTCGCACCATTACATTGGTCAGCGAATGGTGGTGCAACAATAGAACTCACTGCAGAAAGTCCGCTCAACCAAGCACACCAGAAGTCTCTCCGTGTTATTCTGAATGGCACACCTGCCTCAGTTGCCAACGAAGGCTATTGGGGAATTAATGCCGTAAGCGGACAGAAGTATAAGCTTTCTTTTTGGGCAAAGAGTGATCGGGGCTTCAAGGGAACTGTTATTGCACAGCTTCAGACTAAGGATGGTAAGTCTTTGGGCTCAAGCGATATAGCACTTAATCTTACTGATAAGTGGACACGCTACACGACTACAATCACAGCAACGGGTAATGACTCAAAAGCTGAGTTCGTGTTTAAGACTTCTGACAAGGGCGTCCTTCAGCTTGATGTAGTCAGTCTCTTCCCACCAACATTCAAGAACCGTGAGAATGGCATGCGTCCAGATTTGGCACAGATGCTGTATGACATGCATCCTAAGTTCATGCGTTTCCCTGGCGGTTGCTTCGTGGAAGGACAGAAGAGTCCGGAGAATGCTTTTCGCTGGGAGCGTACGATTGGTGCGATAGAAGACCGTCCTGGACATTGGAATGTCAACTGGGGATATCGTACTACGGATGGCATCGGCTTCCATGAATATCTTCAGTTGGCTGAAGATCTGGGTGCAAAGCCGTTGTATGTTGTCAATGTTGGTATTTGGCATGGTGGATATACCCCTCTTGACTCTATCCAGCCTTGGATTGACGAGTGTATGAATGCTCTCGAATATGCAAATGGTCCTGTGACAAGTAAGTATGGTGCTCTTCGTGCCAAGAACGGACATCCACAGCCATTTAATATTGAATACCTTGAGATTGGCAATGAGAACTATAACTTCTTCATTGATAACAATAAGGACCAGTCAATTAACTATCCTGAGCGCTATAAGAAGTTCTACGATGCAGTAAAGGCAAAGTACCCTGGCATGAAGTGCATAGGTAATGTGGAGGCATGGGCTACGGATAATCCTTCATGGCGTAACTCTTATCCAGTAGACCTTCTTGATGAGCACTACTACCGTACACCGACTTGGTTTGCAGAGCGCTTTCATAAGTATGACTCATATGACCGCAAGGGACCTAAGGTATATGTTGGTGAGTATGCTGTGACAAGTCAGTTTGGAAAGATAGGTAACCTCAATGCTGCGCTTGGCGAAGCTGTCTATATGATGGGAATGGAGAACAATTCGGATGTTGTGGCTCTCTGCTCTTATGCCCCTATTTTCGTGAACGAGAATAATGTGGCATGGGCACCCGACATGATACGTTTCAATTCGAGTGAGTGCATGGGTACACCTTCTTATTATGTGCAGCAACTATTCCCTGCGAATATTGGTACCCAGGTGCTTAATACGAAGTATGACTACAAACTTCCTGAGCGCAAGGCAGAAGTACAAGATAAGCCATCTCATGTTGGTCTTGCTACATGGAACACCAATGTGCGTTATGAGAATCCTGTATATATCGTTGATGGTAAGGAGGTGAAACTCTCGGGACTTGACTCTTGGGACAAGAAGAAGGGCAGATGGTCGGCAGACGGTGACGCCGTTACTCAGACTTCTCCTGCTGAGGGTGCTATGCTGATAGCTCCAGAAGCTTTCAACAATAAGAAATATACATATAAAGTACGTGCGCGTAAGGAAAGTGGCGCAGAAGGATTCCTTGTAGTGTTCAACTATGAGGATAAAGATCATTACTGCTGGTTGAACATTGGTGGATGGGGCAACTCCCAGGGAACTATTGAGCAGGCTTGTGGAAATGGTACTGCCCGTGCTCAGTTGGTACCTACGCAACCTACAGTTGTAGAGACTGGTCGCTGGTATGATCTTCAGGTAGATGTTGACGGTGATTATATAAAGGCATATCTTGATGGTAAACTGCAGTTCGAAGCGAAGATTCAGCGTAGCTTCATGGAGGGCATCTATGCCTCCACTACTATTGATGATGCTCATAAAGTGGCTTATATAAAAGTTGTCAACACAGGGGAAGGTGCTGTTCCTGCTACAGTATCGCTGTCTAATCTTAAGGCCGTGTCGGCTACTCTTACCCGTCTGTCTTCTGCGAGCGGTGATGATGAGAACACGATGGAGAATCCTCGCACCATCATACCTGTAGAGGCACCGGTAACAGTATCTGGTTCAAAGATAAAGTTTGACGTGCCTTCTTATTCTGTCAATATCATAAAGGCAAAACTGAAGTAAACCATTAACAAAAGTATTACCTTATGGCACTGAATACAGAGAAGAAACAACTCAAGCTCTATTACAATATCAAGGAGGTGGCTGACATTATAGGAGTATCAGAGCCAACTCTCAGATATTGGGAGTCTTCATTCCCGCATCTCAAACCGAAGACGACAGCCAATAGGGTCCGTCAGTATACAGAGAAGAATATAGAGGACATAAAGGTCGTTTATAATCTGATCAAGGTGCGCGGATTCAAGATTGCTGCTGCGCGTAAGATTCTTATGGCAGACCGTTCGGGCGTTGATGCGCATGCGAAGGTGATAGAGCGTCTTCAGCGTGTAAAGGCTGAGCTACAGGATATCAAGAAGCATCTTGATGCATTGGTTTAGAATTCTTATTTCTAATAATTTAATTACTAATAACTAAAAAACATTTTAATTATGAAAAAGTATCTTGCAGAACTTGTAGGTACATTCGTACTGACATTCCTCGGTTGCGGTGCAGCCGTTAGTCTATCATGCGGCACAGACTCTGCTTCTGTTGTTGGCACAGCGATTGCTTTTGGTCTTGCTGTTGTTGCTATGGCTTATGCAATAGGTGGTATATCTGGTTGCCATATCAATCCTGCTATCACTCTCGGTGTGCTTGCTTCAGGTAGAATGACGGTGAAGGATGCCGTTGGCTATTGGGCAGGTCAGTTAGTCGGTGGTATTCTTGCTGGCGGTTGTCTTGTACTCTTCTATGGTGCCGATTCTGGTCTTGGTGCAAATGGAATAGGTGAAGGATGCAATAGTAGTGCAATGATTGCTCTCGGTATAGAGGTCGTTCTTACAGCTCTCTTTGTTCTTGTTGTACTTGGTACAACTTCAAAGGTTGGAGCAGGTAATCTTGCTGGTCTCGCAATAGGTCTCTCGCTTATACTCATCCATCTTGTAGGTATCCACTTCACTGGTACTTCTGTAAACCCTGCCCGTTCTATCGGTCCTGCTATC
>R06__coassemble_676_pt1 | contig 12286 bp, 10 predicted proteins | sample R06__metabat2_high_PE_030 | metagenome-assembled genome bin R06 | reverse complement strand
GTAGGTACTACATCGTAGAGAACCTCATTGGATGTGTTGGTGATCTCGAAGATTATCTTTCCGACTTCCTTGCGTGTAAGGTAGCCGTCCTGATTGTCATCCACGAGGCGGGCATTGGAGATAACAAGGGCAGGGCTGTACTTGAGACCGCTTGAACTTACATCTTCTATGGTAGACTCCGTAGGCATGACTGTCTCAGGCTTGGATGCCGTGTAGTCGCCAGTGTAGTCAGAAGACTGGAAGTCATAGAGACGGTCATCACCGGAATTGGTGGCGTCGAAGCCACTTTCGTCGATGCTGCTTGTAGCAGCTGTTCCATTCTGCTGTATGTTCTCGCTGCCAGAGTTGCGGGCAGCGACACGCTGATGGTATTCAGCTATCTCTTTCTTTCGCGACTCCTCGTTGGCAGTACCTATGGCAGCACCCGCTGCAGCACCTGTCGCCATGCCTACAATCGTTCCGACGTCGCTGCCGTGACGACCGCCCATGATGCCGCCGATGGCCGAACCGAGGATAGTACCGAAGTGTGCGCCAGTCAATGCACCGTCACCTGTTGTGGAGCATGACGACACCAATATGGTGCCGCACAATCCTATTATCAAAGTCTTGGATGTGTTCATATTTTGATGTCTTTAGTTTGTAAACTTTTTGCAAAGATATAGTTTTTAAGCATTCCGTGCAATAGTCTTTTCCCTATTTTGAGGGTAGGGTATTCCCTATTTCGACAAAAGTACAACTTTTTTGGATGAAAAACAATAATCTTTGTTGTTTTTTGAGTAACTTTGCACGGAAAAAACTATAAATAGAGAAAATAAGATAATGAACGCAATCAAAAGATTCTGGCCTGACGTGGTGATGGTAGTAGTTTTCGCCATCATCTCTTTTGCCTACTTCTATCCTGCTGACATCGAGAACCGTATCCTTTTCCGTCATGACTCTTCTGCCGGACGCGGCATGGGCGTGGAGGCAGAGAGTTATCATCAGCGCACCGGTGAGGTCACGCGATGGACTAATTCACTGTTCGGGGGCATGCCTACATACCAGTCGGCTCCTTCGTATAACTCTGCGGACGGTCTTTCTGCCGTGATGAAGGCTTACCATCTCTGGCTTCCGGAGAATGTATGGTATGTATTTGCTTACCTTCTCGGATTCTATATCCTTCTGCGCGCCTTCGACTTTAAATGGCATCTGGCAGCGTTGGGTTCGGTCATATGGGCGTTCTCCAGCTATTTCTTCATCATCATTGCTGCAGGCCATATATGGAAAGTGATGGCTCTGGCATACCTCCCTCCTATGATAGCCGGCGTGCTGCTGGCCTACAAGAGGGAGAAGTATATCGCGGGACTCATTGTGACCAGTGTCTTCGCAGCCTTTGAGGTTAATGCCAATCATGTGCAGATGACTTATTACTACCTGTTCATCATTCTCTTCCTCGTCATAGGTTTCCTTGTCGATGCCATCCGTGAGAAGAGATATGCGCATTTCGTCAAGGCTACTGCAGTGTGCGCCATCGGTGCCCTGCTCGGCATTGCGTGCAACATATCCAACCTCTACCACACATGGCAGTACCAGAAGGAGTCGATGCGCGGAAAGAGCGAACTGGTAAAGAAGAACAGTGAGAATCAGACTTCTTCCGGTCTTGAGCGTGACTATATCACTCAGTGGAGCTATGGCATCAGTGAGACATGGACACTCCTCGTGCCTAATACCAAGGGCGGCGCATCCAATATATCAATGCTCGACAGTGAGGCTGCACAGGAGAAGGCAGATCCTATGTATCTGCAGATATACCAGCAACTCGGACAGTACTGGGGAGAACAGCCAGGTACGTCGGGACCTGTATATGTGGGAGCCTTCGTACTTCTTCTCTTCGTCCTTGGACTGTTCATCGTCAAAGGCAGCGTGAAGTGGGCACTGCTCGGAGCTACGATATTGTCAATATTGCTCTCGTGGGGCAAGAACTTCATGCCGTTCACAGACTTCTTCCTTGACTACGTACCAATGTATGCGAAGTTCAGGACTGTGGCATCGATACTCGTCATTGCCGAGTTTACCATTCCTCTGCTTGCCATGATGGCGCTGAAGAGGTTCATAGAGGAACCGGAATGTGTGAAGTGCAGGCGTTTCCCGAAACTCAATTTCCTCTATCTGTCGCTGGCTCTCACAGGAGGCATCGCTTTCCTCTTCGCTGTGTGTCCTACACTCTTCTTCAGTGATTTTGTCAGTGCTGGCGAGCGCCAGGCTCTTCAGCAGATACCTGCCGACCAGCTCACACCACTGCTGCAGAACCTTACGCAGATGCGCATCGCCATATTCACTTCCGACTGCTGGCGAAGCGTCGTGGTCATTCTCATCGGTTTTGCCACTCTCTTCGTCTATAAGATGAAGAAACTTGGAGCTCCTGTTGCCATTGCCATCATCACGCTACTCTGCCTCGTTGATATGTGGCAGGTAAACAAGCGCTACCTCTATGATGACATGTTCGTAAGCAACACCATCCGTGAGGCACCGCAGGAGGAAACGCAGACCGACCGTCAGATTCTACAGGACAAATCCCTCGACTACCGAGTACTCAACTTCGCCTCGAATACTTTCAACGAGAACGAGACAAGCTACTATCATAAGTCTATCGGCGGTTATCATCCTGCCAAGCTTCGTCGCTATCAGGAGATGATAGACCAGTATATCGCACCTGAGATGCAAAAGACGATGAATGCCATCGTTAATGCGCAGGGTGATATGTCGCAGGTCAAGGGCGACTCTGTATGTCCGGTACTGAACATGCTCAACACAAAGTACTTCATCATGCCTCTCCAGGGCGGCAATACGACACCTTTGCATAACCCTGGCGCAATGGGTAATGCATGGATGGTAAGCAAGGTGGAATATGTGGACAATGCAAACAAGGAGATTGAAGCTGTCGGAAGCATAGACCTTCATACTACAGCTGTAGCTGATCAAAGTTTTAAGGACGCTTTGGGCGAGAGCTGCCAGCAGGATTCCTCTTCTACAGTAAGCCTTACAAAGTATGAGCCTAATGCCCTCGAATATACTGTGGACTCAAAGAATGGCGGCGTAGTTGTGTTCTCTGAGATTTACTATCCTGGATGGACGGCAACTGTTGACGGTCAGGACGTGGAGGTCGGACGCGTGAACTACATACTGCGTGCTGTCAGCGTCAAGGGCGGGCAGCATAAGGTGGTGCTTGAGTTCAAGCCTAAGAGCATTGATACTACTGAAGCCATTGCTTACTCTGCTTTTGCCATCCTCGTACTCCTTATCTTCGGTTCAGTATTCTTCGGAATACGTAAGGAGAAGAAGGAAGTGGCGGAATAAACTCGACTTATATATAATAAGGTATAGGGATGGAACAGATTACCAGCGGACAGAATCCGAAGATAAAGCATCTGATGATGCTTCAGCAGAAATCTTCAGAAAGGCGTAAGGAAGGACTCTTCGTGGTTGAGGGAAGGCGTGAGCTGGACCACTGCATAAATGCTGGCTACGAAGTGGATACTCTCTTCGTGCTGCAGGGAAATGTGCCGCCAACAGTGCCGGCACGGATTTTCGAAGTCTCCAGTAATGTGTATGAGAAGATAGCTTATCGTGGAAGTACAGAGGGAATCATTGCGGAAGTCAGGTCGAAGAGTAGGGCACTCACTGACTTGAATCTTCCGGAAAACCCGTTGGTGGTGGTACTCGAGAGTGTGGAGAAACCCGGTAATCTCGGTGCTATCCTGCGTAGTGCCGATGCCTCCGGGGTTGATGCCGTCATTGTTTGCGACCCGCTTACCGACTTGTATAACCCTAACCTCATACGCAGTTCGATAGGTGCCATCTTTACAGTGCCGTGCATTGCCTGCACGTCAGAGGACTGTATCCACTTCCTCAAGGAGAGAAACATACAGATTCTCACAGCGCAGCTTCAGGATTCGGAACTCTATTATGATACCGACATGAAGCGAGGCACCGCCATTGTCATGGGAACAGAGTCTACCGGACTGACCAATATATGGCGAAAGGCTGCAGACGCACATATCCGTATACCTATGCTTGGACAACTCGACTCGCTTAATGTCTCAGTCAGTGCCGCTGTACTGATGTATGAAGCAGTAAGGCAGAGAGGTGTGGAATAGATGATACAGTCGGTTTTGCACAACTAATTGTGGATTAGTAATTTATGTTAAAAAATTTGGCAATGTAAGAATTATTGAATACCTTTGCCACGATTAAAATAACTTGTTACATAAATGTTCTGAAATCCATCTAACCTATTGTATAGATTATTTACCATCATAATAATAGCAGTTCTTACCTCTCTGCAGGGATTAGCCCAGCAGAGAGGCAAGGCCACATATTATTCCAAAAGAGCAACGGGTGCAAGGACGAGCAGTGGCATCAGGCTTCACCACGATTCTCTTACATGTGCGCATCGTACATATCCTTTCGGCACTAAGTTACTTGTGAAGAATCTCTCCAACGGCAAGGAAGTTATAGTGACCGTCACTGACCGCGGACCGTATGGGCGGGGAAAGATAATCGACCTTACCTATGAGGCTGCGCGTCGTATTGGCATGCTCAGTGCTGGAGTGGCAACCGTTGAGGTGACGAAATACAATGAAAACAAGGGTATTCCTTATGCCTTGGAAGACAGCAAACTCCCGGAATTCGATTTCGGAGCCAACGATCTGGATGATGGTACGGGACAGGATGTCCCTGTATGGCAGCGGGAGAAGAAGGAAAAGGGAGCCAAAGGTAAAAATACCACAGGCAGCGGTAAAAAGATGCCAGGCAAAAGCAGTACAGACATAAATACCGCAGAAAAGGCTGATGCATCTGCATACAAAGATGTGGCTAATGCAGCGGAGCAGCATGAGGATTCCCATGGTGCAGTGAAAACTGCACTGTCGAAGAGCACTTCAAAATCTTCCAGTCAGACGAAAAAGCCTGTACGCAAGTCATCTAAGAAAGGAAAGAGAAAGAAATAACGAGAAAGATATAACGAGGCACATACAGAAACATGCACCTCGAAATAGCATGCGAATTGCTCATAAAGAGGCAAGATAAGAAAAAAAACGGTGAAAAATTTTGTTATTCCGTTGAAAATGAGTAATTTTGCACCCGCTTTCCGGCGTAACCGATGGAGGGAAGAAGTGTTGCCCGCTATGTTGCGCCCGAACGATAACAACAATTTCAAAAAACATTTCTAAAAAAATGGATTTAATCAAAGTTGCTGAAGAGGCATTTGCAACCGGCAAGCAGTTCCCTGAGTTCAAGTCAGGTGACACTGTAACAGTCGCTTACAAAATTATCGAGGGTTCAAAGGAGCGTATCCAGCTCTATCGTGGCGTAGTTATCAAGATCTCTGGTCATGGTGACAAGAAGCGTTTCACTGTTCGTAAGATGTCAGGTACCGTAGGTGTAGAGCGTATCTTCCCTATCGAGTCTCCTGCTATCGACTCCATCGAGGTGAACAAGCACGGTAAGGTACGTCGCTCTAAGCTTTACTACCTCCGTAAGCTCACAGGTAAGAAGGCTCGTATCGCTGAGAAGCGCGTCGTTACTGCAAAGTAATCGAAAACAACACGAGGGAACCATGGTTCCGCTTCGAAAACATACAAGACTCATCTATGCTTCGTGCATTGATGAGTCTTGTTGGTTTATATTATGAGATTTAAGTTTCGTAAGTTCGCACTTGCTGCAGTTTCAAGGATATGTGGAGTTAAGGAGTTAAAGGAGTTAAGACGATACTCCAGTCTTCCCAAATGGGAGCTTTAATGGAAAGTCATTTATCTTCGCTCGGCTTTGCCGCTTGCAAGCAGCAAGAACTCCTTAACTCCCTTTAACTCCTTAGCTCCTAAAAAGTTGGGTACTTACGAAACTTAAATAAATTAACATTGAAAAGTGAAAAATGCAAGTTGTCATTTTTAATGACATGTCTTTCGATGAAAAGGCTGTAATGTATTTTTTCATTTTTCACTTTTCACTTTTCATTTTCTTGCTTTCTGAGTCTTCATCAGATTCCTCAAGAAGTGTGTCCTGCATTTCCTTCCAGCTCTGAAAGCCTGCAAGTAGGGCAAGACGGTCACGTGTATGAGGAGACATATGTTCGTGCTTCTTCAGAAGCTCCCGTACTTTGTCGAAATTAAGATTTTTGAATTTCATTGCTGCTATTATCAAAGATTTACGTCTTTTCATTTGCAAAGGTATATATTTTTCGGGAAATGAAAGCGAAATGTAGATTTTTTTTAGTAATTTTGCAAACGGAATTTTTAGTTAAACACTATCATAATGAAAGAATTAGCCCTTAAGTACGGTTGTAATCCCAACCAGAAACCATCACGTATCTTCATGACAGATGGAGAACTCCCTATCGAAGTTATCAACGGTCGTCCAGGATACATCAATTTCCTTGACGCTCTCAACTCTTGGCAGCTCGTAAAGGAATTGAAGGAAGCAACAGGTCTGCCTGCTGCTGCAAGCTTCAAGCATGTAAGTCCTGCCGGAGCCGCTGTAGGTCTTCCTTTGTCAGACACTCTGAAGAAGATTTACTTCGTGGACGATGTCAAAATTCCTCTCTCGCCAATCGCTTGCGCTTATGCACGTGCCCGCGGCGCAGACCGTATGTCGAGCTACGGAGACTTCATCGCACTTTCCGATACATGTGATGCTGCCGTTGCTACTCTCATCAAGCGTGAGGTAAGTGATGGTGTCATAGCTCCTGACTACACCGAGGAGGCTATCGAGATACTTAAGGCGAAGCGCAAGGGTACTTACAACGTAATCAAGATTGACCCATCATACAAGCCAGAGCCAATCGAGCGCAAGCAGGTGTTTGGCGTCACCTTCGAGCAGGGACGTAATGAGGTAGCCCTCAATGATCCTGCACTCTTCGAGGAGATTCCTACAAAGAGCAAGACATTCACTGACGAGGCTAAGCGTGACCTCATGATTGCCCTCATAACACTGAAGTATACCCAGAGTAACTCTGTATGCTATGTAAAGGACGGTCAGGCTATCGGCATCGGTGCCGGACAGCAGAGCCGTATCCACTGCACACGCCTTGCAGGCAACAAGGCTGACATCTGGTGGCTCCGCCAGTGCCCTAAGGTAATGAACCTCCCATTCAAGGAAGGCATCCGTCGCGCTGACCGTGACAATACTATCGACGTCTATATCTCTGATGATTATGAGGACGTTCTTGCAGACGGCATATGGCAGAATTTCTTCACGGAAAAGCCAGAGCCTCTCACTCGCGAGGAGAAGAAAGCTTGGATAGCACAGAACACCAAGGTGGCTCTCGGTTCTGACGCATTCTTCCCATTCGGCGACAATATCGAGCGTGCACATAAGTCAGGCGTAGAGTTTATCGCTCAGGCTGGTGGCTCGGTTCGCGATGACAATGTCATAGAGACATGCGATAAGTATGGTATCACAATGGCATTCACACATGTAAGATTATTCCATCATTAATGATATAAAAATAACGCCCGGTTAGACTTATGACTGACTTCGACGATATACTTATTAACGGCATCTCCTTCGGACGTGGCGGTTCACGTCCGAAGGCTGATGACGATAAAGTAAAGACAAAAGCCAAGAAGAAGAAATACATCACTGGAGCACACGGATCCGGTTCTGCAAGACAAAAAGCAAAGTATCGGGAACAGCGCGCAAATAGGCATAAGTGATGCAATTTTATCCATCCCACCTTGATATTCGTCAATAAACGATGCGTAAAATAAATCTTCTGCTTTGAAAGTTTGCATGTTAAGTGTATTATGGATACCTTTGCATCGTGTTTTTCATAGTATTAGATTTAAGGTTAACAAAGGTTGGGCTTCAGCGGAGGCCCTTTTTTTGTGCCCTTAAGTATAAACGGAAGAAATGCTCAGAATAAAGAAATTAGATATATTCATGGCAAGGCAGTTTCTGCTGCTCTTTGCGGGAACGTTCTTCATCAGTCTCTTCGTACTGATGATGCAGTTTCTGTGGCGCTATGTCGATGATCTTATCGGCAAGGGCTTGTCAATGGATATACTGGCGCAGTTCTTCTGGCACATGTCGATGATGCTTGTGCCTCAGGCATTGCCTCTTGCCGTTCTGCTGTCTTCTCTTATTACTATGGGTAACATAGGTGAGAACAGTGAGCTTACAGCCATCAAGGCGGCCGGTATCTCACTTGTCCAGGCGCTTCGTTCGCTCTTCTTTATCTCCGTTATCATCGCTCTGGGATCGTTCTACTTTCAGAATAATGTAGGTCCGGAAGCCAACAGGAACCTTGCACAGCTGCTCATGTCGATGAAGCAGAAGAGTCCGGAACTGGAGATTCCGGAGGGAATATTCTACGACGGAATTCCGCAGTGCAACCTCTATGTGCAGAAGAAAGATACCGAGACCGGCAAGCTCTATGGCATCATGATTTACCGTATGACTGCAAGCTTCGAAGATGCAGCCATCATCCTCGCAGACTCAGGTATGCTGCAGTCAACTGCCGACAAGCAGCATCTCGTGCTTACACTCCATAGTGGAGAGTGGTTTGAGAATATGCGTTCGCAGGAACTCGCAGGCAATGCAAATGTCCCGTACCGCCGAGAGTCATTCGTCTCGAAGCGTATCGTACTCGACTTTGATGCCGGGTTCAACCTTGCTGACGGTTCCATATTTGCAAACAATGCACAGGCGAAGAGTCTTTCGCAGATCGCATCCGCCATTGATTCCCTTAATCATTGCTATGATAGTATCGGAATGTCGCTCCGCAAGCGCATCAATGAAACTTATATGTTTATTCCGAAGGTGAACCGCAAGGATTCACTCAAGGCAGTGGCTATGGGGAAGTCTGACAAACTGGACTTCGATACTATCTACTCCCGCCTGACAGATGCAGATAAGAGACATGCACTGCAGATTGCAGAGGGAAAGATACAGACAGAACTCGTAGATCTCGAAGGGACGAAGTTCATGGCAGAGGATGGTGATGGCATAATACGCAGGCATAAACTGGAGGCAATCAATAAGTTCACACTGTCGCTTACGTGCATCATATTCTTCTTCATAGGAGCACCTCTCGGAGCTATTATCCGTAAGGGCGGTCTCGGAGTACCGGTCATTATCTCCGTACTTGTGTTCATTCTCTTCTATATCCTTGATAATACAGGGTTCAGAATGGCGCGTCAGGGGAGCTGGCCTGTATGGTTCGGTAAAGCCCTCGCACCTGCGGTACTCATTCCTCTCGCAACATTCGTCACTTACAAGGCGAACCGAGATTCCGCAGTATTCAACTTCGATGCATACAGGGAATTCTTCATGAGACTGCTCGGACTACGTTTCAAGCGTCACGTGATGAGCAAGGAAGTCATCATCAATGATCCTGAGTATAAGGCGGATGCAGCATTATTGACAGGTATAACAGCGGATATCACCACATACGCAAAAGAGCATCACCTGCTCCATATGCCGAATATCATAGACGTTTTCTTCAGATATAAGCCAGACCACAGCATCGAAGAGATAAGCGAGCGCCTGGAGAGAATCATTGAAGACCTTTCAAATACACGGGACCGTTACGTCCTGAGTTATCTCAACGAATACCCGATAGTTTCGGTCAAAGCCCATACACGGCCATTTGACAGGAAATGGATGAACATTGTTGCGGCATGCATTGTGCCCGTAGGTATATTCCTTTACCTTAGGATGTGGAGATTCCGCGTCCGTCTGCTGCGCGACTTGCGTCAGATAAAGTCGACAAACGACAAGATGATTGCCCGCATCAATGATGCAGATCTTTAAGCAGACATCCTCTGCCGTGAACAGAAAGTCAGAAGGAACGACATCAGCAAAATGCCTTATATATATAAATAAGGTATAAGGAATGGGGAAAATGTATGCAATGAAACTTAAGGAAACGAAAAAATAACATCATTTTTTTCTAAAAGAGAAGAAAATTTGTTACCTTTGCAGAAATTATTAAATTTAATATATGTCACATCTATCTAATCGTCTTAACAGACTCGCACCTTCCGCTACGCTTGCAATGTCTCAGAAAAGTAGTGAGATGAAGGCGCAGGGCATCGACGTCATCAATATGAGTGTTGGTGAACCCGACTTTAATACACCAGACAACATCAAGGAAGCTGCAAAGAAAGCAGTGGACGATAACTGGTCACGTTACTCACCTGTTCCTGGTTATCCAGACCTGCGCAAAGCTATAGTAGAAAAGCTCAAGCGTGAGAACGGACTTGACTATAAGATGTCGGAGATCCTTGTCAGCAACGGCGCAAAGCAGGCTGTGTGCAATGCCGTGATGGCACTGGTTGACGATGGAGACGAAGTAATCATCCCAACACCTTACTGGGTAAGCTATCCTCAGATGGTGCTTCTCGCAGGCGGTACTCCTGTGCATATTCCTGCAAGTTTCGAGCAGGACTTCAAGATTACCCCAGCACAGCTTGAGGCTGCCATCACACCTAAGACACGCATGCTCATTCTTTGCTCTCCAAGCAACCCTACAGGTAGCGTTTACAGCAAGGAAGAACTCAAGGGACTCGCTGATGTACTCGCAAAGCATCCAGAGGTATATGTCCTCGCTGACGAGATATATGAGCATATCAACTATATCGGTAAGCATGAGAGCATCGCACAGTTCCCAGGCATGAAGGAACAGTCCATCATCATCAACGGCGTCAGCAAGGCATACGCAATGACAGGATGGCGCATAGGATATATGGCAGCACCGGAGTGGATCGTCAAAGGTTGCAACAAGCTCCAGGGGCAGTACACCTCAGGTCCATGCTCTGTAAGCCAGAAGGCAGCAGAGGCAGCATATACTCTCTCACAGGACTGCGTAGAGGAAATGCGTCAGGCATTCGAACGCCGCCGTGACCTTATCGTAGAACTCGCAAAGGATATCCCAGGTCTTGAGGTCAATAAGCCACAGGGTGCATTCTACCTCTTCCCTAAGTGCACAAGCTTCTATGGTAAGAGTGCAGACGGTCGCACAATCAACAACTCCACTGATCTCGCTATGTACCTGCTTGAGGTAGGACACGTTGCAACAGTGGGAGGCGATGCGTTCGGTGATCCAGAGTGTTTCCGCATGAGCTACGCTACAAGTGATGACAATATCCGCGAGGCAATGAAGCGCATCAAGGATTGTCTTGGACGCCTCAAGTAATATTTTTTTTGTTAAATCTCCTTAAACGTTGCTTAAGTTCCACATAATTTATTATCTTTGCGTTTGAAATCGTGTGGGAAACATGTGCAAATGCGTTGTTCGCGTGCACAAATGAAGCGGGAAAGGTAATGATTAACATTAAATCGAGAAAAGAAAAATTCATTTAATTCAATTTTCAATAACTAAAAACTACAAAAACTATGGCAGCTACACAAAAGCCAGCCCCAAAGAAGAAGTCTACAGGCTTCCAGGGCATCCGTAATGCATTTTGGATCATCGTTGCGATGTTCATTGTTGCAGTTTGTATCTTTAAGTTCGTTCTTGGTAACCCAGCTAACTTCGTAGGCGGTGACCCAGAGGGCGCAGTACTCAATGGTAACATGCTCGGTACAATCTATAAGGGTGGTATCGTCGTTCCAGTGCTGATCACTCTCCTCCTTACTGTGCTTTGCCTCTCTATCGAGCGTTTCCTCGCTCAGCGCACAGCTTTCGGTAAGATGTCTACAACTAAGTTCGTTACTCAGATCAAGGCAGCTCTTGCTGCAAACGATTTTGCTAAGGCAGAGGAGCTTTGCACAAAGCAGCGTGGTACTATCGCTAACGTAGTTGGTGCTTCTCTCAAGGCTTACAAGGAAATGGAAGCTACAGAAGGTATCAAGAAGGCTCAGAAGATTGCTAAGATCCAGCAGGCTCACGAGGAGGCTGTACAGATCGAGATGCCTACTCTTCAGATGAACATGCCTATCCTTGCTACTCTCGTAACACTTGGTACTCTTACCGCTCTGTTCGGTACTGTAACCGGTATGATCAAGTCATTCGCAGCCCTCGCTTCTGGTGGTGGTGGTGACTCAGTAGATCTTTCTACTGGTATTTCAGAGGCACTCATCAATACCGCCCTCGGTATCTTGACATCTTGGTGTGCCGTTATTTCTTATAACACTTTCTCTAACCGTATCGATAAGCTCACATACGCTCTCGACGAGGTTGGTTACACTATTGCTCAGACATACGAGGCAAACCACGAGGAAGCTTAATTTTAATTAACCCTATAAATTTTTATCGCTATGGGTAAAATTAAAATTAAGAAAGCGGACGTCTGGATCGACATGACAC
>R06__coassemble_673_pt1 | contig 12331 bp, 9 predicted proteins | sample R06__metabat2_high_PE_030 | metagenome-assembled genome bin R06 | reverse complement strand
TAGATACGGTCATACCAGTTGCCAGAAAGTTCGATGTACCAACCGTTCATGTTTAATGACAGTCCGAGAGAAGTAGCTGTGAGAGGAGTACCCGACTCACGCATACCTTCGCAGTACACCTTTGTCTCATTGTAGTCAGCACTCTTGGAGAGCATGTAGCGAACGTTAGCATTGTCCGTGTACTTTGCCTCACTCAATGTGCCGAGTGCCTTGAAGTCAAGGAAAGAAGTCAGCTTAACCTTCAATGCGCCCTCAACACCATAAGCCTGCTTCTCTACCCCTGTGAGAGAAACGTAAGTGAATGAGTTCTCGTCGTCGAAGTAATAGTTCTGCCACTCTGTGCCCTTGTCGATACGTGTGTAATAGCCGTTGACGTTAAGAGCGAAGCGGGAAGCCTTCAACTGATATCCAAGTTCCATGTTGAGGACATGCTCATTGTGGAGATTGGTAACAAAGTCGTTGTTGATCTCAGGAGAAGCGAAAGCTACAGAAGCCTGTGGGGCACGTGTGCCGTAGCTCAAGCCTGCCATGATAGCATGGCCCTTACCAAGGTTTACATTCAAGCCAGCCTTACCCTCGCAGTCCACGAAGTTAGCAGTCTTGCTCTTGCCATAAGAGTTATCTGCAGCAAGACCATTCCTCATTCTGCCGTCACGCTGCATAGCAGTGTAACCCATCTTCATTCCGATGAAGTAGTGGAAGCGTCCCTTGTTCTGAGAATAGTTGATCCATGCATTACCCTTGTTTATATTAAGGTAATAGTCATAACCGAACACGTCACCCTCGCCAACAGAAGCGTTAGGATTGTTCAGGTCATACTGGATTGCATCCGAAGTGCTTCCATAAGTACCAAGAGCGTATGTATTGATATTATAGAAGTGGTTGGCGCCGAGAAGATCCTCCATGGTCTGATAATGACGCGCATGGTTGCCGCCAAGACCTATGCCTGCAGTGAGATGCTGGTCTGCACGGAAGTCTACATTCAGCACAGAGTTCAACTGGAGAGTGAGGGCGTCATTGCGCTTGGCCTGGATGAAGTACATTGCCGAGCCCTGGTACATCTGACCATTAGAGGCATTGCTCCATACAGAATTCACGCTCTGATTAGCAGAGTAGAGGCGATCCCAGTCAATCTGGCGATTCTCCTCCGAAGCTGTGAAGTAATCGTATGCCTCCTGCCAACCAGTAACAGTATATGAGTTATTACGGGTATTGGAAGGATTCCATACATCATATATAGCGGATGGCATCATCTTCCAATAGTCCGGCTGAGGATTATCGGAGTTGTTGTAGTTCAGCTTCGTACTCTTATACATTGAGTAGCGACCACCGAGAGTAGTGACAAGCTTGGCATGGTCGTTGATCTTCCAGTCCCAAGTGAAGAGAGCAGATGGTGCAAAGTCGTTCACGATGCGTGAGTTGCGTATCTTGCCATTCTGATAGCCCCAGTAAGGATTATAGAAGTTAGAGTTTGCAAGCCAGTACATCTCGTCGGTACATCCGCCCTGTCCAGCACGCTCTGTAGGGTTGCCCCAGGTAGAGAATGACAGATGATGCTTGTCGCCAAGTATCTTCTCCACACCGAGGAAATAACTAAGTGAATTATAGAAAGTGCCCTTCACATAAGCAGTCTTTGTATTTGCCCAGCGATATGACACACTTCCCGACCATGCCCAGCCGTTAGCATTGAACCCACTGTTGTAGGTATACATTCCTCGAAGGGTATAGTTGCGGTTAGCACCGGCTATGCTGACACGATGCCCTGTAGCCATCGAGCCTGCACGGAAGTTATAGTTGTTGGAACCACCCATGGCAGGGAGAGCGAACTGGTTGTCCTCGAATGGGAGAGCGAACTCCACGCTGCGCGTCTGATTGTTCAGACCACCGACAAGAGAATAGCGGAACTGTCCGTTCTCCATATCATTCATCTGCATGCCATTGATGTAGATGTCATTATACTTCTGATTGAATGCTCTGTAGCGGAAACGTACAGACGAGAACTGATAGCCTACCTGTGAAGCATACAGATTGCTGTTGGCTCCAAGGATGGTCACGTTCTGTGCCATGTCATCATCCTCACCAAGCTGAGCTTCCGTAAAGGTGAAAGCAGACTCGTCAGCATCAGCAGCTCCGATCTTTTCCCCTTCATTTGTAAGCTTGGTCTGAGCCAAGGCTACACTTGAAAGAAGCACAGTCGCCACTGTGAAGGTAATCTTCTTTTGCATATAAATTATTTATTGATTTTATTTAAAATATGTGAGCAAAATTAATATTTTTTCATGAAAAAAGCAAAACAAACCCGTTTTTCTTTCGCAGTGCATTCTTTTTTTATTACTTTTGCAACATAAGACATTATAAAATTGTTCTATTTATGAAAAGACAGAACCTATTCTTCCTTTTTCTTCTTCTCGCATCGGTCCTTCCGGTCAGTGCGCAAAAGAAGTTCTCCATGTATGCCATTGGCTTCTATAATCAGGAGAATCTATTCGACACCTGCCATGATGCGGGCAAGAGAGACTATGACTTCCTACCTGACGGAGCCTACAAGTGCACGGGGCTGAAGTACTCTCATAAGTTGCATAATATGGCGCAGGCACTGGCCGACATGGGAACCGACAAACTGCCACTCGGATGTGCATTCATCGGACTGGCAGAGGTGGAGAACCGCAAGTGTCTCACCGACCTGTGTAACCAGCAGCCGCTCAAGGCACGCAACATGCAGTTCGTACATTTTGAGGGAGTCGACTCACGCGGCATTGACGTTGCAGCACTCTATAATCCATCATTCTTCAACATTGACACTACACGTACACGCCTCATACCATACGAGACAGCTGATACCACATTCAAGACGCGTGGTTTCCTCGTAGTCCACGGCACTCTTGCCGCTGAGCACGTCGTATGCATCGTATGCCACCTCCCATCCCGCCTGCATGGCGATGACAGCGGTCGCGTGAATGGCGCGCAGCAAGTCACACGGATAAAGGAGCAGATACTCAAGGAAGACAGGTATGCCAAGATATTCGTCATGGGCGACATGAACGATGACCCGACAGACAGATCGATGACGAAGGCACTCCGCGGTAAGGAAGATGTATCGGACGTTGGCGACTATGACATGTACAATCCATGGATAAAGGTCATCAAGAGTGGTACCGGTACCCTGAGATATGACGGGGCATGGAATCTCTTCGACCAGATCCTCCTGTCACCTACGCTTATCAACAAAAACGGAACGAAGGACTTCCGCACCCTCAAATTCTACCAGAATCAGATTTTCCGCCGCGACTACCTCTTTCAGACAGAAGGCAAATACAAAGGAAACCCGAAACGAACGCATGCCGGAGGACAATGGCTTGACGGATATTCAGACCACCTCCCTGTCGTCATTTATCTTCTGAAAGAGCAGAAATAACCTAAAGTGTAATCAGAACAAGTAAAATCCCCAAGAAAATTGAATTTTCTTGGGGATTTTTATTATTGAAAAAAATATTTTTATTTTTTTATTAAAAAAGTTTTATTTTTTCTTCATCCCCACTATACAGTAGTCTTCCCGAATTTATTTTGCGTTTTTGTGTTCGGGCACATAAAAAATCAATTGGAAGATTGTGCGAAAAAAATTTGGAAGTTTCAAATAAAAGCATTACCTTTGCTCTTGTTAATAGGAATTTGATATTATTAGGGGGACAAACTCAAGTGGTTGCCGATTCAGCGGAATCAGGCAACCACTTTTATTTTTGGGATTATTTCAGACTGCATTCTGAAGCATATTCGAAGCAAGCGATTATGGTTACTCAAACTAAAAGCATATCTATTACAAAAAATTCGCTAGCGAATTCTTTGCAAAAGCATTCGTTTTGCAGCGGATTCGCTAGCGAATTTCTCGTCACAGCCAAGCTTTTCTTCTCAAGGCATGTATATTCACCAGGAAGAAAGCACTGTTATTTCATCATAGCCTTGCAGAGTTTATCCTGGAAACGACGTGATTCGGCAATAGGTGAATTGGAATTGATGATGGAGAATATGTACCAATGTCCATCGCGACCTACGAGATAACCGGCAAGGGAAGAAGTTCCGATAGTAACAAGTGTGCCCGTCTTGCAGAATAGTCTTCCTTTATACTCATCGCGCCACATACGTGTAGTCAGCGATCCGGCACGCACCTTGTCAGCCGGACTTGCAAGTCCCTCATCAATAAGATAGTCACGCAAGACTTTGTCCTCATAAGCATATCTCAGCATACGCACAAGGAATGAGGCTGTCATACGGTTATTGGGGCACAGTCCGGAACCATCACATATGCGTATTCTGCCCTTCTCTGCCATATTCTCTGCATACTTCTGCTTATCCTCCGCACTGGCATCATCAGAGATAGAATCTGCGAAAAATGTTTCGTCTATCCATTTCTCCACATAGTGCGTAGCCGTCCAATCCATCCTCCGGCCGCTAATGCAACCGGTGCGGTTGTCAAGATGATAGAAGACGTTTTCTGCCTTTATGTTGCTGCTATGGATAAGCATATAAGACAGTATGTCCCTAAGAGAATGTGATTTCTGCGCCACATAGTGGTAGAGTCCGTTACCCATCGCACCTTTTACCTTATATGAAGCATTGAAAGCATCTATATCCTTACGGAAAGAGACACCGGCGCGGCGAAGATCCACCATCAGCTGCCTCTTCACAAAAGCCTCTCCACGCATCAGCAGAGGGACCTTGTAGAATGGTATGTCCCACGTCTTTGCATCAGGATGGGCACGAAGCGTATCCTTGCGGGCTATGCTTACAAGAATATCACCGCGAAGATGGTGAATTCCCCGTCCACGCATTATCCTTACAAGTGAGTCAAGAGCAAACACCATCGGGTCATCATCAGCACGGAGCAGCATGCTGCCCACAAGAGTATCACCATGCATCTCGCCACGCACGAGTAGCGACTCATAGAATCTGTGATCCAGGCCAAGTCGCTTGATGGCGGCAAGGGCGGTAGGTATCTTCATGCACGATGCCGGTGCGAGAGACTGATGGTCGTGATAGGAATATATCTGTCTCTGTATGGTAGCGTCGAAGACTGATATGGCTATATTGGAGGAGTCAAGCAGCTGCGGGATAGCCATGAAACTGTCGATGACACATACCATTGCCTTCGACTGTTCCTCCATCTCTGGAGTCACATCAACTTCAGTAATGGAATCTTTGGAGTCATTATCCTTGTCTCCCCAGATGGAGTCTATGCCAAACCTGACGAGGAGATAGCCGAAATAAACTATGAAAGCGACTAATACCGCGAGCACAGTCAGAGCGACAACTACACGTCCTTTACGAATTTTCCGTTTCTTTTTCTTCATTTACTACATGAAGTCTTGAGGGCATAACCAGTAGCCATAGCAGATTACCACTAAGCAAATCAAAATCCCTAAAAACCTTATAACCTAAAAACCTTATAACCTAAAAACCTTACAACCTAACTCACTTCTGGCGGAATATCTCATCAAGCAGGCGGTCGGCATGCCCCCACTTATCCATCATGTACAGTACATAGCGGATATCCACACCTATGCATCGTGCCAGTTTGTTGTCGAAGAATATATCTGCCGACAGGCTGTCCCAGTTGCCGTCAAAGGCGAGTCCTATGAGTTCACCCTTGCCATTAAACATCGGGCTGCCGGAATTTCCGCCGGTTATATCATTATTAGTAAGGAAGCAAAGATGCATCTTGCCTGTCGTCTTGTCGGTGTATTTGCCATAGTCAGCGGCCGACATAAGCTCGCGCATAACAGGCTCAGCCTCGTACTCATAGTTCTGTGCAGCCTTATCCATCTTCTCCACGATGCTCTTTGAGTCAGTATAGTAGCCAGAGTCATAACCACCGATGTCATAGCCACCCACCTGACCATACGAGAGGCGCATAGTAAAGTTGGCATCAGAGTAATGAGGCATATCCTGCTCCATACGTACCTTAGCAAGACAGAGGAGGCGCTCCTGATTCTCTATATTATCCGAATAGCGTGCAAGCTCCATGCGGAGAGCCAATTGAACGTCAAGAAGGTCCATGGCCATCTGTAAGCCTGGATCGTTCATCATTTTCTTCTTGTTGACATATATCTTTTGGCATGACTTCATCAGCGCGGACTTATCCCATACATAGTTGACATAAGCCTGATAGTTACCACCGAATTTCTTGTCGATAGTAGAATAGAAGGCAGGGAGATATGTTGCACTTACATGCTCGCGATAGTTACGAAGCAGGGTGGTAAGTATCTCCTTGTCACACTGCATATCGAAGTTGTCGCTATTGTCAGCGAATGAGATATACTGTTCGTCGGGATCATTCTCATCACCAAGGAGAGGAGTACCTCCAAGAGCATACTGAAGGGCACGTGTCGTCAGCTGATTTGTGCTGTAGAATGTCTCTACGAAATATGTGATAGTACGTGAAGCCTCCTTTTGTGAAGCATACATATATCCAAGAGAATCGAGATTAAGCTTCCAGAGCACTGTATCTGCACCTGTCAATGTAGCTTCCTTGAGCCACTGACTTATCTTCTCCTCATAAGCCTTCTTCTGGTTGACGATGCCGATGGAGTCAATGCACTTGTTCATGCCAATGGCATTCTTCCAGTAGTTGGCACTCTGAGCAAACTTAGAGTCGTACTTGATGCGAACAGCCTCAGAAGCTCTCATGTGACGTTCCATTACCTCCTGCTTCACACCGCGCACCTGCTGACGAGGGTCATTTTCGCAGTCACGCATCTCCTGAATGCCATAGCTGGAGAGATAGCGCTCAGTACTTCCAGGATACCCTATCGTCATACTGAAGTCACCCTGCTTGTATCCATCAATAGATACAGGAGCCCAAGACTTAGGATGGTAAGGTACATTGTTCTCTGAATAAGGAGCCGGACGGCCATTCTTGTCGGCATACACACGGAAGACAGAGAAGTCACATGTCTGTCGAGGCCACATCCAGTTGTCGGTCTCTCCGCCGAATTTTCCCATTGACTTAGGTACAGTGAAGACAAGGCGGAGATCGTTGTATAACTGATAAGTGGTAGCATAAAAGCGGTTGCCCTCATAGAAAGGATCTATTACAACATAATATGTGGGGTCGATAGTCTTTACCGAATCATCAAGAAGCAGCTCAATGGAATCAATAACCTCTTCCTGCTGCTCTTCCGTCATGTCATGAATGCCAAGAGCCTCAAGGCGTTCGGTTACATCCTGCTGCGAGCGCATGAAGGAAACATACATGTCATCATTAGGGAGTTCCTCCTCATACGACTTGGCATAGAAGCCGTTGAGCATATAGTCATGCTCTACTGTAGAGTGACTTCTTATAGATTCGAAACCGCAATGATGGTTAGTAAAGATAAGTCCGTCTTCACTAACGACAACACCGGAGCAGTATCCGGAGAAGTTGACAACGCAGTTCTTTATCGCATTATTATCTGAGTACAAGCCGCTGTAAGGCATAGTGAAGCCCTCTGCCTGCATCTGCTTGTAGACTGCCTCCGGCAAATTATACAGTGTCCACATGCCTTCGTCGGCAGAAGTCTGACTTGCAAAGGCTATAATCAGTGATAAAGCAACAATAATCTTCTTAAACATTCTTTCCATTCAGAATCTATTCTCTTTTTATGTAATTTACTTTAGTGCTGCTTCTTGAATCTCTTTCCTATAACAGGAAGGTTCGACAGAGGGAAGTCCATCTTAACCACAAGCGCGAGATATAATATAATAAGGAGTGTGTTCACCAAGAGCTGTACAGCCACATGGAAACTGCTCGTAACGCATGCCATGATGACATATATAACTATCGTAGTGACTACATACTTCATCAGGTGAGCTACTCCATAGTCTATAGGATACTTCTTCTGACCGACAAGATACGACAGAACCATAGCAGTGCCATAACCGGCAACACCTCCCCAGGCGCATGCCATATAACTGTACTTCGGTATGAAGATGATGTTAATAGCAAGAAGCACGGCACAGCCTGCGAGTGAGAACCATGCTCCCCATATAGTCTTGTCAATGAGCTTATACCAGAATGACAGATTGAAATATACTCCCATCATTATCTCTGCCGCCATCACTATAGGCACAACCTTTATTCCTATCCTGTACTCTGACTCGATAATATGCTCAAGCACTGGCATATAGCCGATAACACAAAGGAAAGCAAAAAGAGTGAAGATGACAAAGTACTTCATAGCTACAGCATAGTATTCCTTCTTATCTCCATCCTTTGAGTGTGCAAAGACAATAGGCTCATAGGCATATCTGAACGCCTGCGTTATCATTGCCATTATCATCGCTATCTTCACGCAAGCACCATAAATGCCAAGTTCCACTTCTGCCTGCTGGTGATCCGGATAGACTTGCGGGAAAATCATCTTATCAGCAGTCTGATTGAGAATACCCGCAATACCAAGGACAAGGATAGGCCATGAATACTTGAACATACGCTTCAGAAGACTGAAGTCCACAAACTTGAACTGTATCCCATTCTCCTTGCAATACTGACGGGCAGCAACATGCTCATGGGCGAATTCCGGGATAAAGAAGAAAGTGATGAAGCCTGTGCAGATGAGGTTCACAAAGAACACATAGAACACATCTTCCTTACCGAGCCACAAGAAGTAGAAAAGATTGAGACCTATATTAATGAATATATTCAACAGGCGAAGGAATGCAAACTTTATTGCCTTCTTCTTGTATCGGAGATAAGAGAAAGGTATGGCCTGAATAGCATCGAGTGCTACTACACATGCCATCATCAGCACATAGTCGTGATGATTCTCATACTTCATATACGCACAGATAGGATCTGCCAGCCCGAATACCAAAGCGAGGAATATTACCGTCAGCAGGCCTACCATGAAGATGGCTGTAGAGAATACGCAGTGTGGATTTTCCTCTTCCTTGTTGGCAAAGCGGAAGAATGTAGTCTCCATGCCAAACGTAAGGATTACGAGGATGAGTGCCGTATAGGCATACAGGTTCGTCACCACACCATAGCCACCGCTGGCGGCAGTGATGACATGAGTATAAAGAGGCACAAGCAGATAATTCAAGAATCTGCCTATAATCGAGGACATACCATACACGGCAGTGTCCTTCACCAATGATTTCAAGTTTGCCATTATCTAAATTTTCATTTTATCCTTTATCCGAAGAACATATAGCAGATAGCAACAGCTGCTATTACACCGGCAAGGTCAGCAAGCAGACCTGCAGCAACAGCATGGCGGGTGTACTTGATATTCACCGCACCAAAGTAGACTGCCAATATATAGAATGTGGTGTCGGTACTACCCTGGAAGATACATGAGAGACGTCCGACGAAAGAATCTGCACCGAAGGTCTTCATTGTATCGACCATCATTCCACGCGCGCCACTACCGGAGAGAGGTTTCATTATTGCGGTAGGCAACGCATCAACAAAGGATGTATCCATGCCACATGCACTGATGCACCATTTCACTCCATCAATAACAAGCTCCATGGCTCCCGAAGCACGGAAGACACCGATACCCACAAGGATAGCCACGAGATAAGGTATGATGCGTACAGCCGTGGAGAAACCATCCTTAGCACCCTCGATGAAAGCATCGTACACGTTCACCTTCTTCCTCACACCGGCAAGGATGAACCCTACGATGATTGTCATGAGAAGGATAGTAGCCACAGAGGTACTCACCTTGTTCATCGTATCAGGATCCATCTGGCTGAATCCCCAGATGATACCACCGACGGCAACGCAAGCACCTCCGAGAGTGAGAACCATTGTACGGTTAAGGAGGTTTATCTTCTGATATATCGCTGTAATGATAATTCCCGCGATAGTAGCCACGAAGGTCGCAAGAAGAATAGGGATAAATATATCAGTCGGTTGAGCAGCTCCCATCTGTGCACGGTATGTCATGATGCTCACAGGTATCAGTGTAAGACCTGAGGTGTTGAGCACAAGGAACATGATCATCGGATTGGTAGCTGTAGCGAGAAGCGTCTTCTTCTGTTCCTCTGTGACTGGAGAACCCTGCTCATTACACTTTAAGCCTTCAACCTTCAACTTATTTATCTCCTGCATCTGCTCCATGGCCTTCAGACCAAGAGGAGTGGCTGCATTATCAAGACCCAGCATATTAGCTGCAATATTCATGAATATCGATCCCGTAACAGGATGTCCCTTCGGAATATCGGGGAAGAGTCTGGAGAATACAGGTGTCAGTAGGCGTGCAAGTACATTGACCACGCCACCCTTCTCGCCAATTTTCATTATGCCGAGCCAAAGCGACAAGACACCAGTAAGACCTATCGATATCTCAAATGCTGTCTTGGAAGAGTCGAATGTAGAGTTCATCATTGCAGGGAAGACATCGAAGTCCCCCAACACGACGAGTCTGAACAGAGCTATTACAAAAGCTATTACGAAAAATGCTATCCAGATATAATTCAGTACCATACTCTTAGTTTAACGTGGAAGTATAACATCATACTCAGGGGCATTTGCAAGCCTGCCATTGACAAGGCACACTAACTCCACCGTTGCACGGAGAGAGAGTTTCTCATCGCTTGCACGAAAAATGTCCTGGTGAAAGACATAGCGGATTCCATCTTTCTCTACTCTAAGTCTCGAGATGAATTCATCGTCACACTTGAGCGGCGTCTTATACTGCAGATTCATCCTTGCCACTACAGCGTCAATGCCCTTCTCGTGCATCTCTGCAAAGCTTACATTAAGACTGCGCAGATAGAGATGGCGGGTATGTTCCAGATAATGGAGGTAGTTGGCATTGTTTACTATGCCTTCTATGTCGCACTCATAGTCGCGTACCTCCATCTTGGTTTCAAAATCGTATGTCATGTATTACTTTTTCCTCTTACAAGAATTTATCTATGAATTATAATCTTTGTTTCTTCCCGAAAGGTATTCAAAACCTATGCGGCAGCGCAGGCACTCTTTCTTATCGCAATACTCATTCTTCAACTGAATAAGAGCCTGAGAGTCGCCCGCAGTCTTCACCTCCATACCGCATTCCTGCCACATGCGGACAATATGGTTGTCCTCTGCTTTCAGTTCGTCAAGGAGGTCAAAGGCGCGCTCGCAATACGCTTCCTTCTGTTTCTCACGTCCATAAGCAAAGACGATGGGGATAACAGTATTGATAATAAGCAGGACGAGCTTGCTTCCTTTCATACCATACAGCTCACCAATTTCCTTGACATTGCTGCAATCGAGTATCTTACTGAAGTCAGTCCGCTGCTCATAATACATCATTGCCAGTTCCAGTACCCTTACATGCGGAAAGTTCTGTGGACGCATACGGAGATACTTCCAAAGCACAGTAGCCATTGGAGCCAGTCCATACTTATGCTGAAGGTATGAATATTCCTTACGATATCTATCATCAACACGGTCGAGCAGACCTGCCTGACCAATAAGTAAGCCTCCGTCTGGAAAAGGTCATCACGGTAGTGGGCTACTTGCCCAAGATTGATACACTTTGCCCAAGTCTCAAATGCATCGCCATTTACTCCGAAACCGAAGTTACGGGCAAGCGTCTGGAAATAAGTTTCTTCCCATGAACCTCTCGAATCCGACAAACGTTCCCTTATCGCTTTTGTCTTACGCTCGAGTCTTTCTGTTTCCAAAGCCGACAGCCAACTATGCATTTTCAGTCTTGGCATCTCAGGTATACGCTCATAGCAAGGAGGATACTTATCCTGATTGAGCAAATGTGCATAGTCTGCCTTGAGCCTGTCTGGTATTTGCAGCTCCATCTGTGGAAGGACCCTGCCAGACAGTGTAGTGACATCCATGTCAGCACTGCATACAACGTGCATCACTACTCCTTCATAAGCCTCATCACTGTCATGCCCATGACGAAACCAATCTGACGACCTGAGATGAATCTCTACATTGCCAACCCACAAAAAACCACTTACCTTCATCTTCGCATTGAAGAAGTCCGGACCAGCATCCCGTCTGTTATACAGGCCAGGATCTATCACCTCCACCGTACGGCCGTCGGTAGTGGTAAGAGTTCCCAAAGGGAACAGTTTATGTTTCCAGACATAGTGAAGAAGTTTTTCCATCGTGCAAAGGTACTTATATATTATAAGAAATGATGCAAAATCTTCGTTATAAAACATTAAAAAGTAGAAAAGTTGACAAATTCTCCTTCTAAAATTTGGATTATTGCCATAATATTATTACCTTTGCACCCGAAAAATCGAGTTCTCCTTCAAACGGACGGGCAAGATTCGGGCTTTTAGCTCAGTTGGTTAGAGCAACAGACTCATAATCTGGAGGTCCTAGGTTCAAGCC
>R06__coassemble_670_pt1 | contig 12356 bp, 9 predicted proteins | sample R06__metabat2_high_PE_030 | metagenome-assembled genome bin R06 | reverse complement strand
GACTACAACTTCAAACTCAAGCATGCCAAGGAGTTCCTCGAGGAGGGCAACAAGGTGCGTGCTTACGTCTTCTTCCGCGGTCGCTCTATTCTCTTCAAGGAGCAGGGTGAGGTGCTTCTGCTGCGCTTCGCCAACGACCTTGAGGAATTCGGTAAGGTAGAGCAGATGCCTAAGCTCGAAGGAAAGAAGATGTTCCTCTTCATCGCTCCAAAGAAAGCCGGACAAGCTAAAAAGTCACAGCAGAAGATGGACCGCGAACGCAGAGAGGCTGAAAGCGCTGAAGCAAGCAAGCAGGCCACAGAGGTTAACGCAGATACACCACAGAACGGCGGACTCGCTGAGAACGCAAAAGGTTTTGAAGCGCTCGCAAAGCTGCGTGAAGAAAGTGCAGAATAAAACGTGCTGCGGTTGCACTGCATAGTTGCGACCATACAACAAAAGAAAAAGTGTGCGTAACGCCCGGTATATGCGTTGCCACCATTAATTAATAACAATTTAATAACAAACAAAAAATGCCAAAAGTTAAGACAAACTCCGCTGCAAAGAAGCGTTTTTCTTTCACCGGAACAGGTAAGATTAAGAGACGTCATGCGTTTCACAGTCACATTCTGACCAAGAAGACTAAGAAGCAGAAGCGTAATCTTCTCGGTTCAACTATCGTTGATACAACAAACACAAAGCAGGTTCGCGACTTGCTCTGTCTCCGTTAATCTTATTGTCGAACATTTTTGAAAAAGTAAAAAACTATGCCACGTTCAGTAAATCATGTAGCTTCTCGTGCTAAGAGAAAGAGAATTTTGAAGCTCACCAAGGGTTACTATGGTGCTCGTAAAAATGTTTGGACAGTTGCCAAGAATACTTGGGAGAAGGGTCTGACATATGCTTACCGTGATCGTAAGAATAAGAAGCGCACTTTCCGTGCTCTTTGGATTCAGCGTATCAATGCTGCAGCACGCATCGAGGGTTTGAGCTATTCAGTTCTTATGGGTATGCTTCATAAGGCTGGTATCGAGATCAACCGTAAGGTTCTCGCTGACCTCGCAGTAAACAACCCACAGGCTTTCAAGGCTATCGTTGATAAGGTAAAGTAAACAGCTGAACCTTTCATCGAAGTGAATTAGTTAAAGCAACCGCCGTTGCATTAAGCAGACTAAATTTCACTACAAATAACCAGACCGCAAAAGATTCTTGTCAGATTCTTTTGCGGTTTTTACTTTTTTTATATACAAACTGCGGTTTTTATTTACATTTATCACTTTTTGACATAAAAAACTTGCATAAATCTATAAAAAAACTTACCTTTGCATCGCATATTTTTTAATGTACAACATATTTCTTTTAACAAACACCATTAGCCTATAGATAGACATTTACTTAAACAAAAAAGATTAAGAAAATGAAGAATCTTACAAAGATGACCGATGAGCAATTGGCCGTCAGCTACATGGAAGGTTGTAATGAAGCATTCGATCTGTTGCTTTCGCGCGTGCAGAATCCGATATTCAATTATATTCTTTTTGTTGTGCATGACAATTACACGGCAAACGACATCTTCCAGGAAACTTTAGTGAAGGCAATTGTGTACCTTCAGAAGAGGAAGTATTCTCCTTCAGGCAAGTTCTGTGGGTGGCTGCTCCGTATTGCCCATAATGCAATAATGGACTGGTATCGTCATCAGCAGGTAGAGAATATAGTAGATGTCAATGAGAAGAATGACATGTCAAACATCAAGGACGATGACCTCTTGGCTTACAGCAGAGAGTCAGCAATAGTAAACAGTCAAGTCCTTGTAGATGTCAAAAAGTTGATGGAGTTCCTGCCAGCCACACAGCGTGAGGTCGTTTACATGCGTTACTATCAGGAGATGTCATTCAAGGAGATTGCCGAGACTACAGGCGTCAGCATCAACACTGCGCTCGGTCGTATGCGCTATGCCTTGATGAATATGCGAAAGATGGCAAGAGCCAATAAAGTGGAACTTGACCTTGTGGAGTATTGATATTTCATTCTCCTTAGGACAGCAAGGTTAGATTATAGTGAGCAATGGCAACTTTGAATTTACCAAGGTTGCCATTGCTTTTTTTTGCGATATATAGGACATTCACCACATAAGACTGCACAATATATAGTGTTTTGTGCAAAGAATGCTTATTTTTTCGAGTATTTATTCTTCTTTTACAGAGTAAAGTATTACCTTTGCAGTCGCAAAATGTGCACGTGCACAAAAATACTGGCCACTATTCATGCAATGAGGTCAAGTAAGCAAAATATATTCAAGATAACAATTACATATAGAAAATATTATGTCATACAATTTATTACAAGGTAAGAGAGGTATCATCTTCGGTGCCCTCAATGAGCAGTCCATCGCTTGGAAAGTTGCTGAGCGTGCAGTACAGGAAGGTGCACAGATCGTGCTTACAAATACAGCGGTAGCATGCCGTATGGGTACTATTGACGCACTTGCAGCGAAGACCAATGCAACGATAATTCCTGCCGACGCAACAAGTGTAGAGGACCTCACTGTTCTCTTTACAGAGGCACAGAAGGCACTTGGCGGAAAGATTGACTTCGTTCTTCATTCATGCGCAATGTCAATGAATATGCGTAAGAAGCGCACATACGATGACCTCGACTACAACTTCCTTGACAAGACACTTGATATCTCTGCCATTTCTTTCCATAAGATGATTCAGGTGGCAAAGAAGCTTGATGCAATCAGCGAGGGCGGTTCTATTCTCGCTCTTACTTATGTAGCGTCGCATCGTACATTCTTCGGTTACAACGATATGGCAGATGCCAAGGCTCTCCTTGAGTCTATCGCACGTTCGTTCGGCTATATCTACGGTCGCGAGAAGGGTGTCCGCGTAAACTGTATCTCTCAGTCGCCAACGCTTACTACCGCAGGCGGTGGTATAAAGGGATTCGACGGCATGCTTGACTATGCAGACCGCATGTCACCACTTGGCAATGCAAGTGCGGATGACTGTGCCGACTATTGCATCGTGATGTTCTCTGACCTCACTCGCAAGGTAACGATGCAGACTCTCTTCCATGATGGCGGATTCTCCAACATGGGTATGTCTCTCCGTGGCATGACTCAGTATATCAAGATCTTCATTCCAGAGAACACTGATGAGGAAGGTAAGATAATCTATGGATAATATATTCTGAAAGCAGGCAAGAACTATTTTGCTTTCATCATAATAAGGCAAGGGACTGATTCCACAACATGGATTCAGTCCCTTTTTTTACTCTAAATCAATATTTTTAACCGAGGACAATAAAAAAAGAACTTTTTAAATATTTTTTTCAGAAAAAGAACTGTCTTTGCAACATGAAATGGGGTAAATCACGTATTGAACCAAAAGCATTAGTGAATTAAGTCGTAAATTTAAGTTAATAAAAAAAGCATGAAAAAACAATTCTTTCTGACAATGATGCTTCTTGTACTTTCAGCAACAGGTATCTATGCTGACGATGCAAGTACGGAAGACTGGACCGACTGCTCCACCTACATGGAGGTGCAGCAAGCTTACCGCGCTGGTAAGAAGTATATTCGTCTCACTGCCGATATCGACATGAGCACGGAATACAACAAGAAGGAGTTCAAGGATTTCCTCGATGATGACGACACAAAGTCGCTGGTTCTCGAAGATTGTATCTTTGATGGTCAGAACCATACCATTAAGGGCATGATCTATACTTCAACAAAAAACTATATCGGTTTCTTCCGCAAGGCGAAGAACTCTACATTCCGCAATGTGAAGTTCAATAATCCTGATATCGATGGCAGAAACTATGTCGCTGCCTTGTGTGCCTATGCAGTGGATTGCAAATTCGACAGTATAACCATTTCTGGCAATGACTCATATGTCTTTGCCAGTACCGACTTAGTAGGTTCCGGAGGATATGATGTCGGTGGCATCGTAGCTATACTGAAAGGCGGTTCTATCACAAACTGCACTGTACGTGTAGCTACACTTTATGCTCATCAGGAATACGGAGGCATCGTAGGATATGCCACTGACGCCAATATTGAAAACTGCACTGCAAACTGCGGCATTTCCCATTACGGCAGCTTTGACGAAGACAACTTTGCAGGCGGTATCGTGGGCAAAGCCATCGACTGCAGTGTAACTAACTGCATCAGCAAGGGTAGTCTGGATTGTAATCTGGCTAACGTAGGTGGCATTGCCGGCTATGCTTCGAATGTAAAATTCAGTGCTTGCGTCAATAATGCCTCTGTCTATACCAGTGGATATGATAAATATGCTTACTGCGCAGGTATAACAGGATTTGCAAACTATCAGTGCAGCATCATCAACTGCACCAACAATGGTGAGGTAAAGGGCAAGGGATACTACATTGGAGGTATTGCTGGATCGAGTGCTTGCTCAATCACAAACTGTGTGAACAACGGCAACGTAACCAACGAGGCTGCGACCTACGATGACTATGTAGGCGGCATCTCCGGATACTTCAAGGGCAATATAACATACTGTACCAACAATGGTGTTATTGCTGGTGACTCCTTCATTGGCGGTATTGCTGGAGCTACGGTAAGAGAAGAAGACAATACAACATGTGCTATCAGTAACTGTCTGCAGACTGGTACCGTATATGGTGAAGGACTCGAGACAGGTGGCATCATCGGTTGCGCAGACAAGTATACCAACATCACACGATGCATATCCAGCGGCGATGTCTACCGCGACAACAAAATATGCAATGACTGGTGCTATGGCATTGATAAAGACAAGAGCGAAACAGCGCCTAACGTCTCTTACTGCCTGTACACTGCAAACAGTGATGAGGATGCAGATAACAATGTTCTGCGCATCACGCAGAATCAGCTGGCCAGCGGATATGCTACATGCTTTATGGAGGGGAATGGCTTCTACAATAATTGGAGACAGAACATAGACAACGGCAAGACTCCTGACAACAAACCTGTGATATGCTACACTGCTGAGCAAAAGGAAGAACACGACCTTGTATATGGTTACAGCAACTGCTTCAACGAGGATGCCTACAGTAATACGCCACATGATAACGGACACAACTTCCTTGACGGCGTGTGCACCATCTGCGGATATCCTGAGGACGGCACGACAAAGCAGATCAACAATATGAAGGACTTCGTCGACTTCACCACCCTTACCAACCGCGGCATAAATCTCAACGGTCAACTCAATACCGATATCACACTCGACAAGGACTGTGACTGGACTGCTACAATAGGTAATTCGGAGGATACTCCTTACACAGGAATATTCAGTGGCAACGGGCACACCATCACACTCAACTACAGTGAGGCTGGAGACTTCAACCCACAGTGCGGCTTCGAGAACGTCAAGGATGCCACTATCGCCAAACTGATGGTAAAGGGTGACGTACTGGCGAAGAATGCTTACGCTTCGGGACTCGTACACTACACCATGGGTGACCAAGTCAACATCAACAGTTGTGTGTCATTCCTCAATATCACATCGACACTCGACGGCGATGCCTCATACGGTGGTCTGGTAGCTGTCAACGAGGCAAAGAGACTCTATATAAGAGACTGTATGTACGCAGGCATTATGGACCTCGGCGGCAAGGCATACCAATGTGGTGGATTCATCGGCTACAATAAGCCAGACTGTGAAGCTACGATACAGAGCTGCATCATGGCCGGCATTCTGGAGAACGCAATGGAGACAGACAACCTCACCTACACCTTCGTGCGCAACGAGAACGGCGGTGACTACTACGTCATCACCAGCTACTATTCTCGCGATTGGGGCAACGATGCTGCCAAGGGAACAAAGATATCGACAGACGACCTGTATCAAGGCAAGATGGCTGATCTCCTCATCAACTGGAGACAAGACCTTACAGGCTACAAGTCTTACCCTCTGCCTATGTGTTTCAATGAGAATATCACTCACACCTGCACGTTTACATCAAACAACTTCGATACTGTATGCCTGCCATACGATTTCGCAATCAGCGAGAACAGTGATTCGCTCACTTTCTACAAGCCAACAGGCGTAGACCTTGAGAACAAGGCCATCATCATAGAGGCTTACGGCGAGACTGAGACAATCACCGCAGGTACACCTGTGCTGGCAGAACGCAAGTCTGACACCGTGAAGAGTGCAGTGATAACATGCAACAGCAGAACATTCACCGAGCCGGCAAGCATCGCGTTTGCTACCGACTGGACCTTCTACGGATCATATAACCTTTTGTATGCTTCTTCACTCAACTCATATATATTCGAAATGGACAAGGTATGTAAACCAAATACAATTTACTCGTATTCCGATACGTTCCATGCTACATTCAAGTACAGCGGCAAGGAGACAATATCATTGCCATTCACACTCAAGAAAGCAGAAGAGACAGGCATTCATGATATCAACGTGACGAAGCAGTCTGCTGCCTCTGCAATGAAGGTTCTTACTAAGGGTGGCATAAGAATCATCAGAAACGGTAAGACATACGACGCTGCTGGAGCAGCACAAAAGTAAGATTCTTGCATATACACAGACAAGCAACAAACGTGAAGCGGGGACTCTGACACAGAATCAGAGTCCCCGCTTATAGTTCATTATAGCTATGTTTACCTGAACGGCAATTTATTTTATGTCGATAACAGGGATATTGTCCTTGTCATTGTAGTAGAGGTTCTCACCTGCCATACCCCAGATGAAGGTGTAGTAGTAAGTACCTGCAGCTGCATGCATTGACCACTCCGGCGACATGATAGCCTGCTCGTTGTGGAGCCATACGTTGCGGCTCTCCTGTGGCTCACCCATCACATGGTCGATGGTCTGTCCGTCAGGGAGATTGAAGTAATAGTATGCCTCAATGCGGCGACCGTGTGTGTGAGGTGGCATGGTGTTCCATACAGCACCAGGGTTCAACTGTGTGAGACCAAGCTGAAGCTGGCATGGACCTTCCTCGAGCACATCATTGACGATGAGCTTATATACTGTACGTGAGTTTGCTTCCTCTACTGTACCCACTGGTCCCCATACAGCAGCCTTGAGAGAGCCCTTGCGACCATCAAGTGTGATCCACTGCGTCTTATAGTGCTGATGAGCTGTTGCAGAGTTGAGATAGAACTTTGCTGGCTTCTTAGGGTCATTGGAACGGAACTCGATAGACTTGTTGCAGTCAATAGAGTTACCCTTCTTGTCCTTACCCATGTGACCGCGACCGATATAAAGGGCCTCCTTTGGAGAGAGAGCATACTCCTTACCGTCAACGATGACAACACCATCGCCTTGTCCGCAGTTGACAACACCGAGCTCACGGTTGTACATGAAATACTTCTCTGTGATGGTCTTGTCAACGTCGAGGCCGAGTTCCCAGAAGTTCTCAAGCTTCAATGTATTGTTGACTGGCATTGCACCACCGAAGATGAAGCGGTCATAATGAGAGTAAGTAAGGAGGATAGAGTCTGCCTCCATCACCTTCTCCATAACGAAACGCTCACGGAGTGTCTTTGTGTCATAGTGCTTCACATCCTCTGGATGACAAGCAGTCTGGAACTTAACGTGCTGACAACCGACATAGCGGTCCTTCTCTGTTGCATTGGCTCCCATGCAAAGGAGAGCGCATGCAACTGCTAAAATTGTTTTTTTCATAATTATCTTTAATTTAAGTTTCGTAAGTACTCAACTTCTTAGGAGTTAAGGAGTTAAAGGGAGTTAAGGAGTTAAGACAAATGCCTTTTACATTAAAGTTTCATTTGAGAAAACAGGAGTATTGTCTTCGCTCGGCTTTGCCGCTTACCAGCAGCAAGAGCTCCTTTATCTCCTCATCTATTTAACTCCTTAAAACTGTAGCAAGTGCGAACTTGCGAAAGTTGAGTAATTAAAATGTGATTTTTCCGAGAATTTTATTGACAAGGCTTTTACCCTATACCCACGACCTTCAAGTCTGACATTCTCCTCACCCTTTGGGGAGAGGATGTCCGAAGGACAGGAGCGGGGCCTTACTTAATTCGCATGCGATTCCAGACAAGGAGTGCGGCAGTGAGCGCAGTAAGCACAGCAGCACCGATCCAGCTTGTGAGATACTTCATGCCAGCATAGATGCAGAATGCGATAGGAGATGAAGCGAAGTCGAGTGAACCTGCACTGAAGCCCTCTGGTACCTTGACGGCCTTATCGTCTGGGTGGGCTGCTGATACAGCCTGTGCTGCAGAAGTGAAGTTCTCCGACATCCATGTCACGAAGTAGAGACCGATAGCAACAACGACGAGACCGACGATGAACGAACGGATCACATTACCCTTGGTGTAAGGCAATACCATTACGAACACGTAGAACATACCTGCAAGTGAAGCCAATGGCAGGAACTGGTTGCCTGGGAGTACAACGGCGAGAACGAGTGTCACTGGGATAAGGAGGAGCGAAACGATAAGGGTTGTTGGGTGACCGATAACGAGCGCAGGTGACATACCGATGTAGAGTTCCTTGTCTTCACCGAACTTCTTCGCGATGAGTTCACGTGTAGCCTCTGAGATAGGCTTCAGTCCTTCGATGAAGAGACTTGTGATACGTGGGATAAGTTCCATGACAGCACCCATCTTGATGCCAAGACCGAGGATGGCAGGAATACCGCCTTTGAAGAGACGTTCTGCTGTATTGCCATTGAGGAAGGCTGGGAGTTTGTCGCCGTCCTTTGCAAGACCGTTGATAAGCTGGTCTGTACTGTCGCATGAGAGGCAACCGATGATGATGCCGATGATAATGCCGAGGAAGAGAGGTTCTCCGAAGAGGCCGAACTTCTTCTTCATTCCCTCAGCATCAATGTTGATCTTATTGATACCAGGAACATAGTCGAGCACCTTATTGATAGCAATAGCGAAAGGCATGAAGCCCTGGCAGAATGGCTGTGGGATAGATATTCCTTCCATCCCAGGATAGAAGTTCTGGAACTTCTTTGCTGTCATATCAGCAAACACGAGCGTGATGATATAGCAGATGATGGCTGCGAAGAATCCCCATGCGATGCTGTCGGTGAGGAAATATATCACAGCTCCGATGAAAGCGAAGTGCCAGTAGTTCCACAGGTCAATGTTGACAGTGCGTGTGCAACCGAGGAGGAGGAGCACAAGATTGACACCAAGACATACAGGAATGATGAATGCACCGACAGAAGTGTTGTAGGCAACAGATGCCGCAGCAGGCCATCCCATATCGAATACCTTAAGCTGAAGGTTGTAGATGCTCACCATGTCGTTGAGGGCAGGACTGAGTGCATCAACAAGCAGACCGGTGATGACACCGAGACCTACGAAACCGACACCTACGAGCAGACCGCTCTTCAATGCCTTAGAAAACTTGATGCCGATACACAGTCCGAGGATTGTGAAGATTACTGGCATCATTACAGCGGCGCCAAGGCCGATGATGTAAGAAAATACTGATTCCATTATTGTTGTTTTGTGGTTTTGTTATTTGGTGGTTTTGTTGTTTTGTGGTTTGGTTGTTTTGTGGTTTGGTAGTTTTTGGGTTTGGTAGTTTTTGGGGTGGTTGGGCGGTTTTTATGGTTTAGCTCAAGCAACTAAACAACTAACCAACCAAACAACTAACCAACCAAACAACCAAACCACAACTATTCCCCAACAGTGATCTTGGCAGGCTTCTCGAGTTCTTTCTTCCATTCCTTGAGATACTCAAACCATGCATCCTTACCTGCGAAGCCGAAGGTCTCTATGTCGCAAGTGCTGGCAAACCAGTAGTGAAGATTATCACTCTCTGTGCCTACAACCTCTACATATGCCTGATTGGGGAGATGATCCTTGCCATCGGTGAAGTGACTGTCACCCTTATAGTATTCCTTCGGAACATACACGGCAAGACCTACGGTGATAGTATCGTAGACCTTCGGATTATTACCAGCACAGGCACGTCCCCAGTCACCACGCAGTCCTGCATGGTCAGTGAACTCCTCCGAGCCCTCTACTATGTCTACAATACCGGTAGACAGAGGCACATCGGCAACAGTACGTGAGAATCTCACCTGCACCTCTACATCACGGTGTCCATAGTAAAGGATGTAGCGGGTGGTTATATCGAATGGCTTTGAGTCAGGGAAAGGGCGCCACCCCTTGTTTGTTATGTCAAGGATAGTGCGCACAGGACCTTCACAAACGACGGTCTGGGTACGGTTGCGTACGTTCTCAAACATTATCGCCTTGTTCTCACTTGGATTCCATCCATGGAGAGCACCGCATCCGTATGTGCTTCCGGTATAGAGAACATCCTCTCCATATCCCTTCTCCCGCTGCTCATCGTTGGTATAGAAGCCTGTCTCTGCCACGTCCATCTTGTGATTACGATGACCATAGTAGTCGAGAGACTGGCGATGGTCGCAGTACACGCGGAATCCCACCATGTCGTTCTCCATCACAGCTCCGTGAGGATAGATATAATTGTAAGGATTTGTCTCCTTGGGGAAGGTTACAGAATTAATCTTCTGATGCTTGGGCTTCTTCTCACTGCGGTCGCGGATACCGAGATAACCGTAGGTGCGATTCTCATACTTACGCGGTTCACCCTGGTCGGAGAGAGTGACATCGAAAGTCAACTTCTCCTTCTTCTCCATATCTGTAACGAAAGAGAGTTCGTCGAAGATGCCGTCATCATTCAGGTCATCAAGTTGTGAAGGAATCTCCTTACCGTTAAGGGTAACAAGTGCAGACTGCACATCGGCATCCACCTTTACCACTACAGGCACGGCAGTGCGTGCCTTGGCCGAAGGGTTGACCACCTTCACTTGTAATGTCTTGTCAGTAGCTGCGGCGGAACCTGCGATAAGGAGTGCCGCAATAATCAGGTTTATTTTTTTCATAGTTAGTATTTAAAATCTTACTTCATAAGCCAGAGGTTACGTCGCTTGACCATAGGTACGACGACCTCTTCCTTCGTACTGTCACCATAGCTGAGGAGCAGGAAGGCATTGACTGCACCGGACTCTTCTGCCCGCTGGGCCTTCACTGCCTTTACGGAGACTATACCTTGATGCTCGTCGCGCTGCTGCTTGAGATACATCTTCATACTGGCTTCCAACTGTTCTTCATAGGAAGGTGAGATGGAGTCCTTATGGTACATACCGGCAAGGAAGTCTTTCACCTTTCCCGATGTGAGTTGTTCGTAGTAGAGCCGTGCCGTAATGAGCGCGACATCCTCATCCTTCGGTCCTTCTTCCTTACAGGAGGACAGGAGGATGAGGAGTGACATGCATACTATGGTCAGTATTCTCATCTTATACACGATGTATGGGTCTCTACTTCTGTCGGATAAACACGTTGATAGGCGAACCTGTCAGTTGCCAGTTCTCACGTATCTTATTCTCAAGGAAGCGTCGGTAGTTCTCACGCACGTACTGCGGAAGGTTGGCATAGAACACGAAAGAAGGTATCTGCGTGTTAGGCAACTGAGTGCAGTACTTTATCTTGATATACTTACCCTTCACTGACTGTGGAGGGAAGGCCTCTATCAACGGTAGCATCACCTCATTGAGCTTTGATGTTCCTATCTTCGCCTTACGGTTGAGATAGACCTGCTTGGCAGTCTCAAGCACGCGGAAGATACGCTGCTTGGTAAGTGCGGAGGCGAAGATGATAGGGAAGTCAGTGAATGGAGCCATGCGCTCACGGATGGCATGCTCGAAGGTATCGATGACCTTCTGGTCCTTGTCGGGCACGAGGTCCCACTTGTTTACTACGACCACGAGTGACTTCTGATTCTTCTGGATGAGCGAGAAGATATTCATATCCTGTGCCTCGATGCCTCGCGTGGCATCAATCATGAGGATGCATACGTCAGAGTGCTCGATGCTTCGGATGGAGCGCATCACACTATAGAACTCAAGATCTTCCGTCACCTTGTTCTTACGGCGGATACCGGCAGTGTCAACGAGGTAGAAGTCGAAGCCGAACTTGTCATAGCGTGTATAGATAGAGTCACGCGTAGTGCCTGCTATCTCCGTCACTATGTTACGGTCCTCGCCGATGAAGGCATTGATAAGGCTCGACTTTCCTGCGTTAGGACGACCAACGACAGCGAAGCGTGGGATACCGTCTTCAAGTGACTCTCCCGAGTCATTAGGCAAGCGCTTGAGCACCTCGTCAAGGAGGTCACCTGTTCCGCTGCCTGTTGCCGCACTGATGCAATACGGGTCACCGAGTCCGAGGGAATAGAACTCGGCAGCATAGAACTGCTGATTAGCGTTGTCGGTCTTGTTGGATACGAGGATGACAGGCAGTTTGGTACGGCGAAGGATCTGCGCCACATCGGTATCAATGTCGGTCACGCCAGTCTGGACGTCAACAAGGAAGAGTACAAGGT